>Ga0070731_10000682_pt1 | contig 41855 bp, 40 predicted proteins | sample Coa_R1_2_FD_66448 | JGI IMG/M metagenome (GOLD analysis project Ga0070731, IMG submission 66448) | Surface soil microbial communities from Centralia Pennsylvania, which are recovering from an underground coalmine fire - Coalmine... | ecosystem: Environmental > Terrestrial > Soil > Unclassified ...
ATGATGCCGACGAGCGCCATCAGCGTCGCCGCCGCGCCGACCCGCGCCGCCGCGGCCGCCGTCGCGGCCGGCGCTTCCTCGCCGTAATCGGTTTGCGCCGCCTCGCCCGGCGCCGCCTTCCGCAATTCTTCGGGCGCCAGGTCGAAATCGTCGCCGCGTTCCTCGGCCTGCGCCCCCATCAACCGGCGATAGGGTCCCTCGCGGCGGATCAGCTCGGCGTGGCGGCCGCTGTCGACCAGCCGGCCGTGATCGAGCACCAGGATGCGGTCGGCGCCGATGACGCTCGACAGGCGGTGCGCCAGAACCAGCGTCGTGCGGCCCTGCGCCAGCCGGTCGAGCCCCTGCTGGATCACCGCCTCGTTCTCGGCGTCGACCGAGGAGAGCGCCTCGTCGAGAATGAGGATCGGCGCATCGCGCAGCAGGGCGCGGGCGATCGCCAGGCGCTGGCGCTGGCCGCCCGACAGGTTGACGCCGCGCTCGCCGAGCACCGTGCGGTAGCCATGCGGCAACTGCATGATGAAGTCGTGTGCGTTGGCGTCACGCGTCGCGGTCTCGAGTTCGAACATCGTCGCGTCGGGCTTGCCGAGCCGCAAATTCTCTTCGACCGTGCCGTGGAAGAGGTAGGTGTCCTGGTGCACCACCGCGATCTCGCGGCGCAATGCCTCGGGGTCAAGCGCGCGCAGGTCGTGGCCGCCGACCCGCACCGCGCCCGTTTGCGGGTCGAAGAGGCGCAGCAACAGGCGCGCGACCGACGATTTGCCCGAGCCGCTCGGACCGACGATGCCGATCTTCTCGCCGGCCGCGACCTGGAACGACAGCCCGTCATGCGCCGGACCGCGGCCGCCGGGATAGGCGAAATGCACATCGTCGAATTCGATCGTCGGCAGCAGCGCCGGCGCCGCAGGTCCCGGTGCCGCCGGCGCCGGCGGCACCAGCGGCTCGGCTGCCAAGAGCGCATGGATGCCGGCGGCGGCCGACTGGCCGGTCAGGCCCTGGTGCAGCACCGCGCGCAGGTCGCGCAGCGGGCGGAACACCTCGGTGCCGCACATCAGTACGATCAGCAGGGCTTCGATCGTCATCAGCCCGTGCGACACCCGCCACACGCCGAGCGCCAACGCCGCCGCGGCGCCGACCGCGACGCCGGCATCGGTGATGCCGCGGGTCATCACGCTGGTTGAGAGGACGCGCATCGTCGTATCCGACAATTGCCGCGCCCGCGCCGCGAGCCGGGTGCCGTAGGCGGTGCTCTGGCCGAACGCCTTCAGCGTCGGCAGGCCCTGCACCGCGTCGAGAAACTCCGAGCCGAAGCTCTTCAGCGCCTCGTGCCGCGCCCGGCCGCGGCCGCCCTCGATCTTGTTGAAGATCATCGGGGCAAAGAGCGTCACCAGCGCGCCGGCCAGCATCACCAAGGCGACCGGCAGATCCCACCAGACGATGAACAGAAAGATCGCCAGCGGGGTCAGCGCCGCGACCGATACCTGCGGCAGGTATTGCCCGAAAAAGCTCTGCAGCTGCTCGACCCCGTCGACCAGGGACAGCATGACCCCGCCGGTGCGCTCGCCGGCAAACCACGCCGGCCCCAGCTCGGCCACCTTGTCGAACAGCCGGCGGCGCAGCGCCTCCTGCACGCGCGCCGCATTGCGATGCGCGATCAGCGTGCGGGCATGGTCGAGCAGCGCGCGCAGCAGCACCGCCGCCGCGACCCCGATTCCCAGCAGGGCGATGACGCCGCCGCCGGCACCGGCGAAGACGCGGGCGAGCAGCGTGCCGAGGAGGGCAAAGCGGGCGATGCCGAAGGCCGCCGCGCCAAGCCCCAGCGCGATCGCCAAGAGGATCCGGCCACGCAGCCCGCGCGTCAGCGCCCACAGGCGTCGGTCGAAATACATCGCTTATGCCGGCGGCGCGACGGCGAGCCGGCCGGTGACGCCGTGGCGCTCGATCAGGCTCGCGATCAGCCCGTTCTTTTTCGATTCCTCGACGAAGTCGCGCAGGAAGCCGAACGCGGCGGTGTTCTTTTTCGGGGTGCCGACCGCCTGCTGCACCGCGGTGAACTGCCCCGCCAGGATGCGCGAGCCGGGCAGCTTGGCGGCGACATCGATCAGCCCCGGCCGCAGCCCGGCATAGGCGTCCATCTTGTCGTCGACGAAATGTTTGATCGCCTCGTCGGCGCTGTTGAATTGCAACAGCTCGCCTTTCTTGAAGTTGTTTTCGAGCCAGAGCCCGTAGGCGCTGCGCGCCGTCACCGCGCAGCGCTTGCCGGGCTGGTCGACCTCGGCGACGTCGCGGATCGCCGAGCCGGCCGGCACCAGGTAAGTCGCTTCGATCTCGCAATAGGCGGCGGTGAAGTTGATGACCGCGGCGCGCTGCGGCTCGGCGCCGATATTGCCGATGTCCCACAGCCCCTTCTCGGCGTCGTCGGCGAGATCGCCCGGCTTCGCGTAGGGGACGTATTTGACCGGCACGCCGAGCCGCGCGGCGATCGCCGCCGCCATGTCGGCCGAAACGCCCGACGGATCGCCTGACGGGGTCTTGCCGGTGACCAGCAGAAAATTGCCCATGTTGATCGCGGCGCGCAGAGCGCCCGTTGGGGCAAGTTCGGCAATGACTTGGGACGATGGCGCGAGGGGCATGGCAACGGTCCGGCAATGGTGAATTCGACTGCGACAGTTTGAAACATCGGCGCTCGCAGGGCACGCGATAAATCGACCAGCTATTGACAGGTCACCTATGCCGCGCCGTGCTAAGCTCCGCGCGCAATCGGGGGAGGAAGCAACGATGTCGACGATCACCGTCGCCGGCCCGCAGGACGCGCAAGGCGAATACCGCGAGATGCTGCTGCGGCTGATGACCCGGCAGTTCTACGCCGAGACCGCGACCGCCGAAGTCTTCGGCCGCTCGATCGCCTGCGCCCCGACCTTGCGCGAGAAGTTTCTCGCCGCCGAATTCGCCCGCGAGGAAGCCGACCACAGCGAGCGCCTGTGCCGCCTCCTGCGCGACCTCGGCAGCGACCCCGAAGAAGTCCACAAGGCGCGCCCGCCGGCGGCGCAATTCTGGTCGCTCGACCTCGACAGCTGGCTGCAGATCGCGGTCTTCAATTTCACGGTCGACCGCGCCGGCAGCCACCAGATCATGGAATACCGCGATTCGAGCTATCTGCCGTGGGCGGAAGAGATGGGCGCGGTGCTGGCCGACGAAGAAGGCCACTACGGCAACGGCGTCGAGAATTTGCGCGAGTTCGCCCGCGACAAAGAGAGGTTCGCAGAATTCCAGCGGCTCTACGCCGCGATGCTGCCGGTTACCGTCAAGCGCGCGTTCGGCCGTCCCTCCGGCGCCGACAACGATTATTGCGTCGCGGTCGGGCTGAAGCGCCACACCACCGAAGAGATCGTCAACAACTACCTGACGGAAATGCTCGGCTACATGCGCGAATGCGGCCTCAAATTCCCGCCGCTCGCCGCCTTCGACAAGGCCGGCGCCGAATTATTGCCGAGCACCCGCGCGATCATCCTCTCGAACCAGTGATGCAGTGTCCCCGATCGCAAGGTTTTGACGGACCACGTTTCCGCAATATTCGCCCATCCCGGCGCAGGCCGGGACCCATGCATCAACCATCAGGGCGGCTGAGCCATGGGTCCCGGCCTGCGCCGGGATGGCGGAGATGGGGTTGATCTAGCCGGCGATGAAGCGGTCGATCTTGCGGTAGCGGAACAGCCATTTGCCGTTTTCTTTGACCATCCGGTCGAGATAGCCGCCGCCTGAGCCGATCTTCGGCCCATCTGGGCTGTTCTGCACGACGGTCCAGTTCGAGCGGACCTCCGCGCTGTCGCCCGCCAGGGTGATCGCGATGTTGGTGACGAGGTGGATCGCGCGCGGGCGGTTGGCGCCGGCGCGCGCGCGGATGTCGCTCGCCTGCTTGGCGATCGCGGCGCGGCCGGTCGCCGCGCCGAAGGCGGTGTCCCAGGTGCCGTCCGCGGTGAAGAGCGTCGCCATCTCGTCATAGCGGCCGCCATCAAGTCGGAAGCAGTATTCGGCCAGCACCTCGCGGATGGCGTCCTTTTCCTCGATCGCACTCGGCATTCGGGCTCCTCCCCAAGCTTGCATGTCGTCACACTGTAGCCGCTGCCCGGCCAACATGGGTAGATTGCGCCGCGTAGATTTGAGGGAGCGATGCCATGGCCCAATCCGTCGCGAACCGGGTGGCGCTTTACGCCAGCGTCGGGCCGGAGCTGACGCATTACGAGGTCGATGTCGAAGGCGCGACGCTGGCGCGGCGCGGCACCGTCGCGCTGCCGGCCAATGTGCATTACGCCTGGCCGCACGCCTCGCGCCGCTTCCTCTACGTCGCCTCGAGCGACAGCGCGTCGGGCATCGGCGGCGTCGTCGGGCGCAATCATCATGTGACGGCGCTGGCGATCGATCCGGCGAGCGGCGCGTTGAGCCGGCACGGCGAGCCGATCGAATTACCGACCCGGCCCATTCATATGACGACCGACATCCCGTCCGAATACATCCTCGTCGCGTTCAGCAATCCGAGCGGGCTCAATGTTTACAGGATCAACAGCGACTTCACGCCGGGCGCCGAGGTCAGCCAGTCGGACGACATCGATCCCGGGATCTACGCCCACCAGGTGCGGGTGCGGCCCGACAACCGCGTCGTCATCCTGGTCGCGCGCGGCCACGACGCGAACGGGGTGAAGCCCGAGGAGCCGGGCGCGCTGCAGGTGTTCAGCTACCGCAACGGCCAGCTGACCGCGGAGATTTCGATCGCGCCGGGCGGCGGCTACGGCTTTGGCCCGCGCCACCTCGATTTCCACCCGACCCAGCCCTGGCTTTATGTGTCACTGGAGCGCCAGAACCGCCTCGACATGTTCCATCATACCGACAATTCGCTGCTGGCCGCGCCGCTCGACCAGCAGGGCACGCTGGGCGAGCCCGACAACATTCGCGGCCGCCAGGCCGCCGGCACGGTCCACGTGCACCCCAACGGCCGCACCGTCTACGTCGCCAACCGCGCCTCCTCGACCCGCGACGGCATGTTCGTCGGGGGCGAGAACACAATCGCGGTCTTCGCGATCGACGGCGCGACCGGCGAATTGAGGCCGATCCAGCACGTCGACACCCGCGGCATCCATTGCCGCACCTTCCACATCGACCCCTCCGGGCGCCTCCTTGTCGCGGCCCACATCATGGGCCTCGCGACGAGCGACGGCTTTGTCCCGGCCGCGCTGTCGCTGTTCCGCATCGCCGACGACGGCAAGCTCGATTTCGTGCGGAAATACGATGTCGAGGTCGGCGACCGGCAGATGTTCTGGATGGGCATGGTGGGGCTATAACCGCACCTGTCACCCCCGCGAACGCGGGAATGACGGTTTGGCGCGGTTCAGGGAGGTGCGATCGTGGATGCGGCAACCGAAGACGACATTTACGCGGCGGCGAAGCGCGTGCTGCCCGGCGGCACCTTCGGCAATTTCCCCGGCGAAGTAATCATCGCCGAGGGCAAGGGCAGCCGGGTGTGGGACGAAGCGGGCAAGGAATACGTCGATTACCTCTTGGGCTCCGGGCCGATGCTGGTCGGCCATGCGCATCCCGAGGTAACCGCGGCGGCGCAGGCGCAGATCGCCAAGGGCACGACGTTCTTCGCCAACAACCGGCTCGGCATCGAACTGGCCGAGGCGATCGTCGAGGCGGTGCCGTGCGCCGAGCAGGTGCGCTTTGTCTCGTCCGGCTCGGAAGCCGACCTCTACGCGATGCGCGCGGCGCGCGCCTTCACCCGGCGCGACAAGATTTTGAAGTTCGAGGGCGGCTATCACGGCATGAGCGATTATTCGCTGATGAGCCTGGCGCCGAAGCGCTCCGGCAATTTTCCGCTGGCGGCGCCGGATTCGGCCGGCATCCCGAAAAGTGTGCGCGACGACATGCTGATCGCGCCGTTCAACGACGCCGAGGCGGTCGCCGACCTCGTGCGCGAACACCGCGACGAATTGGCCGGGGTCATTCTCGAGCCGTTCCAGCGCATCATTCCGCCGCAGCCCGGCTTCCTCGCGGCGCTGCGCCAGATCACCGCCGACAACGGCGTGCCGCTGATTTTCGACGAGGTGGTGACGGGCTTCCGTCTCGCCTATGGCGGGGCGCAGGAATATTACGGCGTCGTCCCCGATCTGTGCACGCTGGGCAAGGTGATCGGCGGCGGCTTCCCGCTGGCGGCGATCGCCGGCCGGGCCGAGATCATGGCGCATTTCGACAAGTCGAAGGTCGGCGACGAGAACTATCTCGTGCAGATCGGCACCCTGTCGGGCAACCCGGTGGCGGCGGCGGCCGGGCTCGCGACGATGGCGATCTTGAAGCGGCCAGGCGCCTACGAGCGCATCCACGCGACCGGCCGCGAACTGATGGCGGCGCTCGGCGGCTTGCTGCGGGAAGCCGGCATCCCGGCGCAGATTTCCGGCGAGCCGCCGTTGTTCGATGTCGTGTTCTCCGCCGAGCCGGTGCGCGATTACCGCGGCACCTTGGCCGGCGACGCCCGCCTGATGAGCCGTTTCAACGCGCTCCTGCGCGAGCGCGGCATCCTCAAGGGCGAATCGAAATACTACATCTCGCTCGCCCACACCGATGACGACATCGCCTTCACGATCGCCGCCTGGAAGGACGCGATCGCGGCGCTCGCGCGGGGTTAGGCGGGTTGACTCCAGCCGCCCTCTCCTTACTTTTCACAGAAAGTAAGGAGATGGCCATGGAGGCAGCGATCACCAGCAAGGGCCAGGTGACGATCCCGAAGCCGATCCGCGAGCACCTGCACGTGAAACCGGGAGACCGGGTCAAATTCTTCATCCATCCCGACGGCACGGTCGTCATGCTCCCCAAGCTGCCAATCACGGCGCTGCGCGGCTTGCTCCGCTGGCGGGGGCGGCCGGCAACTCTTGAGGAGATGGATGAAGCCATCGCTGCCGGCGCGAGCGAGCGTAACCTGCCAGAAAAGAAACTATGATCGGCCTCGATTCAAATATTATCGTTCGATACCTCACACAGGACGATCCCCTTCAGGCGGCGCAGGCCGGCGAAGTGATCGAGCAGCGGCTTAGCGAAGAGGAGCCGGGCTTCATCAGCGTCGTAGCAATGGCCGAGATCGTGTGGACGCTGACGCGTTTCTACCGCTTCCCGAGCGCGCGAATTGTTGGGGCGCTCGAACGGATACTTGCGGTCGATATACTTGTCATCGAAAACGAAGCGGAAGTATTCGTCGCGATGAGCGCGTTGCGCGATGGGCGCGACGAGTTTGGCGACGCGCTGATCGGTGCGCTCAGCGCCGCGGCCGGCTGCTCGCGCGTGCTGACCTTCGATCGCGGAGCGCTGGCGCTCCCCGGCTTCGCAATGCCGTAGAGCCCGAGCCGGCCGGCTCAGTCGGCGAAGAACACCAGGGCGCGGACTTCGATGCTCTCGCGTGGCGGAGCGTCCGCCGGGGTCTGCGGGTCGTCGAAGGCGCCGTGCGCGGAAAACCGCGCCGCGCCTTGCCGCGCCGAGTCGAAGCAGCGGATCAGCACCGCCTCGTCGGTCTGCATCTTCGGGAAATAATACCAGCGCTGGTCGGGGTTGTAGGTGACCGCGTAGGTCTCGCCGGTGCGGTCGGGATAGCGCAGTTCAGACGCCACCAGGTTGTCCTGCGACAGGGTCTGCGCGTCGCACAATGCCAAGGGCGAGCGCAACAGCGGACCGCGGATCGGCCGCCACACATTGATCTCGGCGTAGCGGTGCTTCAATAGTTCCTCGGCCTCGGCGCCCATCAAGTCGCGCACCCTCTGCGGCGCCGACCACGCGGTGTAATCGTTGTGGACGCGGCCGGCCGGCTGCTTGATCTGGTTGCCCTTAGCCGACAAGGCCGCGTTGCGCACGATGTGGTCGAACGCCACGACCCGCATGGCGCCGGTGGCCTCTTTGATCAGCCGCTCGCACTCGGGGTAATAAACCTTGGCGATGACCTCTTCGTCGTAGAGATCGGCGGCCGCGGTCGGGTGGCGCATCAGCAGGAAGCCCTCGTTGTCCAGCGACAGCCGGTCGTTGAGCGCGCGCGCGTCGATGATCTTGATCTCGTGGGTTTCCTCGCGCGTGTTGCGCGGCGGGACCCCCGGCGGCGGCTCGTAATTGTAGGAATAGGGCTTGTCCGCCATCGGCATGGTGAAGTTGAGCGGGGCGACGACGCCCGCTGCGTCGACATTGGCCAAGCCGTCCATTGCGCCCTCCGCTTTTCGGTTTCGCGCGACAATAACGCATCCGCGCGGCAAATGAGATAGATAGGTATGCGCGCGATGCAGCCAACCGCCGGCGGCGAATGGGAGGCATGATGCGGTTTTCCGACGAGGCTTGGCAGCGTACGAAGGCGTTGCGCGCGGCGATCGACCATCTCCCGTTCAACCGCGAACTGGCGGCCGGCACGCTCAGCCCCGAGCGCTTCCGCTTTTACATCCTGCAGGACGCGATCTATCTCGGCCAGTATTCGCGGGTGCTGTCGCTGGCGTCGGCGAAAGCCCCCGACGCGGCGAGCCTGCAGGCGTTCGGCCAGTCCGCGCTCGGCGCGATCGCGGTCGAGCAGCGGCTGCACGCGCACTACCTCGCCGAATTCGGCGTCGAACCGGCGGCCATCGCCGGCGCCGAGCCGACGCCCGACTGCCTTGCCTATACCAGCTTCCTGTTGGCGACGGCGCACCAGGATCCCTGGCCGGTCCTGGTCGCGGCGCTGCTGCCGTGCTTCTGGATATACTGGGAGGTCGCACAAGCGATCGTCCGGAAGGCGGCGCCGCGCAACCGTTATCAGGCGTGGATCGACACCTACGCCGACCCGGCCTTCGGCGAGGCGGTGCGCCGCGTCATCGATATCGCGGATAGCGCCGCGACCGCCGATTTGCGCGACCCTATGCTGACCGCCTTCATCCGCTCGACGCAGTATGAATATTTGTTCTGGGAGGGCGCCTATTCGCAGCGCGCCTGGCCAAAATTCGATTGAGGGGAAAGCGAACCATGGCTGAACAAGGAAAAATTGCGGTCATCACCGGCGCCGGCAGCGGCATCGGCCGCGCCTCGGCGCATGCCCTCCTCGACGCCGGATGGAACGTCGTCCTCGCCGGGCGCCGCCGCGGCATGCTGGAGGAAACCGCCGGGCTGGCGGATGCGGCGCCGCCGCGCACGCTGGTGGTGCCGACCGACGTCGCCGACGCCGCCTCGATCGCCGCGCTGTTCGCCGCGGTCAAAGCGACCTACGGCCGCATCGATCTATTGTTCAACAACGCCGGCACCAGCACCCGCGGCATCCCGTTCGAGGATTTGACCTACGAGCAGTGGATGGGGGTCGTGCAGACCAACCTGACCGGCGCGTTCCTGTGCGCCCAGCACGCCTTCCGCATGATGAAGGAGCAGGACCCGCGCGGCGGCCGCATCATCAACAACGGCTCGGTGTCGGCGCATGTGCCGCGGCGCAACTCGACCCCCTATGTCGCGACCAAGCACGCGCTGACCGGCCTCACCCGGTCGTTGTCGCTGGACGGCCGCCATCTCGACATCGCCTGCGGCCAGATCGACATCGGCAACGCCGCCACCGAGCGCAACGCCGACACCTCGGTCGGCCGCCTGCAGGCTACGGGCAAAACCGAGGCCGAGGCGCGCATCGACGTGCGCCACGTCGCCAGCGGCGTCGCCTACATGGCGAGCCTGCCGTTGGACGCCAACGTTCTCTTCATGACCGTGATGGCGAACAAGATGCCCTATGTCGGACGCGGCTAGGCTCAAGCCGCATCTAACGCAGCCGCCGCATCTGCTGTGCTTCGGCCTCGGCTACACGGCGCGGGTGCTGGCGGGCCGCCTTGCCGCCGACGGCTGGACCGTCACCGGGACGGCCCGGGCGGGCGGTGACGGGCTCTTGCGCTTCGAACGGGGGTGTTCTCTCGGGGCCGCCGCCTTCGCCGGCGTTACGCACATCCTCGTGTCGATCCCGCCCGACGAGACGGGCGATCCAGTGTTCGACCGCCACGGCGACGATATCGCGGCGCTTCCCGGCCTCGACTGGTTCGGCTACCTCTCGACCACCGGGGTCTATGGCGATTGCGGCGGCGACTGGGTCGACGAGACATCCGAGCTGCGGCCGAGCGGCGAGCGCGGCCGGCGCAGGGTCGCGGCCGAGGCGGGCTGGCTCGACCTCTGGCGGCGGCGCGGCGTGCCGCTGCACATCTTCCGCCTCGCCGGCATCTACGGTCCCGGCCGCAGCCCGTTCGCCGCGCTGCGCGCCGGCAGCGCGACGCGCATCGCCAAGCCGGGACAGGTGTTTTCCCGCATCCATGTCGAAGATCTGGCGAGCGTGCTGGCGGCCTCGATCGCCCGGCCGCGCCCCGGCGCGATCTATAATGTGTGCGACGACGAGCCGGCGGCGCCCGAGGCGGTGGTTGCCCATGCCGCCCGGCTGCTCGGGCTGCCGGCGCCGCCGTTGGTGCCGTTCGCGGATGCGGAGCTGTCGGCGATGGCGCGCAGCTTCTACGCCGACAACAAGCGGGTCTCAAACGCGCTGATCAAGCGCGAGCTCGGGGTCGGCTTGCGCTATCCGAATTACCGCGGCGGCCTGGCGGCGATCCTTGCTGTCGGCGGCTGAGCCTTCTTGCTTGCCGAAGCCGCCGCCATCCGGCAAGTTCGGCCTTAGAGTTCGGTGCGACGGTGCGCGATCCGGGAGGAAAACATGGCCGCTTACAACATATTGACCCTGGGAGCGTCCTACGGATCGCTGCTCGCGACGAAGCTTTTGTTCGGCGGCCACAAGATCACGATGGTCTGCCTGCCCAACGAAGTGGAGGCGTTCAACACCGAGGGCGCCCGCATCCGCATGCCGATCCGCGGCCGCAAGGAGCCCGTTGAGCTCGACTCGCGCAAATTGCCGGGCAGCCTCAAGGCGGCCGGCCCCGCCGACGTCAAGCCGGGCGACTATGATCTCGTCGCGCTGGCGATGCAGGAGCCCCAATACCGCTCGCCGGGGGTGCGCGAATTGCTCGATGCGGTGGCAAAGGCACGCGTGCCCTGCATGTCGATCATGAACTTCCCGCCGCTGCCCTATTTGAAACGCATCCCCGGGCTCGATACCGACGCGTTGAAGCCGGCTTTTACCGACGCCGGCGTGTGGGACAATTTCGAACCCAGCCTTGTGACGCTGTGCAGCCCCGACCCGCAGGCGATCCGCCCGCCCGGCGAGAAGATCAACGTGCTGCAGGTCACCCTGCCGACCAATTTCAAGGTCGCCGCCTTCGGCGACGCAAAGAGCACCGCGATGCTGCGCCAGATGGAAACCGATATCGACGCGGCGCGCTACGATCCGGGCGACGGCCCGATTGAGCTGCCGGTCAAGCTGCGGGTGCACGATTCGATCTTCGTGCCGCTCGCCAAATGGGCGATGCTGTTGACCGGCAACTACCGCTGCGTCACCGCCGACAGCGCGATCGACATCAAGGACGCGGTGCACCGCGACCTCGCGACCTCGCGCGCGGTCTACAACTGGGTGTGCGGCGTGTGCGAGAAGATCGGCGCCTCGGCCGCCGATCTCGTGCCGTTCGAGAAATACGCCGCCGCCGCGAACGATCTGGTGCGGCCGTCCTCGGCGGCGCGCGCCCTCAACAACGGCGTGCCCAACATCGAGCGGACCGACCGCCTGGTGCAGCTGATCGCGGCGCAATACGGCATGAAGAACGCCGTCGTCGATGCGACTGTCGCGCAGGTCGACGAGCGGCTTGCGAAAAACCGCAAGGCCGCCGCCTGAGCGCTCCCGCTTCAGCCGGGCGGCTGGCGGCGTGATCCGCCGCCAGGTCCGCAGCCCGGATCAGCAGGAAGTATCGCCGCCCCCGCCGTAATCGCCCCCGCCGCCGTCGTCGCCTCCACCACCGTAATCGCCGCCGCCGGAATCGCCCCCACCGGAGTCGCCACCGCCACCGTAATCGCCGCCGCCGGTGTCGCCGCCGCCACCGTAATCGCCGCCGCCCGCGTCGCTGCCGCCGCCGTAATCGCCGCCGCCCGACCCGCTATCGCCGTAATAATTGTTGACGACGGTCTCGCCCAAGCCCGGCGACATGCCCATGCCGCCATTGAGGCCGCTGGCGTAGCCGTGGCCGAACAACGACGAGATGCCCTCGAACAGCAAGGCGCCGCCGGCGACCCCGGCCGCGGTCGCCGCCGCCGAGCGCAGGAACCCGCCGCCACCGCCCATGCCGCCCATCATGCCGCCGCCCATCATGCCCCCACCGGCCGGGGCGTAACCCTGCTGCTGCGGCTGGGCATAGCCGGGCTGAGCATAGCCCGGGCCGGCGGCTGGCGGCGCGACCTGCGGACCGCGCGTCCACGGGCCGGCGGCCGGCGCCGGCAGCGGCGGCGCCGGGCCGCGCGAGCCGAACAGATTGCCGAGAAAGCTGGTTGGCTTGGTCTGCGCGTCGGCGACCTGCTTTTCCAGTTCGGCGATGCGGTTCTGCGCCTGGTGCAGGCTGAGGTCCTGGATCAGCACGGTCTGAACGAGATAATAGGGGGCGTCCGGCTGCTCCTGCATCGCCTGGCGGATCAGCGCCTCGGCTTCCGGATCCTTGGGCTGTCCGGTCGTGCCCTTCAGCCGCTCCAGCAGGGTCGTGACCAGATCGCGTTCCTGGGGAACCATCGCACACCTTCCCGCGAGGTTGCGGCAGCTTCCGATTAAGCCGCCGGCGCCGATCGGATCGGCGCATCCGCGCTAAATGTGGGGAGGCGCCATCGGCGATTTCAATGAGCCGGCGCGGCGCCGCCGATCGCGAGGAATTTTCGCCGGCGCTCGTCGCGCAGCGCGACGCCGTCGCGCCCGACCAGCGGCGCCAAGGCTTCCTCGATCGCCGCGCCGAGCGCCGCCACCGCCTCGCGCGGCAGGCGGTGGGCGCCGCCCAGCGGTTCCGGCACGATGCGGTCGATCACCCCGAGCCGCGCCAGATCCTGCGCGGTCAGCCGCAAGGCTTCGGCGGCGTCGCGCGCATGCGCGGCGTCGCGCCACAGGATCGAGGCACAGCCCTCGGGCGAGATCACGCTGTAGATCGCGTGCTCGAGCATCAAAACCGCGTTGCCGGCGGCGAGCGCGATCGCCCCGCCGGAGCCCCCCTCGCCGATGATCGCCGCGACGACCGGCACCCGCAGGCCAAGGCAGGTCTCGATCGCGCCGGCGATCGCCTCGCTCTGGCCGCGCGCCTCGGCGTCGACCCCGGGATAGGCCCCCGCGGTGTCGACCAAGGTCAATAGCGGCAATCCGAAGCGCTCGCCGAGCAGCATCAGCCGGCGCGCCTTGCGGTAGCCCTCCGGCCGCGCCATGCCGAAATTGTGTTTGACCCGGGCCTCGGTGTCGGCGCCCTTTTCGGTGCCGATCACCATGACGCTGCGGCCGCGGAAGCGCCCGATGCCGCCAATGACCGCGGCGTCCTCGCCAAAGGCGCGGTCGCCGGCGAGCGGCACGAACTCGTCGATCAGCCCGGCGATGTAGTCGAGGCAGTGCGGCCGCTCGGGATGGCGCGCCACCTGAACCTTCTGCCACGGCGTCAGGCGCGCGTAGCTCTGGCGCAGCAGCCGGTTGGCCTGGGTTTCGAGGCGGCCGACCTCGTCGGCGATGTTGAGCCCGCTATCGGTCGAGAGGTGGCGCAGCTCTTCGATCTTGCCTTCGAGCTCGGCGATCGGCCGCTCGAAATCGAGAAAATGGCGCATCGCGACGATCCGCGGCTATTTCCGCCGCGCCAGCGGATGCGCGGTCTCGACCAGCCGGCGCAGCCGGGCACCCTGCACATGGGTATAGATCTGCGTCGTCGAAATATCGGCGTGCCCCAGCATCTGCTGCACGCTGCGCAGATCGGCGCCGTGATCGAGCAGATGAGTGGCGAAGGCGTGGCGCAGCACATGCGGCGACAGGAGGGCCGGGTCGAGCCCGGCCGCGAGCGCCAGTTCCTTCAGCAATTGGCCGCAGCGCTGGCGCGTCAGGTGGCCCGCGGCGCCGCGCGACGGGAAGAGCCAGCGCGCCGTCTTCGGGTCGGCCGGGCGCCCAGGCGGCAGCAAGCGCGGCAGAAAGCGCGGCCGGCATTCGAGGTAGGCGGCGAGCGCCTCGCGCGCCGGACCCGACAGCGGCACGACGCGCTCCTTGCCGCCCTTGCCGCGGACCAGCAGTAAGCGCGGGTCGCGCTGGGCCGCGGCGAGCGGCAGGCCGACGAGTTCCGACACGCGCAGACCGGTGGCGTAGAGCAGTTCGAGGAGGCAGCGCAGCCGCGCTCCCTCCTCGGCGGGTCGCACGGCCGCGGCGGCAATCAGCCGTGCGATTTCCGCTTCGCCGAGAATTTTCGGCAGCGGCCGGCCGAGCCGCGGCGCGTCGATCCCGGCGGTCGGATCGTCCGGGCGGACCCCCTCGCCGACCAGAAAGCGGTAGAACTGACGCAGCGCCGACAGCCGCCGAGCGAGCGTTCGCGGCGCCAGCCGCCGGGTCGTCAGCGCCGCGAAATAATCGTGCAGCGCCGCCGTCTCTGCGTGGTCGAGCGCGACGCCGCGCGCCGCGAGAAAACCCGCGACATCGGCCAGATCGTTGCGGTAGGCGGCGAGCGTCAGGCGCGCCGCGCCGCGTTCGGCCGCCAGCATCTCGAAAAACGCTTCCAGCCGGCGCGAGGCGGGCGGCGCGACCGCCGCCGGCTCGGGCGACAGGCTATTTCGGGAAGCGCGCATCGGGCAGCACCTTCTCGACTTGCACTGTCGTCACCGGAAAATTCCCGTAGGCGAGGTAGAGGCCGCCGCCGATGGCCGCCAGCAGGAAGACGATGACGAGGATGACGGTCAGCTTGATCATGCCGCGATCCAACAATCCCCGCGCCGGCGGCGGCGTATCGGTTGACGAACCGGCCGCGCGATATGCTAGTACCCCGGCGAAGCGCCGCGCGGAAGGGCGGCGAGGTCGCAGAGGCGCGCAGTGGACGTCGAGACCAGGCAGACGGCCAGAACAGCGGCGCGGCCGCGCGGGTTCGCCCCGTGCCGGACGGTCGTTCTCGTCGGTTTGATGGGCGCCGGCAAGACCAAGATCGGCCGCCGCCTGGCGGCGCGCCTCAATCTGCCGTTTTTCGATTCGGATACCGAGATCGAGGCCGCCGCCGGCGAGACCATCGAGGAAATCTTTCGCTATCGCGGCGAAGCCGCGTTCCGCGATGGCGAGCGCCGCGTCATCGCGCGGCTGCTGGCCCAGCCGACGCACGTGCTGGCGACCGGCGGCGGCGCGTTCATGGACCCGGTGACGCGGGCGCGCATCGCCGAGCGCGGTGTCTCGATTTGGCTGCGCGCCGATCTCGACACCCTGTTTGCCCGGGTGTCGCGCCGCACCAACCGGCCATTGCTGCAGCAGCCCGACCCCCGCGCCGTGCTGGCCGAGCTGATCGAGCGGCGCTATCCGGTGTACGCCGAGGCGGACATTGTCGTCGACAGCGGCGAGGGGCCGATCGAGGCGACCACGACGCGGGTGATCGCCGCGCTCGCCGGCTGCGCGCAGGCGCTGCGGCCGCCCAACCCGGAGGCCGAGGAATGAGCGCGCCAGACATCGCCAGCGACGCCGTTGAGCGGCTGCGCGTCGAACTCGACGAGCGCAGCTACGATATCCTCGTCGGCCCGGGCCTGATCGCGCGGGCCGGCGCCGAGCTGCTGCCGCTGATGCGGCGCCGCCAAGCGGTCATCGTGACCGACGAGACGGTGGCGCGGCATCACCTCGCGCCATTGCGCGACAGCCTCGCGGCGCACGACATCGCGACGCACGCGATCGTGCTGCCGCCCGGCGAGGGCACCAAGGATCTCGCCCATTTCGGCCGGCTGGTCGACGACATCCTCGCCTGCGGCGTCGAGCGCGGCACGATGCTGGTGGCGCTGGGCGGCGGGGTGGTCGGCGACATTTGCGGCTTCGCGGCGGCGACGTTGCTGCGCGGCATCGATTTCGCGCAGATCCCGACGACGCTCCTGGCCCAGGTCGACAGCTCGGTCGGCGGCAAGACCGCGATCAACACCAGCGCCGGCAAGAACCTGCTCGGCGCGTTCTACCAGCCGCGCCTGGTGCTCGCCGACACCACGAGCCTTGCCACCCTGCCGGGACGCGAAGTGCGCGCCGGCTATGGCGAGATCGTCAAATACGGGCTGATCCGCGACGCCGAATTCTATGAGTGGCTCGAGGCCGAGGGTGGCGCCGTTTGCGACCTGGAGGCGGCGGCGCTGACCCGCGCCGTCCTCGTCAGCTGCCGCATGAAGGCGGCGATCGTCGCCGCCGACGAGCGCGAGACCGGCGACCGCGCGCTATTGAATTTCGGCCATACCTTCGGCCATGCGCTGGAGGCGGCGACCGGCTTCGGCGACCGGCTGCTGCACGGCGAGGCGGTGGCGCTCGGCATGGTGCTCGCCTTCGACTTCGCGGTCCGGCTCGGCCTCGCCTCGGGTCAGGACGCGCACCGCGTGCGGCGCCACATCGCCGCCGCCGGGCTGCCGACCGAACTCGCCGCTGCCGGCCTTTCGGGCGGCGACGCCGACCGCCTGCTGCACCATATGAGCAAGGACAAAAAGGTCCGCGACGGTCGGATTACGCTGATCCTGCCGCGCCGGATCGGCGATGTCTTTGAGATGCGCGACGCTCCGGTTGAGGAGTTGCGCCGTTTTCTGGACGCGGCTGGTTGAGGAAAGCCGCCGCCGGGTTGCCGAACGTCAGCGGGATCGGCTGCAGCGCCCGCGATTGCCCGCCGAGCAGCGCGACGGCGCGGTAGAAATCGACGATGTAGACCCGGATCGCGGCGGTCAGGCTCGACGCGGTGCGGCGGTCGTCGATGTCGCTGACGAGCCCATGGATCGACGCCCCGAGATGCCGCGCAATGTCGTGCAGCGCGTCCCACATCGCGGGCTCCAGGCGAACGCTGGTGCGGTGTCCGCTGACGACGACGTTGCGGATCACCAGCGAAGATGGCGGGCTGTTGTCGGTGCGGCGCGGCCGCTGCGTGAGCTCGACGGGCATCCGCCCAGTCTATCCGATCCGGCGAGGATCACAACCACTAATTGTTATCATATGTAAAATAATGTTAAATAGGTTGCATACCATGATAATCGGTGCGCGCGGCGGCCGTCAGGCGTCCTCGGCCGGCGTGCGCGTCGTTACGGAAAGCGCATGGACGCGGGTCGCCAGTTCGTCGGCCAGCGCCTCATAGACCAGGCGCTGCCGGGCGACCCGGCTGAGGCCGGCGAAGGCCGGCGCGACGATGGTCAGCGAGAAATGCGTCTCGCCCTCCGGCCGCGCCCCGGCGTGCCCGGCATGGCGATGCGATTCGTCGACGATCTCCAGCCGCACCGGCGCGAAGCGCCGGGTCAGCTTGTCGCGCATCGTCTCGGCGACTGTCATCGCGGCGCCGCCCGATCTCGCCGCTGCGACCCGGCCGCGGCGAGAAAGCCGGCAAGATCGTCGACGACGTGGTTGATGTATTGGCCGTCGGCCTCGGCGGCGGCCCAGTCGAGCTCGTTTCGGATCCACGCCGTCGTCATGCCGAGTTCGGCCGCCGGCGCGAGGTTGCGGGCGATGTCCTCGACCATCAGCGCGCGCGGCGCGGCGACCGCGTGGCGCTGCAGCAGCAGGCGGTAGCCGGCCAGCGCCGGCTTCGGATCGAAGCCGGCGGCGACGATATCGACGATGCCGCTGAAAGCATCGGCCAGCCCGAGATGCGCGAGCAGCCGCTCGGCGTGCCGCGTCGAGCCGTTGGTGTGGACAATCTTGCGGCCGTCAAGGGTGCGCAGCGCGGCGACCAGCGCCGGGTCGGGCGGCACCCCGGCGAGGTCGATGTCGTGGACAAAGGCGAGGAATTCGTGCGGGTCGATGCGGTTGACCGTCATCAGCCCGCGCAGCGTCGTGCCGTGCTCGCGGAAATAACGCCGCCGCAGTTCCGCCGCCGCTTCCGGCGACAGCGCCAGCCGGTCGCAGATGTATTCGGTCATCCGCCGCTGCACCTGGTCGAAGAGGCGGCAGGAAGCGGGGTAGAGCGTGTTGTCGAGGTCGAAGATCCAGGTCTCGACCGCGCCCAGCGGGCAGCCTTCGCGGCGTGTCGTGTAGGCCATCTAATTCCTTAGCCGCCGCGGATCAGCGTGCCGGCGCCCTCGGTGAAGAGCTCCAGGAGGATCGCGTGCGGCACCCTGCCGTCGAGGATTACCGCTCCCTCGGCGCCGCCTTCGATCGCCTCGAGGCAGGTCTCGACCTTGGGGATCATGCCGCCGGATATCGTGCCGTCGGCGATCAGCCGGCGCGCCTCGCCGGCGGTCAATTCGGGGATCAGGCGCTTCTCGGCGTCGAGCACGCCGGGGACGTCGGTCAGCAGCAGAAACCGCTTGGCCTTGACCGCCGCCGCGACCGCGCCCGCCACCGTATCGGAGTTGATGTTGTAGGTCTCGCCGTCGTCGCCGATGCCGACCGGCGCGATGACCGGGATGATGTCGGCCCGGCGCAGCGCCGCGAGCACCGCGGTTTCGATCCGCTCGGGCTCGCCGACAAAGCCGAGATCGCCGTTGCGGGTCAGCTTTTTTGCCCGGATCAGCCCGCCATCCTTGCCGCTGAGGCCGATCGCGGCGCCGCCGGCGGCGTTTATCGCGGCCACCAGCTGCTTATTGACGGTGCCGGCGAGGACCATCTCGACGACTTCCATCGTCTCGCGGTCGGTGACGCGCAAGCCGTTGACGAAATTGCTCTTGATGCCGAGGCGCTGCAGCATCCGGCCGATCTGCGGGCCGCCGCCATGGACGACGATCGGGTAGATGCCGACCTGCTTCAGGATCGCGATGTCGCGCGGGAAGGGGTCGGCGCGGTCGGCGTCCCCCATCGCGTGGCCGCCGTATTTGACCAGGATCGTCTCGCCGGCATAGGGCCGCAGATACGGCAGATACTCGGCCAGCACCGCGGCCTTCAGCGCCGGATCGGCGGCGTTCGCCGCGGCGGGTGAGGAGGGTGGAGTGGGTGGGGTCATCGCGCCGGCAGCTTATCGCGCCGTCTGGCGCAGCGCCACCGCGGGCGCAGCGACATCGCGGCGCGGCGCGGCCGGCAGCGCGAAACCGGCGAGGCCGGCGCGCAGGGCGGCGATGCCGAGGCCCTTCTCGGCGCTGGTCAGGTGCACTTCGGGATGCGCCGCCGGATGGACCGCCAACTCGCCGGCGATGCTCTGGGCGATTGCCGCGCGGTCGGCCGGCGCCAGCTTGTCGATCTTGGTCAGCACCACCTGATAGGACAGCCCAGCCCGGTCGCACAACTGCATGACCGGGCGGTCCGGCTCCTTGAGGCCGTGGCGCGCGTCGATCAGCAGGCACACCCGGCGCAGGCTGGCCCGCCCGCGCAGATAGTGCGTGACCAGCCGGGTCCACGCCGCGACCGCGCTTTTCGAGGCTTCGGCATAGCCGTAGCCGGGCAGGTCGACCAGCATCAGCCGGTTGTCCAGCGCGAAAAAGTTGAGCTGCCGCGTGCGCCCCGGCGTGTTCGAGGTGCGCGCCAGCATGCGTCGCCCGGTCAGCGCGTTGACGAGGCTCGATTTGCCGACGTTGGAGCGGCCGAGAAAGGCGATCTCGGGCAGGCCTTCGGCGGGTAACGCATCAGGCTCGGCGCCGCCGGCGATAAAGCGGCAATCGCGGGCGAACAACAAGCGGCCCAATTCGATCTGCTCCGCCGCAAGCTCGCGCGGCGGAAACAGCCCGGTTTCGGGCTGCGGCGCGCTCAGGCGGCGCCCGCGCGGTGCATGATCGCCCATTGCTGGGCAATGCTTAGGAGGTTGTTCCAGGCCCAGTAGATCACGAGCCCGGCCGGAAAGGCCGACAGCATGTAGGTAAAGACGATCGGCAGCAGCATGAACATCCGCGCCTGCACCGGATCGACCGGTTGCGGGTTGAGTTTTTGCTGCAGAAACATCGTGGTGCCCATGATCAGCGGCCAGACGCCGATCATCAGGAAATGCGGCGGGGCGAACGGGATGAGGCCGAACAGGTTGGCGAACGAGGTCGGGTCGGGGGCCGAGAGATCGTGGATCCAGCCGAAGAACGGCGCGTGCCGCATCTCGATCGTGACGAACAGCACCTTGTAGAGCGAAAAAAACACCGGGATCTGGATCACGATCGGCAGGCAGCCGGCCAGCGGGTTGGCGCCGACCCGCTTGTACATCGCCATGATTTCCTGCTGCTGGCGCGGCTTATCGTCCGGGAAGCGCTCGCGGATCTTCTGCATTTCCGGCTGCAGCAGCTTCATCTTGCTCATCGCCTTGTAGGATTTGTTGGCGAGAGGAAAGAATAAAAGCTTGAACATCAGGGTCAGCAGCAGGATCGCCAGCCCGAAATTGCCGATCAGCCGGGCGAAAAACTGCAGCGTCAGGAAAATCGGCTTGGTCAAAAAATAAAACCAGCCGAAATCGATGGCGAGATCGAAATGCGGGATGCCCGCGGCGGCATAGCCGTCGAGCAGGCTGACCTCCTTCGCGCCGGCGAAGAAGCGCGACGAGGCCGCCGCTGTGCCGGCCGCCGCGACCGTCACGCTAGGCCCGAGAAAATCGGTCTGGTAGCGGTCGACGCCGCCTTCGACGCGGTGCGCAAAGCTCGCCTTGCCGCCCTCATGCTGGTCGGGAATGAGGGCCGTCAGCCAGTATTTGTCGGTGAAGCCGAGCCAGCCGCCGGTCGAATCGTATTTGTCCGGTTCGCCCGGCTTCAAGGACGCGTATTTGATCTCGTGCAGCGAGCCGCCGAGTTCGCCGATCATTCCCTCGAAGAGGATGTAGTAGCCGGAAACCTCCGGCGTCCCGGTGCGGCTGATCAGGCTATAGGGCGACAGGCTGACCGGCGTCGTCCCGGTGTTTTTCACCGCGTCGCGCACCGCGAACATGTAGTTCTCGTCGATCGAGATCGTGCGCGTGAAAACCAGCCCGGCGCCGTTGTCCCAGGTCAGCGTGACCGGCGAAGTCGGGGTCAAGGGGCCGCGCGAAGCGGTCCACAGCGTGTCGGGTCCCGGCACCTTCGCGGTGCCGCCCGCGGCGACCCAGCCGAACTCGGCGAAATAGGGGTCCTTGGTCCCGGTTGGCCATAAGAGGACGACCTCCGGGCTCTTCGGGTCGATGGTTTCGTGGTAGGTGGCAAGGGTCAGATCGTCGATCCGGCCACCCTTCAGGTCGATCGAGCCGTGCAGGCGCGGCGTATCGATCTTGACGCGCGGCTGCGCCGCGATCGCCGCGGTCCGCGTCGCCGCGCTCGCCGCCGCCTCGGCGCCCGGCACGGCGGCGCCGGACGTCGCCGCCTGCGGTGTCGCGGTGGCGGTCGAGGTCGAATTCGCGGCCGCGGTCGGCGCCGGCGGAGCGGGCGGCTTGACCGGCTGGAATTTCGCAAAGAGGAATTGGAAGCCGATCAGAATCCCGACCGACAGCACGATCGCCAGCAGGAGGTTGCGTTGTTCCATGCGGGAAGGGCGCCGGCGCCGGGCTCAGCGACCCGGCCCGGACGGGACCGGGTCGTAGCCGCTGCCACCCCAGGGGTGGCAGCGCAGCAGCCGCCGCGCCGCGAACAGCGAGCCCCGCCAGGGCCCGTGCTGCGCGATTGCCTCGGCGGCATAGTGCGAGCAGCTCGGGTGATAGCGGCAGGCCGGCGGCAGCGCCGGCGCCACCAGCAGCTGGTAGGCGCGGATCATGCCCCGCAATCCCAGGCCCAGCGCATAGTTCGCGCCGCCCAACAGCCGCATCTCAATTCTCCTCGCCGCGCCGCGGCCGCTCGTCGCCGCCGCGCCGGTCGATCTGGCGGAGCGCCGACTGCAGATCGCCGACAAGTTCCGCATAGGCCCGCTCGCCGGTCGCGGCCCGCGCGACCAGCACATAATCGGTTCCCGGCCGCCCGCCGCGCGCCAGCACTTCGGCCGCAACCGCCCGCAATCGCCGCTTCGCCCGATTGCGGACCACCGCATTGCCGACCCGTCGGCTCGCCGTGAACCCCACCCGCACCGCCTCGATGGCGGTGCTTGCGGGCGGCTGCGGCGCCGCCTGCAGTACGAAACCCGGTCGGACCGCCCGCCGGCGCGTCGCAGCAACACGCAGAAAATCGGCGCGGGTCTTGAGCCTTGCAAGCCCACTCGCCATCGATCTCCCAATTTCATCGAACCGCCGTCACCGCGGCTATCGGACGCGGGCCGTACGCGGCCAGGCGCCGCAGCCGCCGCGCGTCAGGCGGACAGGCGCTTGCGGCCTTTCGCGCGCCGCGCGGCGAGCACCCGGCGACCGCCCGGGGTCGCCATCCGGGAGCGAAAGCCGTGGCGGCGCTTGCGGACGAGCCTGCTTGGCTGATAAGTGCGCTTCACGGCACCCTCTCCGGCAACATCTGCCGTGTTTCGCGGAGGGCGCTATATAGGGGAGCGCTGCCGGCGAGTCAACGACGCCCAGGCTTGCCGGCGCGCGCACCGAGGGGGATTTGAGCCAGTGACGGACGACACCATCATCAGCACCGCCGCTGGGGCCGCCGGCGCAGCCGACGATTTCGCCCGCCGCTGGACCGCCCCCCCGGGAGGGGCGATTCGCCCGGGCAACGATCAGCACAAGCTCGCCTTCTGCCGGATGCTGCTCGACACGCACAACCCTTATAAGCCCGCGGTGATCGACTGGCCGAGGCTTGACGAAGCGGCGCGCGAGCGGCTTCTCTCGCTGCCGATCTGGGACATCGCGGTACAGACCGAGGGCAAGGCGAGGATCAGGGTCCTGAGCTATGCGGAGACGATCGCCGACCCGCTGCTGCGCGAGGCGATCACGCTCAACGCCTTCGAGGAGGGGCGTCACAAGCAGGTGCTCTCGAGTTTGGTCGCGGCCTATGGCATCCCGCTCGAAGCGGAGCCCGAATACCGGCGGCCGCGCCATCCGAAATGGGCCTTCATGGTGACCGGCGTCAGCGAATGCATCGACAGCTTCTTTGCCTTTGGGCTGTTTGCGCTGGCCCAGCGTTCGGCGTTTTTTCCGCCGGACCTGGTCGAGACCTTCGAGCCGATCATGCAGGAAGAGGCGCGGCACATCTTGTTCTTCGTCAACTGGATGGCGTGGTACCGGCGCAGCCTGCCGCGGTGGCGCCTGCCGTGGTTTTGGTGCACGCTCGCGGCGGTATGGTTCCGCCTCATTCGCGAACGCATCGGCCTCGCCCGCGGCGTCGGCGCGGCGCGCGACGAGCGCCCGCAGGACAACAATTTCACCCTGACCGGCAGCAAGGCGGTGTCGGACATGACATTGTCGGCGGCGGCGATGCTCGACCTCTGCCTCGCCGAGAACCAGCGCCGCATGGCGGGCTACGATGCGCGGCTGCTGCGGCCGCAGGTGATCCCCCGGCTGGTCGGCCTGGTGCGGCGGTTTTTGCGCGATCCGCCGGCGGCAGCCGCAATCCCGCAATGAACCGCGCGGATCGGACAACCGCCACCGACGGACGATGAAAATCTGGCCCATTCTCGCGGCCGTCGCCGGTGTCGCGGCGATGGTGGCGCTGGTCGGCTTCTTCGGGGCCGGCGCGGTAAGCCAATCGCTGCTGGCGATCGGCGGCGCCGGCTTTGCCGCGATCTGCGGCATCCACCTGCTGCTGATCGGGGTCATGGGCCTCGCCTGGCGCGCCTTGCTGCCGGGCGCCCCGGCGCTGAAGGTCATGTGGGCGCGCCTCGTGCGCGATTCGGGCTCGGAGGCGCTGCCGCTGTCGCAGGTCGGTGGCTATGTGCTCGGCGCCCGCGCCCTGGCGCTGGCCGGGGTTTCGGGGACCGTCGCCACGGCGAGCACGATCGTCGACGTGACCCTCGAATTCGTCGCTCAGCTCGCCTACACCGCTCTCGGGCTGGTCTGGCTTGTGCGGCTGCAGCCCGACACCGAGGCGGCCGCCCCGATATTGCTCGGCCTCGCGGTCGCCGCCTTCGCCGCCTCGGCCTTCATTCTGGCGCAGCGCCGCGGCCTGGTGGTGTTCGACCGGATCGCCCGCGCGCTCGGCCGCGAATGGATCGAGCGCAGCGCCGCCGGTGCGGTGGCGCTGCATGCCGCGCTGGCCGATATCTATCGCAATCGCGGCCGGCTGGTGGTGAGTTGCGCGGTCCATCTCGCGTGCTGGATTGCCAGCGGCGTCGAAGTTTGGCTGGCGCTGCGCATTGCCGGCCAGCCGCTGTCGTTCGCCGCGGTGCTGGTGATCGAGAGCCTGCTCTATGCGATCCGCACCATCGCCTTCGCGGTCCCGCAAGCGGTCGGCGTGCAGGAAGGCGCCTACCTGCTGCTCGGCGCCGGCTTTGGGCTGACGCCGGAGATGGCGCTCGCGCTGTCCTTGGTAAAGCGCGGCCGCGACCTGGCGATCGGCCTGCCGGCGATCGCGGTGTGGCAGGCGATCGAGGGCAAGCACCTGCTGCGCCGCCGCCGCGGCGCGGCGCGCCCCGAGGCCTCCAGCGATGTTGCCGATTGAGGCAACAATCTGCCCGCGGTAGGCGATGGAGCCGTTGCTCGTCGCCGCCCGCACCGTGCACTTCGCCGCGACAATCGCGCTGGCCGGGGTTTTTGCCTTCCAATGCCTGATCGCCGGCCCCGTCTTCGCGCAATCGGCCGCCCTCGCCGCCACATCGCGGCACTTCGCGCGACGCCTCGACCGGCTCGCCTGGGCCAGCCTCGCGCTGGCGCTGCTGTCGGGCACGGCCTGGCTCCTCGGGGTGGCGGCCAATGTCAGCGGCCGGCCGCTCGCCGCGGTGCTGGCGCAGGGCATCTGGAAAATCGTCCTGAGCCGCACGCAATTCGGCGAGGACTGGCTGCTGCGCGGCGGCTGTGCCGCGGCGATCGCGCTCTGCCTCGTGCTCGGGCGCCGCACCGCGATCGTGCAGATCACCCGCTGGATGGCGCTGGGCTGCGCCGGGCTGCTGCTCGCAGCCCTCGCCTGGGCCGGGCATGGCGCGGCCACGCCCGGCGCGCCCGGCGATCTGCATCTCGCGGCCGACATGCTGCACCTGCTGGGCGCCGGCGGTTGGCTCGGGACGCTCTTGCCGTTCGCCCTGCTGCTCGCCGAGGCGCGGCACGGCCGCGGTCCGGACTGGGCCTTGGTGGCCGGCCGCGCGGCGCGGCGCTACACAATGCTGGCGGCGGCCAGCGTCACGCTGCTGCTGGTGGGCGGCATCGTCAACACCTGGTTCCTCGCCGGCACCGCCCCGGCGCTGATCGGCACCGAGTACGGACGTCTGCTGCTTCTCAAGATCGGGCTGTTCCTGGGGACGCTGGTCATCGCCGCGGTCAATCTGCGGCGGCTGTCGCCGCGGCTTGCCGCCGGCGCCGAATCGGCCGCCTGGCGGGCCGCCCTGTGGCTGCGCCGCAACGCGCTGGCGGAAGCGGGCTTGGGGCTTGCCGTCGTCGCGATTGTCGGCGTTCTCGGCATCCTTACGCCGGGTTTGCACAGCGAACCCGGCTGGCCGCTGCCGGTCCGGGTCGATGTCGCGGCGCTGACCGCGGGAGCGCGGACGCTGCTCCTGCTCCTGATCCTCGCCGCTGCGCTTTGCGCGGTCGCGATGGTCGCGACCGCCGCGGCGGGGTCCTACCGGCGCGCGGCGCTCTTCGCCGGGGCCGTTGCGCTGTGCCTGGCGGCCGGCTGGTTGCCGCTGCGCGCGGCGGTCACGCCCGCCTACCCGACCAGTTTCTACGCGCCGGCCGAGCCCTACGCCGTCGATTCGGTCGTCCGCGGCGCCGCGCTCTATCGGGCGAACTGCGCCCTTTGCCACGGCGCGGACGGGCGCGGCGACGGGCCGGCCGCCGCGACCCTGACGGTCCGCCCGGCCAATCTCACCGAACCGCATTTGCTGGCGCACAGCCCGGGCGATTTGTTCTGGTGGGTCAGCCGCGGCCGGGCCGGCGGCGCGATGCCGGGCTTCGCGGCCGTGCTGCGGCCGGAGCAGCGCTGGGACGTTATCAACTTCATCCGGGCTCGCGCCGTCGGCGCTCAGATGCGCGCGGTCGGCCCCGAGGTCTCTGGCGGCGCAGCCTACCCGATCCCTGACTTCGCCTTCGAGCGCGGCGCAATCCAGACCACCCTGAGCCGGACGTTGCGGCAGGGGCCGGTGCTGTTGGTTCTGTTCGCCGGCCCCGGCCCGCTTACCCGCCTGGTGCAGCTGGCGAATTGGCGGCTCAACGAACTGCCGGTCATCGCGGTCGAAATCGACCCCGCCGAGGCCGCGACGCCGCCCTATTCGGTTACGGTGTCACGCGATGTCGCCGCCGCGCTGGCGCTGTTCCGGTTGCCGGGGGACGGCGAGGAAACCGAGCTGCTGCTCGACCGCGGCGGCAACGTCCGGGCCCGCTGGATTGCCGGCGGGGACGGCGGCTTGCCGGACCGCGCGAGCCTCCTCGCCGAGGCCCAGGAGGTGGCGCGCTTGGCGGTCGCCGCGCCCAGCCACGCCGGGCACGCGCATTGAACGCGGCGGGGGCGGCCGCTATTCGACCAGCTCTTCTTCCTTCGGCTCGGCCGGCGTCGCGGGCGGGCGCGGCAGGTAGGAGAAGGCGAGCTTGTCGGCCTCCTTGTCGACCGAGACTATGACGACGCCGCCCTTCGCCAATTGCCCGAACAAGAGCTCCTCGGCGAGCGGCTTCTTGATGTGCTCCTGGATGATGCGGGCGAGCGGGCGGGCGCCAAACAGCGGGTCGTAGCCCTTCGCGGCGAGCCAGTCGCGCGCGGCGGGATCGAGCTCGATCGTGACGTTGCGGTCGGCGAGCTGCTCTTCCAATTGCAGCACGAACTTGTCGACGACGCGGCCGATCGTTTCGGGCGCGAGCGGGGCGAACGAGATTGTCGCGTCCAGCCGGTTGCGGAACTCCGGGGTGAACATCCGGTTGATCGCTTCCTCGTCGTGGCCGGTGCGGATGCCGCTGCCGAAGCCGATCGCCTGCTTGGCCAGTTCGGCGGCGCCGGCATTGGTCGTCATGATCAGGATGACGTTGCGGAAATCGACGTTCTTGCCGTTGTGGTCGGTCAGTTTGCCGTAATCCATGACCTGTAAGAGGATGTTGAAGAGATCGGGATGGGCCTTCTCGATTTCGTCGAGCAGCAGCACCGAATGCGGGTGCTGGTCGATCGCGTCGGTGAGGAGGCCGCCCTGGTCGAACCCGACATAACCCGGCGGCGCGCCGATCAGGCGCGAGACGGTGTGCCGCTCCATGTATTCCGACATGTCGAAGCGGGTGATCTCGATCCCCATCGTGCGCGCCAGCTGGCGCGCCACCTCGGTCTTGCCGACCCCGGTCGGGCCCGAGAAGAGATAGGAGCCGATCGGCTTTTCGTGGTCGCGCAAGCCGGCGCGGGACAGCTTGATCGCCGACACCAGCGCCTCGATCGCGGTGTCCTGGCCGAACACCATGGTCTTCAGGTCGCGGTCGAGGTTTTTCAAAACTTCGCGGTCGTCGCGCGACACGCTCTTCGGCGGGATGCGCGCCATTGTCGCGATGCAGGCTTCGACCTCCTTCGCGGTGATCGTCTTGCGCCGGCGGTTTTCCGGCACCAGCATCTGTGCGGCGCCGGTTTCGTCGATCACGTCGATCGCCTTGTCGGGCAATTTGCGGTCGCCGATGTAGCGATGCGACAGCTCGACTGCCGCCTTGATCGCGTCCATCGTGTAGCGGACCTTGTGGTGGCGCTCGTAATAAGGCTTGAGGCCGCGCAGGATTTTGATCGAATCCTCGATCGTCGGCTCGTTGACGTCGATCTTCTGGAAGCGGCGGACCAGCGCCCGGTCCTTCTCGAAATAGTTGCGGTATTCCTTGTAGGTCGTCGAGCCGATGCAGCGGATCGCGCCGCCGGCGAGCGCCGGCTTCAATAGGTTGGAGGCGTCCATCGCGCCGCCCGAGGTCGCACCGGCGCCGATCACCGTGTGGATTTCGTCGATGAAGAGGATTGCGCCGGGCTGCGCTTCGAGTTCGGAGAGGACCGCCTTGAGGCGCTCCTCGAAATCGCCGCGGTAGCGCGTGCCGGCGAGCAGCGCGCCCATGTCGAGCGCAAAGATCGTTGCGTTGAGCAATACCTCCGGCACCTCGCGTCCGACGATGCGGCGCGCTAGGCCCTCGGCGATCGCGGTCTTGCCGACGCCCGGCTCGCCGACGTAGAGCGGGTTGTTTTTCGATCGCCGGCAGAGGATCTGGATCGTGCGGTCGACCTCGGCCTCGCGCCCGATCAACGGGTCGACCTTGCCGGCCTTGGCCTTCTTGTTGAGATTGACGCAGTAGGCGTCGAGCGCGTCGTGGTTGCGCTTCTGGCCCTTTTCGCCGCGCTCCTCCTCCTCGGCGCCCTGGACGCGGCGGGTTTCCGAGCGGCCCGGCGCCTTGGCGATGCCGTGCGAGATGTAGTTGACCGCGTCGAAGCGGGTCATGTCCTGCTCTTGCAGGAAATAGACCGCGTGGCTTTCGCGCTCGGCGAACATCGCGACGATGACGTTGGCGCCGGTGACCTCCTCGCGCCCCGAAGACTGCACGTGGATCGCGGCGCGCTGCAGGACGCGCTGGAAGCTCGCGGTCGGCTTGGCGTCCTCGCTGTGGTTGGAGACGAGGTTGGTCAATTCGTTGTCGACATAGGCCAGCACGTCGCGGCGCAGCCGGTCGAGATCGACGCTGCAGGCGCGCAGCACCGCGACCGCATCCTGGTCCTCGGTCAGCGCCAGCAACAGATGCTCGAGCGTGGCATATTCATGCCGCCGCTCGTTGGCCTGGGCCAAGGCCCGGTGCAGGGATTTCTCGAGATTGCGTGAGAGCACGGCCGCTCCGATCCTGGCGATGGGGGGTCAGTCTTTTGCCGTCAATCTTTTTCCAAGGTGCACTGCAGCGGATGCTGGTTCTGCCGGGCGAAATCCATTACCTGCGTCACTTTGGTCTCGGCGACTTCGTAGGTGTATACGCCGCAGATCCCGACCCCGCGGCGATGCACGTGCAGCATGATGCGGGTCGCTTCCTGGCGGTTCTTGGCGAAAAATCGTTCGAGAATGTGCACGACGAACTCCATCGGCGTGTAGTCGTCGTTCAACATCAACACCTTGTACATCGACGGCTTCTTCGTCTTCGGCTTGGCCTTGACGATGACGCCGGTGCCGGGTCCTTCCTCGCCGCGTTTTCCGTTGTCGCTCATGTCGATCCGACCCGATGGGGACGCCCGCCCCCCGATGATATTGGCATTGCCCGGCGTTGGGAAAGCCCCTTGCTGGCGTCGTCGCCGCCGCCAGACATGTTACAGCCGCATAGGTTCACTCGCTGCGGTGCGGCCGGCTTAGCAGTCCGTCGATCATCATATCAATTGCCATGCCGCGGTGCAGCACGCCGGCGACCGCGGCGGTGATCGGCATCTCGAGCCCGAATTGCTCCGCCAGCGCCGCGACCGCCGCCGCCGTCGCGATGCCCTCGACCACCGAGCGCTGCCCCGAGAGCGCCTGCGCCAGGCTCCGGCCGCGCCCGAGCGCCAGCCCCAGCGTATAATTGCGCGACTGGCCGGCGGTGCAGGTCAGCACCAGATCGCCGAGGCCCGAGAGCCCGCGGAAGGTTTCCGGTTCGGCGTCCTTGGCAAGGCCGAGGCGGATCATCTCGGCGAGGCCGCGGGTGATCAGCGCGGCGCGCGCGTTGTCGCCGAGACCGCGCCCCTCGATGATGCCGCAGGCGATCGCCAGCACGTTCTTGACCGCGCCGCCGATCTCGGCGCCGATCGGGTCGGCCGACGAATAGGGCCGGAAGCGCGCGCTGCCGAGCGCCGCGACAAAGGCGCGGGCCAGGGCGGGGTCGCGGCTGGCGATTGTCACTGCGGTCGGCAGGCCCTTTGCCACCTCGGCCGCGAAGCTCGGGCCCGACAGCACCGCGACCGGGGCCTCGGGGACAATTTCGCCGGCGATTTCCGACATCGTTTTCAATGATTGCGTCTCGATCCCCTTGGCGCAAAGGAGCAGCGGCAGCCCCGCCGGCAGCAGCGGCGCCAGCATGAGGAGGGCGCGACGCAGGAACTGTGCCGGGACGACGATCAGTACCGCCGCGGCGCCGGCGAGCGCGGCCGCCGGGTCGCTCGTCGCCTCGATCGCCGGGTCGAGCGCGATGCCTGGCAGATAGAGCGGGTTCTCGTGCCGCCGCTTGATCGCCTCGACGATTGCCGGATCGCGCGCCCACAGCACGATTCCCGCGCCGGCCCGCGCGGCGACCGCGGCGAGCGCGGTGCCCCAGGCACCGCCGCCAATCACCGCCAGCCGCTTCAAGTTGCCCCCACCCTGCCCTCCCCCGCTTGCGGGGGAGGGTTGTTCGTGCCTGGCATCCCCTCCCCCGCAAGCGGGGGAGGGTTAGGGTGGGGGCTGCCGCCGCGTCCGCCGACAACGTCACCGTCGAGCGGCCAGCGCGGGCGGACCGGGGCGTCGAGCCCGTCGACCAGGCCGAGCCGCAGCCGCTCGAGGCCAGCCCAGGCGATCATCGCGCCGTTGTCGGTGCACAGCGCCGGCGGCGGCGCGACAAAGGCGAGCCCGGCCGTCGCGGCCAGCCGGGCGAGGCGCTCGCGCAACAGGCGGTTGGCCGCCACCCCGCCGGCGGCGACGAGGCTCTTTCCCTCGGGATAATGGGCGCGAAACCAGGCAACCGCGTTGGCGGTGCGATCGAGCAGCGTGTCGCAGATCGCCAGTTCGACCGAGGCGGCGAGATCGGCGACATCCCGGGGGCCGAGCGGACCCGCCCGGGTGTCGATGCCGGCCGCGATCTGGCGCACCGCGGTTTTGAGGCCTGAAAATGAAAAATCGCAGCCCGGCCGGCCCTTGAGCGGCCGCGGCAGCGCGAAGCGACGCGGATCGCCGCCCTGCGCCGCGCGCTCGATCGCCGGTCCGCCGGGATAGCCGAGGCCCAAGAGGGTCGCGGTCTTGTCGAAGGCTTCGCCCGCGGCATCGTCGCGGCTGGTGCCGAGCTGGCGGTAGTGGCCGACCCCGAGGCAGGCCAGCAGCTGCGAGTGGCCGCCCGACACCAGCAGCAAGAGATAGGGAAAGCCGAGGTCGTGCGACAAGCGGGCGGCCAGCGCATGCGCTTCCAAATGGTTGACCGCGATGAACGGCTTCCGCGCCGCCCAGGCGATGCCCTTGGCCGCCATCGAGCCGACGATGAGGCCGCCGATCAGCCCCGGCCCCGCCGCCGCGGCGACGGCGTCGAGCTGGTCGATCGTGATTCCCGCCTCGGCCAGCGCCCGGGAGATCAGCCCGTCGAGATGGTCGAGATGCGCCCGCGCCGCGATCTCCGGCACGACGCCGCCATAGGGCGCGTGCTCTTCCAATTGCGAGCGCAGAAGATTGGCGCGGATCCACGGCCGCGGCCGGTCGCCGACCACCGCCACCGCCGTCTCGTCGCAGCTCGTCTCGATGCCGAGAACCGTGAGCCCGCTGTCCATTTGACGCAAATGGCGGCCCGCGGCCCCGCCTGCAACCGACACCAATGACGGAAGGAAGGAAGCCCTAGTTCCCTTCCGGCGCGGCCTCGTAGGTTTTCAGCGTCTTGTCGGTGGCGGCCTCGATCTCGAGCAGCTTGACGCCGTAGCCCCACAGCTGCGCGGCATAGCGCAACACCGAGCGGCAGGTCTTCTCGTCGAGCAGCACGCCCTCATGGACGTAGTGCGCCAGGATCAGGCAGCGGTCGCCGGTCAGGTCGACATCGACCACCTGCACGTCGGGCTCGCGGCGCGACAGATCGTACTGCTTCGAGAGCGCGCTGCGGATACGGCGGTAGCCGACCTCGTCGTGGATCGCCTCGACGCGCAACGCCGGCTTGCTGCTGTCGTCGCCGACCTGGAAGATGCGGAACTTGCGGATCACCGCCGGGCTCAGATACTGCAGAATAAAGCTTTCGTCGCGGTAATTGGCCCAGGCGTCGCGCAGCACCGCGTAGCCGTCGCCGCTGCCGGCGATGTCGGGGAAAAACTCGCGGTCCTCCGGGGTCGGCTCTTCGCAGATGCGCTTGATGTCGCTCATCATCGCAAAGCCGAGGGCGTAGGGGTTGAAGCCGCTGAAGCGGGGATCGTCGAACCCGGGCTGGAACACGACGCTCGAATGCGAATGGAGGAATTCGAGCATCGAGCCTTCGGTAATGAGGCCCTTGTCGTGCAGCCGGTTCATGATCTCGTAGTGGCAGAAGGTGGCGCAGCCCTCGTTCATCATCTGCAGCTGCTTCTGCGGATAGAAATATTGCGAGATGTTGCGGACGATGCGGATCAGTTCGCGCTGCCAGTCGTCGAGCCGCGGGGCGCGCTTCTCGATGAAATAGAGCAAGTTTTCCTCGGGCAGGCCGAGCTTGCCGCGCATCTCCTCCTGTTGCTTGGCGTCGACCGATTCGTCGCCTTTCTCGGCGAGGTTCGGGACGGTGCGCCACAGGTCGTTGTAGGTCGCCTCCTCGTGGGCGCGGCGGTCTTCGGCCCGCTGGCGTTCCTCGGCGAGGTTGGGCTTCGAGCGGTGGGCGTAGCGGTTGACGCCGTGCTCCTTCAGCGCATGCGCCGCGTCGAGCACGCGCTCGACCGCCTCGAGCCCGTATTTTTCTTCGCATTTCGCGACATAGTCGCGGGCGAAGGCGAGGTAGTCGAGGATCCCGCCGGCATCGGTCCACTGCCGGAACAAATAATTGTTCTTGAAGAAATGATTGTGGCCGAACGCCGCGTGCGCCATGACCAGGGTCTGCATGGTCATGGAATTCTCTTCCATGATGTAGCAGATCACCGGGTTGGAGTTGATCACGATCTCATAGGCGAGGCCGGCGAGGCCTTTGCGATACATGGTTTCGTGATAGGCGAAGCGCTTGCCGAAGCTCCAGTGCCGGTACATCAGGGGCAAGCCGACCGAGGCGTAGGCGTCGAGCATCTGCTCCGAGGTGATGACCTCGACCTGCACCGGGTAGATGTCGAGGCCGAGTTCGTCGAACGCGATTCTCTCGATCGCCTCGTAGGTCCGGCGCAGGCAGGCGTAATCCCAGTTGGGGCCGGTGAAGAGCGGCATGTCTGCTTTGAGCTCTGCGACGTCGGCACGCGTGTTACGCACGGACGCCTCCCTTGGCGAACAATTCATGGAACACCGAGAAAATCTGCGCCGGATCGCCGACCCGCCGCATCGCGAAATGCGGGTGCGCCGGCGCCACTTCGCTGTAGGCGCGCCACAAATCGCTGTCGCGCGACAGCCCGGTGAGGCTGCCGCCCATGCCATCGCCGACCTCGACATAGGCGAAATACTGGCAGAGCGGCAGCACGTCGCCGCCAAGCAGCGACACGCAGCGGCTCGAATCGGCGCCGTAATTGTCGCCGTCCGAGGCCTGCGCCCCGTAGATGTTCCAGCGATCGGTCGGATAGCGCGCGCGGGCGATTTCGAGCATCTTCTCGAGCGCCGTCGAAACCACCGTGCCGCCGGTTTCGCGGCTGTAGAAGAACGTCTCCTCGTCGACCTCCTCGGCGGTCGAGGTGTGGCGGACGAAGACGACGTCGACGTGGCGGTAGCGCCGCGTCAGGAAAACGTGCAGCAGCATGAAGAACCGCTTGGCGAGGTCCTTCATCGCCTCGGTCATCGAGCCCGACACGTCCATCAGGCAAAACATCACCGCCTCGGTGTTGGGCTTTGGCACGCGGTCGAAGCGGCGGTAGCGCACGTCGATCGGGTCGATATAGGGGATGATCTTGCTGCGCCGCTCCTGGCGCTCGATCTCGCGGGCGAGCCGCCCGCTCTCCGCCTCGTCGTCGCGGGCGCGCGCCTCCTCGAGCTCTTCGCGCAGCGCCTCGATCTCCGACAATTTCGGCCGCCGCAGCGAGATCCGCCGCGCCATGCTGAGCCGCATCGTGCGGGGGATGCTGAGGTTCGACGGGTTGCCGGTGACCGTATAGCCGGCGCGCTGCAGGTCGACCGCGGTCGTATCCTTCAGGCTCTTCTTGACGAGGTCGGGAAGTTCGAGGTCCTCGAAAAACATGTCGAGGAACTCTTCCTTCGACAGGGTGAACTCGAAGGCGTCCTCGCCCGCGCCGTCCGGGCTGCCCTCGCGTCCGCCCTGCCCGTCGCCGCCCTGCGGCCGCGGGATCTCGTCGCCGCGTACGTATTCCTTGTTGCCGGGAATGACGTGGTCGGTGCGGCCGGTGCGCCGGTTGTGGTGGAACAGCGGCTCGGAGATGCCGCGCGTCGGGATCGCGACCTTCTCGCCGTGGCCGACATCGGCGACCTTGCGCTTGCGCAGGGCTTCCTGCACCGCCGACTTGACCTCGACGCGGGCGCGCGCGAGGAAGCGCTGGCGGTTGCTGAGGCTCTTGCCTTTCGGGTTGGGCCGGCGATCAACAATGTTCATCGCGCTTGCTCCGCTGGGATAGGCAAGACCCTAGCCGGCCTTGTTGACCCGCATGTACCACTCCACCAGCCGGCGGACCTGGCGCTCGGTATAACCCCGCTCGACCATGCGTTCGACAAAGTCGGCATGCTTCTTCTCGGTGTCCGAGTCCTTTTTGCTGCCGAAGCTGATGACCGGCAGGAGGTCCTCGACCTGGCTGAACATGCGCCGCTCGATGACCTCGCGCAACTTCTCGTAGGAGGTCCACGACGGGTTGCGGCCGCTGTTGGCGCGGGCGCGCAACGCGAACTTGACCACCTCGTTGCGGAAATCCTTCGGATTGGCGATGCCGGCCGGCTTCTCGATCTTGGACAATTCCTGGTTCAAGAGCTCGCGGTTCATCAATTGGCCGGTATCGGAATCCTTGTAGTCCTGGTCCTCGATCCACGCGTCGGCATAGGCGACGTAGCGGTCGAACAGGTTTTGGCCGTAATCCGAATAGGATTCGAGGTAGGCCTTCTGGATTTCGTGTCCGATGAACTCGGCGTAGCGCGGCGCCAGCTCGGCCTTGATGAAGTTGAGGTACTTTTTCTCGGTCTCCTCGGCGAACTGCTCGCGCCAGATCGACTGCTCGAGCACATACATCATGTGGACCGGGTCGGCCGCGATCTCCTGGGTGTCGAAGTTGAACGTGCTGGACAGCACCTTGAAGGCGAAGCGGGTCGAGATCCCGTCCATGCCCTCGTCGACCCCGGCGGCGTCGCGATACTCCTGCGCCGACTTGGCGCGCGGATCGGTGTCTTTCAGGCTCTCGCCGTCATAGACCCGCATCTTCGAATACAAATTCGAGTTTTCATGCGGCTTCAGCCGCGACAGCACGCAGAAGCGCGACAGGATATCCAGCGTCGACGGGGCGCACGGCGCGTTCGCCAACTCGCTGTTCTGCAAGAGCTTCTCATAAATCTTGCGCTCTTCGGTCGAGCGCAGGCAATAGGGCACCTTGATGACGGAGATGCGGTCGATAAAGGCTTCGTTGTTTTTGTTGTTCTTGAAGCTCTGCCATTCCGCTTCGTTGGAATGCGCCAGGATGATGCCCTGATAGGGGATCCCGCCGATATTCTCGGTGCCGGCGTAGTTGCCCTCCTGCGTCGCGGTCAAGAGCGGATGCAGCATCTTGATCGGCGCCTTGAACATCTCGACGAATTCCATCAGCCCTTGGCTCGTGCGGTTGAGCCCGCCGGAGAAGGAATAAGCGTCGGGATCGTTCTGGCTGAACATCTCGAGTTTGCGGATATCGACCTTGCCGACGAGGCTGGAGACGTCCTGGTTGTTCTCGTCGCCGGGCTCGGTCTTGGCGACACAGATCTGCTTCAGGCGCGAGGGCTGCAACCGGATCACGCTGAACTTGGTGATGTCGCCGCCGAATTCCTCGAGGCGCTTCACCGCCCAGGGCGAGATCGTGCCGGTCAGGCGGCGCCGCGGGATGCCGTAGGTCTTCTCGATTTCGCTGCCCAGCGACGCCGGGTCGAACAGGCCGAGCGGGCTCTCGAAGACCGGGCTGATCTCGTCGCCGGCCTTAAGCACGTAAACCGGCTCCTTCTCCATCAAGAGCTTCAGCCGCTCGGCCAGGGACGACTTGCCGCCGCCGACCGGCCCCAGCAGGTAGAGCACCTGCTTGCGTTCTTCCAGCCCCTGCGCGGCGTGGCGGAAGAAGCCGACGATCCGCTCGATCGTGTCTTCCATGCCGAAGAAATCGTCGGCGAAAGCCGGATAGACCTTGATCGTGCGGTTCATGAAGATGCGGCCCAGGCGCGGATCCTGGGCGCTGTCCACCATGACCGGCTCGCCGATCGCCTTCAGCAGGCGCTCGGCGGCGCCGGCGTAAAACGCCGGGTCGTCCGAGCAGGCCCGCAGATAGTCCTCCAGCGAGTATTCTACCTCGCGCCGGTTCTCGTAAAGGCGCGAATAGAGTCCGAAGATGCCATCGTCAAATCGCATTTTCTCACCTCAATCGACTGCCTGGTCGACCGCAACGCTGCGCGCGTGCATCCGATAAACAGCTTGGCGCGGGAAAAATTCTCGTTGCCGTGCACATCTCCGGTTTGCGCCGCCGCGGGCGCCCGCCGAGGTCCCGCGACGCGGGGCGGACCCATGCCCGGACCCATGCCATGTACACCGATGTGGCCCAACCGCCGATTGCCGCGACCCCGATGTCTGCGGCGCCCAAGGCCCACGGCCGGCTGTTCCACAGCTGTTCCCCAGGGCGAGTGCAAGCAACCAATATGCCAAAGCTTTGTGGCGACACTGCGGTCGCCGTTCGATCCCACGCGCGCAACCCTTTGCCGCATAGCGTCGCCTGTCAGCTGTCGCTTGATCGGATTTCCCCGGAGCACCAGCAACATCTTGTGGTTCCTATGCAGGTATACACCAGCATATATGAAGATTGGGTAAATCCAAATCCGATTTTGCGTTATATCGTCCGATCGCGGACCGACACCGGCCGGGCACCGCCGGATCTGCATATCGGCTATGCATCGCGCGTCCTTTCGCCGCACGGCACGCAGCGCTGATCGCGCTAGCGGGCAGCATCGGCGTCGGCGGCGCCGAGCGGCCGGGTCGCCGTCATCCCGGCGACCGCGACCGCTCCGCCGCCGGGCGGCGCGCTCACGGTCGTCAGCCAGTTCGTCGCGAGCGCCCGGGCCAGATCGACCGCGAGGCAGCGATATCCCGCATCGTTCATGTGCAGCCCGTCGGGGCCGATCATTCGCGGCGCGTCGAGTTCCTCGGCATCGCGCCAGTACCGCATGATCTCGAACCGGCGAAACAGCCCGACCCGGTCACGCGTCGCCGCCTCGGCGATCAGCTGCTCCATCGTTGGATAAGCCGCTTTGGCGATCACCCGAGGCGCGTATTGCAGATCCATCAGCACAACGTCGCTGCCGCCGGATTTCAGCTCCGCGATGCCGCGCGCGATCCGCTCGCCGTCGGCGCTCAGATCGTCGCGCCGCAGCACGGCATTGGTGCCGAGCTGCCAGATCACCAGATCGGGATGCTCGGCGACGACGTCGCGGTCAAGGCGCGCCAGTTCCTCGGGCGCGTCTTCCCCGCCTCTGCCGCGGTTGATCACCCGGATATCGGCTCGCGGAAAGCGCTGCGTCAGCGCCGCTTGCAGCTGGTTCGGATAGCTCAGAGCCGGGCTGCTCGCACCGACGCCGAGGGTCGAGGACGAACCGACCGCGACGATCGTCAGCGCCGCGTCCCGCTCGATTCGCGCCGCGCTGCGCGGCAGCGCCGGGCCGAGCACCGTCAGCGCCGGCGGCGCCGCGCAGCCGACGCCCTGGGCCGCTGTCGCGGCACTCCCGGCGAACGCCGGGGCGGCGGCGGCACAGGCCACTGCGGCGGCCACGGCGCACCCGGCAAGACGGTTCATTGGACGGCCAGCTGGATCGCCCGCGCGAGGTCGCGTCCGATGCAGTCGTAAACCTTGGCGGCGAGGCGGCTGCGCTCGGCTTCGGCGACGTCCTCGAAGTTGAACATATGCTGCTCGCTCCAGTACCGCATCATCTCGAAGCGCGGGAACACATACACTTCGTTGAGGTCGCCGATGCGATGCAAGGCGCTCAAATATTGCTCGAAATTGATCAGGGTCGAGGTCCTGTGCGAGAATTGCATATCGACCAGCAGAATGTCGACTGCCCGATTTTTAATCGCATCGATGCCGGATTGCAGGGCGTTGGCGAAATCGTCGACCTCGACGCCGCGCACCGCGTCGGCGATACCGGTCTCCCACACCACGAGGACCGGCTGCTCGGCGTAGACGTCGCCGGGAAACCGCTGGATCATCTGCTGGGTCGATTGGCGCGCCTCGCCTTTGTTGACGACGGTGATCGGCACCGCCGGATAGAGCGCCGCGAGCGCCAGCTGCAAGCGTTGCGGGTAGGCAAGCTCGGGGGCGCCGGCGGCGGCTCCCCTGGTCGAAGCGCCGCCGATCGCGACGATCTTGACCGGCTGGCCGGCGCGCAGCCGTTTCGCGAGATGCGGCAGCGTCGCCGATACGTGGGTCAATTCCGCCGGGGCTTCGCAGGCGATCGCGGCTGCGTGGCCGTGGCCAGAGGACACCAAAGCCGCCGCCGCGGCGACGACCAGCCAGCGCGCCACGCGACGACTCACGACGCGCCCCCGTCGCCGCGGTGTGCCGGCGCCGCTTGCCGCAGCGGCGCGCGATCCATCGCCTTGTACCAGGCGATCGTCCGGGCGGTCAGAAACATCGCGGTGATGCCGACGAGGTTGACGGTGAGCTGCATCACCTCCGCCGAATTATATTCAGCCAGCACGAAATGTCCGAGCGCCGAGAGGAGGATGCCGAGGCAGAACAGCTCGAGCGACTGCTGGCCGCACAGCACCAGCGGCCGCGCCGCCGCGCTGGTCAGAAAGCGGGCGTCGCGCGGGACGTGGACCGCGACCAGCACGACGAGCGCCAGGAACGGCAGGAGCCGAATGGGCGACAGGTTGTTTTTGTCGATCGGCCACAACTCCCTGAGAAAGAGCCCGGGGACCGCCGGCACGATGCCGTGGAGCGTCCAGCTGAGCTTGACGACGAATGACGCGGCAAAGAGCACCGCGGCGACCGGGTAGGCGAGCCGCAGCAATCTGCCGAAATCCTGGCCGCGCCCGGTGCGGTCGCCCAGCACCGCGCCGCCGATGAACAGCAACTGCCAGGCGAGCGGGTTGAAGAACCAGACATGTCCCGCCGGATAGGCCGGCACCGAGATGTCGAAGATCTGGACCGCGAGGTAGACAATTGCCGACGGCACCAGCACCAGGAGCCAATGGCGCTGCATGGCCAGCAGCACCGGCGGGAAGATCAACAGCATCACGATGTAGAGCGGCAGAATGTCGAGAAACGCCGGTTGGAACTCGAGCATCAACGCCTTGGCCACCGCGACATACGGCTCGTCGAGAAACGCCGCGACGCGCATCTCTTCGGTGTACATCGGGTTGTTGAAGGTGGCCGCGGTGTACGACACCTCGGCGATGAACAAGACGAAAAGGAAGACGTGCGCGATATAAAGCTGCCATGCCCGTCGCAGCACGCCGGCGGTCGCGTAGAGCGCGCCCTTGCTGCGCAGCCGGCGTCCAAAGACCAGGGCGGTCGTGAAGCCGGAAATGAAAATGAAGACCTCCGCCGCGTCGAAAAACGTGGTCGCCTGCAGCGTGAAATAGGTCAGGACGTTTTCCGGCACATGATCGATAAAGATGAATATCAGCGACAGGCCGCGAAAGAAGTCGAGACGAAGATCGCGGGGTGCGGTGGGCTCGGGCAAGGCCGATTTGAGCTCCTGGGCAGGCCGCCCGGTGGCGACGCCCGAGCTTAGCAAAGCCGGGCCGCCGCCGTCTTGCGCAAGTCACGTAACCGATCGGCCGCGCCATCGTTCGGAAACCTGTTAGCAACGATCAGCCGGCCGTCGGCTCCGGGCGACCGGCAAACTGGGTCGCGGACCCGCGTCGCACTGAGGCCTTGCCCTGCGGCTGGTTCTGTGACAATCTGTAACACAACGTAACGCTTCGTGGCAGGCAAGAACCTTTCACCGAAACCGCAAGTATCTTTGCGAACGCGTTACGGCCGGCCAAGCACCTTCGCCAGAACCTTATCTCCCAGCGAGCCGGCTCCCGCCGGCTCGTCGCATTTTGGCTCGGTCCGTTGCTACCAGGGGCTACCAGCGGGCGTCAGGCGCGCCCTTGCTCATCCGACCGAGACCTTGTAGCCGACGATGGCGCTGAAATTCTTGCGCATATGGTTGTAGCGCGGCTCGTGCGACTGCACCCGGCCGACTTCGTCGGTCGCCCGCGACATCAGGTGGTGAGTGCCGCGCTGGCGCACGTCCCAGCGGTATGACCAGCGCACCCACATGAAACGCTCGCGCGGCTGCTCGATATGGGCGGCGTGCCAGCTCTCGCCGCCGTCGACGCTGACCTCGACCTGGGCGATCGCGCCGGCGCCGCTCCACGCGTAGCCGCGGATCATGTGGACCCCGGGCGACATCTGCTCGGTGTCGTCATTGGGCTGGGTGATGATCGATTTGACGCCGATCGTCGTGATCAGCTCCTTGTTCGGGTCGTCCGGCGAGTCGCCGTAATAATAGAACTGATAGTGGTACCAGCAATCGGGCTCGCGCTCCAAAACCTCCAGCTTGTTGAGCCACTTGACCGACCAGTTGCCCGACCAGCCGGGGACCAGCAGGCGCACCGGGGCGCCGTGCAGGTGCTCCAACAGCTGGCCGTTCTGCGCCCAGGCGAGGATCGTGTCGGGGTGCAGCGCCTTCTCGATCGGCAGGCCCTTGTCGTAATAAAACGGCTTGGTGCCCGGGGCCGCGGTGTTCGGCACGCCCCGGTCGTTGCCCTCGGCGCGCACAAAGAGCGATTTGGCGGTGAGCCCGGCCTCGTGCAGCACCGCGGCCAAGGGCACGCCGGTCCACTCGCTGGCGCTGAGGATCATCCCCTCCTGGGTGCGTGACGGCTTCGGCCCCTCGCCCTTGAAGTACTCGAAAAACGTCGCGTCGCTGCCGGAACACTCCATCACGGTGCGCACGCTGCGGCCGGGAAAGCGCCGCAGCTGCGCGAAGTTGAGGGTCAGCGGCGCCTTGACCTCGCCGTAGACCTGCAGTTCCCACGCCGCGCTTTCGACGACCGGCGGCACCGCGAAATGCTGCACCGTATAGTGCAGGTCGGTCGGCGTGATCAGCCCCTCGAGGTCCATCACCGGGGTGCGGATCCGCACCGTGCGGCCTTCGTTGTCGCTCAGCGTGACCGGGGTGATGTCCTTGGTCGGCCAGCCGTGCCAGCTGCCGGTTTTCTTGGCGTTGGCCGGGTCCGAGCCGACCGCCTGGTCCATCCGCAGAAAATCCGGGACCGCGCCTTCGTTGACCGTCGCCATAAATGTTCTCCCCCTGCGATGCTGGTTCGCTAAGCCAAGGCCGGATGGCAAGCGCCTATTCGAGCCCCGGCCGCACCCGGAACGCCGCCTCGGTCTGGCGCTTCACCTCGTCGAGCGTCACGTCCGGCGCGATCTCGACGAGCTCCATGCCGCCGCCCTTCTTGTCGATCGCGAAGACGCCGAGCTCGGTGATCACCATGTCGACGACCCCCGCGCCGGTCAGCGGCAGGTTGCAGCGATGCAGCAATTTCGGCTCGCCCTTGGCGGTGTGCTCCATCAGGACGATCACCCGTTTGACCCCGGCGACGAGGTCCATCGCGCCGCCCATGCCCTTGACCATGCGGCCGGGAATCATCCAGTTCGCGAGGTCGCCATTCTCGGCGACCTGCATGGCGCCCAAGATCGAGAGGTCGATATGGCCGCCGCGGATCATCCCGAAGGATTGCGCACTGTCGAAATAGCTGGTGGTCGGGAGCTCTGTAACAGTTTGTTTCCCCGCGTTGATCAGATCGGCGTCCTCCTCGCCCTCCCAGGGAAAGGGGCCCATTCCCATCATGCCGTTCTCGCTTTGCAGCTGCACGCTCATGCCTTGCGGGATGAAGTTCGACACCAGCGTC
>Ga0070731_10000683_pt1 | contig 41766 bp, 31 predicted proteins | sample Coa_R1_2_FD_66448 | JGI IMG/M metagenome (GOLD analysis project Ga0070731, IMG submission 66448) | Surface soil microbial communities from Centralia Pennsylvania, which are recovering from an underground coalmine fire - Coalmine... | ecosystem: Environmental > Terrestrial > Soil > Unclassified ...
ATTGAGGAAAGAGGTGAAGGACTCGCTGCACAAAAAAGGAACGTTTTTATCGGGCGGGCAACAACAGCGTCTTTGTATTGCGCGCGCGATTGCCATGGAGCCTGCAGTACTGCTGCTTGATGAGCCAACATCCGCCCTCGACCCTATCTCAACGGCCAGCGTGGAAGATCTCCTGCACGAGCTCAAGTCCAATTATACGATCGTCATCGTGACGCACAATATGCAGCAGGCGGCGCGTGTCAGCGACCGGACGGCATTTTTCTATTTGGGTGAACTGGTGGAGTATGATGAAACCAAGAAAATGTTTACCAACCCAAAAGACAACAGGACACAGAACTATATAACCGGCAGGTTCAGTTAGGCCGGCGATAATTTTGCACAGGCGTACGATGCGCCTGTATATTTTGTAAATTTAAAATGGTATGGCACAACTTGAACTCCAACTGGGCCTATTGAAGCAGGAGTTGATCAACATGTGGAATCTCGTACATTCCCAGCTGGTAAAGGCCAAGTCTTCCCTGGTGAATTTTGACAAGGACCTTGCCCGCGAAGTCGTTCTTAAGGAACGACGTGTAAATGGGTATGAGCTGAAAATCGATCGCGACTGCGAAAATATCTTTGCGCTCCTTACGCCGGTGGCAATCGATCTCCGTTTCGTGCTGGCAGTTCTCAAGATTAATTCGAACCTCGAACGAATCGGCGATATTGCCGAAGGCATTGCCAAACATGTCATCCGCTCCGAAAAATGGTTCAAGCAGGACCTGATGGAAGCGACTAAGCTTAGCCTGATGTACGAGGAGTCGATCAATATCTTAGAAGATACGCTGACCGCATTCGAAAATGAAAATACTGTTTTAGCGCGCGGCGTATTTAAAAAGGACGAATTCATCGACGACATCAATGTCAACGCCAACAGTCTGATTGAAGCCTATCTGGCATCACATCCGCAGGATGTCGACCAATGCCTCTACGCACTTTCAATCATCCGCAAGCTGGAACGCGTGGGCGATCAGGCCAAAAACATTTCTGAAGAAATTATCTTTTACCTCGAGGCCAAGGTCCTCAAGCATAAGCACTCTCACTAATAATGTAATCGTAACGTTGGGCTAAGATTCTCGTAACCTCAGGCTGCTATCTTGCATGGCTATTCCGGACGAATAGTTAATAATGGTTTTTTAGATCATTAGGTCCGAATTTTCTCATGCAGCGCCACTTCATTTTCATGACGGTGGCTTTTCTTATTGCTGCATGGCCGCGTGATCATTTTGTCATCTTCCAAAACGCTTCAGTTCCCGGTTTCCGTTCGTCTGTCGCTTTCGAAAGTAGCGTATCGCCCCGATGAATATCACCGAACACTTCGATCCCTTTGTCGGTGGTCATGCCCTGCCGCACGTCAACCCATTCTGCTTTACCGTCTCTTACCCGGATCACGAATTTTTTCTCCAGCGTGGTCGCCACGGCGGCCGGAGGGAGTACGAAAGACGACGCGCCTCTTGACAGTTTAAGCTGGGCATACACGAAGGCCCCTGACTTCAATTTGCGATTTCGGTTATCGACGTCATATTCCCAAAGCTCCGTTCTGGTGGCAGGATCGATGGTTTCCGTCTTACGGGTAAGCTTTCCCGTGAACCTTTGTTCGGGAAATGCATCCACTGAAAATGAAAGATCTTTGCCGCTTCCAGCCGAGGCTACATAAACTTCGGGTACAGATATCCGTAAGCGGAGCATATTGTTGTCCTGTATCGTCAGCAGCATACTGCTAGGGCTCACGAGCGCGCCTGGATCCGCTTTCCTTGCTGTGATCACTCCATCGAATGGCGCGGTAATATAGAGATAACCCGAAATTTCCCTATAGGCCTTCGACTGTTGCCGGAGCGCTTCCCATGCCGCGCTGTCCGATTCCATCTGGTCACGTGCACTGACAAGGTCCGCGGGAGCTACGATTCCCGGTGAGGGGCTTAGCGAAGCTTCGTATAGTCGCCGGTATCTGTCTTCACTTGCTGTATATTTTGATTTCACAGCAGCGAGCGCGGCCTGAGACTGGCTCACTTGCGTATTGACTTCCGGCGCTTCGATCACGGCGAGGTTCTGGCCTCGATGAACACGGTCGCCGATATCGACTTTCATATTTCGAACGTATCCCTGCACCTTGGCAAAAAGGTCGCTTTGCAAATAGGGATCCAGTTCGCCGGGAAAAGCCACTGATTTTATCGCGGTGTCGGGCTGTGCAATGAAAACAGCGACAGTATCCCGTCCGGCCGTTGAAGCCTGGGAGCCTGCGTTGGTTGTCGATTGCTCGCAGGAAACAAGCAGGAGAGAAAAAAGTATGGTTACCGTCATCTCAACACCCAGGTAGAATTTGCAACTTTTAATATGATACATGTACCTTATTTTATTGTTCAGTTTGGGGTTTCGGATTTTTGTCATCGGGGAAAAGCGAGACCGGTTGGTAAGCCTTCCTGCCTGCGAGCCACTGGTAGGTATGGGGAAGGAAAAAGAGAACGCCCGCTGCTGAAAAAAGCAGGCCGCCGATTACGGCGATTCCAAGAGGAGCGGTCTGGTCGCTTCCTTCGGCCAGCCCGATTGCCATCGGTATCATGCCTGCGATCATCGCGATCGTGGTCATCAATATGGGCCGTAGCCTGCTTGCCGCCGCTTCCATTTGCACGTTCGCTGATCCGTGACGCCTGAGTTGTTCTGCACTCGTGATAAAAAGAACGGAATTGGCAATCGCTACGCCGACAGCCATGATCGTCCCCATATAAGACTGGATGTTCAGCGTATTGCCGCTGATAAAAAGCAGGCAGAACGAACCACCAATCACTGCTGGAATTACGGACAACGTAGCCAATGCGACCCGGAACGACTGGAAAAAGATTGCCATCGTGAGAAAAATCACGACTACGGCGATCAGCAGGCCGAACTGCAGGCTCTCAAGCGTATTTTGCAAGAGTTCGCTTTGGCCACGCAAAATGATTCTTGCACCTCCGGTCTGTTTTGGTATCGAATCGATGATCTTCCGAATTTTTGCATAGGTCGCGCCCCGATCTTTTTGCTCGATATTGGCGGTGATGGTGATGTAACGTTGTTGGTTGAGGCGGTCATATTCACCTGGAACGGCGATGCGCCTCCAGCTGGCGACATCGCCCAAATAATGGCTTTGTCCACTTTCATGCGAGGAGACGGGCACAGCTTCAAGTTGCTCCGTGCCGTTCATCCGGTAATTCGGATACTGTACCTGCACCTGGTATGCCGTGCCTGTGCTTCGGTCAAGCCAATAACTGGGTGCAATAAAACGCGAGGAAGATGTGGCATCAACTGTGGATCTGGCGATTTCATCGCCGGGAATTCCCAGCTGGCCGGCGCGCACGCGGTCCACGTTCAACTTAATTGCAGGATAATCGAGCGGCGTGGCGATTTGAAGATCTCGCAATTCGGGAATGGTCGAAAGCTTTTGGAGCAATGCCTGGGCCGTTTTCCTTCCCAGGTCCAGGTTCCTGTTTGCTACTGCAATCTCCACCGGGTTTGTGCTCCCCAGGTTGAGGACCTGCTCCACGATATCGCCGGGTTCAAAGGAGAGTTTTGCGGCCGGTAGTGCACGTGCAGCCGCAGTGCGAAGCTTTTCGCGGAACTCGGCGATGGGTATCGCACCCCGCTTCAACCTGATCTTAGTGACCGATTCGCTTGGGCCGCCTGTCCAGAGATGGATCAGGTTCACGGGAAAGCTGGAGGGCTGCGTGCCGATAAAAGCCGAGCTGATCTCAACGTTTTGCTTGCCTGCAATGCTGTCGCTGAGCGCAAGGAGGACATGAGTTCCATCTTCGGTCCGTTCCACCCGCGTGCCAACCGGCATGCGTAAACGGAACTGGGCCTGGCCGCTGTCTGTATCGGGGAAAAGTTCGGTCCCCGTCAGGCGAAAGAGGAAGTATACCAATGCGATTGATCCTCCGAGAAAAAGCAGGCTCAACAGAGAATAATGGTCGTTCCAGCGATTGCCGGCCCGCGTATAGCGTTGTTTTATACGTTCAAACCTCGAAGAGCCATGCCTTCCAATGTGGTGCCTGAGCAACCAGTTGGACACGACAGGAACAAAGCTCTGCGAAAGTAAGAACGAAGCGACCATTGCAAATCCTACTGCCATCGACAGCGGCAGAAACATTGCCTTTGGGACGCCGTTCATAAAAAGCGAAGGCACGAAGACTGCTAAAATGCTGAGAAGGATCAGCAGTTTCGGGCTCGCAATTTCCAGGCAAGCGTCCGAGATCGCGCGTCCCCTGTCCTTTCCTAACTCCTGGTGCCGATGAATATTTTCAATGGTTACTGTTGCTTCGTCGACAAGGATACCTACCGACAGCGCAAGCCCTCCAAGGGTCATAATGTTGATTGTCTGACCGCAGAGATAAAGAGCAGTGGCAGCAGAGAGGAGGGCGAGAGGAATCGTCATAATGACGATAAGCCCGCTGCGCAGGTCACGAAGAAAGAGCAACACGACGAGACCGGTGAGAAGAGCACCGAGCCCCCCTTCGAACAGCAGGCTCTTCAGCGAATTGATGACATATACAGATTGGTCGAATTCATACGAGACTTTGATATCTGCGGGAATCGCGGCCTGCATATCGGGGAGTGCGGCTTTAACACGCTGCACAACATCCCAGGTTGAGGCGTCTGCGCGTTTGGTGACGGGAATGTATACCGAGCGTTTGCCGTTGATCAGCGCATACGAGGTCGTGATATCTGCACCGAGGCTAACCGATGCGACATCGCGAAGATAAACCGCAGGTCCGCTGCCAAGCCTGAGAGGAACCTGCTGAAGGTCCTGGACGTCCTCGATCACGCTATTTTGCGGCGTGAGATAGGTCGTATCGCCGATGCTGATATTGCCCGAAGGAGTGATGCTGTTAAACTTCACCATCGATTGTACGACTTCATCCGGGGAGAGGTGGTATGCCTGTAGCTTTTGCGGATCAACCGTGATGACTACTGTTTTCTGGTTACCGCCAAACGGCGGCGGGGCGCTCACTCCCGGCAGTGTTGAAAACATAGGCCGCACGCGGAAAAGCGCAAGGTCCGAGATCTCGCTGAGCGAACGGCTGTCCGAACTGAATACCAGCTGCCCTACGGCAACGCTGCCCGCATCAAAGCGCATGATAAAGGGAGGCACTGTTCCCGGCGGCATAAAAGCCCGGGAGCGATTGACATAACCTACGACTTCCGCCATCGCCTGAGCCATATCGGTTCCTTCGTTGAACTCAATCTTGATCAGTGCATTGCCCTGGATGCTTTTTGAATCGACATATTTGACGCCCGTGATATAAAGGAAGTGATATTCGTAATACTGCGTGACAAAACCTTCCATCTGGTCGGGGGACAGACCGCCATAAGGCTGGGCGACATAAACCGTTGGCAGGCCCAGTTTAGGGAAAATATCGATCTTGCTGTTTCGCACGGCCAGCCAGGAAAAAAACAAGATGGCGATAACCGTTACCAGGATCGTTACGGGATGACGCAGTGCCGAAATGATGAGTTTCATGTCAGACTATTTCAATTGATCGATAAAAAGATTGAGATTCCCTTTCGCCACTCCAATGTCGAGCAACGCCCTCCAAACCTGCAGTTTCGCGTCCACTTCCGCCATCTCAGCGTTTAGCAGTTGATATTGTCCCTGTGTCAGGCGCGTGTAGTCGACCAGACCGCTCTGGTAGCTGAGCTGAAGCCCTTCATAAGAAAGCCTCGCTGCTTTCGATTGAACTGGGGCCTCCTGAGCTACCAGCAAATTTTGCCGGTAATTCGACTCTGCGATTTCAACCTGGCGGCGAAGGTTCAGGTCGATCTGCGCGAGCATGTCCTGATCCGAGGCCAGCCAATTTTTATATTGTTTTTTCTGAATATTGACGCGCGAAAAACCCAGAATGGGAAAACTGAGCTGAACGCCGGCGCCATAATTGGCGCGTGTCAGTTCCCAGCCGGACGACTTGTTAACTACGCCGTTGGCATCAATACCCGAGCCGCGGGAATAGGCGTTTGCCCACAGATCCAGCTTTGGCCTCCAGCCGCGGGAGATTTCCGTGAGTTTGGCTGTGTCCAGCGCGACTTGCGCTTGGTAATACAAATAACCTGGGTTCTTCGTATATACGCCACCTGTGTCGGGTGCCGCCGGCAGCCGCTCCGCAAGGGATGTATCGGCAAAATAAAGATCATCCGGCCCATTCATAAGCCCCGTCAACCGGCATAGTTCGAGCACCTGTGCCGTATACATTCGTGATGTATTCAACTTTTCCATCGTCGCCTGTGCGAGCAAAGACTGGAACTGTACTGTGTCAAGACCAGGACGGAGACCCTGCTTGGCCAGCACCAGCGATTGTTGCAAGGCTGCCTGGGTGCGATCGATATTGGCCTGCTCTGTGCCGAGAAGTTTTTGAAGATAGATGATGGAAAGATAGGCGAGGATGCCTGCATAGCGTTGTTGGAAAAGTGCGTTGTCGTACAGTGATCCCGACAGCCTGAATTCCGCGGTCGCTTTTTCAATAGCCGCTTCACGTTGACCGAAGGTCAACGGCGTCCATTGCAGGAAAGCGGCAAGTGCTGTGCCCGCGATGAGATTATTGCTGCTATGCTGAGCAACGGGACCCGAAATGGGCATCAACAATCCCGGGTAACTCATACCGGTAATGTTATTGTCGGTGGCCCATCCTGCCTGATAACCACCAGTGAGAGAAGGTACGAGCGTATTGCGCGCAAGGTTGGCGTTGGCGGCAATGGCGGCTGCCTGCTCCCTGTAAGCACTGAGCTGTGGCTGGCCTTTCTCAACCAGGCCAATCACATCGCGTATCGAAACGACCTGCTTTTGGGCTAGTATATTGCTGCCAGCCAGAAGAAACGCGGTGACAAAAGAGAGGCGAAAAAAAGGAGCGGCATGCTGACAAAACACGTGCATGATTTTACTGGCTTTCCTCAAAGCTAGCGACTCATTCTGAATAAAATTGGAAGTGTCGAATGAAATGGTTCATTAATTGAAAGCGAGACCTGTCAAAGGCTGCGGAACGAATTCTTCTTTTTGCCTGCAGCGCCGCATCAAGTCCCGGATGATTCCCGATGTGGAATATTCGGGCGTATATTCGATAGGTTTCATCTCATTCATCCAACGGTGGAAGGTCTGATTGAAACCGGCGTCCAGCGTGTTGATCCGCGGGACGCCCATTTCTTCCAATGCTATCGCATTGCACAATTGTTCATACTGGCCGCGAATGGGAATCACGAGTATTCTCTTGCCGAGCGACAGCGCTTCCGCCGGCGTTTCGAAACCCGCATTGGTGATGATGCCATGACACTGGATCAGGCTTTGGTTAAACGCCTCCTTATCCACAGGAATAAACGTGATATTACGTTCTGCGTAACTCCGTTTGATTTCTTTTGAAAAGACCTCGAAGCGACAATCATGGAGCGGCCTAAGATATTTCATGACGACATGGTCTGCAAACGAAGGAAGGTAAATGGTGATATGCCCCCGGTCCATTTTCTCCGCCAACAGGATCGACTTTTTGATTACAGGAGGCAGGATGAAATCATCATAGCATTTGAAATGAAGTCCCACGTATTGCGATGCGCGTGCGAAGTGTTGAAGCACAAACTCGCCAATAAGGCTGCGATCTTTCGGCCGTGGTATTTTTTTTGACATGAAACTGGCCTGGTGTCCGAAATTGACAGAAGGAATTTTTTTCATCGCACAGGCAAGCGAAGTAATACATTCAAAGTCGTTGATGACAAGATCGTATTTCTCGACAGGCAAATCCCTGGCCTCACGCAACACACGCAGCGGTGCGAAGCGCTTTATGGTATTAAGATAGTGAAGGCTCCCGCTGCCGGTATAAAAAAAGCAGACTCCCTTGCTGCGGTATCTGACCGGGGCGTCGAGCATGAGCGTGCTATTGGCACCGCTGAGAAAAAGATCGACAGAACCGTATTGCTTCAGGTGCGGGAGGATTTCCATCGCCCTGCTGATATGACCGTTTCCCGTCGCCTGCACTGAATAAAGTATTTTCATAAAGTTAAATGGCTAATGAGTTGATGTAAAAATTGATTTGATCGGTGATGACGCTGAGTTCCTGCCTGCTTTCGCTCGTGGCGACGGCAGGGAACTGGGAATCATCGTATTCGTAAATGGACCAGCTGTGATGCGAATATTCAAGCGCAGTGAGGTGTTCGACCCAGTCTCCCGAATTCAGGTAGATAACCTGGCCGCATTTTGTTGCGATCACTCTTTTTTGAGGCTGGTGTATATGACCGCAGATGACGTAGTCGTATTTTTTTTCAATGGCAAGTTCCGCCGCGATCATTTCGAAGTCATTGATCTTGCCTACCGCCTTATTTACGCCGTTCATGACTTTTTTCGAAATGGAAACTTTCTCGCCCCCAAAGCACTTTGAAATAAAATTGATAAAACGGTTCAGCAGGATCAGTAGCGTATAGCCTCGGCTTCCGAGCTTGGCGATGACCTTCGCACCGCCCTTGGTCGTGTTGTCAAATACATCGCCATGAAAAATCCAGGTGGTTCTGTTGTCGATCTCCAACACAAGTTTATCGGTCAGCGTAAAATTGCCAACCTGGATATCGCAATAGCGTCGCAACATCTCATCGTGATTGCCTGTAATGTAAAATACGCGCGTGCCGCCGGCCATCATTTGCATGATCTCCTTGAGGACAGCAATATGCGAAGCGGGAAAAAAGTGGCGGCTGAATTGCCAGCCGTCAATGATGTCGCCGTTCAGGATGAGAATATTCGGCGAAATGCTTTTGAGGTATTTGGTAAGCTCTTTGGCGTGGCTGCCGTAAGTCCCCAAATGAACGTCGGATATTACGGCAACTTCCAGGGAACGTTTGTCCATGTAAAATGGTTTGTCAAAGGTCTGTATCGGATATTACCCGAACTTTATCTGCAGGTTAAGAAATTGTGAGCGCCGAATGAATTATTTATTAAGGGTTTGCGTTTTCTTTGCCGGGGTTTAATCCATTTGCATGATAGAAAAATCAGTTTTCGCTGTCAACCGGATTTTTTTTATGGTACTTTTAGTTTGCCTGGCAGTGATGATCATCGCGCTTCTCGTTTGTTCCAAGTCTGAATCATTTCTTGTTTTGAATCGTTTCCATTGGCAGCCCCTGGACTATTTTTTTATTGTATATACCAATGTCGGCGATGGCCTCTTTAGCATAGCACTCGCCATCATTTTATTTTTTTACAGGCGTTTTTTGCTGGGTGCGGAGATCATCCTCGCGTTTTTGCTATCGGGGGCGATCGTGCAGCTGCTCAAGTTTTTTTTCCCCATGCCGAGACCAAGAGTCTTCCTCGCCGGATCAAATTATCAGCATTTTATCGACCAGGTGACGCATACTGGTTACGCAAGTTTTCCCTCCGGGCATTCAGCATCCGCCTTCGCATTGGCGACACTGCTATCTTTGTCCGACAGGAATAAAAAGCGCAGCCTGCTTTACTTGCTGGCAGCCGTAGCGGTCGCCTACTCCAGGATCTACCTGGGACAGCATTTTCTGGAGGATGTTTTCTGGGGAGCCCTCGATGGCTTTCTTTCAGCACTGTTAATGTGGGAGATGGGACAGCGTTGGTTTGTGTTCAGGAGGAAAAAAATGAACCCGGTGACGGGGAACACCAAATAAATAGCGGAATGATCAACGGGAAAAAACTAGTGATTGTGCTGCCGGCCTACAACGCTGCCCTGACACTCGAAAAAACGTATCGCGAGATTCCGTTCGATATCGTTGACGAAGTAATCCTTGTGGATGATAAAAGCGATGACGAAACCATTAACGTAGCTCATTCGCTGGGCATCTCGCATATCATCCGCCATGATTTCAACCGGGGTTACGGCGGGAACCAGAAAACCTGCTATGCCAAGGCGCTCGAGGTTGGCGGCGACATTGTCATCATGCTTCATCCCGATTACCAGTATACGCCCAAACTGATCCCCTCAATGGCTTACCTGATCGCCAACGATGTCTACCAGGTCGTTCTCGGTTCACGAACCCTTGGACGTGGCGCCCTCCAGGGTGGCATGCCGCTGTATAAATATGTCGCTAACCGTGCGCTGACTTTTTTTGAAAATGTGTTGCTGCGGCAGAAGATCGCCGAGTACCATACGGGGTATCGCGCTTTTTCCCGGGAGGTCCTCGAGCGCATCAACTATGAAGTGAACTCGGAGGACTTCGTGTTCGATAATGAAATGCTCTCGCAAATCATTTACCTGGGCTATGAAATTGCCGAAATCACCTGCCCGACCCATTATTTCCCCGACGCTTCCAGCATCAACTTCCGGCGCAGCCTCACCTATGGCCTGGGTGTCATGCGCGTATCGATCGTTCACCGCCTTTGCAAGTGGCGACTGATGAAAAAGAAGATGTATGAAGGACACCAGCTCGTGCAAAACAGGGAATCAAATTTGCGCGCGACACCCAATAAATGATGCTGTCGACAAAAAATATTATACTGATCATCATTGCGCTCGGCGCCATCTTTTTCATCCCCTTTCTGGGCCATGTTCACCTTTTTGACTGGGACGAGATCAATTTCGCAGAATGCTCCCGAGAAATGATCAAGCTCGACGATTACAGCAGAGTCTATGTCAACTTCAAGCCCTTTTGGGAGAAGCCGCCGATGTTTTTTTGGACGCAGAGCACGGCCATGCACGTTTTCGGGGTCGGCGAATTTGCCGCCCGCCTGCCCAATGCCATCTGCGGCATCGTCACGCTGGCCGTCGTGTTTATTTGCGGCTCCCATCTTTACGATCGCAAGTTTGGGGTACTCTGGGCGCTTGCTTTTGGCGGCTCGCTTTTTCCAAATATGTATTTCAAATCAGGCATCATCGATCCCTGGTTCAACCTGTTTACGTTTCTCGCCTTTTATTACTTCATCCTCTATCACTGGAAAAGAAACGGCTTGGACAAACCGGGGCTTGACAAAAAACCGTTACTCTATGTCTGGTGGTCAGGTATATTCATGGGTCTGGCGATCCTCACCAAGGGCCAGGTGGCGCTGATGGTCTTCCTCTTGACACTGGGCGTTTATTTTATCTATAACCGTTTCCGGCTTTTTTTCAATTGGTTTCATGCGATACTATTTCTTATTGTTGCAAGCCTGGTGACGGCAACCTGGTATGGCTACGAGACGATGAAGAACGGGCCCTGGTTTATAGAGGAATTTCTCAAATACCAATACCGGCTTTTTTCCACGCACGACGCCGGCCAAAAGGGATTCTGGGGTTATCATTATGTCGTATTGCTCATTGGCTGCTTTCCAGCCTCGCTGCTCGCGATCCCATCCTTTTTCCGCGGACGTTTTTCGAGGCGCTATGACCGCGATTTCAAAACATGGATGCAGATCCTGTTCTGGGTCGTCACGATACTCTTCACCGTTGTTCAATCGCGGATCATTCACTATTCATCGCTCGCCTGGTTCCCTCTCACGTTTCTTGCTGCATACACGCTTTATAAATGGGATTTGAAAGCACTTGCTTACAAAAAATATGTACCCGTTTTTATCGCCATTCTCGGCGGCATTATTACGTGCTTGTTGATCGCGCTGCCCTTTGTGGCGATGCATATGCAGGCACTCATTCCCTATGTCGACGACGAATTCGCGCAGGCCAATATGCGGGCCGACGTGCGTTGGACCGGATTCGAGAGTATCGCTGGCATTATCCTCCTTATCACCGTCATCGCGGGCTTGCGTCAACTAAAAAAACGGCACTACGACAACGCTGCGGTAATTCTTTTCGGTGGAACGGCGATCGTCGTGTTTCTTGCCACCGCGATCATCGTTCCGAAAATAGAAAGGTATTCGCAGGGTGCTGCGATCGACTTTTTTATACAACGGCAGGGCGAAGATTGTTATGTGAATACACTGGGCTATTACAGCTATGCCCAACTTTTCTACACCCGAAAGGAAAAACCAACTAACCCGAACTCTTATGACGAGCAATGGCTCCTGACCGGCCCCATCGATAAGCCGGCATATTTTGTTTCCAAGGTCGACCGGATCGCTCCCTTTCTGAAGTACACCGAACTAAAAGAGCTTTACCGCAAAAACGGGTTTATCTTTTTGAAGCGTGATCCTCCGAAATGATTTTCACATTCATGAGCATATCACCTTGGTTCGCCATTTAAAAATATTGCAGCCTTTTTTACGAAAAAACCGATGGCGGGGTGAGGAGCCCGGCCTGTCTTTTAGATATGACGCCCTCAACGCACATGGCGGACCGGTTAGGGCCAATATGCACGAAAGCGAATTCACTGAATTCACCATCAGCGTCTGGCCGGACGAACCACGAAAAGAACGATCATTTTTTCTTCCTTGAGAAGAGTTTGAGCATTTTGCTGACAATCTTGTCGTTGGCCCCGAGGATGCCTTTGATTTCGGTGTAGAGTGCGACCAGCGCATTGTCCAGCTTCACCATGATTTTTTTTCCCGACTCGCCAGGCCTCGCCTGGTAAAATGTGGCGCGGCGAAATGGCTTATCCTCGATCGAATAATAATAAAGTGCGATCGAGCGCCGGAATTTGTCTGCCGGGCAGGTCATTGGTTCAGGATGACCGTGGAAGGAATCGGAATCAGTATTGAAAATAACGCAGCGGTTAAAAACTGGAAGTACACTGACTTCGCATGCTTTCATTTTTTTATCCCACAGTTCGAGCTTGCCGCCCCACTCTTCTTTCCAGTCCTTGTTCAGGTAGACAAGAACGTTCACGCGACGTTGCCAGTTTCGGTGATGCGGATGCACCGTAAAATCGGCATGTATGTTCAAAAAGCCGCCCCTGCCTGACTGGTGAATGCCACCACCCTCAAGAAAGTCGTCTTTTTGGAGGTTGTTGATGCCGGTGAGCGTGCTGAGAAACTGGAGGAATTCGTCGGAATTCAATTTATTGATCGTGGAACGGATTGCCTCCGGCAGGAGATCGAGCTTGTTGAGGCCGCGTTTTTTTTCATTGTAGTGCGCGTAGTTGATCCACCCGTCCGTCTCATTGAGCTTGTCGAATTCGCGGATACACTCGTCGAGAATTTCCGGATGGAGAAAATTCTCGAGCACGATATGTGCATAGGGACTCGCCTGCTGGTATTGGTGGCTGAGTTCGGGCAGCCGGGGGTTCCATTTGCCGAAATCGAAAATCTGTGTCTTTGTTGTGTCAAAAACCGGCGTTTCCATTTCCAAGTTCAAAAATTTAAGGGGCAAAGATAACGCTTATGGGTGAGAAGGATCGCTGTTAGTCTCTTTTGGATTCCAGCATAAAGCCGATCGTGGTACCCACATCGGGGGTACTCCTGACATGAATACGTTGATTATGAGCCTCAATAATGTGCTTGCAAATAGCGAGGCCCAGGCCGGTGCCGCCCTTGTCGCGGCTACGCGCGGCATCGGTTCGATAAAAACGCTCGAAGATCCGGGGCAGGTGCTCCTCGTCGATACCGATCCCGTCGTCACTGATTTCCACGAGAACGTGATCGTGGTCGGTCTTGTAGATGCTTGCCATGATCGAGCCCTTGTTACGACCGTACTTATTGGCGTTTTCAATCAGGTTGATCAAAACCATCCGGATTTTCTCCTTGTCTGCGAAAACGGTGATCGGCGACTCGCATCCTTTTTTAATAAAGGGCTGGATTTGCTTTTCATTCACTTTGATGGAGAGCGATTCGAAGACTTCGCGGATGAGGTCCTGGATGATAAAATTTTGTTTATACAATTGCTGCTCGCCGCCTTCAAGCTTTGAGATCTCGTCGAGGTCGTTTATCAGGTTGGTCAGGCGTTCCACGTTTTTGGATGTGTTTTCCAGGAATTTCTTGCTCACCGCGGCGTCTTCCATCGCGCCATTGAGCAGCGTGTCGACATAGCCCTGGATTGCGAAAATGGGGGTCTTGAATTCGTGGGCAAGGTTTTGCAGAAATTCTTTTCGGTATGCTTCGTTTTGCTTGAGCAGTGCGATCTCTTCGTTCTGCTTTTCTCCCCAGCGTTCTACGTCCTCGGCTACTTCCTCGATGCTTTTTTGCGGCAGGATATATTTAAAATACATCTCTTCACGCTTAGTCGCCTTGGTCTGGTGGATCATCTTGTAAATGATCTTTATTTTCCGGTAAATAAAGCGCTCGAGCGTAAGAAGCATGAGAATGTAGCTGCCCGCAAGGATAATACAGAGAGCAACGAGGGCCACCTGCCAGCGGGAAGTCAGGATAAAAAAGCCTACCGCTACCGGAAAGGATAAAATGATGGCAGTAAATGCGGCTATCTGACGGGGTGATAAGTTTTTTGTCGAGAACATCAGGATTCGGTCACCAAAATTGGTAAACCGCAAGGTTTTTACAAATCGAATTTATACCCAACCCCCTTGACCGTCGTAATGCAGTCCAGTCCAAGCTTCTGCCGAACCTTGCGGATGTGCACGTCGATGGTCCGGTCACCTACAATAACATCGTTCCCCCAGACCTGGTTCAGGATTTCGTTTCGCAAAAAGACCCTGCCCGGCCTCGAAGCCAGCAGGTAAAGCAGTTCAAATTCTTTTTTCGCCAGGGTAACGTCTTTGTCTTCAACGACAACTTCGAACTTGTCCGGGTCGATGGTGAGGTTTTCGATCCTGAGCACCTTGCCATCGGGTTCGGGCGAGGTCACCCTCCTGAATAACGCATTGACGCGGCTGACGAGGACTTTCGGGCTGATTGGTTTGCTCACGTAGTCGTCGGCGCCCTTTTCCAGACCTTTGATATGCGAGCTCTCATCATTTAGCGCGGTCAGGAAGATGATCAGCGTATTTTTGAAGGCGGACTGGGAACGGAGGATTTCGCAGACCTCGTCGCCTGTTTTTTTGGGCATCATGATGTCCAGGATGATCAAATCGGGTTTTGTGGTTTTAGCTTTCGTTAACGCCTCTTCACCATCCCGTGCAAGCACTACGTCATAGCCTTCCTTGCTCAGATTATACTGAAGTATTTCCAAAATATCGGGCTCATCATCTGCGATCAATATTTTTTTGCCTTTGGCCAGCATGAAAATTTTTTTGCAAAACTAGTCTAATTCAAAGTTGCCCCTGATCGGCCTATCCGACTTCACAATTTGTTAATACAAAAATAATAGCATCTTGGTTTGATGAAGGCTGCCCAATCGCCTGCATGAACACAAATTGCAACCGCGGAGCATCCGCCAGCGGTGTTCAATTTTCCACCTAAAGCAACCAATTCGCTTGATAAATAGTTCCTTAGTGGTGGCCCTGTTGATACTTATTGAGGCGATTTTGCGTTAAAACGATCATTCATAGTATTTTTGTGCAGCGGGAATCGGAGAATGACCCTTTTATGAAGATATTTTTACCTCTGCTTACATTGTTCATCTTGCTCACGACCGGCCGCCAGGCAGAGGGACAGGCGACCTCCTATCCATACAAGATCGCGCAGGAAAGGGTTCTCTGGCATGACAATATTTCAAAACAGCAGCGTCGTCTCTTTAAACCGAATACGGATTCGGTCGATGTGTCCGTTGATCCATCGGTTAACAAAAGCGTGGATGAAGCCATGATCAGGCATATAGAAAAACTCGAACAGCAGATCGAGCAGGACAGCACTTTAAGCGGGCAGGGCAAGACCAAGTATTTGCGCTCGATGGAAAACCTCGTTATGGGCTTTGCAGACAACTACACCCGCCGGGACTATTCTCCTTCGATGGCGCCCGATCTGGTGACAGCCTATATCGTCGCAATGAAACTGGACCGGCAGAACAAGAGTATCGAACCCATCATCGAATCGAATAGTTATGGCATCGGGAAAATACTCATCGAATGTTTTTTATATCCCACGGAAAATGCGGGCGTCAGGCCCGCGCGTGATATTCTTGTCAGGAAATATTGCGAAATGCATCCCGATGAGATTTTCAGCGTACTAAGCGCCAATCCTTACTATACGTTTGCGGACAGCCTGATCATCATTGCGGGGCACCGCAATATTCGCCAGTTATACGACTACGCATCCGCGAAGACTACGCTTTCTGCGCGTATGCGCTCCAGCAAGGATCCCCTGGTGCATACAGTTGCCGCCGTGGCGACCAGCAAAAGCGGCCAGCTCTACTTTCCCTTTTTGGACAATCTCATCAAGGGCAGGATAACGATTGATGAAATCGACCACGTAAAAAACGACGGCATTAATTATTACCGCCTACTCGTGAAAACCCGTCTCGATTATGCGGATCGCGTCCTGCAAAAAGATACCGCGCTCGAGATGAGCGCACTTACGCAGATGTTGCGGTCAAAGGCTCTCGAGATATTTATCAACGAGATCAACGCACTTCATGACAAACCCGATCCTGTGCGCTTCAAGATACTTGAAGGGCTGACGCCGGAAGAACTCTACTATCTTGTGGTGTTAAGTGAAGATGAAATATATACCTCCAGTTATGTCCGCGGCGTTTACCCTGCCATATTCGCGCACATGAAAGTGCCTCGCGGCGACAGTTTGCTGATGATGGTGCATGCTGATTATTTCCGCAAGTTCATCAAAATGGCCGCGGCATATAATACGATTGACAATTTTCTCGGCTCGATGGACAAGGAAAACGCCAATACCGTGATGAAGGCCTTTATCGTCGGCCTCGAAAAAGCCAATGAAGAGGACGCCGTGGATGTTGCCGATTCTTACAGCAGCATCTTTGACAAAAATCCGGCGCTCGCAAAATTTGTGCTGAACGCCGTGAAATGGAACTATGCCAAAAACATCCGCAACAACAACCGCAGGGGCATCATCATTTATAATCTTTTGCAGACGCTGTTCGAGTCCGCCGATACCGCCAACAAGATCGACCTCTCCCAAAGACTGGGCATACCGCCAATCTATACCGTGGACTATAATTCGCTGCGCGACAGTAGCGGAAGGGTCGTCCAGGAAGCATTCTTCTATGGGAACGACGAAGACAAGGATGGGCAAACATCGTTCGCAGATTTCATGGCGTTGTTCCGAGGCAAACCCGCATGGAAAATTTCCCAGAACCCGCAGTGGGTGAGCATCGTTTCGACGCACGGCAAGCCTGTTTATATTTTTGCCAACAAACCGCTCGACGGCGAAAACGATCCGGATGAAAAAGCGCAGGATGACCTCGGCGCTTATCTCGAGGAACATCACATGCAGCCGACGATCTATATCCATCGCGGTCACAGCTACCATGTATCCTCGACGTTGAAACGCATTCAGCCGTCTGCACGCATCGTGATCCTCGGATCATGCGGCGGCTATAATAATTTAAGCGAAGTCCTCAAGATCAGCAATGATGCCCATATCATTTCTTCCAAGCAGACGGGCACACGAACCGTCAACGAGCCCATCCTCCAGGAAATTAACAATACGCTGATCTCGGGAAGAAATATCAATTGGATAGGTATGTGGAAAGATCTCAATTTCCGATTCCGGAACGATGCGGTGGCCCGTGACCGTTTCGATGACTATATTCCGCCTTACAAAAACCTGGGCGCCATCTTTATCAAGGCGTACAGAAGGGCGATGGGCAATTAATCCCTTTTTAAATTTGATGAGTGGCTTTCTGCCGCCCCTTGCCGGTCATCACGCCAGCGAAAGCGTCGTATCTTTGTCCATTCTATGAACGAAAAAAGCCGGAAAAAGATTTTTGATTTCAGCCTGCTCCGCCGGGTATTTCATTTTGCCTCACCCTATAAGCGGCGGCTTTATATTTCTATCCTTCTCGCAGTGATGCTCGCCATCGTAACACCAGTAAGGCCGTGGCTGATCCAGCTTACCGTCAATAACTTTATTAAGAAAGGATTGTCGCCCGAACTCGACGTCAAGGCGAGGATGGCCGAACTCGTAATCCAGATCACGATATTCCAGATCGGCCTGCTACTCATTGAAACCGTGTGCCGTTTTTATTTTTCGTTTATCACTTCGTGGCTTGGTCAGAAAGTGGTCAAGGATCTGCGCGTTGCTGTTTATGAGAAGATTCTCGGGCTGAATTTATCGCAGTTTGACAAGACGCCAATAGGAACGCTCACGACACGCACGATCAATGACATCGAGACAATCAATGATATTTTTTCCGACGGGCTCATCCCCATTGTTGCCGACCTGCTTTCCATCATTTCCATTCTTATCTTTATGTTCTGGGTGGATTGGAAACTTACGCTCGTCTGTCTGGCTCCTTTTCCAATTCTTATTTTCGCCACTTATATTTTCAAAGAAAGCGTCAACAAGTCATTTATCCGCGTCCGCAATGCTGTCGCGGCGCTGAACGCGTTTGTGCAGGAGCATCTCACTGGGATGGCTGTCGTACAGGCATTTGCGGCCGAGGACCGCGAGTCTGCCAAATTCAGGAAGATCAACCAGGAACACCGCAACGCCAACATCAACGCCATTTTTGCATATTCGATATTTTTCCCCATCGTCGAAATCGTGCTCGCCGCTTCAACGGGTCTCCTCGTGTGGTGGGCTGCCAGTCACGGCCTCGCTGTGCTGGGAAAAAGCACGAATGATGTGCCGGGCGAAGTCATGGGCTTTTATCTCGCGCTCAACCTGCTGTTCAGGCCGCTGCGGGTGATCGCCGATAAGTTCAATGTGTTGCAGATGGGGATGGTGGCCAGCGAACGCGTGTTCCGCGTGCTCGACAATAAGGATTTTATCAAGACAGAAGGTGATTTTGCGCCGGAAAAGATCAAAGGAGGCATCGCCTTCCGGGGCGTATCATTTGCGTATGTAAATGACCGTTATGTGCTGCACAATATCAATTTTACGGTCGAACCTGGAGAGACTGTAGCCATCGTGGGTCATACGGGCAGCGGAAAAACTTCGATCATCAGCCTGCTCAACAGGCTTTATCATATCCAGCACGGCGCGATTGAAATAGACAACGTCGATATCGAGGATTACCGTCTTGACGCGCTGCGCAGGAATATCGGCGTGGTCTTACAGGACGTCTTTCTTTTCTCGGGATCTGTTATGGACAATATCACACTGCGCAATGACGCGATACCCAAGGAGCGCATCATTGAAGCCTCAAAGCTGATTGGCATGCACGATTTTATCATGCAGCTGCCCGGCGGGTACGAGTTCAATGTAATGGAAAGGGGCACGAGCCTCTCGCTCGGCCAGCGTCAGCTGCTCTCTTTTATCCGGGCGCTGCTCTATGATCCTTCCATCCTCATTCTCGACGAAGCCACGTCGTCAGTCGACACCGAATCGGAGTTGATGATCCAGCGCGCCATCGACAAGCTGATTGCAGGGAGGACATCGATCGTCATTGCGCACCGTCTCTCGACGATCCGAAAGGCAAGCCAGATTATCGTCCTTGACAAAGGCGAGATCAAGGAAAGGGGAACGCACGAAGAACTGCTCGCACGCCAGGGCTTCTATTACAAACTGCACCAGCTACAGTTCGAAAAAAAGCTTAAGCGTATTGCCTGAAGATAAAAAAGCACCCCCCAGGAGTGCTTTAGAATTTCAAAAGAGTGTACGATATCTTAAAATGGAAGGGTAATATTCTTTGTAGTTGAACCCACCGTCAGCGAGGCAACGTTGTCGCAAGTTCCGTCGCCATAGTTAAGCGACCCGTCGACAGTCGTGCTGCTGCTGGTATAGACGAAACCCAAAACGCCTGAAACGATATAGCGGCAGGATAGCTGGCGGACGAGAGGTGTGGTCACTGTTGCCACCAGGCTGGCGCCCGACGAATTCGTAACGGTATAGCCACCGGTAATGTTGAGCGTGTTGTTCAGCCAGTTGGTGGTATCTACCGGCAAATTAAGCGTGAGCGTCTTTGTGCCATGGAACCCATAAACGGAATCGTCCGGGTATGTGACCGTGCTGCCATCGGCGACGGCAGAAGTCAGTGAAGCAGTGGCCCCGCTTGATGTATTCTGAAGCGTATAAGTACCGTCGAGCTTATAGCCCGCGACTCTATAATCGCTAAATGTCGCAGTGATCGTTGTCCCCGGCGTCCGAAGCCTGCCGGAGAAAATATAGGTGATCGAACCTGACCGGGTGATGTTATCGCCCGAGCTGCTGCAACCTGACCCGAAGTCCACGATGAGGGTATCGGGGAAAGCGCTGCCTGCTGTTGTCTTCAGGGTATAAGCAGCGCAGTAATAACTGTTCATGCCGGACACGGAATGGACGCTGTTGGCGGATTTCCCGCTATTCATTTCGATAAGGCTGTTAAGGTTATTGTCGCTGCCGCCCTGGACTGCGATGTTAAAAGCGTCGCCGAATGCGCCGTCGGCAGTTGTACCATTAGTGGACATGGTCGTTGCACCTGTATTGCTGCCGCCGGTCGAACTGGAACTGCTGTCCTTTTTGCATCCGATTACAAAAATCGTAGCTGCGATCGCCGCAGTTGCGGTAAGGTTAAAAATGGCCTGATTGATTCTCATAGTTGTTTGAATTTTAGATAGCTTTTTTTGGGTTAAGACCCTTTCTAAACGCTCTGGCTTAATTCTTAGTCTGTCCTTAACATTAATCTTATATAAAGCCGGCGAAAGGCGGAATTTTATGATTTTTTGTTCTCATACCGCACCCTTATCTTTGCCGCAAATTTCAGGGTAAAAACATGTCCCTCAACACCATAAAAGCCTTACTGGTACTGGTTTTCAGCAGTTTATTGGTCTGCGCAGCGACTACAGGACAGGCCCAGGATAAACAACCTGAAAAAAAGAAAGAATTCGATGCCAAAGAGATCATTTTCGGCCATGTCCTGAATGCGCACTATTTCCATTTTATGGACATCAAGCATGAGGATGGAAGAGTCACCCGAATCAGTATCCCACTCCCGGTTTTCCTTTATTCTTCGCAGCGTGGATTTGAGGCATTCATGTCATCTGCCTTTGATTTTGGGGAAAAGACGCATGACGGGTATATGCTGCTTACAGATGCCACCATTGCCAAACTGAACCTGGATGAAAAAAAGTTCAGCCCCCAGCAGATCGTCGCGGTCAACCCTGACGGTTCCATCGATCCATCGGTAAAGGTCTATGACATCTCGCTGACGCGCAACGTCGTCCAGATGTTTATAGGTCTCGCTTTTTTTGTCTGGGTGATGCTGAGGATAGCATCGCGTTATAAAAAGGGTATCGGTGTCACGTCAGCTCCCCGCGGCTCGCAAAGCCTGTTAGAACCGGTCATTACATTTGTGCGCGATGAAGTGGCAATTCCCAACCTCGGGGACGCGTACGAACGTTACCTACCTTTTATTTTGACGATTTTCTTTTTCATACTGATCAATAACCTGTTCGGCCTGATACCCGGTTCCGCCAATGTAACGGGAAACATTGCGTTCACTTTTATGTTCGGCATCATCGCATTCGTGGTGATCCTTTTCAGCTCCAACAGGCATTATTGGGGCCACATCTTCAACCCACCCAACGTTCCCAACTGGGTTAAGGGCATTCTCGTTCCGGTCGAAATTCTTGGCGTGCTCACCAAACCCTTCGCCCTGATCATCCGACTTTTTGCCAACATGGTGGCCGGCCATATCATTATCATTTGCCTGATCTCCCTGATCTTTATTTTTGCCAATCTCAACGTGTATGTGGGGTGGAGCGTTTCCGCGTTTTCCATCGCGTTTACGATATTCATTTATTTTATTGAAGTGCTGGTGGCTTTTATTCAGGCATTTATTTTTGCGATGCTGACTGCGGTATTTATCGGGCAGGCGAGGGAGGGAGCGCACCCTGACGGCCACGCGGATGATGCGGTGATCATTTAAGTTGTTTTTTTCAAAACCAAAATAAACTTCCAAAATCATGAGCGTATTAGGTGTTATGTTGAGCGCTGTGGCGAATGCCAATGGAGGCGGTGCAATCGGTGCGGGCCTTGCCGCGATTGGAGCCGGTATCGGTATCGGTCAGATCGGAAAAGGTGCCGTTGAAGCCATCGCACGCCAGCCGGAAGCAATGAATGATATCCGCGCGAACATGATCCTGACGGCTGCCCTTGTCGAAGGGGCGGCGTTGTTCGGTATCATTGTCGGATTCCTGGCCATGGTGCTTTAAAGTAATGACTGCATCCAATGCACAGGGCGGCGGATGCAGTTTGTTTCAATTTTGAAAATTTCATTGTTGATCATATGAACCTCCTTACTCCCGAATTCGGATTGCTGGTATGGACCCTGCTGGCTTTCCTCATCGTCTTTTACGTGCTCGCGAAATTTGCATGGCCTCCCATTGTCAACGGACTCAAACAGCGCGAGCAGGGTATCACCGATTCGCTGGCTAGCGCTGAAAAAGTAAGAGCTGAAATGGCGCAGCTGAAAAGCGAAAATGAGATCCTGCTGGCCAAAGCGCGGGAGGAAAGGGCGGAGATCCTTCGCGAAGCAAGGCTGGCCAAGGAAAAGATCATTAACGAGGCCAGGGACCATGCCAAGATCGAGGCGGGTAAGATCATCGTCAATGCGCAGGCCGCGATTGAAACCCAAAAGATGGCCGCGCTGACGGATATCAAGAACCAGGTCGGCAATATGGTCGTCGAAATCTCTGAAAAAATTTTGAGACGGGAGCTCACGAACAAGCCCGACCAGGAAAGCTATATCAAGCAGTTGGCCGATGAAGTAAAACTCAATTAACCCACCCGCCCATGCCTAATCCCCGACTCGCGGCGCGTTACGCCAAAAGCCTGATCGACCTGTCGATGGAAAAAAACCAGCTCGACGCGGTGTACCAGGACATGTTGTTCCTTCAGGCCATCTGCCTGAGCAACCGGGATTTTGTCAACCTGCTCAGGAGTCCAATCATTCCATCGGACAAAAAGGAAAAAATTTTTAAGGCGATCGCGCAGGACAGGCTGGGAGAGATAACGGGCATATTTAACAGGCTGCTCATCGCCAAGGGCCGCGAAGCCTACCTGCCGGAAATCGTCAGCGCGTTCATCCAGCAGTACAAGGATCACAAGGGGATCAGCATTGTCAAACTGATCACTGCCGTGCCGGCGAGCGATGAATTGAAGCGCTTGATCACCGACAAACTGAGGACCGATATGAACCTCCGGCAGATCGAGCTGCATACGGAGATCAACCCCGAAATCATCGGTGGCTTTGTGCTGGAGATCGGGGACAAATTGGTCGACGCCAGCGTTGCATTTGACCTCCATAATATTCGCAAGGAATTTGAAAGCAACGACTTTGTGTACAAAATAAGGTAAAGCCGGAAAAAACCGTTCGCCGCTAAGGATCTTAAACTGAATTAAAAAAATAGTCTCATGCCAGAAATTAAACCAGATGAAATATCGGCGATCCTGCGCCAGCAACTCGGCAACTACAGCGTGGAAGCGGAGCTCGAAGAAGTAGGTACGGTGTTGCAGGTCGGCGACGGTATAGCCCGGGTATACGGGTTGAATAACGTGGGCAGCGGGGAACTGGTGGAATTCGAAAGTGGCGTAAAAGCCATCGCGCTCAACCTCGAAGAAGACAATGTGGGCGTCGTGCTCATGGGGGAAAGCGGGGATATCAAAGAAGGCACCAAGGTTCGACGCACCGGGAAGATCGCGTCGATCAATGTGGGCGAAGGCATGCTTGGTCGCGTGGTGAATTCGCTGGGCCAGCCGATCGACGGCAAGGGGCCTCTTGGCGGCGAAAAATTCGAAATGCCTCTCGAGCGCAAAGCACCCGGCGTTATTTTCCGCGAGCCGGTAAAGGAGCCACTCCAGACAGGTATCAAAGCCATTGACGCCATGATCCCCATTGGAAGGGGCCAGCGCGAGCTTATCATCGGCGACCGCCAGACGGGAAAGACAGCTATCGCCATTGACACCATCATAAACCAGAAAGAATTTTATGATGCCGGCAAGCCGGTATATTGCATATATGTCGGCATCGGTCAAAAGGCTTCGACAATTGCAGGCGTGATGAAAACGCTTGAAGAAAACGGGGCCATGGCTTATTCCGTTATCGTTGCCGCTTCGGCTTCAGACCCGGCACCTCTTCAGTTCTATGCACCTTTCGCCGGCGCTGCTGTCGGAGAATTCTTCCGCGACACAGGACGCCCGGCACTGATCATTTATGATGATCTATCCAAGCAGGCTGTGGCTTATCGCGAAGTATCACTGTTGCTGCGTCGCCCTCCTGGCCGCGAAGCCTACCCGGGTGACGTATTCTATCTCCACAGCCGCCTGCTTGAACGGGCAGCCAAAATTATTACCGATGACGGCGTGGCCAGGGAAATGAATGACCTCCCGGAGTCGATCCGCCACCTCGTGAAGGGTGGAGGTTCGCTTACGGCACTCCCGATCATCGAAACGCAGGCGGGTGACGTATCCGCGTATATTCCAACCAATGTGATTTCGATCACTGACGGGCAGATCTTCCTCGAAAATAACCTCTTTAATGCAGGCATCAGGCCTGCGATCAACGTAGGTATTTCTGTCAGCCGCGTCGGTGGAAACGCGCAGATCAAGTCGATGAAAAAAGTGGCGGGTACACTGAAGCTCGACCAGGCGCTTTACCGCGAAATGGAGGCGTTCTCAAAATTCGGAGGCGACCTTGACGCGACCACCAAGCTGATCATCGACAAGGGCGCGCGCAACGTGGAGATCCTCAAACAACCACAGTACTCGCCGGTTGCCGTCGAAAAACAGGTAGCGATCATTTACCTGGGGACCCAGGGGCTGCTGCGGAATGTCGCCGTTAGAAAAGTCAAGGATTTCGAAGAGCATTTTCTGATGGAAATGGAAAATAAATTACCGGATTTACTCGGAGAATTCAAGAAAGGCAACTTGCCCGATGATGGGGTGAAACGCATGATCGAATTAGCCAATACACTGATCCCTCAATATAAGTAAAAACCTGTATAACAAAATTTTGGTCTCATTTTTAATTGATTATCAATTAGATAGAAATTAACTAATATTTTTTTAATTTTTTTTTCAAATCACTTGCATAATCAAAAAACGGAGTCAATCTTTGCATCAACAATATCACACCCCCCGACCCAAATTCCTAAATCAACCAGATCTCCAATTTTCCTCACTTTGTAAGAAGCGAACACGATTTTTTTGCATAAACCCTTCCAATCTCCACGAAGATCACCGATTCGTTTTCCAATTACTATGAGCTTAAGGTAAATCGTAACCCCGTTCTATATGAAATATCTGTACCCGGCTCAACAAAAAAGAATTTGTTTTTTTAGATATACGACACTGGTTGTCATCGCCTTATTCTCTTATTGCCTGTCGTTTTCTCAGGCAAATGTTTTCACCAATGCTTCAGTTGACTTGGTAAGCTTTACCGCGCGATCAAATGGGGCCGGAAAGGTTACGCTCAACATCGTCACGGACACTGAAATCAACATGAGTCATTTCGTGATCGAGCGAAGCTATGACGGAAAACAATTCGAAGACGTCGCTATCATCTTCATGGAAGAAGACAATACGAGTTCACAACCAAGGTACTATAACTATACAAACAACACGGAAAAGGGGGACAGCATTTTCTACCGGCTCCGGATGGTTAATGGAAAAGGCGAGGCAAAATATTCGGCGGTGGCAGGCACAACGTTCCCCAACTTCTTAGCCACGATAAATCCGAGGCAAAGCCTGATCAGGCTGACGATTCCAAGGCCATGGGCCGGCCAGGCAGTGTGCTACATGATTTATGACGCCAGCGACAGGCTGGTCAAAGAAGAAACAAAAGATATGGCAAGTCAAAGGGATACGCTAAACATACTTGACCTGCCCATAGGAAGATATACGATTAAGGCAGTCCACGGAACTGACTCAGTCGAACAAAAGATCATCAAACTCATCAGCTAAGATTTTAGTTTTAAAGGGTACGATCAACAAACAGCCGGGCCTTTCTAGGCCTGGCCTTTTTTATTTCTCCCGCGCTCTAAATTTTTTCATTAAGAGTGAATCCTTTTTGTCGTTGAGGGACAATTAAATCGGTAAACCGACGTTTTGCGAATAAGTAAAAACCTTTAAAAGTTGATGAGGAGATTCATCAGCTAAACGGTTTGTGGATTTGTAGTTACTGATTTTTAACCGTACCTTGGTCAGTGCTTTAATCCCTAAACCCGAAAATCCATACTTGTGAAAAAGTTATACCCAAGACTCTTTCAACTCTTTCTGCTATTCCTATTATTTCACTCGCAAATATACGGTCAACCCATTCCCGATACAGCTACCACCGGGTGGCCCGGCGGCCTTGCCACGCTTAAGTGGGACAACCGCAACTACCTGATAACTACCGGCGCTAACGCAGGTTATATCACGGCAGCCATGAGCACAACCCAGGCATTTTCCATCGGTACAGGTAGGGTAACAATCGTCATGGGCGCTGGAATCACGACCACTGGTGACGACACGACATTCAAAGGCATCACGAATTCTTATACCAGCCTGTCAGCAGTTGCGGCCCCTGGAGGCAGTACGACTGCATCACGTTCCGTGGCTTATAAGGGAGTTGGAACGATTACGCTGACATTTGATACTGTGGCCTCCCATGTCGCATTCAGCCTTTATGACCTTGACTCCGGCCAGGTAGCTACGATAACCGCGAAGGACGGCAGCGGCAATGCCCTCGATATTACGATGGGCAACGCTTCAGCTACTGGCATAAATACAATAACCGGCTCGGCAACGACCAGCGCAGCAGCATCGACAACTACTGCGCAGCTTTCTGCCCAGAACAGTAATAATGGTACGGTCAATATCTACATTCTTGGCTTTTCGCCGGCTGGTACAAACGGGGTTAAATCTGTTACGATTACTATGACCGGGGTGTCGGGCGGATTTGCATTGGGCGATATATGGGCCTGCATCTATAGCGATTTTGCGGCGACCACTTATTATAATGTATCCAAGCCATTTACCAACGAACCTGCATATGTTCTGGCGAACCCGGCCAGCAAAACCGGTTCCGCTGTTGCAACGTCAGCCGGTGTGGGAAATACGATCGGGGGTGTTGCACTGACCACAGGAAATGCCCGCTATGTATTTAAGGATTCATCAGCTGCCTTAAAAAACACGTATATCAATTCTTTTGGCTACGACCCGTACAATTATTTTCTTTATTATGTATACGATGCGCAAACCAAGAGCACAACTGCCGACGGAAACCGTTCGATCAGAAAATACAATTTCAATACGCTGAGTTCGACCACGGCGACGATGACATCGGGAACGATGAGTACTCTTATCGCCGACATCACCCAGTCTCCTTTTTTCATCCCGGTGTTTGACCAGGGGGTGGAGTCCGGTGCCGCCTGTTTTAATAATGGCTCATTTTACATCGGCATCGAGGGGTCCAACGCGGACACCACGATTAATGGCAAGGGTAGTGGTTCGAGCAATCGCTGGTCCATGGTCTGGCGCATCGACTTTAATACCGGCGACTCGGTTCCCTACCAGGCCTGCCAGGCTTATGCCGGTCTCGCCGACAATGGGAGTGGAACGATGTACCATGACTGGGGTGATATCTCGATCAGCAATGACACCCTATATGATTTTAATGAAGCCAACTCGAGTGGGGGTGGAAGTCCTGGCTCCTTTTCAGGCTGGCTCCATTATAATTTGAAGACCGGCTTGATCATAAACGATTACCTGAATAGCAAAATGCTGTCAGGTGAAAGCGCTATAGACTGGAGCGGGCAGGTCTACCGGTTTGCGAGTATATCGGATACGATGGGTAAGTACACCTATAACGGTCAGACCAGCGGTAGTGTGAAGATCACCGGAAACTCAGCTGCCCTTGACTGGATTTCGACCGGTACAGGTGATGCCTCCGACGCATTTAAGCCGCCCATGGATTATGGCGATGCGCCAGCCAGTTATGACCCCAGCAGCGGGGACCCGGCTGTAAATGACTACGATTCAACGATCAAGATAGGTACGCTCTGGAATGCAGAATTTGCCAAAAAGACTTCGGCGAATGCCAGCGGCGATGGCGTCACGGATGACGGGTTCGCGATTGTTCCCATTTACACGCATGCGCAGGGATTTTATATCGCAACCGTAAAAGTTTATAACCACAGTGGTTCAGCCGCGACGCTTGCAGGTTGGATTGATGTGAATGAAAACGGCGTATTTGATCCGGGCGAAGGAACAACAACCAACGTTCCGACCAGTGCCGCTATACAGAATATCACATTAACCTGGGGACCCATCGCTACGATCCCCATCTGGGCAGACAGCATGTTCATGCGTCTTCGTCTCACTTCGGCAAGCAATGGCATGACGGCATCAAACCCCACCGGATATTATAGTAATGGAGAAACGGAAGACTATCTCCTCACCATCAGCGATATCCTCCCGGTTAAAATTATCAGCTTTGCGGCTATGCCGGAAAACAATAAATATGTGGATCTGAACTGGAGTTCCGAGATGGAAATGAACCTGAAAGAATACATCGTCCAGCGTAGCGATGACGGAACTTCATGGCAGGATTTGCAAAGCATCGAACCTAAGAACACTCCCGATAACGTACAGGATTATTCAACAAAGGATATGTCGCCACTTTCAGGCAGGTCATATTACCGGATCAAGATGGTTGACTTCGGTGGCAACATGTCTTACAGCAGCATTCAACAGGTTGAACTGACCCTCGACATTTTCTCGCTGGTCAACTTAAGTCCGAACCCCTTCCAAAGCTATATCGGCCTGCAGGTCTATATGCCGGAAGAAGGTGCAGTGACGATCCACCTGCTGGATAACACCGGAAAAACGCTAAAGAGCACTTACCTGGCAGCCGGCAAAGGCACCAGCAGCATTTCGCTGAGCGAACTCGATGCGCTACCTCCGGGCATGTATATTGTCGAAGTAATAAACAATTCAACGATCATACAACGTAAAGTGATTAAACAATAAATGTTTGGTGACAACAGTTACTTGACAGGCACTTGACCGATGACTTGTCGAATTGAATTTATAATTATCCAATAATTCCTTGAAACCCATGAGTAGAAAAAAGGTCTTTATCCTGGCCATAGTAGCTTTTGCTATTCTCGGCACACTGGCCTTAGGCAATTATCACAGGATAGAAAAACTGCTTGAACGCGGCGAAGGCGAAGACGATGATCGCGCTACGGCTGCCGGTGAAATGATGATGCTTTGGCAGTCCAGTGCCTATCCAGATCCTACCGGCATACAAAAAAAATACCTCGATGCCTGGACCTATGCGCAACAAATGAAGCGGGATGCCGAAAACAGGAAGGAGGAGTACGGCCTGAACGGAACTGCAACCACCGAGACCTACAACGGATCCTGGTCTTCACTCGGGTTTTCCTCGACGATCGGTGGAAGGGTGCTGTCGATTGCCATGAATTCGAAACGTGACAACAGCATATTCATCGGCACAGCCAGCGGCGGTATCTGGAAAACATACAATGCCTTGGGTGGGACCCCTGTTTGGCAATCTGTAACGACGGGCTTTCCTGTTCTTGGCGTTTCTTCGATCATCATCAATCCGTCGGACACCAATACCATTTACGCGGGTACGGGTGAGATCTACCGTATCGACTCCACAAATACCACGATGAATCCAAGTATAACGGGGTACAATACCTGGAAAACGAGAGGCACCTGGGGAGTGGGCGTATTGAAGAGTACCAACGGCGGGACGTCCTGGTCGCAGGTTCTCGTGAAGTCAGAGAATTCACTTTTCGGGATTCAGCGCCTGCGATTCGACCCGACCAACTACAATACGGTTTACGCTGCGGCAACGGATGGTTTGTACAAGACAACCAATGCCGGAACAACGTGGACGCAGGTTCTTGCCAAAACCTTGGTTGAAGATGTTGTCATCGATTCGAAAGCCCCCGGGAAACTGCTGATCAGCGTCGGAAATCTTGATAATATAGACAAAGGCATTTACCAAAGCCTTGATACCGGAAAAACCTGGACGAAAATCACCAATGGCACTCCTGCAAGCATTGAAGGGTGCATCAAATTTGACTATGTCAAAAACTCCGGGGACACCGTCTATGCCAGCATCGGCGTCAACGAGAACGGCAGCCCGGATGAACTTTATCAGACGACAAATTTTGGAACGAAGTGGACAAACCTGACCGGATCGAATCACTGCTCATACCAGTTTTGGTATTCGCATTGCGTCGCGGTCAATCCGACGAATACCAACCTGCTCACTTATGCGGGCGTCGGTTTGCATCAATATACGGTTAGCTCATCAAGTGCCAGCTCGATTGGCGGTTCAGTGCATTCAGACATTCACGACGTAAAATATGATTCCTCGAACACCAGCAATATTTTTCTTGCCTGCGACGGTGGCGTTTACCGCAGCACGAATGGCGGCAACGCCTGGACTGCGATTAATAGCGGTCTTACAGCCATACAATTCTATTCCACCGTTGGCGTAGGTTCTTTAGCAACGGGGTCAGCCGTGGTAGTTGGCGGGTTACAGGATAACGGCGTCTGGGTGTACAATGGATCAACAAGCACCTGGAGCTCATTTCCAAACTTGGCCACGACGGACGGAGCCTCCTGTTTCGTCGACCCGACCAACAATGCGAATATCCTGGCTTCCGGTGATGCAAGATTGGTTTATTATTCTTCGAACACCGCAGGCTCCTCCGCGCAGGTTCTTGGATATTGGGGCGAAATCCACGACTCGAGGACAGCCTTCGTGGCTCCAATGGCCATCAGTAAATCCAGCCATACGACCTTCTATGTGGGGACCGATGAATTGTTCAAAACGACCAACTCCGGAGGCGCCTGGACAGGCGGAACTGGCGGTGGCGCGAATCCCGGGACCAGCTATATCGACGCACTTCACAAAACAGCCATAGCCATCGCGGTTTCACCAAAATCAGCGAATAAACTATATGTGTCTGTTTCACCTTTCTCGCAATTTGACGGCGATGTTGATTCCTTATATTATAGTCCGCCTTCAGATGTGCTAAGAAGTATCAATGGCGGATCGACGCTTCCGATGACAATAATCAATGGTTCAGTTTCTCATCCATTGCCGAATCGTTATGTACAGGATTTTGCCATCAGCCCGACCAATGACGACAGCGTCTGGGCGGTAATCGGCGGCTTCGGCTCAGGCCACGTATATGTGAGTCCTGACAGCGGCGCGAACTGGTATGACAAAGACCCAGGACCAAGCTCCGGTGGATTGCCGGATGTTCCGGCAAACGCCATCATGCTCGATCCCAACAATTCGCAAATTATTTACGTGGGCACCGATATAGGCACATATGTTAGTCCCGACGGAGGAACGACATGGCAGGATTTTAACGGCGGGGGATTCTGGGATGGAATGATGGTCATGGACCTCGAGCCCTATCCTGGCAACAAGATCCTGGCGGCCACTCATGGTAAAGGCGCTTTTGTGAGCCAGCTTTATTCGGTATCGCTTCCGGTTACCGTGACCAGTTTTACCGGCACCAATAACGGTAACGGTTATGCGAACCTGCAATGGACGACGAGCATAGAGAGTAGTATCAGGCAATATAATCTTCAAAGAAGCCTGGACGGCGTTAATTTCCAGCAGGTCGCCACCGTGCAGGCTAAAAATGCCAACTATTCGACCTACAATTACAATGACAATATCAGTAGTATTCAGAACTCTTCGGAGGTCTATTACCGGTTGCAGATCGTGAACGTGGATGGTACGATCCAGTTGACCAACGTTGTCGCGATCGCTATAAATGCCCAGTTAGGTATGAGTATTGCCGGTAATCCTTTTACAGACCAGCTTACCATCATTTTTACTACATTAGCGCAACAGCAGGCAGAAGCCAGGTTGTTCGATGCCAGCGGCAGGATGCTTATGCGTCAAGCTTATGCACTGCAGGGCGGCTCGAATACCTTGAGCCTCCAGAATCTTGGATTCCTGCCGAAAGGCATGTACGTCCTGGAGTTTGTTACCCCGGGCCAGCGATACAGCCGGAAAGTAGTAAAAAAGTAGGTTCTCATATGATCAAAGCGATTATCATCGACGATGAAAGACTCGCCCGGAATGAGCTGAAAAAACTGCTCATGGACTTCCCGGAAATTGAAGTGATCGGCGAAGCAGCCAATGCGACGGAAGGCATCGAAAAAATCGAAACCCTCAATCCAGACCTGATATTCTTGGACATACAAATGCCAGGAAAGACCGGTTTCGATATGCTGGGTGAACTGGACAAGATCCCGAATGTGATCTTTACGACGGCCTATGACGAATATGCGCTAAAGGCGTTTGAAGTGAACGCACTTGACTATCTATTAAAACCGGTCGAGCCAAAAAGACTCGCCGACGCGATCCAGAAAATGCACCTGGAGGAGGAAAAAGAACCCGTTTCCGACAATTATATCTCAACAAACCGAAGCATACTCCACGAAAACGACCAGGTTTTTGTCAAGGACGGGGAACGCTGCTGGTTTGTCAAGCTCTCCGACATCCGGCTATTCGAAAGTGTGGGTAATTATGCCAAGGTGTTTTTCGGGACCAACAAGCCGCTGATCCTTAAATCGCTCAACGCGCTTGAGGAAAGGCTCGATGAAAAAGTCTTTTTTCGCGCCAATCGCAAGCATATCGTAAATCTTCGCCTGATCGAAAAAATCGAACCATATTTTAATGGAGGCCTGCTGCTCGAACTCAAAGGCGGCGAAAAGATCGAAGTCAGTAGGAGACAGACAGTCAAGTTCAAGGAAATGATGAGCCTCTGATCATGTCCGGATTTCCGATCTTCGCCGCTAACCAATTCACCATTCAATTCATGAAAAGTATAATATTTTGCTGCCTTTCGGCCTGTCTATTTTTTGGCGGCTATGCGCAGAATATCAATTCAATTATCAACGCCAAAGAAGTGGAACGGATTGAGCGCATTCTTTCCTCTGATGATATGCAGGGGCGAAAGGCTTTCACGCCGGCAATTGACCGCGCAGCAGATTTTATCGCGGATGAGTTCAAATCGGCGGGCGTCGAGCCATGGAATAGCAACGGCAGCTATCTTCAAAGTTTCTCCGTGGTCAGAACGAATTTTATTTCCGCGCGCGCCAGGCTGGATGGCGACACTGTTCCCACGCAAAATATAGTGGCCTTTACTTCAAAAACCGATTTGCATGTTACCGAGGACAGCGGCTATACCAAGGCATATGTCAAACCTGGCGACAACCTGCGCGCCGTGCTCGGAAAATATATTCAGAGCGAAAAAAGCTGGATCGTTTTTGTCGACACATCATTTGGAAAACAGTTGCGAATCCTACCTTCCTATAGCCGGCCGGCATTTGAGAGGGACCGAAGCGTCGTGGTGATTTTAACGACGAAGGATCCAAAAGAATATGACATCGAAGTAAAGCATGAGATCACGAAATCGAGGCTTGCCAACGTGGGGGCCATGCTGACGGGGAAATCGAAGAAAGACGAATACGTGATATTTTCGGCGCATTACGACCATCTTGGTATCGGCAAGCCCGATATCAAGGGGGATTCGATCTATAACGGGGCGAATGATGACGCCTCCGGCTGTACCGCGGTCATGATGCTGGCGCGCTATTTTAAACAACTCAATAGCAACGAGCGTACGATCGTGTTTGTCACGTTCACGGCGGAAGAGATTGGCGGTTATGGGTCGCAGTATTTTTCGAAACAGTTTGATCCCTCCAAAGTCGCTGCAATGTTCAACATTGAGATGATCGGCACCGAAAGTAAATGGGGAGTGAATTCTGCTTACATCACCGGCTACGAAAAATCCGATATGGGCAAAATCATTGAAAAAAACCTTGCTGGCAGCAAATTCCAGTTCCATCCTGATCCATATACGCCGCAAAATCTTTTTTACCGCTCGGATAATGCGACGCTCGCCCGGCAGGGAGTTCCGGCGCATACAATATCGACTTCAAAGATGGAAGAATTCCCAAACAACGAGCCGAATTATCATAAGCAAAGTGATGAGATCGGCACGCTTGATATGAACAATATGGCGGAGATCATCAAGGCCATAGCGATCAGCTCAACATCGATTGTCGCAGGAAAGGATACGCCCACCAGGATCGATACCCAGGAGCTGAGATAAAAATTGATCAGAATCCTCACAAAAAAATACCCGGTCCCATGAAGAATGGACCGGGAGCTTGCTTGAGAAAAGACCCGTTAACCTGGGACGGATTATTTTTTCTCTTCACTACTGAAGTCCAAGGGCACGGTTATCTTGATTGACAGATTTCTGCCCATGTTAAAGACGCCCACACGCCCCGCCAGGTAATTCACCGGGTAGTATTTAAACCGGCTCATATAATCCATATAGGGCGTGTTGAACAGGTTATTGCAGATTAGGTATAATTGGCAAATGGTTTTTCCTCGTGACAGGATCTCTCCTCCGGCGCCGGCTTCGAACAACGCATATCCTTTCGTGGCCGAAGTACTGGCTTTGTATTCGAATGGAGTCAGGGCTGTGCTCAGGCCGTTGTATATCGCATACTGCAGATAGACATCCTTTTGCTCGAAACAATCAAGCAGGCCGAATTTCAGATAGGCATTCCTGATATGGCTGCCGATTTTTTTCACCGGGAATTTCACATCGCCTGTAATGCGGGCAGGCGGAACAAACGGCAGGTATTTGGAGGAATCTGGAACATTATTAAGACTTCCATATACGATGCTGAGACCACCGTCAAACTCTGCCCATTCAAGCGTCGAGGGATGAATGTGGATCGCCAATTCCCCTCCATAAAGAGATGCTTTACCCTGCGAATACTTGTACACCGGGGCAGCGCCCAGGCCTGCCGCGTTCAGTGAATTGTTGATGGAGTCGCCGCCAAACACGCTTTTCAGGCCGCGCGCATAAATGAAATCGCTAATGCCGTTATTAAACAGGTTTAGTTCCGCGCCGATGTCTTCGGTATTTACGCCAAACGTGATATCCTCCTCGAGGCTCGCTTCCGGTTTGAGCGAATGATCGCCGATTTCATATACTACAGTACCGTCATGAACGCCGTTGGCGGCACATTCCGCGACATTGGGCGCACGCCAACCTCGGGCAACGTTTGCCTTGCCGTAGATTTCTTTGGTAAAACTGTAAGTGGCTCCGGCACTAAATGACAGGCCGCTGAAATGTGACGTGAATCCTACAAATTCATGTATGGCATTCGGTGCATTCGGAGCAACCGGCGCCTGGTTCGTTGAATCGACCCAGTGATCAAGGCCGTTAAACGTCCGCGCATCGAATCGAATCCCGCCGCTGAGATTAAGGTTTCCGAGTTTTTGATTGGCAATCACAAAACTGCCGCCCTGGAAGAAATTATAGTTCGGGATCAGCAGCATTGTCCCCAGGCTTTTGGAGGACTGGTATACGCCGTTTGCGCCGGCAGAAAAATCGAAGCTGCCGTAATGCGCTGACACATACCGGAGGTCATAGGTCAAGGCGTTGGACGAATAAAAAATATTTGAAGTGTTGGGAATTGCGGGATCGTTGTATTCCTGGCGCTGGTTTTTTTGCCATGAAAATATACCCCTGATCCTGCCGTCGCCAACGGCAACACTGTTATCCCAGACGAGCTTGGTATGTTGTATCCGCTGATTGATCGTAAACGGCGTGTAGGATTTTTGTTCCTGAACGGTCGGGATCTCGTAGCTTGGCGCGCCGCCATTGAGACTGGGATAAGATACCTGTCTTTCCATGATCCCGGTCGCCGAATCACGCGTTCCGTCGACGATGCCCGTATGCATGTCAAAATAACTTGCATGAATTTGCGTATATCCCCATTTATAGTGAAGACCGATCGTCGCGTCCGAATTAAAGTTGCTGAACTGCGAATTGAGCACGTAGCCGTCATAGGGATCCTGATAGGCGTGCGCCATAATATTGTCCACGCGCGCGCTCCACGAAATGCCTTTTTTTGATCCCGCAAGGTGTGCCATATTGTTGATGAGGCCGTTGTTGGTTTGGTAGTTAAAAAGAATATCCCCCCTCGTCTGGCCTTCGGGCAGGGGCTGTTCAGGGATGAGGTTGACGACGCCTGCAATGGCGTCCGATCCGTATGAAAGCGACGCGGGACCTTTGAGGACCTCGTAACGATTGACCGCATCGGGATCGGCTTCGATGCCGAACTCGTCAAACCAGGCCTGGTCGACCTGCTCAACCCCATCGTTGATCGTGAGTACGCGATTATATCCCAGCCCGCGGATCACGGGTTTTGAAATGCTCTGGCCATCAGAAATCGCCGAGACGCCGGGTAATTTCACAACGGCATCGATCACGTTTGTGGAGGAATTCTCCAGTAGATCTCTAGTCGAGATGGCGCCAATGGAAATAGGATTGCGTTGGCTCTCCGTTGCCGAAGAAACGCCGGTGATCGTGACGTCATCGAGGTTATCCTCGAATAGCATCATGGAAAAATCCTGTTGCGTCGTCCTGCGAACGCTGATCATTCTGATGATTTTTCCATAACCAATATAACTGGCTTCGACCAGATATGAGCCGCCAGGAATATTTCGAATCAGGTAATGGCCTGTCGAGTCCGTAAAAGCTCCTGTCTTAAGATCAGGAATATAGACTGTGACGCCGCGAAGCGGAAGGCCGGTGTGAAGGTCTTTTACCATTCCCTGGAGCATGTTTTGCCCGTTCGAAAAGTAAAAGAATAATATGAAAATGATAAGCGCATGCGCTTTTGGTGGCTTCATTGAAAGAATGTTTACATGAAAAAACCGTTAGCAGGCTGAAGTACCAATCCACCTACAAACTGTTATGCTCGGGAGGTTGAGCGGGTTTTTCCATGTAACGAGTGGAGATCGCGCAGTCGAAGGCAACCGGTTTCCCGATCGCGGCTATCGTTGGGCGAATGGTATCTATAGAGAAGGAGTTCGAGAAAAAGAGTTGAGTCATCCAGCTCAGTACAAATTCGTCCGAGCGAGGCGAAGAATGATGCTTCGTCATCCAGATTGTGACCTGTTTGTAGCCGCGAAGCAGGCAGGATTCGAATTCATCCCTTTCCAATGTCAATTCGACTTTATTTCCCGTCGATAAGCAACCGGTAATATCGTAGAGGGTTCCGTTGAGCGTAATTTCACTGCTATTTGAAAGAGATAAATAAGTGGCGAGGTCCATCGTGGCATGGGTCAGTCCCGAATTGTGGATCTCCTGCCATTTTTTGCTGAGTCCGTGGATGAGATCGGGCCCGTAATACCAGGCCAGAACGCCAAGCTGTGCGCAAGTGTAAGCCACCATACACGATATCACGAGTAATTTTCTCATTGCAGAACGGTCATTCAAAAGTATATCTTTTTTCCACATTCAAACACAAGCCGGGCATTCACTGTGGATAAACAAATACAATGACCTAACACAAGAACCGATATTTCCTCACGGATATTTCGGCCGCTTTACGAATGAGGTGCTCTGGGAGTTCTACTGCATATGACCGTAAAATGAAATCGGATCGCGGTTATTATTTAACACTTCAAGCGTTGCATAACCGTCGGCTGAAACGGAAAGCCGCATCTCGCGGGCATCCGTTCCTTTTTTTGGTGTGATAACGATGTCCCAGCCTCCTTTTTTCCCTTTGGTCGCCTGGTATCCAAAGTCAGATGTGCGGAAGTCAAGCGGGCTTTTTTCAAGCGTCAATGAGCCTACGTAGGCCCTTCCGTAATAAGGAAGATTCGAATCGAGCGTATCGCCTTTCAACTGGAGCGTATATAATGTGGTGAGTTCCTTGGTAGACCCCCCGAGCGGAGTCGCATTTACCGCCATAAAGGTGTAATGCCGGGAATTCACAAGCTCGTTCAGTGCAGCCTGCTTTTTTGATTCTTTATTCTGCGCGGAGGCCTGGTTTATCCCCGCCAGCAATAAAAGCGCGATAACCGGAATAAGGGATAACTTTTTCATAACCGAATTTTTACTAATTCAAAGTTACGATGGCTGCTACGAGGGCAGGAAGGGATTAACACTCCTGAAATAATGAATCGTTAATCATTCGCAAAGCGGGCGAGGACTTTTTTCATCGATTCAGCGATTCGGTCGTTGCGTAGATTACCCAGACTCCCTTCGAGTGTATGGTGAAGCTGATTTTTGTAATCAAAATGAAATTCTCCTTTTTGGATCTGGTCGCCTACCTGGCGGTAGGCATCCCGGAATGAAACGCCCTTGTTGACAAGCGTGTTTACTGCCTCCACGCTGAACAAATAACGGTATTTATCGTCTTCGAGAATCCGTTCCCGGACGCTGATTTTGGATAGCATCAGCATCACCATATCGATACAGGACTTCAATTCCTGGATTGAAGGAAATAAAATTTCCTTGGTGAGCTGTAGGTCGCGATGATAACCGGAAGGCAGATTTCCGAGAATCAGTGATAGCTCGTTTGGCACTGACTGCATCCGGTTGCACTTCGCGCGGACCAGTTCAAATACGTCAGGATTCTTTTTGTGAGGCATGATGCTGCTGCCTGTAGTCAGTTCATCCGGAAAGGAGATGAATCCAAAATTCTGATTCATATAGAGGCAGGCATCCATCGACAGTTTGGAAAGCGTGGCCGCAATCCCCGCAAGCGCGAACGAGACTGATTTTTCCGCTTTGCCGCGAGTCATTTGCGCATACACGGAATTCACATTCATCGCTTCGAAGCCCAGGAGTTCCGTCGTCATCGAGCGGTCCAGCGGGAAAGAAGAACCATAACCGGCACCGCTGCCCAGCGGATTTTTATTGACGACATGATATGCGGCCGCAAGCATTTCAAGATCGTCGACAAGGCTTTCCGCGTAGGCGCCGAACCAAAGTCCGAATGATGACGGCATCGCGATTTGCAGATGGGTATAACCGGGCAGGAGGACGTCCTTATATCGTTCGCTTTGCGCCAAAAGCAAATCAAAAAGACCGGAGACCTGCTTTTTTATCAAAACAATTTCTGCGCGCAGATAAAGTTTGATATCGACCGCCACCTGGTCATTTCGGCTGCGGCCGCTGTGAATTTTTTTTCCGGCCTCACCGATGCGCTCCGTCAGCATCATTTCAATCTGCGAATGGATATCTTCCGCCCCCTCGTCCATTTTGAAATCCCCGCTATGGATTGTTTCAAGAATCACCTTCAGCTCGCGGTGAATGGCGCTCAGTTCATCCTTCGTTAACAAGCCGACGCTCTCCAGCATTGTTGTATGCGCAAGCGAACCGGTCACATCATATTCGGCGAGAACGAGGTCAAATTCCTTGTCACGGCCGACAGTAAATGCATCCACCAGCTCGGAGCTTGTCGTATTTTCTTTATTCCAAAGCTTCATGTCGTTTCTGCGGGTTTGCATCAGATGAATTCATCGAGCAATTGGATATAAGTCTCGATACCTTCCCTGATTTCATTGATGTAAATATACTCATCTGGCGTATGACTTCTCGCCGAGTCCCCTGGCCCCATCTTCAGCGTCGGAAACGGCATCAGTGCTTTATCCGACGTGGTGGGCGAGCCGTAATATCCTTTGCCGAGCGCGAGACCGGCTTTAACCAAGGGGTGATCCAGCGCGATCGACGTAGATTTCATCCTTGTCGTGCGGGGTTTGAACAGGCTCTTGAGATTTTCGCGAAGCGCTTCCAGGATTTCGTCAAACGTATAGAGCTCATTGACGCGCACGTCGATGACATATTTACATTGTGAGGGTACAACATTGTGCTGCCGGTTCTCGGTTTCTATAACGGTCACGGTCATCCGGGATTCGCCTAGTAAATGGCTTATTCTTTCAAAGCGGTAATTTCTGATCCACTGGATATCTTCCAGCGCCTTATATAGGGCATTTTCTCCTTCGTTCCGGGCCGCATGGCCTGAACGCCCCAGAGCCGTACAGTCGATCACCATCAGTCCACGCTCCGCAACAGCCATTTCGAGCCTTGTCGGTTCGCCGACAACGCCAAAATCGATTTGCCCGAGATAGGGAAGGACCAGCTCGATGCCGTTCACGCCGCTAATCTCTTCTTCGGCGCTCGCCGTAAATACCAGGTTATGGTTGAGTTCCTCCTGGTGATAGAAATAAAGAAAGGTGGCCATAAGGCTGACCAGGCAGCCGCCTGCGTCGTTACTGCCTAGGCCAAATATCTTCCCATCCCTTTCGATGGGATCAAAGGGATCGTGCGTGTATCCTTTGTTTGGGCGGACGGTGTCGTGATGTGAATTTAAGAGAATACTTTGTTTAGCAGGATCATAGTGCAGGTTTTTTGCATACACGTTATTACCTACGCGTGAAAACGGTATCTGGTGTTTTTCAAGAAAACCACAGATCAGTTCTGCCGTATCATTTTCCTCCTTCGAAAACGAAGGCGTAGAGATGAGTTGCTTGAGCAGCTTCACCACATCGGCCTGCAAGGCTGGTATTGATGGCGTGTTCATGGGTTATTCATTGGTGATCGTTGTTCCGGCTGACTGGCTGATCAGTGCCTGCAGTTGCTCGGCCTTCCCGATTATTACTTTTTGGACGCCGCTGTTTAGCGCGGCAAATGCATTGTCGATCTTTGGAATCATCCCGGCAAATATTTTTTTTTCGTCTTTGAGCTTGCGGTACTCCGCAGGGTTTATTGTCGCAATGACGGTGGATTCGTCCGTTGCGTCGAGGAGCACGCCATTTTTCTCAAAGGAATAGACCAGCTGCGTGTCGTAGCTGCTGCTCATTGCCCTTGCGATTTCCTGGGCGATGGTGTCGGCATTGGTATTGAGCAACTGGCCTTCGGCATCCGACGTTAAAGGTGCGATGACGGGCGTCCAACCCGAATGAAGCAATTTCTCGAGGGCAGCCGAATTCACTTCGTCAATGTCGCCGACAAAACCATAATCGATTGTCGGGTGAACGCGTTTGTGCGCCTTAAGAATGGCAGCGTCGGCGCCGGATATCCCGATAGCCGGGCAAGGGATCCGCTGCGATTGGAGACGGGCCACGATATTCTTATTTATATAACCGGCATATACCATGGTTACTATCCTGAGTGTTTCCGCATCAGTGATCCGGCGCCCGTCTATAAGCCGTTGTTCGACACCCATCTTTTCGGCGAGCTCGGTCGCGAGCTTGCCGCCACCATGCACGAGGATCTTTTTTCCTGCGAGCTGCACGAATTCCGCCATAAACGAAGCGAGTTTTATCTCATCGTCGATAATGTTTCCGCCGATTTTTATGACCAGTAAGCGTTCCATGTCGTTATTATGATGCTTATTGCATGCTCGCCAGGATTTCCGCCAGGACGGCCTGCGCTGCCCAGACCCGGTTTGCTGCCTGCCTGGTGACAATGCTGTTCGGTCCGTCGAGCACTTCGTCGCTTAGCTCAACGTTGCGCCGGACGGGAAGACAATGCATGACTTTGGCCTCATGAGTTGCCTCCAGTTTTCTAGCCGTTAGCATCCATTCGGGATCGTTGCAATAAATTTTACCGTAGTCGTTGTATGTGCTCCAGTTTTTCACATATACGAAATCAGCATCCTGCAGGGCCTCATCCTGGTTGTGCGTTATCCGTGCGCCACGCGTGAATTTCTCGTCAAGCTCATAATCTTCGGGGTGAGTGATTACAAAATCCGCTTTGCCCCACGCATTCACCCACTGGGCAAAACTGTTTGCCACGCATTGCGGCAGCGCTTTAACGTGGGGCGCCCAGGTTAAAACGATCTTGGGCCTGCTGTTCAGTGCATTTCTTGCCGCGAGTTCTTCATGGATGGTGAGCAGATCCGTAAATGACTGCAACGGATGCAGGGTAGCGCTCTCCAGGCTTACTACGGGAATGCCCGAATAACGGATAAACTGCCGGATGAATAGTTCGCTGTAATCATCATCCCTGTTTTTTAGCGACGGGAATGTACGGATGCAAAGGATATCAAAATATTTTCCCATGATGGGCGCGGCGTCCTTG
>Ga0070731_10000686_pt1 | contig 41657 bp, 32 predicted proteins | sample Coa_R1_2_FD_66448 | JGI IMG/M metagenome (GOLD analysis project Ga0070731, IMG submission 66448) | Surface soil microbial communities from Centralia Pennsylvania, which are recovering from an underground coalmine fire - Coalmine... | ecosystem: Environmental > Terrestrial > Soil > Unclassified ...
GGCTTGTTCTTCGAGCGAAAACGTCGCCAACGCGCCCGCCAAGCCGAGCATGATCAGGTACATCATCTCCGGATGCCGCCGCCGCGCGACCCAAAGATGCTTGAGCTGCGGCAGATAGGTGTTGGCCGTATGCAGCAGCCAGAAATTTGCCGTGTCGCCTTGTCCGAACTCCGCCAGACTCCGGCCGGCTTGCCTGCGCATGTTCGACAGCGAACCGGACTTGGCGGCCAGCAGCTCGATCAGCCGGCGCAGCATCAGCAGGAGATGCTCGCTCGCGTCAATCGAAAGCGCCGGGGGCACGAATTCCTGGCGAAGAATGTAGGTGCCGGCGGGACTCCGCGTGATCTGGGCGATCCGGATGAACGACGCTCCGTCCAGCGATTCGCCCGCGAACACCAGACGGAAATTCTTCTTGGCCACCTGTACCGGTTTCTGGTCGAGACCGCTCGCTTCATCGAGCACCATGCGCGTCTCAGCGAGATAACGCGTGCCGACGTCGGCGCGCCCGTCCGTCCCGTTCACCACGGTAATGTTTTTCGCGCGCTCGTGAGATTCGGGCAGCGCAAGGTACACGTCCAGCTCCGGCTCGGTGGGCGCGAAATACTCAGCGATCTCACGGCCCTGGGGCGCTTCGTCGGATTCCGGGATGTTGAACGTGAGTCCGTCAGACAGAACACCGCGGCAGTGGCGCAGCGTGAAGATCCCGTTTGAGAGCGCTTCCAGATCGATGGTGAGTCCAGTCAGTCCCCAGTTGCAGGACGATGCGGCGGTGGAGCGGAAGTGCAGGTTTTGCTCGAAATAGTCGTCCTGCGCCTGAAAATGCTGGGGCGTCAGGAACATCCCCTTGGTCCAGACCACCCGCTGCAAATGCTTCATAAAGTTGTAGTATAACGGCCGATGGTCATCCTCCCACCAGAACGGTGGGCGCGCCCATGACGATGACTCCGCCGTGAGCCGTCATGTCGGCGATGCGAGCCTGCGGCATCCCGCTGGTCAACACGGTGAACGATCCCAACACAATCACGTCCGGCGGTCCCACGCACACCAGCATGTCGCTGACGCGCGCCGCCGGCAGCCCGCTGATCAACACCGTCGGCGCGCACGGGCCGATGATCGGCCCTCCCACGTGCGGCACCAACACCGTCACCACCGGGCATACGTGCATGTCCGTGATCCGCGCCGCGGGCATCCCCATGGTGTCTTATCCTCCGTTCTCCCAGATCTTGAGGTGATCCGCCCGCCGCAATCCTGTTTCGACAAACGCGCGAAGCCTTTCCTGCGTGACGCGCGGCTCCAGCGCAACCGCCAGCGACATCGCGCCCGCAACCATTCGTCCGCAAACGTCGGGAGGCGGCTCCGGTGTAACCGGCGCCTCGGCCGGAGCCATACTCCCGCCACTCATGAACACCGCGAATGCCAGGCATCCCGGCGGCGTCACCAGACCGGCCTGATCCGCCGCCGTTTTCGCAGCGCGACGCCGTTCTTCGTTCGGCTCCGCCAGCCACGCCTCGATGCGTTCGATCGCTTCCGGGCCTCCGCGGTGGATCAGTGCGACATCCACCCGCTGGATCGAGTCCAACCCCCACGCGATGGCCTCGCTCTTCGGCAGCACCTGCACCAGCGAATTCATTGCTTCCCGCACCCGCCCGGCCCGCGACAACTCCGCGACAAAGGTTCGCAGCGGCATTTCCGGCTGGGCCAGCTTTCTGGCTTCGTCGTCGAGTTTCGCGCGATCGCAAAGTTCCGATGTGGTCATGTTCATACCGGTCCCGTCAATTGATCATCGTGATGGCGCCCTGCAATTGCAGCATCGCGTCCGCGTTCACCTGGACCATCAATCCATGCACCTGCACCTGAATCTGTCCGTCGATCTTGATCATCATTCCCTTGATCGTAACGCCCATCTGGTCGATAACGATGCTGCTCTGGCCGACTTTCAGCGTGATGCTCTGCATCGCCTCGGTGGTTACGGCGCCTAGGTCGAGCTTCGTATCCTGGTTGCCCATGTTGAGCTTTGTCGACTGGTTGCCCATCTTGATCGTGGTCGACTGATTTCCCTGGTTCAGCGTGATGGTCTCATTGCCTTGGTCGACGGTCTTGGTCTCATTGTTCGCGATTTTTGTGGTTCGATCGTTCCCGACGGAGCGGTTCTCGTCGTGCTCGACTTCGGTCGTAAGGTCCTTCTCGGCATGCAGCAGAACCAGTTCGCTGCCCATCTTGTCCTCGAAGCGGAATTCGTTGTAGTTCGAGCTGCTTCCGCCCTTGGAACTGCGCGATTTCACGCCGCTCTGGGTCTGGTTATCGGGCAGCGCGTACGGCGGCATCTGCTCGGCGTTGTACACCCGCCCCGTGATGATGGGCCGGTCGGGATCGCCTTCCAGAAACTCGACGATGACTTCCTGTCCCATGCGCGGAATGAAAACTGAGCCCCAGTTCTTCCCCGCCCAGTCCTGGCTGACGCGGAGCCAGCAGGAGCTGTTCTCGTTCTTCTTACCATCGCGGTCCCAGTTGAACTGAACCTTGACGCGACCGTACTTATCCGAATAAATCTCTTCGCCGCTGGGACCCACCACTAACGCAGTCTGGACTCCCGAGATCACCGGCGTCGTCGTAATCCGCTCCGGGCGATAGGTGACACTGGCCGGAATGGTCTCGAAGGCGTTGGTATAATCCTCGCGAACCTTCGCGTTGGTGGTGTACGCGTTGCTGGTCATCGAAAGGGACAGGCCCGTGATCAGATACGCCTGATTCAGGTCACGGCGGTAATGATTTTTCAGGTCGAATTTGTACCCGGCGATGAGTCCCCGGCAGCTTGACCGGCCGGTAACCATCGTGGCCGGCGTTTCGCGTTCCTCCAAACGCAACGAAGCGAGACGCTCGCCGCCGGTTCGATCTTCGTAATCGCCGGGATAATCATAGATCTCCTCGGGAAACGAATCGGTGGCGTTGGCCTTGAGGCTGGTGCTGGGAGTGATGAAGTTGTAATCGTTCAGCGTTACCTGCCCGGAGACCGCCCGGGTGTTGCACTGGAGATCGATCACCACGTCATCTTCGGCTTGCGAAGATGCGCCGACCGCGAAGCGCGCGCTCTTCTGGTCGGGACAGTATTTGTACTTCGACGGCGCGTCGGACAGAATCATTTTGTGCGCGCTGGTGGAATGCTCGAAGTAGTAGTAAATCCCTTCCTCTTCGAGCAGCCGGTTCACAAAGTCGAAGCCCGTTTCACGATACTGGACGCAGTAATCCCGCGGCGCGTAGCTCTTCACCAGATCGAGCGAGAAATCGGTGAAATGATGGTCGGTGAAGACCTGCTCGACGATATCCGTAACGCTCTTGTTCTGGAAAATCTTGCAATCCGTCCATAGCGACAGGAACCATAGCCATGGCCGGACGGTCATCTGGTACGACGTCAGCACCTGCTTTCGTCCGCGTTGCGCAAAGTTGCTGACGCGTCCATGGATGATGCGCTGGTTGCCGTCCACCAGGTCGATTTCCACGTGCACCGGTTTGCGGATCAGCGCGGTAAGCGAGACCGAGTCGTTCTCGCTGAGCATGTCGAGGGTATATTCGAAGGGCCGCGAAATCCGTTCGGTTCCGGTAATACCCTCAAGCAGCAGTACATCGTCGCCGAGCGGCGTATAGAGCCGCATCGGCCGGTTGGTTTGCGTATAAGCCATTCAGTCGCTCACGAATACGAATAGGTAAATTTGCCATCCTCGCCGATTCCGGCCTGGATTCCCTGCGGCTTGCTGCCCTCGACGAGATGCTCCAAAAGCTTTTGCGAAATTTCGGGTAGCAGCGAATTGGTCAGAATATTATCGATGTTGCGCGCGCCGCTTTCCACTTCGGTGCAGCGCTTGGCCACTTCCTCCACCAGCGCGTCGGCGTAGCTGAAATCGATTTTATGCGTCTCGGCCAGCCGCCGCCGGATCTTGCCCAACTTAAGGCGGACGATCCGTTTGAGCGCTTCGTCGCGAACCGGGAAGTAGGGAACGATCACCATACGACCGAGGAATGCCGGCTTGAAGACTTTGTCCAACTCCGGCTTGAGGGCCTTCACCAGTCCTTGATGGGTGGGCATCGTTTCCGGATCGGCCGTCAGCTTCATGATGGTATCGGTGCCCGCGTTGGTCGTCAGTACGATTACGGTGTTCTTGAAATCGATCTGCCGCCCTTCGCCGTCTTCGATGATGCCTTTGTCGAACACCTGGAAGAACAGTTCCAACACGTCTGGATGGGCTTTTTCGACCTCATCCAGCAAGACCACCGAATATGGCCGCCGCCGGACAGCTTCCGTCAACACGCCGCCCTCGCCATAACCCACATAGCCCGGAGGCGAACCTTTCAGAGTCGATACGGTATGCGCCTCCTGGAACTCCGACATGTTAATCGTGATCAGGTTGCGCTCGCCGCCGTACAGTAGTTCACTGATCGCCAGCGCGGTCTCCGTCTTTCCGACGCCGGACGGCCCGACGAGCATGAATACGCCCACTGGTTTGGTCGGATCCTCGATGCCGGCTTTCGAGGTACGGATGCGCATCGACATGATTTCGAGAGCGTGATCCTGTCCAACGACGCGCGCGCCGAGGTGCTTTTCGAGTTGCAGGGCGACTTGGATGTCGTCGGCCATCATTTTGCCGACGGGAATGCCAGTCCAGCCGGAGATCACATCGCCGATAAGGCTCGCGTCGACGGACACGCGCATCAGCGGAGAATCGCCTTGCAGGGTGGTCAGCTCAGTGTTCAACTTGGCAAGTTCCGCCCGCAGCGCGCCGGCGTCCAGCGCGGGTTGCGCGGCCGCGGATCCGTCTGCCTCCGGCGGCTTCGGATGCGCTGCTTCTTCGAGCTTGGTGCGGATCTCACGAATCTGCGTCACCAGGCCGCGTTCCTTCTCCCAACGGTCCGTGAGCGCGCTCAGGCGCGTTTCCGTGTCCGCCTTCAGTTGGGCTAGCGACGCCAGCCTGTCAGCGTGATTCGTCCCGACGGAGGATTCGCGCTGCAACACGCGCGTCTGTACCGCGACATCGTCCAGCGTCCGGTTGCAATCTTCAATCGAGGAAGGAATCACGTTCTGGCCCAGGGCTAACCGGGCGCAAGCCGTATCCAATACGCTGACGGCTTTGTCGGGAAGCTGGCGATCGGGAAGATAGCGATGCGAGAACTTCACGGCGGCTTCCAGGCCTTCGTCGAGAATCCGGACAGAATGATGTTTTTCGAGCGCCGGGATGACGCCGCGCAGCATCACCGCGCATTTCTTCTCGTCCGGCTCTTCTACTTTGACCACCTGGAACCGGCGGGTGAGAGCGGGATCTTTTTCGAAATATTTCTTGTACTCCGACCACGTTGTCGCCGCGACGGTTCGCAATTCTCCGCGCGCCAATGCCGGCTTCAGCAGATTCGCTGCATCATTCTGGCCCGCCGCGCCGCCTGCGCCGATCATCGTATGGGCCTCGTCGATGAACAAAATAATCGGCGATGGCGACGATTTTACTTCTTCGATCAGCCCTTTCAAGCGGTTTTCAAATTCACCCTTGACGCCTGCACCGGCTTGAAGCAGCGCGAGGTCGAGAGATCGCAGGCTTACGTTGCGCAAAACCTGCGGCACGTCGCCCTGGGCGATCCGAAGAGCGAATCCTTCCACCACGGCCGTCTTGCCGACGCCCGCTTCGCCTACCAGGATGGGATTGTTTTGGCGCCGCCGCGTCAGAATGTCGACCACCTGGCGCACTTCCCAATCCCGGCCGAGGACAGGATCGATCTTGCCCTGCTTGGCGCGTTCCGTGAGATCGACGGTGAATTGATCCAGATTTGGAGTTTTGCCGCCGGCAGGACGTGGACCTGCTCCACTGTCCGCGTCGCCGCCGCCGTCCGATTCGGCGTAATCGCGCTCGGTAGAGGCTTCGACGATCGTCAGGAAATCTTTTTTCAGCCCGGCGGGATTGATCTTGCCGAATTCGCGGCTGACGTCGCGCATCAGGCGGCTCAATTCTTCATCGCTGACCAGGGCTAGAATCGTATGGCCGGTCCGGATCTTCTGCGCGCCGAACTCGAGCGATCCGAGCGTCCACGCCTCGGTAAATGCCCGCACCAGCGTGGGGCTCAACGTTGGATTGCGAGCGTTGCCGGACTTCAAGCGGTCCAGCGATCGGGTCAATTCCGCCGCCAGATGCGAGCGGTCGATTCCGAAGTTCTTCAGGATCGCAACGCAATCGCCATCGGTCTGGTCCAGAAGCTTCATCAAATAATGTTCGATCTCGACGTCGTAGTGCGTGCGCGAGAGGCACAGCCCGGCGGCCGCTTCCAGAGCCATCCGGGTTTCGCTATTGCACTTGCCGATTAGAGCTTTTAAGTTTACGCCCATGCTTCCTCTCCCAAAGAAAAAACTGCGTCATCCGGGTCGCGCTCAAAATCTCCCGTTTTGGCCCAGGAGCACAACCCCAGCGGGAGCTCGGTTTCGCCCCCCAGTTCATATTCGGGAACTTCGGTCCGCAACAATACCAGTTGCACGTCGAAATCGACCTGCCCGCCCGAAAAAAATCGCGCCAACGCTTCGAGCGCCCGTTCCGCCCGCGCGCCCGGAAGAAACTCCCGATAGCGCTTCAACGGCAGCGGCCCGATCCGGATTCGCGCCTTGGAGGAATGATCCCAAATCTGATCGCCGGCTACCGCTCCCAGCCCCAATAATCGCGGGGCGGTCTCCTCCGGAATCAGCTCGCACTGCGCATCCCGCGGGAGATCATACCACGCGCCCACGAACTGCCGGATCTCCACCGGCGCCTGGAAAAAATCGCGCAGCAGATTCTCGAACGCGATGGCGGATCGCGGCTGCAACGCCAGTAAGCCGACGTAGTAAATCAGCGAATGATCCGATACGCGCTGCCGGTTTTCGAGGCCGGCGGTCCCGATTCCGGTGAAATCCTTCAGATACTGCGTGATCTGATGTTCGGTCGCGTGGCGGGACGTGGTTACCTTGTATTTACGCCGCGCCTGGTAATAGAGCGAAACCATCCGGTGATGGAACATATCCAGAAATTCCTGGAATGCCCGATCCCGCGCCCAACGCCGTTCGATGACGAACAGCGTGTACATATGCGGCAGAATGCCGGAGGGACCGGTCAGTCCCATGAAATTCACATTCATCAGCGGCGGTCCGTCTTCCCGCCACTCAATGCTCTGAATTTCGCTCGCCGGAAATCCCAAGCGGTTGTGGACGCCAAAGCGCACAACTTCGCGGGAGGGATGTACGAACCCGCCCACGGCTTCGCGATGCGGATACATGCGCTCCAGGATTTGCACCGCCTGGAAGAACTCGACGCTGCACGGGTCGGTCTCGAGGAGCGCGCGCAGATCCGGCTGCGGAGACCCTATACCAGCACCCGGTTCCCGGTCCGTGGTGGCCATGTGCGGAGCGCCTCCTTTCTCTGCCGTGTCCGCGCCGCCAGAACTGTGAAGCTGTTCAGCGAAACGTACAACCCCAGGAATCGCTCCAGCAGATTGGCGAACACATATACGCCGCCGCCGGTGAAATGCTCTTCGTCGAAATCGATTTCCACGCGCCGTCCGCGCACGAAACTGACGCCGTCCTCGGAGGTGAGCTGGGTTAGCATAGGCCGGCTGGAAACGTCGACAATCCCCTGAATCTCCCGCTCATGGAAGGCAAAGTCGCCAAAGTTATGCAGGCGCAGGACCTCGCGCAGGGCGTCCGCGCCTCCCTCGACGATCGAAAGATAGTTCAGCGAGAGCTGCGAAATCAGCCGCCAGTGGAGGGCTTTCCCCAGCGGAGGCTGAATGACGCTGGTGGGTTTCATCAGAGCGATCACTTTGCGGATCGGTCCGCCGCCTTCCAGCTCGAAATCGCCATCCAGATTTCCGAACGGCAACCGGCTGGGCAAATCTCCGTTAAAGCAGGTCAGCCGCAGTGTGATCGAATCTTCCTCGGGCGATGCCGCGCGTCCGCTCAAGTCGACGAACGACACATACACATCGGTGGACCCGTCGGTCCGCCAGCCGCAGCGCTGCCGCGTCGAGAACCAGAAAGCCTGCGACGCGCTGGCGGCATGATGATACGAATACAGCGGCGCGTACGGGATGGCGCCGGCCCCGTGCGGCTTCACGCCGAGTACCTGGTCAATCGAAAACGTCTGCGTGGTCCGCTTGCGGCGCGCATCGGGAACCACCACGTATTCGTGGCGGCGCTGGTCGAGCTGGATCGGCTCCGATGTCTGCTCGAACAGGTTCACCACCGGCGTGCAGCCCAGGCGGAAGGTGTCCTTGTTGACGGTGAGTTCTAGGCTCTGCTGGCGCTCCGCGCGTTCGTATGGCGATACCAGAATCAGAACCTCGGCCGCGCTTCCGAATCCGGCGCGGCAGACTCGTTCCAAGCCTCCGAGTTCGAAGAACAGAAACTTCTGCGGAAACGCGAAATATTCCTGAAGCAAGCGGTATCCGGCAAAGGATCGCAGCGGATACGGCAGTGTCGCGTGCTCTTCCCCGAAGCCGGAAGGCTCCAGCACGGACCCGGGCAGCGTCACCGGAGGTTTCTTCGAGCCCGGCGTCAGATCCCGCACGATGATCTGCTTCACGTTGTTCGCCAGCAGCTCGTAAAGCGTGTACGCCAGATTGCTTTCCGCGTTGAGAAACAATCGGAGCGATTTCAGCTCCAGTTTGTCGAACGTGACATCCGGAAAGCAGCGCAGCTCCAGCCGCAGCACCGTGCGAACCTCGGCGCCGGTACGCAGCGGCGGATGGATCCGCTCCGGCGTTTTCCACTCCGCGGATTCCAATCCGACCGGCCACAGCGTCGTGTCGAAACAGGTCCGGAACTTGCAGGGCGTTCCACCGACGGGACGGGAGTACAGCAGCGAGCCGCGCGGAATCTGAAATCCTGTGCTCAGCTTGCCTTGTTCTGGATCGCTATGAAACTCCGCCACCGACATGGACGGAATGGGCCGCACGTAATGCGGGTACATCAGCTCGAACAAGGATTGCGAAATCTCCGGCAGATCGTCGTCGATCTTCAAATGAACGCGCGCCGCCAGAAATGCAAAGCCCTCGAGCAGCCGTTCCACGTGCGGATCCTCGCACTTGGTCTGCTCCATCAGCAGGCGGGAGGCGACCTTCGGGTAATGCTCGGCGAACTCCGCGCCCATGTGGCGCAGATAGGTCAGCTCACGCTCGTAATACTCCAGCAGGTCGTCACGCACCGGATGCCCCTTCCACCGCGTACTGTCCCGTGGCGAGATCCAGAACCGTATCGAACGACACACGCTCCGGGCTGGGATCCATCTTGAGAAACGCCTGAATCACGAAACGCATTTGCCGCGTGCCCTTGTTCATGACGGCGGTATCGGATACCTGGACTCCGGTCAGCCGCGGCTCGAACAACGATATGGCCTCTTCGATCATGTGGCGCAGCCGCGCGCGGGACTTCGGATCGTCCGCGCTCAGGGAGGTGATGTCCGGCAGCCCGTAGTTGTAAACCGATGCGATCAGTTCCGTCAAAACCTCCGGCGGCCTGACCGCGATGGACCGGGTGTTCAGCAGCCATTCGAGATCGCGGCGCACGGCGGTCTTCAGGTCCCGCACTGATTGGGATCGTGAAGACGTTTCGGGGGCGTCGGGGTTCTGGATCAGACGATCGAGCACCGACTGCTGAACCGGACGTTCTTCATCTCTTGGCATGGCATCACAGCGGGCACTTCAACGCCTGAATCGGGTCGAGGCGGCACACCCGCAGATACAGCGCCTGACGCGTGCTGAAGTCGCCTTCCAGCTTCAGGAGCACGCGGCAGAGGAGGACCAGCGGCTCAGCGACCATTTCGCCGCTCTCCCACTCTTCCAGCTTGTAATTGTCGATCTGGGCGACCAGGTCCTCGAGAATCGGCTGCGCGATCCCGTCCTGCCCGGCCTCTACCAGCACCGCCGCGAGCTGAGTGCGTCGCCGGAACCGCCCGCGCAAGGTCCGCTCCATCGCGAGTTGCTCCTTGAGCATCGCCACCGCCTGCTGGGCCCTCCCGCCGCGCGCCAGCGCCAGCGCGTCCGAGCCATCGATATCCTCAGTGGCGCTTCCCTCCGCTTCCGCCACTGGTTCGGCGGCCGCCGCTTCGACCTTAAGATCCTGCGCGATCCATTCCTGCGTTTCCGCGTTGGCGGTGGGAGTGTCGTCCATCATGGTCATCTCCGCGATTTGAGGAACATCGGCAAGGTATGCTTTGAGAGCGCCGCGCAAAGCGGTCTCCACCGGCGCGTATTCCGGCCCCAGGTGAGAGACGGCCGAGATGGCATAGCGCTGCAGGTCCAGCCAGCCTCGCCCGCACGGCTGGGCCATCGCATTCTCCCCGGCTTCGAGCAGCGCGGGCCATTTCTGGTCGAGCAGCAGGAGCTTGAGCTGGCTGCGAAGCTGGGTTGTGGGCGCCTGCAACAGCCTGGGTTCCAGTTTTCCGTTACACGCCCGCACTTCGCCCCACCGGAATCCGCGCAGCATCAGGTAAGCTGCCGGATTAGAAGGCTCCAGGCCGCGCAGGTAGCGCGCCGTCATGGCGATCCGTCCGACGGCGTCTTCCCGGCTCACCGGCTCCGGCGTCATCGGACCCGCCGCAAGATCGGCGGCAGCTCCGTCGGCCGAGCCCTCGGCGGGTTCCGGTTCGATTGGATCCGGATCGACCGCGAGTTTGGCCTTGAGCAGCGCGATCGCGACGTACTGCACTTCTTCGACGGCCTTCTTCAGCGTGCCGTAGCCGGGAGCCGCGTCGCCGAATTTGTCTCCCAATTGATCGAGCGCCGCGAGACGCTTAAGGGACCCATCCAGATCCGCGGTGATCTGTTTGTAGAACGGCTTCGGGGTTACCTCCAAGGCCTTGTCCCATTCTTCGCCGGACAGCTTGCCTTCGTTGATTTTTTCCTGGCGAGCAGCCAGCTTCTTGGAATCGCCCTCGCACGCCGCCTCATATCCGACGGTCATCTGCGATTCGGTATATTTGAAAAAGTCGTAGCCCTCGCGCACCAGCGGCACGCTTTTTACCGGGACGTCCAGTTTGAGCCCCACCCAGGAAAGCGGCGCGGCCCTCAGTTCCGCGTCCCCGTCCTCAACCTCCGGCCACAGCGTGTCCCAGTATTTCTCGATCAGCCCCTCAAGAAGCTGGAGGCCGCTGCGCAATCCTGAAAATCCCTCCTGTTTGATCAGTGCCTCCGTCAGCCAGGCGGCGATTTGAAGATCCTTCGATTTGGTCGTCAGGATTTCGGTGCCGAGTTTGACCACCAGGGGCCAATCGGCGACTTTGATATCGCGCGCCCACTGGCCTTGCGGAACCTCGTCTTCCTGACGGCGGGCTTCCTTGATTTTTTCGTAGATGGGATCGTAGCGAAGGTCGGCGCCAGAGGGATTGTCGCCGGGAATCGGTGCGAGCAGCTCGTCTACGTTCAGCGGCATATCCGTTAGGAAACGGCCTTTTCCGCGGGATGAATCTCCAATTCTCGAATAGAGAGCAGGGGGATCTGCTCGCCGTCCACCATCACCACTTTTTGCCCGATCGCCGCGAAGTCGCCGTCCGGCAGGTCGATCCAGTCCGTCGCCCGGCCCAGCCGGATATCGTCGTCGGTCGAATCGAAGGAAAGCGGCGTCAGGGCGGGCAGCAGCAACTCGCCGAGGTCTTGCTGCGCCTTGAATTCTTCCGTCGTCTTGAGGATCGCGGGCGCCCACAGAAGATCGCGCAGACGCTTGGGAGGCTCGATTTTCAGGCTGGCCACGTGCTGCCACGGAATCCACATGTATTGGCCCGCCGCGAAAACTTCCAGGCGCGCGCCGATCCGCGGATCGCCGTCCTCAATGGACGAAAACGGTTTTCCATTCAGAGTTCCCGCGACGTCGTCGGCGGGAGCCGAATCGAGAGGAAACGTTTTGTTCCGGAACATTTCGGCGCGGGTCCGTTCGGCATGCAAAGCGCTGCGGTACAGCAACGCGCCCATGCCCGCTTCGGGTCCGCCCGATGACAACACATCGAGCTGCTTATCGGCGCGGTCATGGTTTCCGGCAAAGCACAACAGCTCGAAAAGAAACGTACGGCGCTGGGCGTCGGCGGGATTGTCCCGCAGTTCCGCGCCCAGCGCCTCGATGGCTGCGTTGAGCTTTCCGGCATCGAAAAGCTGCCGGGAATTCATATTGTTTAGGAGGACGCTGCCGCTTTGGTGACGTCCCACGACCCGGTGTTCCCGGCAGTCATGGTGCCCTTCGCCGTATCCTGCGTGAAGTACTGGATGGATACCGCCGCAAAGGCAAAGGAAACGCTCTCGGTGGGCGTGTCGTCGCCGCCGCTGGATCCGCTCCACTGAATCGACTCCACCATCACGTCGGTGAAATCGTATTGCAGGAAGATCGCCTGTTTACCGGATGCGCCGGTCGCTTTGCGCATCACCACCTGGGCCGTTCCGTAATGCTGGCCGTTGCAGCAGGCGTTAAACAGGAGCGGACTGGCGTTGTCCGTCTTCTTCATGATGTTGAACGAGCTCACGCTCACCTTGCCCGAGGACAAGCCGCCGCTCTGAGTGCCTGCCGTGGTGGGGTTGCTTGCGCCCCAGCTAAAGCTGAAAATTTCAGACCAGCCAGTAGCCGGGCTGAGACCTGCCGCGGTGGCCTCTCCCTTGACCGTACTGCCCTTGTCAATAATCAGAAACGTATCGAATGCCATGAATTCCTCCTTTAACTTTCTCTGAATCGGTGGTAGTGCTTATTTCGCGGGCTGCGGCAGATCCGCCACTAGGCGCATGGAAATGGTGAGTTCATCCAGTTGGAAATGAGGCCGCAGGAAGGCGACCGCGCGATAGCATCCCGGCTTGCCCGGAATCTCCATCACGTCGACGCGTGCTTCCTTCAGCGGCTTCTTCGCTTTCATCGAAAACGCCGCGTCATCGTTCGGCACCACGTAGCCTTGAATCCACGTGTTCAAGAACGCTTCCGCGTCCTGCCGGGACATGTAGCCGCCGATCTTGTCGCGCATCATCGCTTTCAGATAGTGCGCAAAGCGGGAGACCGCCAGAATGTAGGGGAGCTGCGCCGAGATGCGCGCATTGGCCGTCGCCGACGCCTGATCGTAAACTTTCGGCTTTTGCGCCGATTGCACGCTGAAAAACGCTGCGTAGTCGGTTCCCTTGCAGTGCACCAGCGGAGCAAAGCCGAGGTCGGCCAGTTCCTTTTCGCGACGATCGGTAATGGGCACTTCCGTCGGGCACTTCATGGCGACGTCGCCTTCGCCGGTCTTGAAGGTGTGCACCGGCAGCCCCTCGACGAGCCCGCCGCTTTCCACGCCGCGGATGCAGGCGCACCAGCCGTATTGCGCGAACGCGTTGGTTAAGCGGGCGCCGAGCGCCCAGGCCGCGTTCCCGAACAAGTACTTGCTGTGATCCGTGCCGTCGACTTTCTCTTCGTAATTAAACCCGTCCACCGGCACCGTATCTTTCCCGTAAGGGAGCCGCAGCAGGACGCGCGGGCAGGTGAGCGCCACGTAGCGCGAGTCTTCGCTCTGCCGGAAACCCTTCCAGCGCGCGTATTCCGTGGTATCGAATACACGGCCCAAATCGCGCGGCGCGTCGAGCTCGGTGTAGCTCTCCAGGTTGAACATCTCGTGCGACGCGGCCGTCAGGAACGGAGCGTGCGCGGCCGCGGCCACCTGAGACACCTTTTCCAGAAGTTCAATGTCCTGGCCGCTCTTGCTGAATTCGTAATCCCCGATCAGCGCTCCGAAGGGCGCGCCGCCGAATACACCGAACTCTTCTTCGTAAACCTTTTTGAACAAAGCGCTCTGATCGAATTCGGGCGCCCGCTGCAGATCGCGCAGCAGCTCTTTCTTGTTGACGTTCAGGACCTTGATCTTCAGCTTGTCGCTGGTTTCGCTGTTGGTGATCAGGTATTTCAGGCCGCGCCAAGTTCCTTCCAGCTTCTGGAATTCCGGCGCGTGCATCACTTCGTTCAACTGGATGGAAATAAGATGATCGATCTGCGCGATACGCGCGTTGATCATCGCGTCCACATCGCGCGCGATGGTGATGGTGCCGGACAGAACTTCCTTCACGAACTGCTTGACCATGTCCTTCCCGCGATCGCGGGCGGCATCGTCCTTGCCCAGGCGTCCTTCGTCGACAATACTGTCGAGCAAACCCTTTTCCTGGACGGTTGTGGCGGCCTGCGTGGTCGCGGCCTGCTTCGCTTTATCAGCCATTGCTGCCCTCCACTTCGGCCTTGAGCTTCTTCATTTTGTCTTCGCTCTTCACGGTCTCGAGCAGGATATCGTCCAGTTTCTCGTTCCCCTGGAGGCTGCCGCGCAAATCCGAGAGCTTGGTCCGCAATTCCAATAGTTCGTTCAGCGGCTTGATCTGGCGCGCGACTGCTTCCGGCTCGAAATCGTCCATACTCTTGAAGTTCAGGTTGACGCCGATGCGGCCGGCTTCCGGATCTTCGCTGAGCTTGTTTTCGACGAAATACGCCAGGTGCGGCTTCATGCTCGCCATGGCGCTGTCGAAATTGTCGAGCGTGATTTCGACGAACTTGCGATCTTTGAGGCGGGCCAGAGGTTCCTCGGGCTGGCCCGTAAAGTCGCCCAAAACGCCCATCACGAAGGGCAATTCCTTGAGTTCGATCGCGTTGCCCACCTCTACGTCGTAACTGATGTGCACTCGCGGCGGACGAACCCGTTCCAGCTTCTTGTTAACGCTTTCACGTGCCATATTGCTCCTGTGATCTCCGATCCCGGTACGTTTCTCGTCCCAGCCCCGCGTCCCAGGCAAATTTTCGTCGGGGTACCCGAACCCAGGCCAGTCGATTATAAGTACCGTTACGGGTTTAAGTCAATACTAGACATCGGTTAGCGCGATTGAAATGATTAGGGTTTCATGCACTCGGGTGTTCGCCTTACCGCGGCCCCATATTCGTGCACGCTACCGCGAAAATGTTTCGACCGTCCCCAAAGTGGAGTAGAATCGGTGGGATGGTCCAATCAGTCGGCCTCACCGATCCGGGGTTGGTGCGGACCAGCAACCAGGATCGAATCCTGGTGGACAGTACCCTCGGGCTATATCTCATAGCCGATGGTGTCGGCGGCCAACAGCATGGCGACGCCGCAGCCGAGCTGGCCGTCAATTCGGGCCATTACTTTATACGTTCTACTCGTGATGCGTTCGACGCGAGCTGGCCCTTCGGGTACGACGTGGAACGGTCCCTGAACGAAAATCGCCTGCGGACGGCAATCCAGGTCGCCAACCGGCAGATTTGCCGGCTGCGAAGCGAGTCCCCCGAATACTCCAGCGCGGGAACCACATTTGTGGGGGTGCTGGTGGAGGGCCGGCGCGCGACCGTCGGGAACGTGGGCGACAGCCGCGTTTATTTGATGCGGAACGGGGTCCTGAAACAGCTCACTATTGACGATACTTTTGTGGGACAACTCATTCGCGGCGGAGCGCTTACCGAAGTGCAGGCAAAGAACCACTCGATGCGCAACGTCGTAACACAGGCCATGGGTCTTGAAAGCATCGAAATTCATAGCTCCGAAGAGGATCTGGAGGACGGCGACCTGCTGCTTCTGACCACCGACGGAGTTCACGGCGTGCTCGACGGCGCCGCCATGTGCTCGATGTTGTCGGCGTGCCGGAATGTGGAGGAAGGCGCCAAACGGATGATCGAAGCGGCCCTTGATCACGGCGGGCCGGATAACGCGTCCTGTATATTGGTGCGCTATACGAAAGATTAGAGCGAACGGGGACTTAAGTTAAGAAGCGATGGCGAGAATCGGAAAATACGAGGTCTTGGGCGAGCTTGGCACCGGCTCCATGGGTGTCCTGTATCGCGCGCACGATCCCATTCTCGATCGGGATATCGCTCTCAAGACCATTGCCGGAAGCGGCGGCATGGACCCGGAGCTGAAAGAGCGCTTCTATCGCGAAGCCCGCGCGGGCGCCCGCCTGCAGCATCCCAACGTCGTCACCGTATACGAATTGGGCGAGCACGAAGGAAGCGTGTTTATCGCGCTCGAACTTCTGTCAGGATGCGATCTGCGCCAGTTCATTACGGAGCGCCGCGAGCTTCCGGTCGCCGCCAAGATCGAAGCCCTGGCCGGAGTTTGCGACGGGCTGCATCACGCGCATGAAAAAGGCATCGTTCATCGCGATATCAAGCCGAGCAATATTTTCTTAACCACCGAAGGCGAAGCGAAGATTTTGGATTTTGGTGTGGCGCGCATGGCCGCGTCCAAGCTGACGGTGATGGGGCGAGTTTTGGGAACGCCGTTTTACATGGCGCCCGAACAAATTCGCGGCAATCCATGCGACGCCCGCAGCGACATTTTTTCGCTGGCCCTGGTGGCCTTCGAGTTTCTGACCTACGCGCACCCCTTCGCCGGGGAGAGCATCCCCAAACGGATTGTACAGGACGAGCCGGATTCGCTGACCGCGCGGCATCCCGGGCTTCCACCGCAACTGGAGGCGGTCATTCGCAAGGGGCTCGCCAAGGATCCCGCGCAACGGTACGGCGGCGCGGATGAGTTCGCAGCCGCTCTACGCCGCGTGCTCGCCGAGACGCAGAGTGCCGGGACCATTCAGGAGGCTCCGCCGCCCGCTCCGGCGCCGGAGATCCCGCAATACGCGAACACCGAATTCAAGATGTCCGAGATCCTGGAAGCGCTGCAGCAGTTCGATGCCGCGGTGGACCAGGGTAAGGTTGGCGCCGCGCGCTGGGCATTGAGCCGCGTGGAAAAGCTGGCGCAGGTCGACGAACGGTTCTCCACCGCCGCGAAGGAATCGCGGGCGCGGCTGGAGGATCTGGAACGGCGGACGCCCGTGACGCAGACTGCCGCGCCCGAGATCCCGGTCTACGAACCACCCGTTCCCGCGCCCGTTACAACCGCCGCTGTCAGTGTGACGCCAGCGCCGGTCTCGGTCGCTGTGGTTTCCGAACCTCGGCCTGCCGAAAGCAAGCCCGAGCCGCGATATGAGCCACGCCCGGAAGCTCGTCCAACGCCCTCCGCCACGCCCGCTTATGATGCGCCACTGGGCGATGGAACCTCGCTGTTTGCCGGGCTTTCGCGCACGCAGCAGGCTCCGGTGTTCATGCCCGAAGCCACGCCGCAGCCCACGCCGGTTCAGGCTCCGCCGATTCCTCCGCTGCCGGCTGCGACCGTAAGCCAGCCTCCGGGATTGCCTGGGTTCACTCCACCGTCGATTCCGTCGACGCCTGCTCCGCCCGCAAAGCCGCCTGTTTCTGGAATCTTGCCGCCCAAGACCATTCCTCAAATCCCACCTTCCGCAACGGTTCAGCCGAAATCGAGCCGTATGGTTCTGATCGCCGTGGGTGCGGCGGTCCTGGTGATTGGGACGATTCTGGCGGTGTTTTTCCTGCTCCGTCCCGCCAACGTCGCCCGTGTTCCCGCGCTGGCTACCGCCCAGGTCAGCGCCCCCCAGGCCAACGTGATGAGCGATCCTTCGGATTCGGCCCGCGTGGTGGTAAGTCTGAAGCAGGGCGACACGGTAAACGTGATCCGGCCTCCGCGATCCCGCACTCAGGATTGGACCGAAGTGCAGGTCATCGCCGGCAGCCATGTTTATCCCTCGGGCGCGATTCGCACGGAACAACTGGGTAACTGGACCAGCCCCAAGTCCGACATTGCGCTGTATCTTATCGAAATGTTCGCGCCCGCCGAAGGCGCTTCCGATAACGACTTGCGGGACTACTCGCAGAAACTGCAGATTTTCATTCAAAATTTCGGGGGCACGCCCGAAGCCGCGCAAGCGCGTAGCGATCTCGACAAGACTTTTCAGGCGCTGACGCACAACGCTGCACCGGTTCCCGCGCCTGCTCAACCGGCCAAAGGTGAGCCTGCCGCTCCCACGGCTCAGGCCAGCCCAGCGCCGGCACACGCTCGTCCGACGCATGCCGAAGCCCCGGTTCGCCCGGCCCCGGTGGAACCAGATCCCGCTGCAAGTGTCGCGCAGGCTAGAAAATCGTGGGAAAACGGGGATTACAACACCGCCGAACGCCTGCTTCGCCGCGTTCTGCAACAGCGCCCCGATTACGCGCCGGCGCAGCAGCTTCTCGATCGGGTCGAGAAAGCGAAAAAGCTGGAGGGCATCAAATGAGACCTCCCTTGAGACTATGGCCACGGAAGCGCTTGTTTTTCGCGGCGCTTCTAATCTGCCATGCAGCCTTCGCCCAGCCCCAGGCGGGCAAGGCCGGCAAAGGTGACGACGCATTCTTTACGGGAGCGCCTTTTTCATTGAACGATCTCCTCCAACGCGTCGGCGTGATTGCCGATAAGCGCCTGGCGATCGCCATTGAACGCCGCGGCGTCAGTTTTTCACCCACGCAGGCCGATCTCGACAAACTCAAGCAGGCGGGCGCCAGCGAAGAGCTGCTTTTGCGGATCAGAGTAAAGGCTCCTCCGCCGAAGGTTGCGCCTCCTCCGCCCAAGCCCGCTTTGGCCGGGCCGATGACGCTCCAATGCACACCGGGAGATTGCGAAATCGCCGTCAATGGAAAGCCGCGTGGCACTACGGCGCGCGGGGTCCTGGTGGTCGACGGGCTTCCCGCCGGCGACACGGTAATCGATTTTAAGAAGGACGGTTTCGAAGGCCAGCAGCTTTCGGTCACGGCGCGCGCCAACGCCGCCTCCAGCCATAGCGTCAGACTCAAGCCGACCGCGGCGCATCAGGCCAGCTTGGGTAAGGACTTGCTGGCGAAGATGACGGAGAAACTCGGTGGCGCCTCGGCGTTCCAGCAAGCCTCCGGGATGACGGCCAGCGGTAATGCGGTTCTGGTGCAATCCGGCGGGCAGAAAACGGAGTGGAAGGTGCTGGCGCGTCTGAAGCTTCCCAAAATGTCCTACCTCGAGATTAATGCGAACGGGATGAAGTGGTGGGACTCCCTCAGTGGAGCGGATATCAAGGCGGAAGGCTCGAAACAAATGCGCGGAGGGCCGGTTGCGGGAGAGATGGAGAAATTGACGCGGCTATATCGCGATTATCAGCCGGCGATGCTGGTGCAGCGGCTCCAAACCATGCGCCTCACGGCGCCCGACGGCGTTGCCGAACCTTCCGGCGCTTGGCTTCTGCATGCCGCCGCCGAAAATGGCTCGCTCGATGTATTTCTCACGCCGGAGTACACTCCGATGCGCGTCGTTTCCGAATCCGCCACGGGCGTGGAAGTGCTTTACGCCGATTACGCCATCGTGCAAAAAGCCTGGTATCCCAAATCGATGACCATGAAGTTCACCGATGCGCTACACAGTTTCGAGATTCATTTCAATCAGGTCCGATTCGACCCGAAGCTGTCCGACAGGGAACTGCATCGATGACGCCCGCCGCTCCCCGTCCCCGGGCCGAAAATCTTGCGCTGCTCTATCAAGGATTGCTTACCGGTGTGGTCCGTATCCGCGCTGGCCGCCAGCCCATCGCCAATGCCGAAATGTTTCGCAGGCGGACCAAGGAAGCTCTCGCTGAAGTGACGCGCGAGGCGATGAAGCGGAATTACGCGGCGGAGCACACCATGGAAACAGATTTCGCCATCGTGGCCCTGCTCGATGAAGTGATCCTGACATCGCACGATCCCAGCCGCGAAGGCTGGGTGGTCCGGCCGCTGCAGGAAGAGCTGTTTGGCCTCTCCACGGCCGGCGAAGTCTTCTTCGGACGTGTGCAAAAGCTGCTCAACCGCCCCGATTCCGCCGAACTCGCCGACATGCTTGAGGTCTTCTATCTGTGCATCCTGCTCGGATTCGAAGGCCAATATGTCGGACAGAACAAGACGGAGCTGCATCTGCTCGCCGATCGCATGCGCCAGCGGATCGATCGCATTCGCGGCGGCGATCCCCGGTTTTCGCCCGGAGCATGGCTGCCGGAGGAGCCGGTTGCCGTAGCCGTCCCGGACGCGCTGGCCGGAAAATTGAAGCTCGCGGCCACGGCCATCGCGGGTGCGGCTTTGTTCATCTTTGTAGTCGCCTTTGTTCACCTGTTTTGGGCCAGCTCCCAGTTGCGCGACCTGCTCGCGAAAGCCTTGCTCATGTAAGCGGCGGAAATCGCATAATGACGAAGCGACGACTCTTGATTTCAATCCTGCTGTTCCTGATCTATGTAGCCGCGGTGTACTTCGGGGCGGCGTTTTTCGTTCAGGGAACGAATCTGGCGTTAGTCGTTTTCGTGATGGTCACGCTTGGCCTCACGGTTCTGGTGGTGTATCTGCTCATCTCCCGGATGCAGCGGCAGCACACCGGCGGTCAGGTTGAGCAAGCCGCCTCCGTGCAGTCCGGCGAGCGCCCGGCCACGAAAACTTCCGCCGCGGCGGACGATCCGGACGTCGCCGCGCTCGCAGCGTTGATCGTCGAAGCCAATGCGCGCCTGGCAAAATCTCCGAAACTCGCCAGCCGCGGCATCAAGACCGAGATCACGCGCCTTCCGCTTTTTCTAATCGGCGGACTCGAAGGCTCGGGCAAGACCTCGACGTTTTTGAAATCCGGTCTGGAACCCGAACTCCTCGCCGGGCAAGTCTTCCGCGATTCCGCAATCGTGCCGACCCGCCTCGCGAATCTTTGGTTCGCAGAAGACTGCCTGTTCGCGGAACTGTCCGGATCCGCATTCAGCGGCGATGCCGGGCGTTGGGCCGGTTTGCTGAACCGCCTCCAAGGCCGTTCCGCCGGTGGATTCATCAAGAACATCTTCGGCGCCAAGACCGATGCGCAGCTTCGCGGATTCATTCTGCTGTGCGACGTCACGCCGTTCCTGGGCGTTCCTGATCCGTCTCGTTTGGGCGGGCTCGGGCGCCGCATTCAGGATCGTCTACGCGTGGTCGGCGAATCGTTCGGAACAAATTTTCCGGTTTACGTCGTTTTCACGAAGAGCGACAGCATCCCCTACTTCACGGAATATTTCGCGCGCCTGGTCGAAAACGAAGATCAGCAGATTCTCGGATGCACGCTTCCGGCGACGGCGCCCGGCGCGCGTCCGGCTGGAGAGGTTTACGCGGAAGGCGAAACGGCTCGCCTGTCCGATGCCTTGAACCGTCTGTATTATTCGCTCGCCGAAAAGCGCCTCTCCGTGCTACCCCGCGAAACCGAAGCGAGCGCCCGGCCCGCCGTTTACGAGTTTCCGCGCGAAGTAAAACGGATCAAGGACACGCTGGTCCAATTTCTGGTAGACGTGTTTCGTCCGAATCCGCTGCAGCCGGGCCCGATTCTGCGCGGCGTCTATTTCACAGGAACCCGCCAGGTTACCGTTTCCGCTCTCGGCCCCGTGGCCAGCGAGCCGGTCGCGCGCGCGATGACGGGCGAAGCGACTTCGCTGTTCGACCTCGCCGAGTATCAGCGCCGCATGGGTCTGACGCCGGAAGCCGCGCCGTCGAGTCCTCTCGAATCCTCGATCCAGCGCTGGTGCTTCGTCGCCGAGCTCTTTCACCGCGTCATCCTGCCCGATCCGCTGGGCCGTGCCGTCGCGTTCCAGAGCAAGAAGACCGATTCGCAGCGCAGAATCGCCTTCGGAGCCGCAGCGGCCCTGGCGCTGATCCTCGGGTTCATATGGATTCGTTCCTGGTGGAATAACGGCAGCCTGCTCGGAGGCATCGAAACGGCGGCGCAGGCGAGCTACGCGTTTCAACCGAACGCCCGGGCCGTGCCGTCGCTTGAGACTCTGAAGGGTCTGGACGGTCTGCGCGAGCAACTGGAAACTCTGCTTGATTACGACCGCAACGGTCCGCCCTGGCGCATGCGCTGGGGCCTGTTCACAGGCGCGCGCGTGCTTCCCAGCACTTACAATCTCTACTTCGAACGCTTCCGGCACCTGTTTCTCGACGATATCCAAGCTTCTCTGCTGGGAACTCTGGTTCGCCTTCCCGGGTCGCCCAACGATCAGAATCCGTACAACGGCACCTACGATCGGCTGAAAGCGTACCGCATGATCACCCAGTGCAAATGCACGCCGGATCCAGCGTTTCTGAAAACTGTTCTGGCCGACACGTGGCTGGCGGGCCGGAATATCGACCCCGATCGACAGGCGCTGGCCTCGAAGCAACTGGTATTTTACGCCGAGGAACTGAAGATTCAGAATCCATACAAGATCGGCGAGAACAACGAGGCCGTCGAACGCGGACGCCAGTATCTTTCCTCTTTTGGAGGAGTGGAGCGTCTTTATCGCGGCATCATTGAAGAAGCCAACAAGAGTCCGCGCGTTCCGGCGCGGCTGGCCGACATTGCGCCGAATTACAAGCAGGCGCTGAGTTCGCCCGGCGAAGTTCAGGCGGCGTTCAGCAAAGAAGGTTTTACGTTCGTCAACTCCGCGATCAAGGACCCCAGCCGTTTGACGCTCGGCGAACCATGTGTGCTGGGCGGTATGAACGCGGGCGCGCAGCTTTTGCAAGGCGTCCAAGTGCAGACCGACTTGCAGAATCTCTACATTCAGGACTACATCCGCCGCTGGAAGGCGTTCGTCGACCAGACCAGCGTCGATTCGTTCCGCAGTGCCGCGGACGCAGCCAAGAGGCTCGAGATCCTGGCCGATAATCGGTCGCCTTTGCTCTCGGCTGTTTTCATGATCTCCGACAACACGAATTACACGGCCGCGAAGAGCGATTCTTCCGGGCTTCTCGATAAAGCCGTCGACAAAATCGCTCCCCCGGGAGCGAAGAAGGCTCTCGATGTGGCTAAACAACTGGCGGATTCGAGAGTTGTCGCCACGCCCGCCGACATAGGGCGCGTGTTCCAGCCGGCGCGCGAAATCGTCTCGCCGAACAATCGGGAGCGGCTCATCGACGATCCCAATCGCACGTATATGAATGCGCTCGCCGACTTGCAGCGCGCCATGCAGCGGCTTCAGGACGATCGCGCATCGAATCCGGACATGAGCCTGCACGAGGCCGCCCGCAAGGCTACCGACACGGGGCTCGACGCCGTCCGCCAGATCGCGCAGCGCTTCAACATCGCCGAATCGCAGGGCATCGACGACAGCATGAAGCGGCTTCTCGAAGCGCCGTTCCGCGAGTCTCTGAAATACATCATCACCGATCCGACCAAGGTGACGCGCGATAAAGCCAATGGCGCGATGCGCACGTTCTGCGCGCGCCTGATGCCGCTGCAAAAGAAATTCCCATTCCTGCCCAGCTCCGACGTCGACGCCACTGCGGATGAAATGAACAGCATCTTCGCGCCTCAATCCGGCGCATTCACCGCGCTTCAGCAGCAAGTTTCGAAGCTGGTGGTGAAACAGGGCAAACAGTGGGTGGCGAATCCGCAGTCGCAGGACGCCAAGCCGTCGGAGGACTTTTTGCGCTTCCTCAATCGTCTCCAACAGATTCAGGACGCGCTGTATTCTGAAGGCTCCGCGCAGTTCAAAATGCAGTATTCGCTCAAACCGATTGTCGAGCAGAACGTGGAAGGCGTGACACTCGACATAGACGGCCACAAGATCACAGCCGGAAAGAACGAAAAGGCGCAATCGTTCAACTGGCCCGGCTCGAATCAGGTGCTGGTAACTGTCCGCGCGGGCGGAAACATTCCGTTCGGCTCTTATTCGGGACCCTGGGCGGTACTGCGCTGGATGTACGATGCCGATCCGCGAACCGGCGGCAGCAAGGTTGCTCAGTGGAGCATGCTTCGGCAGGGCCACGGCCAGCCCCAGGCGCCGACCGATGCGCAAGGCCATCCCATCGTGCTGCATGTCGAAATCTCAGAGTTCCCGTCCGGCGTCGACATCTTCGACCGGAATTTCTTCACGCTACGCTGTCCCACGCGAGCAGCCGAGTAGGGGTTAACATTTTCACATGCGATTACTCGCAAAATTCAGCGCGGTCTTCACTCTGGTTTTCGGCCTCGGATCGATCATTATCGGGTACCTCTCGTACAACCTTCTTCAGGACGGCGCCCGTCAGCAGGTGCTTAGCCAGGCGCGTCTGATGATGCAGGCGATGTTGTCGGCGCGGGACTATACCACCATCGACTTGAAGCCGCTGCTCGAACCGATCGAATCGCGTGACCGGTCTTTCCTTCCGCAAAGCGTGCCGGCCTTCGCAGCGGCCGAGAATTTCAAATTTCTGCGTACTAAATTTCCCGACTACGCCTACAAGGAAGCCGCTCTCAATCCCACCAATCCGCGAAATCGCGCGCTGGATTGGGAGGCCGATATCATCAACGCATTCCGCAATCAGAATCAGCTTCAGCAGCTCACTGGAGAGCGCGTTTCGGCCACCGGCCCCTCACTTTATCTTGCCCAGCCGATCCGCGCCGGGCATGCCTGCATGGAGTGCCACAGCATTCCCGCGTCGGCTCCGGCCGCAATGGTCGACGTGTATGGCCGCGACAACGGGTTCGGATGGAAAGAGGGCGACGTGATCGCGGCGCAGATCATTTCAGTTCCCGAGTCCGTTCCGCTCCAGGTGGCGAACAACGAATTCCGCACCATGCTCATCTATATGCTGCTGATTTTTCTGGCCAGCTTACTCGTGCTGAATCTGGTTTTGTACTACACCATCGCCAAGCCCGCCGCGCGCTTGTCTGCGCTGGCGAACCGCGTCAGTCTGGGGGAACTGGACGTCCCTGAACTGCCGGTCACGGGCAAGGATGAAATCGCAGATCTCGCCGAATCGTTTAATCGAATGCGAAGAAGCTTGACCACTGCGATGAAGATGCTAGGCGATCAGGATACCTAGACTCACCTTTTGCCACGTACGTTGAATTCCAGTTTCCACCGCCGGCCGTCACGCGCCGAGCACCACAATTCAAGCACGCCCGTTTCGGTCACCAGCGCCTCCAGCGTTACCGGCACGGCTTCTCCGGCTTCGCCGGGCAGCGTGATCTCAATCGGGGCAAGTTCTTCAAAATCGTCGCCGACATCCTCGACCATCGCTCCCGGCGGATCGTCTTTGCGCACCGAGGATTGAAAAAAGCGGAATTGTGCCGGCTGCCCGATGGTCAGCGCGAATGTGCGGCCGGAAATCGTGTGCCCGGTGCCTTCCTCCATTCCGAACGGCGCAACGGTCAGAGCTTTCAGCGGCGCGCGGAATCCGGGAACTGCCGGCATCGACGTCTCGATTCCGACGTAGTAACTGTGCGGTACGCCGCCGCGAATTCGCACGCCCTTGGCCTGCCGCGCCAGGCCATAATACGCTGCGCCGCGCGCGACTGCGTGCATCAGGTCTTCGCCGACCAGCGGCCTAACCGGTGCAGGCAGCCATCCGTTCAAGATCTCCAGAAGACGCGTTCTTATCAGGTCCGCGCGAAGGACACCGCCGTTGAAGAGAACATGCGTCGGCGTGGCGTTTTGCCGCTTCAGAAAAAAGCCCAGGTGGCGCGTAATCGCGGCATCCGACGCATACGGCAGGCCGATTTCCGCGAGACCGGCGCGATGCCGTTCCGGAACTTCGTCCATGCCGACCACAGGGAGAAAGCCAACCAGCAGAATTCGCTCGATGTCGGCGCGTTTAAGCTTGGTCTTGATCGTGCCTCCCACCAGGCCAGTTCCTCGGCCGAGGATCGTGATCGGCGCGTCTTTCGCCGTTTCCTCGGGGGCCAACAGCCGTTCTTTCGCCGCCCGGCATTGCTGCCACAGCGCGTGAAACTGGATCGCGTCCAGCTTGTTGGGAATTTGCTGGGCGACTGTATGCGCCAGCGCAATGTCGATGTTGTCGCCGCCCAGCAAGATGTGATCGCCGACCGCAATGCGTTCGAGCGCAAGTTCGCCTTCGCGCTCCCGGACGGCGATCAAGGTGAAATCCGTGGTTCCCCCGCCTATGTCGATTACCAGGATCAGGTCGCCCACCGTGACCCGTTCGCGCCAATCGGGGTGGCGTTCGATCCAGGCGTAGAACGCGGCCTGCGGCTCTTCGAGGAGAATGACGTTTCGATAACCCGCTTCGTCCGCCGCGCGCAGCGTCAGATCGCGGGCGACGGCGTCGAAGGAGGCAGGAACGGTGACCAGAACTTGGTGCGTGTCGAACGGCGCATCGGGATTCTTCTCGTTCCACGCGTCGCGAAGAGTTTCGAGGTAGCGGCGCGACGCCTCTACCGGCGAAATTTTCGCGACTCCTTCCGGCGCACTCGGCGGCAGGATCGCAGCCGTCCGGTCGACGCCGGCATGGCTGAGCCACGACTTCGCCGAAGAGACCAAGCGTCCGGCGTTATCGAGCCCTTTTTTCTGCGCGAGCGTGCCGCACAGGGCAGGGTCGCCTTCGAGAAATAAAAAGGACGGGAGTAGCGGCTCTTCGCGCACTTCGCCGGGATTCACCAGTTGAGGGATTGCGAAAACTTCAACCGCTTCTCCCCGCGTCGCCGCGAGCGCGCAGTTGGTGGTGCCAAGATCGATGCCGATGATTTCTGCCGCCACGTTTACTCTCCCCGAGTTTGGCACGGCGGCCCGTTCACTTGCATCTTCAACGGACAAGTTGGACAATCGCTGCTGAACCCATGCGAATTCCTTCCCTCGCTCTCCTGCTCTCGCTCTCGTTAACCGGGGCCGCGCTTCCGCCGAATCTTCTCGATCATCTGGAATGGCGGCTACTTGGGCCGTTTCGCGGCGGACGAGTCATCGCCGTTAGCGGCGTCGCCAGGGATCCGGCGACCGCTTACTTCGGCTCAGTCGGCGGAGGCGTGTGGAAGACAGAAGACGCCGGCGCGACGTGGAATCCGATTTTCGATTCGCAACACGTCGGGTCCATTGGGGCGATTGCGGTGGCGCCGTCGAATCCGAACGTCGTGTACGTTGGCTCCGGCGAGGCCGATATGCGTTCGCAGATCGGATTTGGCGACGGGATGTATAAGTCCACGGACGCAGGAAAAACGTGGCGGAACGTCGGGCTGCGCGATTCGCGTCAAATCGCCAAGATCCTCGTCGATCCGCACGATGCGAACCTCGTCTACGTTGCTGTTCTGGGGCACGCATATGGACCAAACGCAGAACGCGGCGTGTTCCGATCCAAGAATGGGGGCGAAAGCTGGGAGAAGGTGCTGGATCGTGGAGCGGAAGTCGGCGCAGTCGATCTCGTGTTCGAGCCCGAGGATACCCGGATCATCTACGCGACGGTCTGGAATGGCCATCGCCCGCCGTGGAGCCAGTATGGGCCGATCGAAGGGCCCGGCAGCGGATTATGGAAATCCACCGACGGCGGGGACCACTGGACCAATATCGCCGGGCACGGACTGCCTCCGGCGGCGGGCTGGCGGCGTTCCGGCATCGCGACCGGAGCCGGCCATCGTGTCTACTTGTTGCTCGACGCCCAGGATGCCGGCGGGCTCTACCGGTCGGATGACGCAGGCGCGAACTGGTCGCGAGTCAACGCCAATCAAGGCGTCGTCAGTCGGGGCTGGTATTTCAGCGGCATCAGCGTAAGCCCGAAAAATCCGGACGATGTTTGGATTCCGAACGTCGCCCTGTATCATTCCCTCGACGGCGGGAAGACATTCCTGATCAACCGCGGCGCTCCGGGCGGCGACGATTATCACATCTTGTGGATCGATCCCGTCGATCCGCGGCATTTGATTTTGGGCTCGGATCAGGGGACGAATGTGAGTCTGAACGGCGGAAAAAGCTGGACCTCGTGGTACAACCAGCCGACGGCGCAGTTCTATCACGTCATTACCGACAATCAATTTCCCTATTGGGTCTACGGCTCGCAGCAGGATAGTGGAACCGCCGCGGTTCCCATCCGGACCAACCATGGCGAGATCGATGCGCGCGATTGGATCACGTTCGGGGGTGAAGAGAGCGGCTATGTTGCCATTGATCCGAAGGACCCGAACATCATTTACGTCGGGAACACGAACGGCGCTTTGAATCGCTACGACAAGCGCACCGCCGAATCGCAGAACATCACGCCGTGGCCGATGCGCGGCGCGCGCGAAGACATTTCGCAGCAGAAACATCGATATCCCTGGACCGCGCCGCTGATCTTCTCGCCAATCGAGCCCAATACTCTATATTTCGCGGCGCAGTTTCTTTTTAAGACGGTCGATGGCGGATTGAACTGGCAGACCATCAGCCCCGATCTGACCGGCGCCGGCAATAAAGGCGCGCTGGACGAGAGGATCGCCAAAGGCTACGGCGTCATCTATGCCGTTGGCCCGTCGCCGCTGCGGGCTGGAATGATTTGGGCCGGAAGCGACACTGGGTTGCTTCACCTGACCCGCGACGGCGGAAAGACATGGTCGAAGGTCAAAGAACTTCCCGCATGGAGCCGCGTGACACAAATCGAGGCGTCGCATTTCGATCCCGCGGTTGCGTATGCATCCGTCGATCGCCATCGTATGGAGGATTACAAGCCGTACATTTACCGCACGCGCGATTCGGGTAAGACGTGGGACTTGATCAACAGCGGACTCGAGGAACCGGCCTATGTGAACTCGATTAAGGAAGATCCTCAGCACAAAGGGCTTCTGTTCGCGGCTACCGAACTCGGAGTTGCGGTCTCATTCGATGACGGTGATCATTGGCAATCGCTTCAGCGCAACCTTCCGACGGTTTCTGTGCGCGATCTGGTTATTCATGGCGACGATCTAGTGGTCGCGACGCATGGGCGGGCTTTTTGGGTCCTGGACAACATCTCCGCACTGCGCCAGCTCGACGGCAAGGTTGCCACGAGCGATGCATTTCTGTTCAAGCCCGCCACTGCGATTCGTCTGAATCCCGAGTCGTTCTCCGGATCGCCCTTTCCCGTGGAGGAGCCAAAGGCCAAAAACCCACCCGAGGGCGCATGTATTGACTATTTCCTCAAGACGTCCTCCGGCCCGGTTTCGCTTGAATTTGTGGACGCGAAGAACCAGGTAATCCGGCGCGTTTCGAGCGAAGACCCGGAAGCGCCTGGACTGGGCGGCGCAGTCGCCGATGCCTGGAAGATCCCGGCGCCGCGCGTCACGACGAAGGAAGGAACGAATCGCTATGTCTGGGATCTCCGCTATCCGTCGCCCGCCGTGGAAGGGGCAGGACGCGGCGGCGCTTCTGGGCCTCAGGTGCTCCCTGGGACCTATAATGTGCGTCTGACGGCGAACGGCCGCACAACGACTCAACCGCTCAAGGTTGTGTTGGACCCGCGATCGAAGGCGACACCGGCAGATCTCTCGAAACAGCTCGAGTTCAGCCTGTCCGTCTCGAAGGCACTTGGCCAAGTTGCCGACGCGATGCGCGAAGCCCGCGATTTGCGCAGGCAGACCGCCGGCAAGAATGATTCATTAAACGCCGATCTCGCCAAACTCATCGGCGCCGGCGGCCGGGGCGGGGGAAGCGGAGAACCCAGCCTTAGCTCCGTCGCCGCCGAACTGAACACTGCTCTGAGCGTTGCCGAAAGTGCGGATCGAACCCCGCCAGCTCAGGCCGTGCAGCTTTTCGAACGAGCCAATCGCGAGTTAGCCGCGCAACTGGCGAGGTGGAAGTCTCTGCGCGACTCGGCTCGCTAAATCGCCACGGGCCGCAGGTGGTGCGAACGCAATGCCAGCGCGAGCATCACACGCGCCCATCCGCTGAAAATCATCGTAATTCCGATAAACAGGCCCAAGACCCAGAGGGCCGACACCGGCCAGCCGCCCCACACGATGATCCCGAGCGACAATGTCGCCACGCCGTTGAACAGCGTCCATCCCCAGTTCGGCAATCTCAAGGCCAGCGCCGCCACGATGCGGAAAATGCCCGCGACAACAAAATATGTTGCCAGCAGCATCGTCAACACGATCGCGCCGCGCGCCGGGCTTTGCAGAAGGAGAAATCCCGCCGCGATCGCCAGCAGCCCTTCCACCAGGTGCCAGACCAGATGGCCTCTTTCCCGATGGCCGACCGCGTAGACCGCCTCGATCACGCCGGCCGCGATCAGCATTCCGGATAGGAAGAGCACGGAAATTAGAGTAAACACCACGGAATAGATCACCGCGAACATCCCGGCCACTATCGAGATGCAGCCGAACGCGAGAATCCACCCCCAATTGCGCCGCAATTCAGTAAGGTCGCCCATACTGGTTGGATTCCGCCAGCGCCCCAGTTGCTTCAGCAAAATTTTTGCGACTTCGCCCGGCCGGATTGCCTAAGCCTCAAATCCAGCTAGTTTCCGGACGGTTTGATAGGTGTCGGATTCCGCGGCGGTTTTGTCCGTTCGATAGCGCTTCACGCGGGCGAATCTTAAGGCCAATCCGCTTACATAACGGGGGCTGATCTGGATTTCGTTGAATGCGATTTCGGCGACCAGCTTTGGCTCGACGTGAACAACATGCCCGTCGCGGCCGATTTCGATTTTCAGGAATTCCTGCGTCTGCCAGGCGAGCATTTCATCGGTCAGGCCCTTGAACGTCTTGCCGAGCATCGCGTAGCCGCCTTTCTCGACATCGCGAGCGCCCAGGTGGAGATTGCTCAGCCAGCCTTTACGACGCCCGCTGCCCCATTCGGCTGCCAGGATCACCAGATCGAGCGTATGGACGTGCTTCACTTTCAGCCAGTTCCGTCCGCGCGCCCCGGTCGCATATTCGGACGCGGGGGATTTCGCCATGATGCCTTCGTGCCCGCGTTCGAGGGCGCTTTCCAGGAATTCGCGTCCCCTCACGGCATCGGCAGTGGTCAGATGGGGAATGACGAACTCGCCCGGCGACAGGTCGGCGAGCGCTGAGAAACGGCGTGATTGCGATTCGTGAAGCAGCGATCCGCCGTCCAGATAAATCAGATCGAACCAAAATGGCGATAGCGGCAGCTCGGCGCGCACGCGCTCCAGATCCAGCTTGCGGCCGAAGCGTCGCATCGTCATCTGAAACGGCTGCGGACGTCCGTCGGGCTTAAGGCTCAGAACTTCGCCGTCCAGGATCAGGTCCCGCGCCGGAAGCGCGCGGACGACTTCCACAACTTCGGGCACGGCCGCTGTCACGTCATTCAACGCGCGCGAAAACACCATCACTTCGTTTCCCGATTTGTGCACTTGCACGCGCGCGCCGTCCATCTTGAACTCGAGTGCCGCCTCGCCGAGATCCTCCATCGCTTCCTCGACATCCTCGGCGGTCTGCGCGAGCATCGGCTGGACCGGACGGAACAGGCGGACGCTGTATTCGTCGAGCCCGGCAGCGCCCTTTTCGAACAGAGTCTTCGCCACGGGCGTGATATCACCAGCGACCATCGCGGCATGGCGCACCCGTTCCAGTGGAAGCGCCGATGCCTTGGCGACCGCCTCGAGCATGATGCCTTCGAGGGCGCCCTGCCGCAGTTCGCCGTGGATCAGCCCGGAGATGAACTGTTGTTCGGGCGCGGTCGCCCGGGCCAGAGTCTCGTGAAGCAGAGCGATGCGGCGCCCCTCGGAGCCAGAGCCTTCGGCGCTCGCGATGGTTTGAAACGCACGGTCCAGACCCAGGACATCGAGAGCCGGCTCGTTTGCGGGCGCAGCCGCGGCTTCCTGAATGGTGCGGTAGCCGGCGCCGATCCGCCCTTGGCGCATTCGTCCGGAGAGATACGCGACCACGATCTCGATCTCTTCGGGGCGCAGCCGGCGCAGCAGATCCGCGAGCAGCGCGATCTTTTCCAGCCGCTTGCTGGTCTCCGTAATCCGCCGCGAGGTTTCGACGATTTCGGCGAGCAGCATCGAAATCCCTACGTGCCGGCGATTCTGACGATCGCGGCGAGGCTGCGGTCGACGTCCTCTTCGGTAGTTGCCCAACAGGACACGCTGATCCGCATCGCCGTGTGGCCGTGCCATTCCGTGCCGCCGCACCAGCAGGCGCCCTGGTTTTGCACTTCGGCGATCACGCGCCGCGTCTTCTCCGCGTTGCCAAAGGAAACCATGACCTGATTCAACATCACATCGTTTAACACCGCGAAGCCCGCGCTTCTTAGTCCGGCGGCGAAGCGCGTGGCCAGTCTGCAATTGCTTTCGATCATCTCAGCGAGCCCGCGACGGCCCAGCGACCGCAGAGCCGCCCAGACTTCGATTCCGCGCGCCCGCCGGGATGCTTCAGGAGTAAACTGGCATGGCTCGCGATTGTCACCTTGAGACAGATACGCCGCGCGAATCGACATCGCCGCGCGAAGACTTTCCGCATCGCGAACGAAAGAGAGGCCCGAATCGTACGGCACGTTCAGCCACTTGTGGCAATCCGTCGCCAGCGAATCCGCCTCCGCGAAACCGTTCATTAGATGCGCGCGTTGTGGCGCTGCGGCCGCCCACAATCCGAACGCGCCGTCCACGTGAACCCATGCGTTGGCTTCGCGCGCCTTGGCGCAGATCGTCGCCGCGGGATCGAACGCGCCGGTGTTGACGTTTCCGGCCTGAATGCAGACCAGCGTGCGATCGTTCAACGCCGGTAAAGCGTCCGCTCTCATGCGGCCCTGGTCGTCGGCCGGAACGGTGATGACGCGCATTCGTCCAAAGCCGAGCAGCGCGAGAGCCTTCAACAGCGACACGTGAACTTCGCCGCCAACGATTACCGTGATTTCCGGCGCGCCGAAAAGCCCGCGTTCTTCGACATTCCAGCCGGCGCGCTTCAGCAGCCAATGTCGTGCGGCGGCCAGCGCCGTGAAATTGGCCATGGTCGCGCCTGTCACGAATCCGACACCGGACGACGAAGGGAGCCCAAGAACGTCCAGCAGCCACGCGGCGGCGATCTCTTCCACTTTGGAAGCCACGGGCGATTGGGCGAACAATCCCGCGTTCTGGTCCCACGCCGTAGCGAGCCAATTAGCTGCCACAGTCGCCGGAAGCGCGCCGCCGGTGACGAATCCGAAATATCGGCCGCCGGTGGAGGCGACCGTCGCAGGCGAACCAACATCGTCCAGCAGCGCGATCAACGCTCCCGGATCCTCGCCGTCTTCCGGAAGCGCGCCGCCGAGCGCATCGAGGCGCGCGATGGCGTCCTGCGAAGGCACGACGCTTCTTTCGCGGACTGCGTCGACATATCGCGCGGCGCGGGCCGCCGTGTCGGCTAGCAATGGATTCCTGCTCATAGAACCTGCACGTGCCGCAAGGCGTGCGCGCCGGCGGCGGCCCGATCGAACTCGTCACGCATCTGCGAGGTGTGAAGATTGCGGCGCAATTCTTCGAGCCGGCCGATGAACAATGCAAGCGCTGCGTCAATAGGCCCCGCGTTGGTCGCGAAAATATCACGCCAGATATCGTACGGACTCATCGCGAGCCTTGTAAGGTCAATGGCCGCCGGGCCCGCGACGCGTCCGGCTCCCTCCTGCGACGCGATTGAGCTCGCGAGGGCGGTCGAAATCAACTGCGGCACGTGAGACGTCAGCGCCACCAGCCGGTCGTGCTCTTCGGCATCTAGAACCACCAGATGCGCCCCGATGCGTTCGATCCAACGTTCCAGTTCAGCGTCGCGCGAGGTCAGGATATACGGGCGCCGTGAAAAAAGACTCGGTTCCGCGTGCGTCACCCCCCGCGATTGCTTGCCCGCCATCGGATGCCCGCCGATAAATCGCCCGCGACGGATGGTTTCGGCGGCGCGTTTTACAATGGCGGACTTGGTGCTGCCCGCGTCCGTAATCAGCGTGCCGGGCTGCACGTACGCATCGATCTCGCCGAGTGTTTTGAGGATCTGCTCTATCGGCTGCGAAAGATAAATGAGATCCGACTGCGCCGCCGCGTCCTTCAACGGCAAAGCTTCATCGATGACGCCGTGATCGATGGCTGCGCGAATCGTGTCGGGCGAGCTGACGCCGATGATCCGGCCCGTGAATCCGGCTCTCCGCAGCGCCAGGGCGAAAGAACCGCCGATCAGCCCGACGCCGACGATGCTGATCACCTTTTCCACGATGATTGACTCACGCCGTCCTGCCGACCGCCGCGGCGATCGCGCGCACCTGCTGCATCATTTCGGTGAATTGTCCCGGTGTGAGCGTTTGCGCGCCGTCGCTCATGGCGTGATCGGGATCGGGATGAACTTCGACCAGCAGTCCATCCGCGCCCGCGGCCACCGATGCGCGCGCCATGGGCAGAATCAAATCGCGGCGGCCCGTGCCATGCGACGGGTCTCCGATCATCGGCAAGTGCGAGAGCTTCTTAATTACCGGAATCGCCGCCACATCCATGGTGTTGCGCGTGTACGTTTCGAACGTGCGAATCCCGCGCTCGCATAGCATCACATCGTAATTTCCGCCGCTCATGATGTACTCCGCGGCGAGCAGCAGTTCCTCGATGGTCGCGGATATGCCGCGTTTCAGCAGAACCGGCTTGCGCAGCTTGCCCACTTCGCGCAGCAGATTGAAGTTCTGCATATTGCGTGCGCCCACCTGGAGGATATCCGAATACTCGATCAGCACGGGAATCTGCGTGTGATCCATCACTTCGCTCACCACCAGCAGGCCGTTACGGTCCGCGGCGGCGCGCATCAACTTCAGGCCCTCTTCGCCCATCCCCTGAAAACTGTACGGCGACGAGCGCGGCTTGAACGCTCCGCCGCGCATGATCTGCGCGCCCTGCTGCGCGACAATCTCGGCGACCTTCTCGATCTGGTCGCGATTCTCCACGCTGCAGGGCCCCGCCATCGTGACCACATGCGGGCCGCCGATCTCGACTTTGCCGATCTTCACGATCGTTCCCTGCGGCCGGAAATGGCGGCTGGCGAGCTTGTACGGCGAAACGATGCGGTGGCATTCCTTCACGCCGTCCATCGCTTCGAAGTCGGCTGGATCCATCTCATCGACGGGGCCGACGCCCCCCAGCACCGTGTGCATCACGCCGGTCGACCGGTGGACCGTGAACCCGAGACTCACCAGGCGATCGATGACGGCCTGCGTCTGCTCGTCGGTCGCGCCCTGCTGCATCACCACTAGCATTCTTCGTCTCCCTGCCGCCGCATGTGTTGCAGGCTGCGCATCTCGTCAATAATACGTTCGAAAATTCGTTGCAGCGCTTCCGGCGTCAGCGGCCCGGTATTGTGCGACGTCACATTCGCGAACACGGCGTTTTCGCGCTTGGGTTCGTACACCGGCAAATGGACGCGTTCCTTCACTTGTCCGATTTTCTCCACCACGCGCGTACGCTCATTCAATAATTCCAACAGGCGCAGATCGAGCGCGTCGATCTGATCGCGGTACTTCGCAAGCTCGGCCAGCGCCTCGTCCCGTGTCATGCTTTATTTCCCGCGGCGTCCATTCCCTGACGCAGGCTTCGGGTGTACGTTTCGAGATCCCCATTCTGTTCGATCAGACGAACGAACGCGCTGCCGACGACGACGCCGTCGGCCATGCGCGCCACATCCCGCGCCTGTTGTGGCGTCGAAATGCCGAATCCGACTGCCAGCGGCAGCTTTGTTACCGCGCGCATGGAGTCTATCAGCGGCTGAACCGAGCCGGATAGCGATGCCTGCTCGCCCGTAACGCCGGTTCTTGAAACCAGATAGATGAACCCGGTGGAGTATTCGGCCACCAGCTTCAAGCGTTCGGGCGTCGAGGTCGGGGCGGCCAGAAATACGGTATCGAGCCCGGAGGCCCGCATCGCGCCCACGTAGGGCGATGCTTCTTCCACGCTCAAATCGGTTAGCAGGCATCCATCGATCCCGGCTTCTTTCGCGTCGCTGGCCAGTTTGGCGAGGCCATAACGCAGTACCGGATTCATATACGTGAACAGCAATAGCGGGATTTTCGAGGTTTTGCGAATCGTTCGGGCGATATCCAGCACCTTGTGGACGTTGGTGCCCGCCTTCAGGGCCCGCTCAGCGCCGCGCTGGATCACGGGACCGTCGGCGATCGGATCGGAGAAGGGAACGCCCAGCTCGATCAGATCCGCGCCGCCGCGTTCCAGGGCAGCGACCAGTTCCGGCGTGCGCTCCGGCGTGGGATCGCCCGCGGTGATGTAGGCGATCAGGGCCTTGCGGTGACCGCCGTTAAACAACGACTGGATTTGCGTCGGGGGCATCGAGCTCCGGAAGATTCTCGCGATAAATGTCGGTGTCTTTGTCGCCGCGGCCGGAAAGATTGACGATGAAGATCTCGTCGCGGGCCGCTGGAGCGCGCTTCAGCGCTTCCGCGACGGCGTGCGCCGATTCGAGCGCGGGGATGATCCCTTCGGTGCGGGCCAGCTTGACCGCGGCAGCCAGAGCTTCGGCGTCATTCGCGGAGGTGTACTCGGCGCGATGGCGATCATGCAGCCACGCGTGCTCAGGGCCGATGAGAGCGTAGTCGAGTCCTGCCGAAACCGAATGCGTCAGCGCGACCTGGCCGTCGGCGTCCTGCAGGAGATAGCTGTGCGCGCCATGAAGCACGCCGGGCGATCCACCCGAAAAGCGCGCCGCATGTTCGCCCAGGCGATCACTATGGCCGCCGGCTTCGATTCCGATTAGCTTTACTTTTTCGTCGCCGATGAAGGCGTGGAACATGCCGATTGCATTGCTCCCTCCGCCCACGCAGGCGAAAATCGAATCCGGCAACTGGCCTTCCCGCTGCTGGATCTCGGCGCGCGTCTCGTCGCCAATCACGCGGTGAAAATCGCGCACCATCAGAGGATAAGGGTGCGCGCCCAGGGCCGAACCGAGCAAATAATGCGTGGAATGGACGTTGGTCACCCAGTCGCGCATTGCCTCGCTGATTGCGTCCTTGAGCGTGCGGCTCCCGTTGGTGACGCCGACCACTTTCGCGCCCAGTAGCCGCATGCGGAAGACATTCAGCTTCTGGCGCCGCATGTCCTCTTCGCCCATGTAGACGGTGCAATCGAGGCCGAACAGAGCGCACACGGTCGCCGACGCGACGCCGTGCTGGCCCGCCCCGGTTTCCGCGATGACGCGCTTCTTCCCCATTCGCCGCGCGAGCAACGCCTGTCCCAGGCAATTGTTAATCTTGTGGGCGCCGGTGTGCAGCAGATCTTCGCGCTTTAGATAAATCTTCGCCCCGCCCAGCTCTTCGCTGAGCCGCCGCGCATAATAGAGCGGAGTCGGACGTCCGGCGTAATTCTTCAGCAGGTCCGCTAGCTCGCTCTGAAACGCGGGGTCGGCCGAAGCTTTGCGGTAGGCATGCTCCAGCTCTTCGAGCGGAGCCATCAAGATTTCCGGAACAAACCGCCCACCGTAAGGACCAAAGTGTCCGGTTGCGTCCGGCTGTGAAGTAATCATGATGCGTCCCGCGCCGCCTGAATGAATCGCCGGACTTTTTCGTGATCCTTAATCCCGGGCGCCAATTCTAGTTTCGAGCTCGCATCCACGCCCCAGGGACGCGCTACACGAATTGCCTCGGCCACATTGGACGCATCCAACCCGCCCGCGATAATCACTTTCTCCGCGGCATCCCGCGCGATGTTCCAGTCGAACGAAATCCCATTTGCAGCCCCATCCAAGAACAGCGCCTCGCCGGCGCCGCGGGGAAGGCCCCCGGCGTGCCAATCCCGATCGATCCGAAACGCCCGCCAAATCCGAGCTCCCTCCGGTGCATCGCCGCCGTAAACCTGCGCGACATCCAACCGGGCAGCTCTGATCACCGCCTCGATCGCCGCCGGCGACTCATCCACGAATACGCCGACCTTCCAGGCGTCGAAACCATCACCCAACTCCGCCGCCCGTTCCGGCCTCACGTAGCGCGGACTCTTTTCATAAAAGATAAATCCCAGCGCGCTCGCCCCAGCCTCAACGGCCGCGACAGCATCTTCACGGCGAGTAATCCCGCACACTTTGACGATCATGACCGTAACTCGCCGATCGCCGCCGCTGCATCGGCCGACTTCATCAGATGCTCGCCTACCAGGAACGCGTTGTATCCGGCCGCGGCCAGTTTTCGGACGTCCCGGCCGGAATGAATCCCGCTTTCGCTCACCTTGACAACGGAAGCAGGAATCCGTTCCGCCAGCCGAAGCGACGTTTCGAGCCTTACTTCGAACGTATGCAGATTGCGATTGTTGACGCCGACTATTTCCGCGCCCGATCCCAAGGCCGCGGCCAGTTCGTTTTGATCGTGCACTTCGACGAGCGCGGCCATCCCGAGCCCCGCCGCCATCTCCCGAAACCGGCGCATCTGCGATTCGTCGAGCAGCGCGGCGATCAGCAGGATCGCATCGGCGCCGTGAGCCGCGGCTTCCATCACGTGAATTTCATCGATAGTGAAGTCTTTGCGCAGAATGGGGACGGGAACGGCCGCGCGCGCGGCTTCGAGATCGGACAGGCCTCCCTGAAAAAATTCACGATCTGTCAGGACGCTAAGGGCCGCCGCGCCTCCGGAAGCATAAGCTCGCGCGATGGATGCGGGATCAAAGGCATCGGTAAATACGCCTTTGCTCGGCGACGCTCTCTTGATCTCTGCCAGCACGGCCGGCGGGCGTGCCGTCAACGCACTCTTGAAGTCGCGATGATCGCGGCGGTCCGCTGCCTTTCGCTCGAATTCCGCGCGTTGGACAAGAGCTGCCCCGAGCATCTCGCGCTTCTGGGCGACAATTCGAGCCAGGATGTCGGGAACCACGTGGACCATGGCAGGGGAATCTTCATCCTATCACGCGTAAAAGCAGGCGTTTATCACAGGAGCCCGACGCGCATCCAGATTCCGCTCACCGGATTTACTTCGAATTGCAGCGATCCGCCGTGCGCCGCGACGATTCTACGCGCGCTCTCCAGCGCGAGCGCCGCGCCAGGTCCCAGGGCCGCCTCCGACAGGATGTCCGGCGTGGTCGTGCTCATTTCCAGGAGCACGCCGCCGCCATGCGCGCGCATTCGCCAAGAAACAGGATGCGCCGCCGAGGAATGTTGCCGGAACAACGTGAACACGTTCTCCACCAGCGCCCGCGCCAGAGCCGGATCGGCGTGAATAAACGGAAGACCGTCGTCGAAATTCACCCCCAGGGGGGGATTTATCGAAAACGGCCGGGCAATCAGAGTTTGCGTGATCAGTTCGCTCAAGTCGACCGGCTCCGGCGAGCAGGCCATCGGTTCGGTCAGCAGCAGGCTGTTGGACAGAATCCAGTTGGACTGTTCCACCAGTTGTTGCAGACGGTCCAATTGCTCATGGATCTTGCCGTCTTCCTCGCGTGGCAGCACCAGGCTCAGATAATAGGCGATCGCCTCGATCGTGCTTAGCGGCTGCCGAAGCTCGTGTGCGATGACGCGCAGCACGGGGACGGACCCGACAGCCGGTTGCAGTCCAGTAGCGGAACTCATCGGGTAAGCGTTAGCAATTTATAGCGCGACTGGAAGCGCGAGTCAACTGAGTTTGGAACGCACGCGATCGCTCAGCGCTTTTCCATCCACCCGCTTGCCGGCGAGCTTCGCCTGCGCCGCTTTCATAACCACGCCCATTTGTTTTAAAGAAGTGACGCCGGTCTCCGTCATCGCTCCCGCGATCGCATCGTCCACCTCGGCTTCCGTCGGCGCGGAAGGCATGTAGGACTCGATCAACTTCAGCTCGGTTTCCTCTTTGTCGGCGAGTTCCGGCCGGTTCCCCTTGCGAAACATATCCGCCGCCTCGCGCCGCTGCTTGATCAGCGTGTTCAGGATTTGCAGCTCAGCCGGCTCGTCGAGCGGCTTCATTGAATCGACCTTGTACTTCATGAGCGCGGCTTTGATCATGCGCAGTGCATCCAGCCGAGCCTGCTCGCTCGCCTTCATCGCGGCGGTCATATCCTTCTGGATCAGATCGAGGAGGGGCATCCTTCGATTGTAAATGTTGCCGCGCGTACGCGGCTTCAGGCGATAGATTGGTCCAGGTCCTGCCCGACCATCGGGTGATAAGCGCTCGAACGAAGCGTCGAGAGCGGCGAAAAAATCCCGGCGCGCAGGCGTCGGAGGCTGGACACTGGCAAAATACGCGGCGCCGAGTTTCACCCGGAACTGAACAAAGTCCGCCGGATACGAGCTATCGATCATCCATCCGCGCCGGTCCGCGAAGTAAAGAACGTTCGGACTTCCGCCGCTGTCGACGATCAATAAATCCTCCGGCCTGGTGATTCGATTCAACTCTACTCCGAGTTCCACCGGCCATCGATCCGGCCGATAGAACGGAACGGCAGTATACATGGCATCGCAGACAAATACCGCGACCATCACCCAGACCAACGTCCTGCTCCGGTCGGCAAGCCTCGCCAGACTCGCACCCGCCAAACCCGCCGCGGCCGGCAACAGGAGGGACAAGTAGTAATGGTTATCGGGAAGCAGTTCCGGGATTAGAAATAACAAAACCAACGCGCCGAGCAGCCACAGCCGGAGCATGGAAAAGATGGGACCGCGCGCCGGCCAAAACAGCCCCAGCGCCGCGATCGCGATTCCGGCCGGCGAGAAGGCCTCGAAAACAAGAGCGGACAAAATGTCGCCGGCCATGGAGGGTTTCAGCCAAAGTTCCAGGCGCCGTCCAAACGTGAACGGCTGCATGATCCACGTCCCGCATTGCACGCCGAGCTGAAACGAATGAGAGGACCATAGCATCGCCGGAACCAGCGCGATCGCCGCGAAAACATACGGCTCCGGCTGCCTGAGTAATTTCTCCCGGTAGGCCACCCAAAACAAATATGCGATCGCCAGGCAGACGCCGGCGACGGTCACTTTTTGCAGCAGAGCGAGCGAAGTGAGCGCGGAGGCTGCCAGCAGCGTTCGCCATCGTCGATCGAACGTCCATCGATCAACCCACGCCAGGCCACCGAGAGCCAGCGACAACGCCGGCACGTCGGGCATGAACACGCGGCCGAAAAATATCTGATAAGGCAGGACAGCATAGACCAGCGCTCCCAACCGCGCGGCTCTGGGGCCGGCGCGCCGGTCGAGCAAGTCATACAGAAAATAGATTCCGAGCAGCGAGAAGACGATCACTACAAGCCGTGCGATCGTGTCGCTCTCACCGAAAATCCGGTACAACGCGGCCGCGAGGATGCCCTGAAGTGGAAATTCGCCGCTGAAATACGTCGGTTGTGATGGCCGATCCTGACTCACCCACGCAACTTGCGGATGGAGCACGTCGAATCCGTGCCGCGCCAGATCGCGCGGGACCATGAGCGTAATGGTCTGACGCCAGTTGTGATAATCCCAGGCGGGCAACGTCAGGTGATAGGTGCGCAGCGCCAGTGCAAACGCCAGAACAGCCCACAGCGCAGCGCGCGTTGAAGCTCGGGATGCCACGTCATTGAACTTAGCCGATCAGGCGTGCTCTTGCTATGCTGAAATTTACTCCCATGCACATTAAGAAGCAGCGTCTTCTCACTCCGGGGCCGACGCCCCTGTATCCCAAGGCTCTGTACGCGATGCTGGGTTCGGATCTGCACCACCGCACCGAAGATTTTCGCAATGTGTATAAGAGCGTCCTCGCGGATCTGAAGGAACTGATGGGTACCGCGAACGACGTGCTGGTGCTGGTTTCCTCGGGCACGGGAGCACTGGAAGCGTCGGTTACCAATTGCTTCTCGCCCGGCGATCGCGTCATTGTCTGTTCCGCGGGAAAGTTCGGAGAACGCTGGGGGGAAATCACCAAAGCTTACGGTCTTAACACGATTCTCATAGAAGAGCCGTATGGAAAAGTCGTGAAGCCGGAGGCCCTGGAGAAAGCGCTGGCGGCAAATCCCGATGTGAAGGGCGTGTTCGTGCAGGCTTCGGAAACCTCCACCGGAGCTGCTCATGACGTGCGAGCGATGGGCGAAGCCGTCAAAAAGACGGGAGCGATTTTCGTCGTCGACGCGATCACCGGCCTGGGCACGATGCCGCTGGACATCGACGGTTGGGGCCTCGATATCGTCATCGGCGGATCGCAGAAAGCGTTTATGGTGCCGCCCGGTATCGCATTTCTGTCCGTCAGCCCTA
>Ga0070731_10000687_pt1 | contig 41641 bp, 35 predicted proteins | sample Coa_R1_2_FD_66448 | JGI IMG/M metagenome (GOLD analysis project Ga0070731, IMG submission 66448) | Surface soil microbial communities from Centralia Pennsylvania, which are recovering from an underground coalmine fire - Coalmine... | ecosystem: Environmental > Terrestrial > Soil > Unclassified ...
CGCGTTCAGTGTTTTTCCAGATGATGGCGTCCGCGTGATGCCACGCTACATCACCAAGGTTACAGATTACGATGGTCGCGTGATGGAAGAAGATTATCCCGAGGTGAAAGACGTTATTAATTCCCGGACCGCTCGAATCATGACTTCGATGTTGCGCGAAGTTATTCTGCACGGCACGGGCATTGCGGCATCCACCATGAACTATGCACTGGCGGGAAAAACCGGAACGACGAATGATTTTACCGACGCGTGGTTCATTGGATTTTCGCCTTCGAATACCACGGGGGTATGGATTGGTTACGACGAAAAAAAGTCACTGGGCGCCAAAGAAACTGGAGCTCATGCAGCGCTTCCGATCTGGATGGACTTCATGAAAACGGCGCTCGCGGGAAAAGACCCCGGGCAGTTCCAACCACTTTCGGATTTGGCATCCTCGAAACCTCTGAATCAGAAACTGGACACACCTGACGATGCATCCGCAGAAGAGGAAACGCACTAAGGATATGCCGACAGCATGAGGACTCTTTTTCGTTTCGTTTTGTTGGCGCTTGTCTTAGTCGTTGTGGCGCTGGTGTCGGCGTTGACCGCAATGCGGTTTGCCATTCACACACGGGAGGTCACGGTTCCCGATCTTGTGGGCAAAACCCCAGCGGAGGCGCGGCGTATCGCGGAGCTCGCTGGCTTCCAGTTTGAGGTGGAACGCCAGTACTACACCTCCAAAATCCCAGCAGGAGAGGTGCTTTCGCAGCTTCCGGCTGCAGGCACAGAGACGCGACGGGGATGGGAGATTCGCGCCGCGGAGAGTCTCGGACCGCAACGGGTCAACATCCCGAATTTGATCGGCGAAAGCGAGCGCGCCGCGGAAATCAACATGGTTCGCCGCGGTCTGGACCTCGGAACCGTGGCACAGGTTCAGATCGAGGGGGTTCCAGCTGATCAAGTTGTTGCCCAGAGCCCTTCTGCCAGCGCGAGCAGTATTTCAGCCCCCAAGATCAGTCTTCTGGCCGCGCAAGCGCCAGAGCAGCAAGCCTTTGTGATGCCGAGCTTCGTTGGACAGACGTTAAGCACCGCCACGGCGGCCATAAAGGATAGTGGTTTGCGGATCGGGAAGGTTACAGTTTCGCCTGCTACTCAGGATTCCGCTAGTGCTTTGCCTCAGGCTTCATCTCCCCCAACCCAGGCAACGACGGTAAGTGTTGTGGTTTCACAAAATCCCGCGGCGGGAAGTAAGGTGCTTGCCGGATCCATGATTGACTTTGAAGTGCGTTGAATCTTTCATGTTTCTCGGCCGTGCTCCGCGGCAACAGATTACTAAATCCTCTTAATAATCGCTGCAAAGAAGCCATCGCAAGGGTGCACACCAGGAACAGTTCGCAAATACGGCCCTTTAGTGAGCGACTCAAGATCCTCCCAGGTGAGTTCGCCCTCATGTTGAAGCTGCTGCAGTCGATCTCGGCAATCGATGAGTCGGAAGGAGTGCTCGGAGGCAAGCACCTTCTGGACTACATCCTCGTTTTCCTCCTTTTCCAACGAACAAGTCGAATATACGAGCATTCCACCTGGTGTCAGGTGCTGCATTGCCGATTGCAGAATGGCAACTTGAAGTTTTTGAAGCTCAGCGAGACCGTCAGGTTTAAGGCGCCACTTAATCTCTGGATTTCGGGCGAGCGTGCCGGTTCCCGAGCAAGGCACATCCACCAGCATTGCATCCAAGGTCATGTTGAATGGGAGCTTTCGTGCGTCTGCAGCAATTACGTGCACGTTAGGTGTAGTCACTAAGCTGCACAGCAAACGCGCTCGGTGCGGATGAAAATCGGCGGCAATAACTAAGGCGTCGGGATTTTCTTCTGCAAGTACGCGAGTCTTGCCTCCAGGCGCCGCACAGCAATCAAAAATTATCGATCCTGCCCTAAGAAGATGCGCAACCAGTTGCGAGCCCTCGTCCTGAATTGCGATCTCCTTTCGGAGATTCACCGGCAGCGTTTGGAGATCGCCGGTGACCAGTTGTTGCGAATCAACTAAAAAGTGGCCGGGCGACAGCTTGATGCCGTACTCTTCGAGTTCTTGGATCATCGCGGGCCTCCGAATGGCGATTGTGGTATTCGGAATCTGCTGGTCATAAATGCAAATCTTTTGGGTAATCTCGAAACCAAATTCTCGGACCCATCTTTCGAGCAGCCATGGTGGGTGTGCAATAAATTTTGCCAAATCCGTGGTGCTCGCGCAGGACTCGAGCTTTGCCCGGTCTACTTTAGAACAAGCCATCTTTCTGAGAACTGCATTTGCAAATGCAACTGCGGAGCGCTTTCGTGCTTGCTTCACTAATTCCACACTTTCGTGAATTGCAGCTCTGGTTGGAATCCGACTGAGAAACTTGAATTGATAGCTGGCGAGCCGGAGTGCAGTCAGAACTTCGGGATCAATTCTGCTGATTTTCAGCGATGCATACTTCGCGATCTCCTCGTCGAGCAGAGATTGCCAGCGAAGCACTCCCATTACCAGTTCGGTGGTGAGGCGGTGATCTGCCGCCGAGAGCTTCTGGTAACCAGAAGAATGCAGCAGTTCGGAGGCAAACGCGTCTTCCCGATGCACGCGCAACAAGATCTGGTAGGCGGCCCAGCGGGCAGGGGAAACGGGCATAAGATTATTCAAAACATAACGCCGCGGCTCAGCCCAACCGCTCGCCATTCATCGGATGGTAGCCGTGCACGAAATCGCGGGAATTTATACGCTTTTTGCCTTCCGGCTGCAATGTCATTAACTCCAAAGCTGTACCATCTCCGCAGCCCACTAGCATCCTCTCGCGTTCAATCACCAGTTCGTTAACACGAGAAGCGTTATGATCGAGCGGCCTGGCCTCCCAGATGTTCAGATTTTTACCACGAAAACTGGTGAAAGCTCCCGGCCAGGGCTGGAAGCCACGCAGTCGGTTCCAGATCTCTCGCGCGCTGCGCCGGAAATCGATCCGGCCATCCTCTTTTTTAAGAATCGGCGCGAATGTTGCCGGTTCGCTTTCTTGAGGTTTAGCCTGAACTGAGCCCTTCGCTAATCCGCCCAAAGTTTCGATTATCAGGTCCGCTCCGATTTCGGCTAATCGCGGCGCCAAAGTCTCAGCCGTATCTTCTGCTTTGATCGAAACCTCTTTCTGCAGCAGAATGTCGCCTGTATCCAGGCCAGCATCGATACGCATCGTGGTTACACCGGTACCAGTTTCACCACAAGCAATTGCCCACTGGATCGGGGCTGCGCCGCGATATTTTGGCAGCAAGGACGCATGAAGGTTGATGTTGCCCATCGGCGGCAATTCAATCATCCATTGAGGAATCATCCGGCCATAGCCCACTACGATAATTGCATCGGGTCGTATCTCGCTCAGCTGAGTGCGGAATTCTTCGTTGCCTTTGATCTTTTGGGGCTGCGAAATTGGTAACGCGAGTTCGAGGGCCTTTTGCTTTACGGGCGATGGAAGGAATTCCATGCCGCGGCCACGCGGGCGGTCAGGCTGAGTCACCACTAACGAGATGTGAAATCCGGATTCATGCAACGTCTGCAGCGTGGGAACAGCAAAAGCCGGAGTACCGCAGAAGATCAGATTGAGTGTCGGGCTCACGCTTCAATTTTCTACCATTCTCCTGCTTTCATCAGCTTACGAATCTTGCGCTTCATCAGGTCACGTTTGAGCGCGCTGATATGGCTGATGTACAACTTCCCATTCAGGTGGTCGGTTTCGTGAAGGAAAGCGCGGGCGAGCAGGTCTTCTCCGGTCCTTTCGTACCACTCCCCGTTTGCGTCCTGCGCTCGAAGTGTGACCTTGCGCGCACGGCTCACCGGCTCTCGGAATTCGGGAATACTCAAGCATCCTTCCGGTTGGGTGTGCTTTCCCTCGGTATGAATGATCTCTGGATTCGCAAGCACCAGCTTGGCCTCGGGATCCTCTTTAAAACTCACATCGATGACGGCTAGTCGTTTGGATATGCCAATTTGCGGCGCCGCCAGTCCGACCCCTTTCGCCTCGTACATCGACTCAAACATGTCCTCCACCAGCTGTTTCAGCTCATCATCAAAGGTGGTGATCGGTTCGGCTGCTCGTTCCAGGACTGGATTCCCAAACTTTACGATGGAATAGATCATTGATAGTAGTTATCGCGACTCGCTGATTAGTAATTCTTTAACTGTTCCAAATAGCCCTTGAAATTTCTCATGGTCTCGCCCATGGAATCGCCGCCGAATTTCTCGAGCGCACAAGAGGCTAATGTAAGCGCGACCATTGCTTCGGCAGCAATGCCCGCTGCCGGTACCACGCACACATCCGATCGCTCATACGCCGCTTTCACTGGTTCTCGGCTCGTAAAGTCCACTGACTGCAACGGCCGGCGTAAAGTTGAAATCGGCTTAAGATATCCACGTATGCGAATCTCCTCGCCATTGGAAACGCCGCCTTCTATTCCTCCCGCATTGTTGTGAGTTCGCGTGAATCCGGCAAAGCTTCGCGTTTCCTCGTAGCCTATTTCATCATGTACAGCCGAGCCCGGGAAAGCGGCGGCGGCGATTCCTGAGCCGATCTCAACAGCTTTGACTGCTTGTAAAGACATGACGGCTGCGGCCAGGCGCGCGTCCAGCCGCTCATCCCATTGCGCGTAAGTGCCCAGACCGGGGGGAACGTGAGCTGCCACAACTTCAAAAACACCCCCCACCGAATCGCCGGTCCGGAGTGCTTTGTCGACTTCTTCTTTCATCTGCTGTTCTATTTCCGGCTCAGCACAATTGAGAAGGATTTCGTCCTTCTTGCATTGTGCACTGATCTGATCCCACGCAATCTCATGATGAACCGTAATTGTTCCCACCGAAGTTACGTGGCTGAGCACTTCGATTCCCAACTGTCGCAGAAACAGTTTTGCCAAAGCTCCGACTGCCACTCTGGCGGCTGACTCGCGGGCAGAGGCACGCTCCAAAACGTACCGCGCTTCTGGAAAGTTGTACTTCAACGCTCCTGCCAGATCCGCGTGCCCGGGGCGGGGAGAGGCCACGCGTTTGTGCTTCGCGGCATCTCCTTCGTCAACCGGCAGCGACTCTTGCCAATTCTTCCAATCCTTATTTTCCAGAAGGACCGTGATAGGCGAGCCGATGGTAGACCCATGCCGCACCCCAGAAATAATGTGCGCCTTATCGTGTTCGATTTTCATTCGACCGCCGCGGCCGTAGCCCTGCTGGCGACGCCAGAGTTCGTGATCGATGAAGGTGCAGTCAATTCTTAACCCTGCGGGAATCCCTGAAACGAAACCCACGATAGCTTCGCCATGAGATTCTCCGGCCGTGAAATAGCGCAGCATCGCTGTGGATTGTACCTGATGTGCTGGGCAACCCCGAAGCAGAGAAGACATCCAATCGCTGGGCTCATTTGTCTTACTAAGTGTGGTTTGAAAGCTGCAAGACAGAAATACGGCGCCTGGCTCTACATCTAGCAAAGTCTGGCAATGCCATGCTTTTCGGAGGTCAGGTGTACAGGGTCAAGAGCAGCGCGGCAATCGACTCTGCGGCCCGGGAAGATTCTGAATTATCGCGTCACTTGCTGCGGGCGCAAGAAGAGGAACGGAAGCGGATCAGTCGAGAATTGCACGACGAAACTGGTCAAGGGCTCATGCTGCGCCTGCAATTGGGCGTTCTCGCGACAGAACTGCAGACCAGAGACTCGCAAGAAAAGATCAAGGAAGCCACCGATTTGTTGGATCGAACCATCGCAGGACTGCGCAGAATCATCGGGCGCCTTTTCCCACGAGCCCTCGAAGAGCTCGGGCTCAGCGGCGCCATTCGCCAGGAGGCGCGGCAGTTGAGCAAGAACACTGGCCTAACGATTCGGGTAAGCATTCCGGACGACTTGTCCTCCATGGACTCGGAGGTCGGGGTAGCCGCTTACAGATGTGTGCAGGAAGCGCTGAACAATGTCGCGAAGCACGCACAGGCACATAATGTGACTATTGAGCTCCATGATGAAGGCAACAAACTTGCTTTGAAAATAGAGGACGATGGCATAGGAATTTCCAAAGCAATGCAGACACATAGTAAAGGATTTGGTCTGGTCGGCATGCGTGAAAGAGTTGCTGTTCTTGGGGGCACGATCCGTATTGGTCGAAGCAGCAACCGAGGCACAAGGCTCAGAATCGCGTTCCCAGTTTCATCTCGACTCGCCACTCTGCCGAAGTCTGGCGTCGAGAGAATCGTCCTGCGGCATCGGACGATGAGGCGGGCTGGCTGACATGAGCACGGCCGAATTGGCAGGCTTGGGTTCACCGATGGGAATCAAGTGCATCATTGTCGATGATCACACGTTATTTCGTGAGGGACTCCGACATGTGCTAGAAAGCGACCCTGAGCTCCACGTTGTTGGCGAAGCCAGTGATGCCATGCGCGGTATTGAGGCGGTACGCAAGTTCAGGCCGGACGTAGTGCTGATGGATATCAGTATGCCTGGAGTCTCCAGTTTCGAGGCCGCGCGGCAGATTGAAAAGGAATCCCCAGGTACCCGGCTCATATTCCTCACGATGCATGAAGATGAGGAATATCTTCTGCAATGTTTGGAGGTCGGCGCATTCGGCTACATTCTGAAAGATGCGCCCCCACCCAAGTTGATTCAGGCTGTACGAGAGGTTCATCAAGGCCGCAAATACCTGAGCCCTCAGGTACTCGGGAAACTGGTCGATGATTTTCGTTCCCGCGCGCAGGGACGACGTGGTCAGACCCGTGGCGCGACCTTGACTCCACGTGAGCGCGAAGTGGTAAAGATGATTGCAGAAGGAAACTCAGTAAAGCAAATCGCAACCATCCTTGGGCTGAGCATCAAGACGGTCGAAGCTCACAAATTCAATCTCATGCGCAAACTCGACATCCACAATAAGGCCCAACTCGTGACTTACGCGATCCAAAAGAAAATTGTGAAAATGCCCGCCGGTGCGTAGAACTCCGAACAACTACTTTCCTGTTCCGTTCGGATAAACCAGAATCTTGCTCGATTCTCCGGTTTTCAGACGTTCCATACCCTGGGAGAAGTCTTTCATCGCAATCCGATCAGTGATGACAGGATGGAGATCGAGCTTGCCATTCTTCAGAAGGGCCGTCATCTGATACCAGGTCTGATACATTCGTCGCCCATTGATGCCCTGAATCGTGATGCCCTTGAAAATAATGTCTTCAGAAAAATTAAGAGAGATTGGCTTCGACGTGAGGCCGAGGAGTGAGATACGACCCCCACGGCGCACAATGTCGAACGCTGTCCGGATCGCATTTGGGTGACCTGCCATTTCCAGCACCACGTCAACGCCTAGCCCGTCAGTGCGGTCCATCAGAATGGAAACGACGTCCTCTTTTGAGGGATCGAGAACCAGGTCAGCTTTCATTTCTTTCGCGATTCGTCGCCTATGCTCATTTACCTCGATCGCGAAAACCTGGGCTGCTCCCACTGCACGAGCGACTGCAATCGAAAATAAGCCGATTGGTCCGCATCCGGTGATGGCGACACTTTTTGCGGCAATCTCACCTGCCAGCACTGTGTGTACTGCGTTTCCCAGCGGATCGAGAATGGAGGCGTACTCCTGCGGAATGGCGGGATCGAGCTTCCAGATATTCGATTCTGGAATGACGACGTATTCGGCGAAGGCGCCATCTGCATCGACACCGATGATCTTCACGTTCTGGCAGATGTGGGCTTCGCCTGTGCGACACTGCAAGCACTTACCGCACGCAACATGCATCTCGGCGGAGACGAAGTCGCCTTCTTTGACACTGGTGACTTCATCTCCATAAGCCACCACCTCGCCGCAAAATTCGTGGCCGGGTATGAGCGGAGGATGAATTCGGTTCTGCGCCCATCGGTCCCATTCATAGATATGAAGGTCGGTGCCACAAATTGATGCAACTTTGACCTTGACCAGAACATCAGTGCGTCCGAATGCCGGAACTTTGACCTCACGCACTTCCGTTCCAGGAGCGGCTTTCGGCTTCACTACTGCAAGCATCTTTTCCGGCATTTGGCACCTGAAAAATTCACGTTGGACGGAAAACGTTTGATTTTAGCACCGCCGCTCCTGGTTGCTGAATTACTCGGGATCAAGCGGATGACTTCTTTTGCTCGTCGCGGAGCAAACCTTTGTCATATTTCTGCGGCATGGCGTTGAACTCTTGCGATTTGCCGCGGGGGATACTGAGACTTTTCCACTCACTGGAACGCAAATGTTTTGCGAGAAAAATCATTTGCGCGACGTGCGCCGAATAATGCGCCAATTGCCGGTTAATCGCTTGCAGGACAGTGTGCGGCTCACCACGGATCGTGACGGTGCGCAGAAGATCCTCAGGTTTCAGTTCCGCAACCGCAGAAAATACCCGCCCCCAACCTTCTTCCCACCAACTCAGAACATCGTCCCTCGTAGTGTTGGCAGTAATTTCAAATTCCTGATCGCGATGGCGATTCGGCTTTTCCCCATCGCTGGTAAGAAAGTTGGTAAATCGTGACCGCATGTTCCCGGCTAAATGTTTGACAAGAATCGCGATGGAATTCGATTCCGGATCGATAGTCGCAAATAATTCCTCGTCCTTCAACTGTGACATGGCTCCTTCGCCAAGCCGCTTATAGCCTCGGAGCTGGCGTTGAGCTTCGTCGAGATAGTGAGAACCCACTTCGGTCATCAGTCACCTCGTATGGTTTATGTCCCCCCAACCACCTCCGCCTGGAGTCTCGATTCGGATTCGATCACCCCGCTGAACCCTCATATTGAATTTGCCAGGTAGAGTCTGGCTCGAACCGCCTTTAAGCAGAAGGGCGGCACTGCCGCGCGCGCCATCTCCGCCACCTTTTAATCCGTATGGTGGACGTTGGCGCCGCTCAGAAAGCAGAGTACATTCTGCGTCTGTTAGGACCTCCAATTCCCGGATAATTCCATCTCCACCGCGATAGCGGCCCTGCCCCCCGCTATTTCGCCGCAACGAATATGTGTGGACTCGCAGAGGATATGCATACTCCAATGCCTCCGCGGGAGTATTCAACGAATTCGTCATATGAGTATGGACACCGGAAACCCCTCCCTTGGTCGGGCGTGCGCCCATACCGCCTGCAATCGTCTCATAGTATGCGAAGGGCTCGTTTGTTCTCGGATCAATTCCACCAATCGTCAAATTGTTCATCGTACCCGAAGCAGCGGCCGGAATCCGCTCCGGAAAAGCTTGTGCTAGGGCCTTCAAGAGAACGTCAACGATGCGTTGCGAAGTTTCTACGTTTCCCCCTGCCACCGCTGCCGGAGGACGGGCGTTCAGGATCGTCCGCTCGGGGCAAATCACCTCGATGGGCCGCATCAGACCGGCAGTCGCCGGAACGTCCTCGGCCAAGAGACATCGAAACACATAGAAGCAAGCCGAATAGGTGATCGCGGCGACGGCATTTACGCTGCCCCCGACCTGGGGGTCGCTGCCCGTGAAATCTATGACAACCGGCTTTCGCGAACCGAGCCGCGTTCTAGTAAATCTGATACTCACTGCGAGCTTTATCGGGTGAGCGCTTGTTCCATCGTCGTCGAGAAAGTCTTCGGCAGAATACAACCCGGGAGAAACCTGCTGCAGGAAGTGACGCATTAGATCTTCGGAGTAATCGAGTAGATCGTACGCCGCGCGCCTCACCCTTTCGAGTCCATAGCGCAGGCAAAGTTCACGCAAACGCTCCTCCCCGGTGTGGCAGGCTGCGATCTGTGCTCCCAGGTCGCCTTCCCGTTCTTCAGGCGTACGCACATTGTTCAAACATATGGCAAGAATGTCGGGCTGCATCTTCCCGGCACGCATGATCTTGACAGGAGGAATCCGAAAGCCTTCCTGGTAAATCTCACGGCACAATCCCATAGAGCCCGGATATGTACCACCAACATCCGCGTGATGCGCGCGTGAAGCGACGTAGAAAACGGGATGCCGGGCCTTTGTAGAAAAATAAACCGGTGATACCAAAGTAATGTCAGGAAGATGCGTGCCTCCCTGAAAAGGATCGTTCAGCATGGCCACGTCGCCGGGCGCGAGATCGAACTTGTCGAGCACCGCGCGCACCGATTTTGGCATCGAGCCCAAATGCACAGGCATATGATCGCCCATCGCGATCACTTCACCGTCAGAATCAAAAACCGCGCAGGAATAATCGCGGCGTTCTTTGATGTTTGGCGAAAAGGCCGTCCGCCGCAGCGCCGCGCCCATCTCCTCGGCGATCGAGTGAAAAACATTTTTGAAGATTTCGGTTTCGATGGGGTCGCGTGGCATCCGGAAGAAGTGTACGACATCTTCAGCAGCGATCGATATGACAACCTCTACGTGAAGAATTCTATTGACAATTGAAAGTGACCACCGCAATATCGGGAGTGAGATCGCGATCGCTCACCGAGTGATTGCGTCAGAGTCGAAGCAGTAGCAAGGGAAAATAGATAACGGAGGAAAACATGCCAGCAAAGAAGAAAGCTGCCAAGAAAAAGAAACACTAATGACCGGCGAGCATTAGCTCGCGACTTTCAGAAGTTTAGAGTGAGCCCCTCAAGACCTGAGGGGCTTTTTGTTGGCTCTCCACTGAACTTGTCTTACTGCTCAAGCTGCGCACGATCATATCTGCAATGCCAATCCCGCCATGCGAAGCGATGTGGGATGTTAGCGCTTGCACGCCGATAAAGTGATAGTGATCTGCGCTTTCAGTCTTTTTCTCGGAGAGCGTCGAAAACGTATGCTCCAGAGACCCAAGCAATTGATTCAACAGGACGGCTTCGAATTCATGTGCAGCGGGTGCAAGCCGCTGCGAATCTAACGCGTGTGAAGTAGAAACGGGTCTAGCTGCACTTGCTGTATTTATCAAATTACCTCCAAATCCGCTTCCAGCGCGCCTGCAGATTTGAGGGCCTGCAAAATAGCGATCACGTCGCGCGCAGTCGCGCCAATTCTTTGCAATCCATTGACTAACTGTTCGACGCTGGCGCCTTCGGCCAGTTCGATCCGTCTGGCTGGCGCCTCCGTCGCTTTGATGTTTGTTTCGGGTACAACTTCCGTTTTGCCATCTGAGCGCGGCAGCGGCTGAGAAACTGAAAACTGCGTCGCAACTTCGATGGATAGATTGCCGTGCAAAATGGAAACCGCGCCCAAACGCACATCCCTTCCCATCACGACCGTGCCGGTGCGCTCGTTGACCACGACTCGTGCGCGATGGTGGACTTCGATGCTCAGGTTCTCAATTCGAGCGAGCAGGGCGGGGATTTTCTCAGTCTCGGGTCCAACTGTGTCGACATCCACCCTCCGGCTGTCGACCACGGTTGCGATTTCATGTTGGAAATCTCCATTGATGCTGTGCGCCACAGCTTCGGCCGTGCTGAAGTTGGGATCATTCAAAAGCAGCGACAACTTATGAAAGGCTGTTAAATCGACTGCGCTGTCCCTTTCTACCAAGCCGCCTCCGGGAATTCGACCTGCCGTGGGATGGTTCACCTGCTTGGCATTCGTTCCGCCGCCTTCACTGAAACCTCCTAAAAGCAACGGACCCTGGGCAGCGGCATAAACCTGACCGTCTGCTCCGTAAAGAGGCGTAAGCAGGAGTGTTCCTCCTTCCAAGCTGCGCGCATCCCCCGCCGATGCGACAGTCACGTCAAGCCGCGTGCCGGGACGCGCAAAGGGCGGGAGTGTGGCTGTCACAAAAACTGCGGCCACATTCTTCACGATGATCGTCCCGGCAGGAGTTTGGACGCCCATCCGTTGCAGAATGTTTGCCAGGGTCTGATTAGTGAACAGGGTTTGTTGCTTATCGCCGGTATTTCTCAAGCCGACGACCACCCCAAAGCCAAGCACCGGATTGTCACGTATGCCCTCAACCGAAGTCACATCACGGATCAGCGTTGTGCGCACGGCGTCGTCGGCCGGGCTTGGCAGGTGCATCAGCAAGACAAATATCAGCACAATGGGTATGCAATGTTTCATATGCGGTTAGAAACCAACGACCTTCAGCAATGCTCGGACCAGCGGATTGGGAGGCCGCGTTCCATCGCTGAGCACGCCTTTCCCTTTCAGCTCAAGTTCGAGGTTGGCGATGTAGTTGGAAGGCACGCTACCGTCGGGTGCAATATCTCCTTGCCGTACCAACCCACGTAGCACGATTGTCTGCTTCTCATTGTTCATCGTGAGCTGGCGTTCCGCTTCGACCACTAACGCTCGGCTCGGCAATACGGCAACAACTCTTCCCGCTAATGTCGTGTTCAAGCTGGACGTCGTCGAACCCTGCGACTTTCCGCCCAGAGTCTGCGATGATTGCGGAGAAAAAATCTCCTGGACGCCGCTGGTCTTGAGGTGTCCTGCAAGAGCCGAAATGCCAGAACTCGCATTGAAGGTCCGTGCCGTGGATACCGTGTTCGCGTTGTTCGCTGTCGTTCCCTGCGCCACCACGATGGTGATCAAATCGCCTACGTGCATGGCTTTGTAATCTGAGTTCATATCGGCAAAACGGCCATTGTCGGTCCACAGACTCCCAACAGTTGAATGGCTCAAATCGGGACTTTGTTGCTGCATGCGTTGTACGTACTCAGCCAATGTCTCCTGCTGGATCTTCTGCTGATTCGGGGTTTTGGCGACTGCCGCCGAAACTAGCAGGAGAATCACAAGTGCTTTCTCGGATATTCGTGGCATGGCTATCCTTAAATCGCTTCACAGACTCGCACGCAGTAATTGATCACCGATAACTTCGGCCGCGTAAATCCTTCGGCTTTGTTTGTCCATGACCCTGATCCGCTCGTTCAGTCCACCCGAGCCCAAACAGACCACCGGCAATGAAATCCGGGTCGTGGAATCTTCGAGCATGAGTGTTGCCGGCTTTCCCTGCGCTACCAATCGAGGCCCTGAACCATCTGAGGATTTCCCGACCGCGCCTCGGGGTGAGATGGCTCGGGTCAACTTTTGCGGGAATCCTTCGGATTGAAAAGAGGTCACACGCACCAGAAACGATCCGCAGGACCGAGGTGAAATGCACCTGACCTCGGCCTGTATCTCTGGCTTGAAAAAGTCTGTTCGGAGTTTTGTAACCTCTAAATGATAATTCGGCTCACTTGCAGCCAGGAACCCGGGCAAAACGATCGTCGCATTCTCCGAGAAACCGCCGTCTCCGTTCTTGCGCAAGAATTCAGAGATGGCATTCCGGACACGAGTCTTGCTGATCGGCCATCCACTGAAATGAACCATCACGGTCGGCGGAACGATCATCATATTCAGCAATTCGGGATTGCTTCTCATTCCTTCTAGGATTTGATCCCGGTATAAGACGCGCAAAATTCCTGCCTGCGGAGCTTTGCCTAGCTCAATGGTCGCGCCGATCTTCTGCATTTGGTTGGATACGTTCGGTGGCAGAAGATCGGAAAGCAAAATCGTTGCATGATTGACCTCAGCCGCTTCACGAAGACGAATTGCTTGCCGACTTTCTTCTGCAGCCAGCCATTTGCCCAGAACTGCCACTGCGATCAATGTCGATATCACGAAGTGGACTTTCATCGTTCGCGTTTCCTAATGACTGATATTGTTCAAGCCTTGCAGCATTTCATCCGCCGCCTGGACTACCCGGGTGTTCGCTTCGTACGCCCGCTGGGCAACAATCATCTGCACAAATTCCTCGACTACGTCCACGTTCGACTGTTCAAGGTATCCCTGCTGAATGGTGCCAAGGCCCTCACTGCCCCCAGGCGTGCCTTGCACCGGGTCTCCGGAGCCGGTGGTCTGGAGAAACAGGTTTTTTCCGATGCTGTTTAAACCGCCAGGATTTGGGAACAGCGCCAGTTGGATGGTGCCAACCTGTTGCGCTTGCGCTTGCCCGGCGGTCGTAACGCTGACCGTTCCATCCTGGCCGATGGTGATGGACGTTGCTCCGGTTGGAATCGTGATGTTCGGTGAAAGCGGATTGCCATCGGCCGTGACGATATTTCCGTTCGCGTCAAGCTGAAAAGCGCCGCTCCGCGTATACGCCGTTTCTCCCGAAGGCAGTGTCACTTGAAAGAACCCGTTGCCCGAAATCGTAAGATCAAGAGGATTTCCGGTTTGGCTGAAATCACCCTGAAGCTGAACAATTTCGCTGGTTGCGGTGCGCGTTCCTAACCCTACCTGCAAACCAGCGGCAAATGTGGTTTGCTGGGTCGCTGCCGTACCTGGCATGACTACATTCTGGTACAGCAAATCTTCAAACTGGATGCGGCGTTTGCGAAAGCCTGCAGTACTCGAATTTGCGAGGTTGTTGGCGACGTTATCCAGGTTGGTTTCTTGCGCGCTCATTCCGCTGGCTGCGGTATACAAAGCTCGTAACATCGTTCTCTCCTACACGTGCGGCAGATCGCTTGCCGCGATATGATCCAAGTTCGATTGGAATGCCGACATGGCTCGTTCGAGCATTTCCGCTTTGCGCTGAATGTCGATCAGGTCGACCATCGCTGCCATGGCATTGACATTCGACGATTCCAGGGTTCCCTGGCGAACATAAGAATCACTCGCCGGCCCCACCTGGTTCGCTGCAACCGAGTAGTACGATTTGCCGATTGCAATCGGTGTACTGTCACTCGCGAACTGGATGACACGCAACTTGTCCACCATCGCACCGTCTGCCGAGAGCGTTCCATCCGGGCTGATCGAAATGACACCTGCAGGCATGGCGATTGGTCCCTGTTCACCCAGAACCAAATCACCGGCGCTCGTCACCAGCCTCCCATTCGCGGACATTTGAAAGTTGCCATCCCTCGTGTACACAACTCCTGCCGGCGTTTGAACCGCAAAGAAACCAGTTCCCTCGATCGCCAAATCGAGAGAGTTGCCAGTTCGTTGAAGTGGCAGTGAAATCACTGACTCCAGTAGCGGTAATCTCCTGCGATTCCAACTTGCAGCCGAGCATGATCTCAAATACTTCCCGGGCAGCCAGTTCCAGCATTGGCTTCCAACTTGCCGGGACCTTATCGGTGGTGGAGAACTCATTTACATTTTTCATTTTAAATTTTCCAGAAGCGGAGCCACGTGTTCTTTCACCTGTTCCGGAGTAAACGGCTTGCGAATGTATCTTCGGCGCAAGCTGCACACACCTTCCGCGACCCCGCTGATACACACCGTTCGCGGCGTCGGATATGAGTTGAGCGCTCGCACCGGAACTTATCCGCAATGAACCGCGATTAAGGGACCCGGGAACCCGCACTGCCACTCGTTTGCCCATCGCCCGCTTCGGGATAATCTGGTTCTGGATTCTTTCTGCGCAAAAACTCGCGCTGGATACCTTTGAATAAAGCATTCCTAAAAGCGTGTATTCTTCCGGGCGGAGCGCTGCTGCTCGCCGCCAGCGTAGCGCTGCAGATTGGCACGATTTCTACTCAGGCGATTGACTTGTATTACTACGCCGTCTGCAGCGCAGGTATTCTCATCGCCTGGCGCTTCCATTCCAGCCGAATCCTTTTTGTCCTGCTCACATTGATTCTGGGACATCATGCCATCGAGTACTTCGCTGGCGGGCATCGATTCGGTATCGGCCCTGGTCGGACAGCATTCGAAGTTGTATCTCTGCTCATACCGCTTAACTTCATTATTTTTTCCCTAAGTAAGGAACGCGGATTTGCTATTCCCAATTTGGCTCCCCGCCTTTTGTTGGTATTTTTCGAAGCGGTTGTTGTCGCCGTCATGTGCCGCCCCCAGGAGACCGCGGGCCCTCATTTTCTGCACTCGAGCCCCCTCGATCCTCGCGGTTTGCCTTCGAGTCGGATCCCGCAGATCGCGTTGCTCACCTTCCTGGCGGCAATTGGCCTACTGCTAGCCAGATTACTGCGTCGCCGGCAGCCCATTGAACATGGATTATTGTGGTCTCTTTTGGCAGCTCTTGTTGGTTTTCAGAACGGGACAGTGGGCCGGATTGGCGAAGGTTATTTTGCGACCGGAGGCCTCATCCTCATCGCCTCCCTGCTTGAGAACTCATATTTTTTGGCATACCACGACGAATTGACGGGCCTTCCTGCCCGTCGCGCATTCAACGAAGCTCTAAGCAGTTTGCAAGCGCCCTTTGCAGTTGCGATGGTCGATATTGATCACTTCAAGAAAGTCAATGACACGTACGGCCACGACACGGGTGACCAGGTGTTAAGTCTGGTGGCCAGCCGTCTTGCGCGGATTGGCTCAGGTGGAAAAGCCTATCGCGTCGGTGGAGAAGAATTCTCAATTCTTTTTTCTGAAAAGACAGTGAAAGAAGTCGTGACCGAACTCGAAGCTCTGCGCATAACCATTTCTGAATTGTCTTTTCGTATCCGCAACACGCCCGATCGCCGGAACACTCGACGAGGGCCAGATCGAAGGCAAGTGGTGAAGCGGACCCATCCTAAGCGGACACAAATAAGCAGCACATCGACGTCTGGACACCTGTCCGTCACGGTCAGTATCGGCGTCGCAGAACCTGACTCCCGCACTCCGGGAAGCGCAGAAGTAATCCAGGCTGCAGACAAAGCGCTGTATCGTGCCAAGCGCGGCGGGAGAAACCGCGTCGAACTCGCAAGTATTGCGCGGCCGATGCTCGCTCGCCGCGTAGCCTCGCGATGATGCCATTCGCAGCAAGGCTCTAACTTTGCTAGAGATAAAAGTATGTGAAGCTCGTGTCTGCTACTACGAACTCCCCACCAGCACGCCCGTCGCGAACACCAGCGCACCTCCCAGCGCTACTTGCATGGCAGCAGATAGCGTCGGTGTATCCATATAACGGTGGCGAATCCAGGTGATCACGCCCAGTTCGGCGAGCACAACAATAATGGCGACAATCAAAGCCATATGAAAACTTGGAATCAGAAATGGAAGGGTATGACCAAAGCCTCCCACCGCCGTCATTGCCCCGCACACTAATCCGCGCACCCAAGGATGACCCCGGCCGGTAAGACTCCCGTCGTCCGAAAGCGCTTCCGCAAACCCCATGCTGATTCCTGCGCCAACAGAAGCTGCAACCCCGACCAGGAATGCGTCCCAGCTATTCCGAGTCGCAAATGCGGCGGCAAAGACTGGCGCGAGAGTGGAAACCGAGCCATCCATCAACCCGGCCAAGCCGGGTTGCACAATCTGCAGCACGAATAAACGGCGACTCGCCCTCCCTTCATCTTCCATAACCTCCGGCGAAAGCTCTTCGCTGCGCAACTCCTGTGCGCGATCCTCATGCGCTCGCTCCTCCTGGGCCAAATCGTCGAGCAATTGGCGAACACCAGCGTCCTGCGTTCGTGCCGCAGCTTTCTCGTAAAAGCGCCGCGTCTCGACCTCCATCGCACTCGCGGTCTTGTGCACGGTTTCTAATCCCAGTGGCCGTACCAGCCACACTGGTTTTCGCTCAACAAAACCCTTAACATCCTGCCGCCGAATTAATGGAATATGTTCTCCGAATTTTTGTCGATAAAGCTCGATCAGCCGTCGCCGATGCCCTGACTCCTGAACGCGCATACCGTCGAACACAGCGGCTGAGGCCGGAAAAGTCTGCTTCAATCCCTCCACGAAATCGGCATACACTCGTTCGTCTTCCTCTTCCAGGGAAATGGCAAGTGCCAAAATTTCCCGCTCCGTCAACTCATCAAAGGTTTTCATGGGCGCTAGTTTAGTCGTGTGTCAGTCATAGCTCCAAGTACGCCGCAATGCACCCAGCACGCTCCAAGCCGGTGGCTCGCTCTACTTGCCCGAAAACGCTGATTGCAACTATAGTGATTTCCTTTGGAGACCCCATGATTTCTCGACGCCGTTTTGTGCAAGTTGGAACCGTTGCGGCGGCTCTCGGCTCCAGTCGCTTGCTGAGCGCGGATGCGTCTTGTCCCGCGCTTCCTCCTTCCATCTCCGATCTTAAGTCAATGAAGGATCAGGCCACTCCGATTAGCAAAGAAGAACGAGCAACACGCCAGGAGAGAGCCCGGCAATTGATGGCCGAGCAGCGGATTGACGCTATCCTTATTATGCAAGGCACATCTCTGAACTACTTCACCGGCATTCGCTGGTGGGGTGGTGAGCGTCTCTTTGTTATGGTCCTGCCGGCAAAGGGGAAAGCCTTCTATGTATGTCCGGCCTTCGAACAGGCGCGAGCACGAGAGCAGATCGCCAAAGGTCCCAGCGAAAGCGATCCAGATGTCAGAACCTGGGAAGAAGACGATGATGCGTACGAACGCGTCGCCCAAGGCCTGGCAGATCGTGGGATTTCAGCTGGAACTCTGGGTATCGAAGAAACTGTCCTTTTCGTTTTCAGCCGTGGAATTGCGCAAGCAGTGCCACAAGCCAGGATAGTTAGTGCTACGCCGATTACGGCGGGATGTCGAATGATTAAGAGTGATCACGAAGTTGCGTTGATGCGTTTAGCCGCCAAAGTGACACTCACCGCATATGAAGCCGTATACCATTCATTGAAGGAGGGAATGACCAAGCCCCAATTTGAGGATCTCATCTCTGCTGCATACGACCGTCTCGGATTTCCCGGCGATGCTGACGTTGAAATTGACCAGAACACAGCAAACCCTCACGGATCGGCCGCACAACAGATCATTCGAGAAGGTTCAATCGTTATGGTGGATGATGGCTGTCGAGTCGAGGGTTACACCTCCGACATCACCCGCACATTTACTGTGGGCAAACCCACGGACAAAATGAAAAAAGTATTCGAGATCGTGCATCAGGCTCAAACGGCAGCGCTCAAAACCGCGCGCCCAGGGTTGCCCTGCCAAGCGGTAGACGCGGCCGCACGCAAGATCATCATTGACGCTGGATACGGTCCCGATTACAAGTACTTCACACATAGGCTGGGCCATGGGATGGGAATGGACGGTCATGAATGGCCTTACCTGGTGAGAGGCAACAAACTGCCGCTGCAGAAAAATATGACTTTCAGCGATGAGCCGGGAATCTACATTCGCGGGGAGTTCGGAATCCGCCTCGAAGACGACATGCACATCACTGACAATGGGGCAGAACTATTCACCCCGCAGAGTCCATCCTTAGAAGACCCGTTCGGCACAGGATAACTCACCTGTATTGTCATTTAAGCAGCGTGATCTTCGCGGGTGAAAAGGTCCCGTCAAGATCTCTGTTTTCAGAACTTAAACGTGGGTCGGAGTTAGTTCCCGCATCTGCTGTTTGATAGCAACCGACAATCGTCTTATACCTTCCCGAATTTGTTCTGGCTGTCCATAGGAAAAATTCAAGCGTAAATGACGGCAGCTTTCATTAACAGAGTTGCCGGCATAGAAGCAATCGCCGGGCACAAATGCCACGTTTTCTTTGAGTGCCACTTCGAATAGCTTGTTGCAATCCATGCCTTCCGGCAGCGTCACCCACAGAAACAGCCCACCTTGTGGGTGCGTCCAGGTTGCTTCCGGTGGAAAGTATTTTTTCAGTGCTTCCAGCATGACATCTCTTCGTTCGCGGTACACGCGGCGGATCAACTTCACATGTTCATCAAGGAAGTTGTCCTTTGCCACGTCATACGCGACCATTTGCCCAAAAGTGGACGTGTGCAGATCGGCCCCTTGTTTGAGCTGAACAAATTTCGCAATCACGTCGGCGGGGGCGACAATCCACCCCAGACGTAGACCAGGGGCGAGCGTTTTCGAGAAAGTACTTAGGTAAATCACGTTGCCGATGGAATAGCCGTTATCCCGCCGCAGATTTTCGCGATCGAGAACGACCAGCGGCGGCAGATGCTCGCCTTCGTACCGCAGCTGCCCATAAGGATCATCTTCAATTATAGGAACGCCATAACGATCCGCCAGCAGCACCAGTTCATGCCGGCGCCCTTCAGAGAGTGTAGTGCCACCCGGATTCTGGAAATTCGGCAGCACGTACATGAATTTTGGGCCGGTTCGGAGAGGGGCTTCGAGCAGGTCGGTTCGCAACCCGTCCTGATCGCTTTGCACCGAAACATACTCGGCGCCGTACACGTTAAATGCCTGCAGGGCGCCGAGATAAGTCGGTGCCTCGACTAGAATGCGATCCCCAGGATTGATGAGAAGCTTGCCAATCAAGTCCAGCGCCTGCTGCGACCCCGATGTGATCAGCACGTTTTCCGCTTTAGCCTTGATTCCGTAGCGGGCGATGTGGCGGGCTATCATTTCGCGCAGCGGCTCATATCCCTCACTGGCGCCGTACTGCAATGCCTGATGCCCATTCACTTCCAGGACTTTGCGGCATGCTTCCTGAAAACGGGCGACCGGAAATACATCTGGAGCGGGCAGCCCGCCAGCAAAGGAAATAACTTCCGGCTTTTGCGTGATCTTCAGCAGTTCACGAATAGCTGAACTCTTGATGTTCTTCGTACGCACTGCAAAACGCGATTTCCAGGCAGTCGACACGGATTTCCTCCTCGCGCCCTGTTATTTTAAATGGTCCGATTAGTTCGCTCAGTGATGCCCGACGCCCCCGCTGTGACCAAGATCACTCATTTTGGGTGACCATGGGCACGCCCCTCGAGGCAGGAACTGGAATCTATCAAACGCTAATAACCTATCCCGCTTTTGCCGTGCTCAAATGGTTCAGGCTGCCTGCGGCTGAGGTTGTAATAGAATAAGGTCATCAGTTAGTCGGGGAGTGGCTCAGCCTGGTAGAGCACCTGGTTCGGGACCAGGGGGTCGGAGGTTCAAATCCTCTCTCCCCGACCATTCTTTCTCTCGAAATCAAGAGAATTCGACAAATTCCAGCAGCTTTGGAATCTGGTTCGGGGCTCGTGGAGGCGGCGACATCACCAGGTTGCTGATGCCCCGGCAACTCCATTTCCACCCCATCTCATTTCTTTGCCTGTAACGACTCGATGTAATCGGTCAGGTTCTTGAGCCGCAGCAAGGTCAAGGCGTCATTGTTGTCGACAGAGCGGAATAGCCTTCCCCATACGGGCATTTCTTTGGAACCATGCGCCGGAATCCCGACATCACCTTTGATCGTTCCATATACGCGATCACGAGGAAAGGCGCCGTTGTTGTTTTTGGCGAGTGCGGTGAGATCCGCGGGCGCCACCTTCAGAGCAGATGCCGCCGGACCATTACCTTTTCCGTCTTTGCCATGGCATGCCGCGCAATAAGTCACATACATTTCCTGCCCTGACGAGGCTGATGTATGGCGCATCGGCACCTTTTCAACTGTGGTTTGCTGGCCGGCACAAAACCCAACCAACACCAAACCTGAGGCAACTGCCAGAATGCTTTTACGAGCAGTCATAAAATCCCCCCATCAAACAGAAGCTTTATGAACAAATATCTCTCTGCGAACGTTTGCGACTCTGCCAATCCGCCGCTCGATTCTTTGCGCAACGGAAAATGCCCTTTTAGGGTTGCAACTCCAAGATGTCTGTTGCAACGTTTTTTACGGCGGCTTCCGAATACATTAACGGGAAATACTGCCCGTCGCCCCACATCGACATCAAGTCGGAATAGTGCGGGCTGCCAGGTTCACCGCTTTGTCCGGGAGTGTTGACTGCGACCGACCTATCCCAATCACCGGTATCCAGAATTTCGCGGTAGCTTGCGCCTGCAACCTGTTCGAAGGACTCGTGACCGAAGTCAGTAGCGCCGACCGTCTCTCCATCGCCAGATCGTGGTATTGGACCGAGATCCGCAATGACGGGACTGAGCGAGTGTCGGAATTGCATGTAATGCAACTGTCCCCAGGTCCATTTCTCTGGATCCGGTCCTTCCAGCCGCGCTAGTCGATTCTTTGCCGACTCCAAACACTCCGTCAGGATTTTGTTGCGCTCGGCTTCCGGATTATCTCCAAAAGTCTCCGCCTTCGGATTCGACAGCGCAGTCAGGAGTTGATACTCGCTCCAATGATTTGCCAGACCCGATAGACGCTGAGGAGCGACTCGCCGCACCACCGCTTTGCTTAATTCCTGGAGATAAATTTCATACAGAGCCGCCGCTGCGGAGTTTCGATCGATTGCGCCGTCCCAGTTGATCAGCATCTTCTCTATCTGGTTCGGATTATCGCCTATGCTCGCCCGCAATAACTGAATCAGGGCACGAGCTGGCAACGAGACATCGTCGGTTTGAAGGTGCTCGAAATCATCGATGCTGAGCTTATGGCCGGATTGCTTGGCGGCATCAAGTACCTCGTCGATACGCTGCACGCGGTAACGTGAGTACCACTGATAGCCGATGTGATACGGGTAATTTTCCGGAATCATCTTGTTGTTAGCAGTTGCAATAAACCCGCTCGCCGGATTGTACGAATGCGGCAATTCTGCAGTTGGAATGAAGCCCGACCATTCATATCCGCCTGCGCCTGAAATCGGCAAAAGCCCGGTCCAATTCTTTCGAAGCGGTGATAATCCTGCGGAGAATTCACCGATATTTCCTTGCCGGTCGGCGTAGACAATGTTCTCCGACGGCACATTCCATCTTTTCATCGCGGCGGAGAATTGATCCCAGTTTTCCGCTCGATCCACCGCCAACGATGCCAAATACCCCGCGCTACCCGGTTCCATACCAACCCAGCGAAGCGCCAGCGCTCGCCCTCGGTCTTCCCACATCACGGGACCATGACGAGTAAACTTTAGATCTACTGTGACGTCTGATCCGCCGCGCACCCTGAACGTTTCTCGTTGCACCTGCATGCGCTCCCAGCCGTGCTCAGTGCGATACTGCAATGGGTCGCCGGGATTCAACTCCTCGATGTATAGGTCCTGTTGATCTGAACCGAAAACCGTGAACCCCCACGCAATTTGCTGATTGTGTCCTAATGCCACGCCGGGTAAGCTCGGCTCGCCTGCGCCAATTACATCCCACCCTGGCGCGGACAAATGAACCATGTAGCGAAGTGAGGGCACCGCAAGTACGCGATGCGGATCATTCGCAAGCAGAGGCTTGCCAGTTTCGGTCAGTGTGCCAGCGACGGTCCAATTGTTGCTGCCCTCGATGTAGTACGGGGGGATCTTGATCCTGGTGTCACTGCCCACAAGATTTGTCAGCAAACCAGGAGAAAGGCCCGAATAATTTGTGGCTGGTGAGGGATCGAGAGTAACCTTCGGGTCCAAATCGAGCAGCTTTGAGGCTTTTTCAGGGCCGAGCGCGGACACCAGTTCGGCGTTCTCCAGTTCGGCAAAGGCATTCCCCGTCATTGAAAATGCCGCCATTCGATTCAGGCAATCTTCTGGCTTCCACGGCTCAGGCTTGAAACCCGCCAATTTGAACTCATAAGGCAACCCTGGACCGTCGGGGGCCAATCGCACCTCAATATTTGCGTTGATTCCGCTCGTGAAAGCTTCGAGGATCTCTTTCGTATCTGGGGAATAACTCTCGTACTCCCGTGTCATATCGCCGTGGTACCGCAGCAAGCGAGCGTTCAGGTCGCGGAATAGCGCTGAAGAGCCCAAAATCTCAGCTAGCCGCCCCTGCCCCGATCGCTTCCAGAGCTCCATCTGGAACAACCGATCTTGGGCCGCCACAAAGCCTTGCGCAAAGAAGAGGTCGTGCTGTCTGCGAGCATAGATGTGGGCAACACCCCAACGGTCCCGTAGCACGCGCACAGGTTCGTGTAAGCCCGAAAGCTTCAGGGTCCCTTGAATTATGGACGATTGCATCGGCTTCGCCGCTGCGCCTGAGGCGTCCTCGCCCGCATGGACAGGTCGAAATGAGACGAAGAACACAAGGCAAGCCAAGACTGTGATCGCCGTCCTCAAGAGATATATCTTTCCCACGGTGTCGCCTCATCGTATTTGTAAGCCGGGCTGCGAAAGAAGTCCTTTGCAGCGGCTTGCAAAACTCTTAAGAAATTCTTTTTGGCGGGCAGGACCGGCGCTACCGATGAATTCACGCCGTTAGCATCGCTGCGATACCTGCTGGGACTTTAGAAACTTGTCTGTCGAATAAGAGACAGAAATCGCGGATCAGAGCGAAGGCTGTTCAGGCTAGGGTCCACTCTCAAGTATGCGATGGACGTGGAACGATCCAGACTCGCCCTTTCCAGCCACTCTAACCCATGTTCCTTGTTCCCCATGCCGACGTAGATTAAAGCAATGGCAAACGGAGGAACATACTTGGTTTCTGACAATTGCTGGAGATGTTTCAGCGATTGCAGCGCTTTCTCGATCATGCCGCACATGGCGTAGGCGTGCCCGAGGGATCCTTCGTAATATCCATCGCCGCCAGACAGCGAAACGGCCTTTTCATATTCGTCAATTGCCAGACGGCAATGACCCTGATGTTCGTAGATGTTTCCGAGTCTGAAGTGAGCTCGCGGAAAATTGGGGTCGAGGTCGATAACCCTGTGTAAAATCGCTATTCCCTCATCGCTGCGGCCCGCCAGGAAATACGTCCATCCGGCGTTTGTCCCGATTATCGCCGAAAGCGGATCATCTGTTTCGGCAAGCTTCGCTTCGCTAACCGCTTCCGAACCCGAGCCCATCACGGCAAGATTGAAACCACGCCACGAATGAGCCATTGCATAATTCGAGTCCTGTTGTAGTGCGGTAGCAAATTCTTTCTCCGCGGCAGGTCCATCCCAATCGTAGTAGAAATGAACAAAGCCCAGTGTGGCGTGCGCGCTCGCGAGTGTTTTATCGATCGCCAGTGCCTTGGCTGCCATTACCTTCGCCTTCGGAAACGCCTCGTTCGGAGGCAGAACCGTATACAGGCCGAGCATGGCGTACGAATCGGCGACTCCTTCGTAGGCTTCGGCATAGTTCGGATCCAAGGCGATCGCACGTTTGAAGTACTCGAGACCCTTCTTCAAACCTTGACCTGTTCTCTCGCTCCAAAAGTAACGTCCCCGCAGATAGTCTTGAAACGCTTCGTTATTTGTGGTCGAGTGTTTTTCCAGGCGCTTTTTCTCCTCGCCCGTAAGCTCGACGCGAACTGAACTCGCGACCTCGCTAGAGACCACATCTTCGATGCCAAACATGTTCGTGTATCCGACATCGAAAGTGCCGGCCCAGAGCTGCATCCCATCGGCTACATGGATCAGTTCCGCTGTGATGCGCAAGCGATCCCCGGCTCGTTGAATGCGTCCATCGAGCACGGCGTCAACTCCCTGCTCTCGGCCGACAGCCCGCGGGTCTTGGGAAGTGTTCGCGTATTTTTGGATCGCCCGGGTCGGTCGGGTTGCGATTTTGCCGGTGCTTCCTAATTTCGTGATCAGTGCGTCCGCCATGCCCAGCCCAAGATACTCATCGCCATTCTGCGCACCCGAGATCTCAAAGGGAAGAACTGCTAAGGATCTGATCTCCAAGTTTCTCGCCGGCTCTAGCGAACGGGCGGTTCTTGGCGACCATCGGGATACCACAACAGCGATCGTAAATATCACTGCAATCAGCAGTCCGACCAGCGCCCGACGAAAGTGACTGGGAAAAAGCTTCATCCCGAAGCTTGGCACGGAAGGATTGCCGTTCAACGGCTCAGGCGCTAGCGTGGCGTTTTGCGCATCTGCTTCTTTCGAGATCACGCGGACTTCCGCCACGAAACGATAACCATGTTTGGCTACAGTCTTTATGTAGGCAGTGTCCTCGCCGAGTGCTTTGCGCAAAACAGAGATCATTACGCAGAGGTTTCCCTCCTCCACGAATGTGTCAGGCCAGAGCGCTTTCATCAGCTCTGCCTTTTCAAGTAGTCGACCATGATTCTCGACAAGCAGTAACAATAGTTCGAAGGCCTTCGGACTAAGCGGCACAGGCTGCCCGTTGTGAAGCAGTTCGCGTGACGAACGATGCAGGAGGAAATTACCGAATGCGTACTGGCTATCGTGGTCACTCATGTTGACCTCGAAGTGCTTCTTAAGAAATCTTCAAGAATTTTCAAAGGACTTCCAATCCAATGAGCGGCAGCATGAGCGGTGAGAGGGGTCCCCTGAAAATGCGGGCATTATAATCTCGACTTTCATTCTGCGCAACAACTCACTATTGCGTTTGCGGGAACCATGAGGGGGCCAAACCCGCCTGAGTCAGAAACAACCTCTCCCGCACGTTTAAGTAACACAAATCACCTGGAAGGGCGAAAATTGAACTTCAGAAACCGGAAAGCCGCCGTGAGTTACAGCGTCTTGCTGTTGTTAATCCTTGCCGCATTGGTATCCGGAACTATAGTCAGTAGCGCACAGCGTCCGCAATCACAAAACGCGCAACCACCTCGCACCGGCCCGGATGCGCTGCCCGGCACCAAATGGTCGGTCAGCCAGATTCAACAAGCTGTCGCACCGGTACGCCCCGGACGTGTGCTGCTTCCTCAACATTGGCCAAATGACGCTCGGGTCGCGGTAGTCGTAAGCTTCGATATTGACAATGAGTCGTATGCGCTCTCGACCGGCAACACTGCTCCAGGCCCGCTTTCGGACGCGGAATACGGCGCAACCGAAGGTTTACCGCGGATCGTCGCAATGCTGGATCGCTTAGACATTCCTGCAACTTTCTTCACGCCCGCCGCCAGCGCGATTCTCGCTCCCGAGATGATTCCGGAAATCATGAACTCCGGAAAAAATGAAATTGCACTCCATGGTTGGATTCATGAATCCGTTGATGTACTAAACGACGGCGCCGAGGAAGAAAGACTCCTGAACCAGGCCATCGATTACATCGCTCGCATCTCCGGCAAGAAACCTGTAGGCAGCAGGACCGGCAGTTGGGCATTCAGCCCTTACACAGCAAGCGTCGATCAGAAACTAGGCCTCACGTACGACAGCAGCCTCATGGCGATGGACGTACCGTACGAGATCATGACGAACGGAAAGAATACGGGACTGGTTGAGCTACCTGTCACTTGGGTGCAAGATGACGGAATCTATTTTGGTCCGCAAGGCGCACTGCCTTCACCCAGGTTAATTTTTGAGGTCTTTCGCGATGAGTTCGATATGGCCTATCGGGAGAGATCGTTTCTCATGCTCACCTTCCACCCCAATGCTGAGCGCCGGTCGCGCTTCCTGTATCTTGAACAACTCATTGCCTACATGAAAACCAAGCCGGGCGTGTGGTTCGCCACCGCAGAACAAGTGGCCAACTATGTTAAAACGAATCCGACTGTTGATTCGCCTTTCGGCCGCATGCAGAGATAGACCTCAGGCCGTTCGGAACCCTTGTCAATCTACCCGTTCTGCGTCCCAACTCCTTTTGGATTCTCAGACCCCGTAATCAATAAGACAATGAATCGACCGTAGGATTCGACTTGACGTAATTGGCTACTTGTTCCGCGGTCGCAAACCAGACGCCCGGCTTGGTTTTCATGTAAGCAATCAGTTGTTCAAGGTATAGAAACCGAGAGCGACGCTCGATCTGAGGATGAAACGTCAACATTAGAAATGTGCCTTCCCGATAGGCCATATCGAACTCATCGCGATACACCTTGAAAATCATCTCCGGCGATGGCAACGAACCGCTCGCGATAAAGTAAGGATAATCGTCTTGCACCCAGGTAACGGGCAGCTCCAATACCCCCGTGTCCTTGCCGTTGGACATCAGTTCGTAAGGGACATCCATCGCCATCAGGCTGCTGTCGTACAGCAATCCGAGCTTCTGCTCGATATCGAGGGTGTACGAACTGAACTGCCAACTTCCCGTCCGACTTCCCACGGGCTTCTTTCCGGTTTCTTTCGTGTAATGCTGGATCGCCTGGACCATCAGTTTCTCTTCAAGCGCTGCATCATTCAGTTTTTCGACGGACTCATGGATCCAGCCGTGGAGCGCGATTTCGTTTCGTCCCGACTTCATGATCTGCGGGATAATCTGCGGCGCAATGATGGTGCTGACCGCGGGGGTGAAAAAAGTGGCGGGAACATCCAGGCGATCCAGCATGGCAATAATGCGTGGCAGCCCTTCGGTGGCGCCGTATTCTTCATCGGACACTGGTCCCGGCGCAGTCTTACCTTCTGCAAGAAAAAATGTTTCGTTGTCTACGTCGAAGCTAACCACCACAGCGACCCTGGCATCATTGGGCCATTTTTTCGGAATCATGACGCGCCCTGGCCGTACCGAGGCCACGGACTGCTTGAGCTGATCAACTGTCCAGGTAACTCCAGGTAGGGCTGCCGCCCCAGTTTTTGCGTTGGTGTCTTGTGCACTCAAATTGCCCGCCGAAGTCACGAGAGTAGTGAAAACGAGCAACAGACTTCCAATAAGCGCCTGAGAATTCATTTCTTTCAAGTTGTCCCCCTTTGAGGATTGCCATTTACACCGAGCCGCTTTTGCAGCAATGGCAACGATTCCAATATTCAGAATAAGAACTTCGCTCCCCACTGCAGCAAGCGTGGATCGAGTGCTTGATCCACAATCAGGAATGAAGGCGACACCATGGTACTTTCACCACCAAAGCCGCCGCCGCCGAGGTATTTGGTCACGTGATTGAAAACGTTGTAGCCCTCCATGAAGAGCTGCAGATGAGCGCGTTCATGGAACGAAATGTCCTTGGTGACTCGCAGGTTCAGATTCTCGATATCCCATAGCTTCAACTGGCTAGCGGATATCGGGGGCAATGGCCCCACTGTGCAAGGCGCGCCTGCTACCACATAAGCACAAGGATTAGCTCGGAATGCATTAATTGCGAGCAACTGCGCGGTGGTATCGCCGTCGCCGACTGTCTGCTCAAGTCCTGGAGGCAGTTGACTGGCCGTATTCTGATGTCCGTCAAGCGATACGCCTGCATTGATTGGGTATGGCGGACCGCTTGAGGCCGAAAAAATTCCGCTAAATCTGATTCCCACTTTCGGCACGAGCGCACTCGTGAAACTCAGGCTTACATTCTGCGGTACATTGGTCGGATTATATGCGTAATTATTGGGGAACAGGTAAGTCCCATAGAAAGTAGCCGCATCGATGATGCTTTGGGAATAGGTGTAGGACAAATATAGATTATCGAAGCCTTTTGTCCGAGTTCGCAGTTGCACTTCTAGTGCATGAAAGCTCGCCCAGCCGAAGTTGACGATATCCGTCACCTGGCTGAAGGCCGGAGCTGGTCGGGGGTTTGTCGCGCTCAAAACTCCGTTGGGAAGATTGACATCCTCACCTGCCCATTCATCATGCGATTTGTCAAAAACTGCATCGACGTCTAGGACCGAATTGCGGTTGATCTGCCATGCGAAGCCGCCAGTGAAGTTGTTGGAATAAGGCGTGCGAAAGCGGTTGTCGATAATTCCGATCGAGCGCGGACCACCCTGAGCAACGTATTGTTGCAGCGTCAGGCCTCCGAGCGTGGCAGTGATGTTCGGATAATTGCTCAACTGGGTAGGATCCGTGATTGCCACCGCCGCTCCGATCGTAGATTGCTCGGATTCTTCCTGCAACCAAGGGCGGTTGCGTGTCACATATCGACCGAAACCCGCTCGGAATAGCACACGCCCGTCGCCGAGAAGATCGTAGGAAACTCCCAGTCGGGGCTGAAGGTCGCTGTATTCGTTCCCTCGGTTTGGACTAATGAACCGGCTTATGCCTGGAAACTCCGAGTTCCGTAGCAACCCCTCATAGAACGAGTTGTCGCGCAAATTCGTGTCTAAGTCATACCGAAGCCCAAAATTAAAGTGCAAGCGCTTGGTCGCGGACAGGTCATCCTGGAAGAAAAACCAGGGCAGATTTGTATTGAATTGAAAATTGCCTGGCGTCTCCAGTTGTAACTCCACTGGCCAGGTTGAAGGATCCGCCTTGCTGAACGGCCTATCGGTTGTGAATGTCCACTGTCCATATTGATAGAAGTGTGCCCCGTAGGTATTCGTCTTGCGTGTCAAACCGCCACCGAATTTGAAATTGTTTCGGGTGTGGTTAAGAAAAAACGTGTCGTAGACCGTGTAATCGTTGTGGGGGAAGTATTGGGGATCATCTACGTTGCCGCCAAAATAGAATGACGGTCGCAGGATCGCTACCGCGCCGGGTTCGGTCTGAAGTGAATACAAGTTCTGGTGCATGAATATGAATCCAGCAGTATCCACTTTCGTCGGCGAGATCACCCAATCGTTTTCCGCCACCAGACTGTGGGATGTCGTGAAATTATCCTGGTTGTTGGCATAGTTGGCCGGTCCGCCTTGCGGAGTTACGTGGTGGTCATACGCGTATCGCACCCATGTGGTATCAGCCGTGCTCCATTTATGGTCGACTCTGGCATCCGCCAGCGACTCTGTCTCGGTGAACGGGTAATTTCCATTCTCCTGCGCTGCGAAGGGGTTGCTGGGTGGCAATGCCTCCACCGACGCTGTATTGATGTGGAGATTTTCGTATGCCCCAAAGAAATGGGTATTGTTCGAGCCGAGCGGGCCGCCAAATGTTCCTCCGGCACGGACCAGCGAATAGGGCGGCTTTGCGGTTGCGAAATAATTCTTGTCGTCCAGAGCGGCATCGCGGCCGAAATAGTAGGCCGTTCCATGGTAGTGATCGCCCCCGGACTTGGTCGCCACAGTCACGACTGCATTCATCGCGTACCCATACTGCGCATCAAATTGATCGCGATAAACCTTGAACTCCTGGATCGCATCCTGGCTCATATTAATGACCGGGGACCCCCAAATCGGGTCATCAATCGGCGCTCCATCGAGGATCGTGCTATAACCACTCCTTTGGTCCGCGACACCCCCGAACGACGTCACGTTGAATGCCGGATAAACTCCCATGTTCGTCATCGTCGTCGATCCGGGCATTGTCTGGGCGATTACCAAGAAGTCGCGGGTCAGCACTGGGAGATTATCGATTTGCTCGTCGTTGATCACCGACGCTGGCTGGGATTGTGTTACTTCGATCGTTGGAACCTCTCCTGAAACGGTCACATTTTGCTCTACTTGGGAGACGCTCAGGTTAAAGTCAACGGTCTGGTCAGAACCCACAAGGAGCGTGATGTTCTTCGTCTGTGTGCCAAAGCCTTTTGCCTCAACGCTGATCACATAAGGTGCAGGCTGCAGATTCACCGCCCGATAGGTGCCGCCGGTTCCAGTCGTTAGGGTTTGAACTGCACCGTTTCTGGAATTGGTGACCGTCACATTTGCCCCAACCACCATTGCACCAGAGGCATCGGCGACAGTACCGCTAAGATTCGCACCGACCTGAGCGAGCGTCGAAACCGACCACCAGCCAACGATAAAAAGGTACGCCACCAGATTGCGCAGCCAGTTGCCGCCCAAGAACTTGCAATGAACTTTCATGATCTCCCCCCACATTGCCGTCGACTTACGGCCCAGAAACTTGGGCGCTTAATAGCGCTCTAAGGCCAGCGAAGTTACTCGGGGTCTGATCCGAAAGTCCTTTGAAAACTCTTGATAAATTCTTAAGAACCTTCTGCATTCAGGGCAAAATGACTGGGTAAGGCCGCCCGGCAAGTGATGTGGTAGAAGGCCGCGGCAGCGCCCCTCCTTGACGGCATTCATCTCGGGCATGCCGTCTCATTTGGCCCGGCAAGCCTCCAGTGGCGTTTGAACGTCGGACATCGATCGACTAGGGATGGTCCACATGTTAGCTTGGCTTTCCGGCAGGTCTTGAGGTTGCTTAAGAATTTTTCAAGGCTTTTCAAAGGACTTTAGCGTGGTGGCTCATCGATGCTGCATGGTGAAGATTCCGTCCCAGCTATGTGCCTAAAGCATTCGGCCGGATTCAGATGTGGGGTTTTTCACCGGTTCCGCCACAGAGCCACACGGTCTTACTTACACAATTTGCCCAAGAACTGTATTCGTTATGCATTCCCATAGCAGCTTTGCACACTCAGGTGTTAAACGCAGCCACGATTTTGCATGAAGCCAACACACATTAAATCACCGGTCTCGAGCGAACTGCTGAACCAAATCGATGTGCGCGTTGGCACAATTCTCTCTGTTAGAGATATTCCGAATTCTGAAAAGCTTGTTGCTCTAGAGGTCAACTTCGGCGATCACAAGCGAAGAGTTCTGGCTGGAATCAAACGGGAGCGCACCAATCCCCGCGACATTGAAGGTAAACAAGCATTGTTCGTAGTCAATATCGCGCCGAAGAAGATGGCGGGAATGATTTCCGAGGGCATGCTGTTCGACATTGGTTATTTGGATGGGATTTCTCCGGTTCTGGCGGTGCCGGAATCGCCTGTGCCGGACGGGGCCAGAGTAGGTTAATCCCGAACTATGCTCGGGGTGGGAAGAAGTGACAGGCGGCCTCATTCCGAGGCGAGCTAACAACGAGATGGCGAACCAGGCTGATCTTCCAACAACCCGGCAGAGAAATCACGCTGTGGCCGCTGGATTTCTGGGTTGGACGATGGATGCGTTTGACTTCTTCGTCGTGGTCTTCATGATCAGCACGCTGTCGGACGCGTTTCATGTCACCAAAGCTCGGATCATTCTGACCATCACCGTGGCTCTGCTCATGCGTCCGGCAGGGGCCTTTATATTCGGCTTGATGGCTGACCGGTACGGCCGCCGTCTGCCCCTGATGATCAACGTAGTTTACTTTTCCATTATTGAAGTGCTGTGTGGCTTTGCCCCGAGCTACAAGGTATTTCTCTTACTGCGGGCGCTTTATGGCATCGGCATGGGGGGTGAGTGGGGGATCGGCGCTTCACTCGCAATGGAGAGCATTCCGAATCGCTGGCGCGGAATGATTTCGGGTGTGCTACAAAGCGGATATTCTTGGGGCTATCTCTTGGCGGCAGTGGCTTATCGGTTTGTGTTCCCGTCGCTGGGATGGAGATGGATGTTCTGGATCGGGGGCATGCCGGCGCTGTTGGCCTTGTACATCCGATGGCATGTGCCGGAGTCTGATGCGTGGAAAGAGCACGCTCATCATGATGTGGGAAAGATTTTGAAGATACTTGTCGGATATTGGAGGCCCTTCACCTATCTGTGCGTAGTAATGACATTGTTTATGTTTCTTTCGCATGGGACGCAGGATTTGTATCCCGACTTTCTGCGGGAGGTTCATAAGCTGTCGCCTGTTTGGGTTTCCTATTTGGCAATCATCTACAACGTTGGTGCGATCGTCGGCGCAGTCGCTTTTGGCATGGTGTCGCAACATCTCGGAAGACGTCGCGGGATTGTGCTGGCGCTACTGCTGTCAATCATCACCGTTCCCGCGTGGGCTTTCGGGAGCGGATTGCTGATGATTGGCATCGCCGCATTTGTTATGCAAGTTGGCGTTCAGGGAGCCTGGGGCGTCGTGCCAGTTCATCTGAATGAATTAGCGCCGGATGCAGCTCGAAGTTTGGTTCCGGGATTTGCCTATCAGTTGGGAATATTGTTTGCCTCGCCCACGAATACGATTGAGTATGCATTACGCAACCACTACGGCTATCGTTGGGCGTTGGCGGGTTTCGAGATCGCGACCATCATCGTGCTAGGAATTGCGGTCATGCTTGGAAGGGAGGCTCATGGCAAACCTTTCGGGAAATCAGAAGATTTGGCAGAGATAAAAAGTGTTCAGTTCGTGGGCTCCGGATAGTCACATTAGCAGGAGATTGAATTCCTGCGATGGCTGCCGCTAATGTCCTGGATACTGATCCGAACCAATGCCGTTAAGACCTCCGTATGAATTGACACAGCTTGACACCCACATGCGCCGAATCATGCTAACTTGCTTTATAGGGTGAGAAGACTCTGTGCAGGATTTCTTTGTTTTGCATTTCTGGCAACAACCGTTTCCGCGGTCGCGCAAGACACCAATCAAACCGATCACCCAAGTGCACAGGAGCGAGTAAAAGAGACGCTTCAGCAGATACGGAAATTGCCTGCCGAATGGCTCATTGGTCCCTACATTCCCAGCAGCAGGGAGTTGTTACCTCTAACGAATGAACAGCGAGCCGACGTCTACTTCAATCAGACGTTTCTGACGACTGGGGCCTATGTCCTGCGCGGTTTCACCGCCGGCATCGATCAGGCGCGCGGCGTGCCGTCACAATGGGGTGGCGGCATCGACGGCTATGGAAAACGTTTCGCTTCGCGTTACGGCCAATTCATTATCACCAATACCCTCCATTCGGTTGGTAATGCCGCTTTGGGTTATGAGTCCCGCTATGACCTTTGCCGTTGCACAGGATTTTGGCCGCGTACTCGCCATGCCATCATGCGCAACTTTATGACTTATAACCGCAGCGAGCGCGAGTTGCGCTTCGCCTCGCCATTGTATGTAGGCTCATTCAGTGCTGGCATGATCTCAAGTGTCTGGTTTCCGCGACCTCATGATGTTTGGAGGGATGGGGCCTACGCTGCGATTGGCCAAGCGGGATGGGGTTCGGCATACAACTGGGTTAGCGAGTTCAGCATTGATATTCTGCGTAGACTTACCGGCCGCAGGTATCCGCAAAATTTCCCACAACCTTCTTCATCTCGACCATAAGATCGGAGCCATTCCTGCGCTTACACTCGAACTTTGCTAACCTTGCTTGTTCGCCTTGAAGAATGACTCAGAGGTGCAAATGTCAGGAGGATTGCGCTTGTCCGTATTGATTCTTGGCGGTCTGCTCGTAGCCGCTGCCACTCTCGCCGGTGATGATTCTGTTACTCCCAGAACCACTCCGCCCTCGGGTCCCCCCAAAGCAAAAGTCGACAACGTGGTGGACACAATCCACGGGCAAAAGATTGCTGACCCGTATCGTTGGCTGGAAGACGCCAACAGCCCGGATACGCAGCAATACGTGCGCGAAGAACTGGCTTATACCCGCGGTATCCTCGACCCCCTACCCGGCCGAGCACAAATTCATGCTCGCCTCAAACAATTGATGTCGATTGGGACAATCTCCGCTCCTCAGATCGGAGGTTCCTACTACTTCTACACTCGTCGCGAGGGCACACAGAACCAGCCGGTGCTTCTGGTGCGGGAAGGACTGCATGGAAAAGACCGTGCGCTCGTTGACGTGAACAAGCTCGCCGTAGACGGAACTGTCGCCCTGGATTGGTGGTATCCCTCCGATGATGGAAAGTACGTAGCCTATGGCATCTCGACAAATGGTTCGGAGGAGAGCGTGTTGCACATTACTGAGAGCACCACAGGCAAATTGCTGCCCGACAAGATCGAGCGCACGCGCTTTGCCAGTCTGGCTTGGAAGAAAGACAATTCTGGCTTTTATTACACGCGCCATCCTCACCAAGGCGACGTTCCTGCCGGCGAAGAGGTCTACCACGTTAAGGTCTTTTACCACGCGCTGGGTAACGATCCGGCAAAGGACCCATTGATTTTTGGTGAACGCAGAAATCCACAGGACATTCCGCAAGTCGCGTTGCCAGACGACGATGATCGCTGGTTGCTCATTAACGTCTTGGAGGGCTGGGCAAAGAGTGAGATGTACCTGCAGGACCTCAAAGCTGGAACTCCGCCGATTGAACTCACGACCGGCAAGGAGTTTCTGTACAGCGGCGAAATTTTTCGAGGCAAGCTATACATCACGACCAATGAAGATGCTCCTCACTTTCACGTTTTCGTCGTAGACGCCGAACACCCGCAGCGGGAAAACTGGAGAGAAATCATCCCCGAGAACGATGCAGTATTGAAAAATGTCGCGGTATTCGGCGGCAGATTATTTGCGCAATACGAAAAGAATGCCAGCTCCCAGCTCCGAATTTTTGAACTCGACGGCAAGCCGGTGCAGGGAATTGCGCTGCCTACCATCGGGACAATCGGAGGGCTTACCGCTTCCGGCGTCGGCGGAAGATGGGATCGAAAAGAAGCATTCTTTGATTTTTCCTCGTTCACTGTCCCGCCTTCCGTTTATCAGGTGGATATGTCTTCCGCAACCACTCTTCTTTGGGAGAAGGTCGAGGCTCCGGGGATCGATCCGTCAACTTACGAAGTGAAGCAGCTTTGGTACACATCGAAGGATGGTACCAAAGTCCCAATGTTCGTCTGCCACAAGAAAGGCCTGGCCCTTGATGGCAGAAATCCGACTCTGTTGACGGCCTACGGCGGTTTCAACATCAGTATGACACCGGATTTTCGGGGAAGCCGATTCATCTGGCTGGAACATGGCGGAGTTTTCGCGCTTGCTAATCTGCGGGGTGGTTCCGAATTCGGGGAGGAATGGCACCGCGCCGGGATGCTGGAGAAGAAGCAGAATGTCTTTGACGATTTCATCGCTGCTGCCGAATATCTGATTACCCAGAAGTACACCGATCGAGATCATCTCGCGATCACCGGCGGATCGAATGGAGGCTTGCTGATGGGGGCGGCCTTGACCCAGCGGCCTGATCTTTTCAAAGCCGTTGTCTGCCAGGTCCCTTTGCTCGACATGTTGCGGTATCAGAACTTCCAGATTGCCAAGCTTTGGATCCCTGAATATGGCTCAGCCGATGACGCTAGGCAGTTCGAATGGCTTTATGCGTATTCGCCCTACCACCATGTAAAAGCGGGAACAGAGTATCCGGCGATCCTGTTCATGACTGCGGATACAGACACCCGCGTTGATCCTATGCATGCCAAGAAAATGACCGCTCTGCTTCAGGCCGAAGCGGTAAATGGAAAAAGCCGGCAGCGACCAATCTTACTGCGTATCGAAAGCAAAGCCGGACATGGCGCAGGCAAGCCAATCACCAAACAGGTGGAAGAAGGAACCGATCTATTTTCTTTCCTCTTCTGGCAATTGGGCGTGAAGGAATAGTGCGCATCAGGTGCAAGCGGCGCATTAAATTTCCAAATGTATTCCGTCTGCCGCGATCTCCCACCCGGCATTATGCACCTGGCGATATTCTGGACCCGATTCGTCCAGCATGGGATTGGTGTTGTTGATGTGGATGTAGATTTTGCGCGGACACCGAAGGCGAGACAGAATCTGCAAACTTCCTTCCGGACCCGAGACAGGCACATGCCCCATTTCCCGGGCCGTCGGACCGCTTCCTTTTACGCGCAGCAGTTCGTCGTCGACCCAGAATGTTCCGTCGAAAAAGAGCAGGTCCGCGGAATCGAGCCGCTGAAGCAGTTGGTCGTCAATCCGCGGAACCGCCGGCAGATAGGCAAGTCTTCCCTGCGATGATTCCAGAATCACACCAACTTGTGACTCCTCCGGCCGCAAACTTCGCATCTGTTCCGGCGAAATGTAATCCGGATAGTGGCCCGCCAGGGCAAAAGGCGTAGCGCAGATTCCAGAATCTTTTGCCTCTGAATCGAGCAACCGGGAGCTATGGCCGACCGCTAGCTCGGTCCATAAGGCCTGCTTCGAAACCCGGTTCAGGACGCCAAAAACCGAGTTATGTTTCCGAAGAACGCAAGCTACGGATGCCGTGGAATAGACTTGGAATGGCTGAAATTCGCGGAGCGATAAGAGACCGATGATCTGATCGACATCGGCGCCGGTTAACAAAACACCTGCTATCGGAGAATCGCGCTGCCCTGCTCGCGGATGCAGCACAACTGACGTTTCGATCTGCAGGCGCAGATCGGGCGAGGCGTTTAGTAGAAACCAGGAGTGTGAATCGTTGCTTACAGCGACTTGTGTTTGGGTGCGGGACTTTCCTGAAAATGTTCCCGACCGCAAGGCATGACAGTTTTTGCAGTTACAATTCCACTGCGGAAAACCGCCACCGGCGGCAGAACCCAGGATTTCTACCCGCACAAATTACATCGAGGCACTGACGTAGGAATTGATCTCACAATTCAGCGTTACTTCTTCAAATTGCGGTGTGCTCCACTGCATAAAATCTCACCCCTCAGGATATGAACTTCAGGGGGTTAGATTACCACAGTGGCCGCCTGGTTTTCTGCTCAATTCTTGGGAGCCTGACGCCTCGACTCAGAGTATTTCTTCCATAAGGAGTTCGCCTCCACCCAGTGCGGTGTTCGGTTAAGCTTTGCATATGGCGGACCCGAAAGCCTCGAAAACTCCCTTGGCAGCAGGACTTTGCGCCGATTGTCAGCACGCTGGTTGGATCAGATCGGACCGAGGTTCTGCTTTCCTGCGCTGTGAACTTGCCCTCACTGACACCCGATTTCCGAAATATCCGCGACTGCCGGTTCTTGTCTGTTCTGGCTACAATCAACGAAAAACCGCTTTAGCAGACTAGGACTTATCAATCCGGATCGAGCCGTCCCCGGTACGGATTGTCAGGAGATTCCCGCCGCCGTTCAACTTGCCACGAATATTCTTTTCGCCCAGATTTCCTTGCACCGTCACAGGAACATTTACACTGATGTGCCCGTCTCCGGTATGCAAATCCACGTCGGCGGCGAAATTGTCGGGTAGTTGCAAGCTGACGCTTCCATCTCCGCTATGAATATTCCAATCTGAATTCACGTTAGAACCCGGCAATACACGCGCTTCGACCCGGCCATCTCCCGTATGCAGATCCAAGGCGTCAAAACGCCCGCTAGCCGAAATACGGCCGTCACTGGTGTGAGCGCGCAGACTTCCATCCACCGAGCTGATTTCTTCGTGTCCATCCCCGCTTTGTAGTTCCATATTGCCCTTGAAGTTCGAGAGAACGATAGCGCCATCGCCCGTTCGCAGGTTGATACGCCCCTCGCGAGGCATACGGATATCAACGTTGACTTGATAATTACGAACACCGAAATTGATACTGATGTTGTGATGCGGATAACGCAGTTCAATATCCACCGTATCGCCATTCTGGTGCTCGTCAATCGTGATTCCGCCATTACCTATCTTGTAGTGGTTGCTGGTGACGTGGACATCGATCGTGTTTTTGTCCCAGGTGTCTACGTTCAGATTGGCATCCGAAGTTTGCACTCGCAGATCGGGTTTTCCCGTGATCGTGTAACTTTTAGACCATTCGTCGGCGTGCGCGAGTGGAGCTAGAACCAGATACAATCCCAGCAAGCTGACCGCAAAACGATGCATACGTTGCTCCCGCAGGGCAGAGACACTTAGCGCCTGCTATTTAGACGATGTTACGCAGTCGGCGTCAACTTGGTTCCGTTGAAAACACAATTTGCGCATTCGAACACGCTGCTTGTTCGCACCGAGCAAGTAGCCACGGGAAACGATGCGAAAGGCCGGAGTCAAAGGTCAGAAATGCAGAAAAAACGCACATTCATGATTTTAGGCCGTAAAGCTGCAGTCTTGCCGGTAGTGTTGATCGCAGTATGTCTCGCGGCACAAACGCCAAGCCCACGAGGCAATACGCATTCGGACGAGCAAACTGCTGGTCAACAGAGTTCGCAAGCATCGCCAAGCACTCTGCGTCCGTTGCAACTTGACAGTGCGGCGGTTCTTCGTCACCTCAATGAAATCATCAATTGGTATCGCCGTGCGACGACCGGCATCTCGTCTGTTGGGCTTCCGACTGACACCGTTTATCAGGACAACATCCAGCATCTCGGAGCGCAGATCGTACGGCTCGCCTTCGAATCCGCACGAGCCGAGGTTGCCTTGGCAGCTCAGCAGAAATCTTTGAGTACGACCCAGCCGGACGAAAGCACGCAGCAACAGAACTTGGCGCAGTTGCAAGCCAGAACGACGGCTCAGATCGAGCAATTGCAGTCGCAGCTCGAAAAGATCAATGCCGAGATTGCGAAAGCCTCTCCATCGCGCCGAGTGGAATTGATTTCACAACGAGATGCAATTCAAAGCCAATTAGACCTGCAGAAAGCGCTGCTCGATGCGGTGCAGAAGATGGCTTCGTTTGTGCAGACAAATGGCGAAATGGGCGGCGGGCTCGACGGGAGCATTAACGAACTCGCCAGAACCATTCCCGAAGTCCTTGGCTCGGCGGGAAATGCCGAAAACAAAGCTACTGCTACCCAAGCTACTGCCAAGCCCACGCTGGCCAATTCCGGCGGCCTGATCAGCGAAGCCATGACTTTGTACGACTACATGGCAGCCGTGCATCAGATCAATCAGGTGATTGACCAAACGAGTTACATCACCGTAACCGTCGACCGTTTGCGTACGCCTTTGCGCGATGCCCTCCGGGCAGCAATTCAACAGAGTCAGCAGATTGCCAATCAGCCGCCGGCCACAAATCCTCGCCAGCTTCAGACTGAACAACAAACCCTTCAGGAGCTGACAAACGGCTTCAAAGAACTTTCCAACGCACTCCTCCCTCTGAGCCAGGAAATGATCGTGCTGAATGACAGCAAGGCAACCCTGGACCAGTGGCGAGGATCGATTACACGCGAATCAAAATACGTTCTTCGATCTGTCCTGTTCAGAGTGGTTGGAATCATTCTTGCCCTGGCTTTGGTCTTGTTTCTATCTGAGATGTGGCGGCGCATCACATTCCGCTATATAGGCGATCCGCGCCGTCGTCGTCAATTCCTGGTGCTGCGCCGTGTGGTCATTGGTGCGCTCATCGTGATGGTTCTGGTGTTCGGCTTTGTCAGCGAATTCAGTTCGCTGGCAACGTTTGCCGGATTTATCACGGCGGGTGTCGCGGTCGCCTTGCAGGCACTTCTTCTTTCCATGGCCGCATATTTCTTCATCATCGGACGCTACGGCATCCGGGTCGGCGATCGCATCAGTGTCGCCGGAATCACCGGCGATGTCGTGGACATCGGTCTTGTGCGCATGTATCTCATGGAGCTTGCCGGAACGGGAGTTGACTTCTATCCCACTGGCCGCCTTGTCGTCGTTTCGAATTCGGTCCTGTTCCAGGCAGGCACACCGCTGTTCAAGCAAATCCCGGGAACCGAATACGCCTGGCACGAAGTGGTCGTGACCATTGCTCCAAATGGCAACCACAAGGCAGCACAGCAGAAGCTGGTGGCCGCCGTAGACGAGGTCTATTCTCAGTACCGCCCGGAAATCGAACGTCAGCACCGAGGAATCGAACGCCGCATGGATATCCAGATTTCAACGCCACACCCTGAAGCCCGGTTGCAGTTCGCGGACCCGGGTCTTGAGCTTCTGGTGCGCTATCCGGTCGAGATCCGCCGAGCACCGGACATCGACGAGAATATGACCAGAAAGGTTCTCGAGCTTATTGAATCGGATGCGACTCTGAAGACAGCCTTTTCCGGCAATCCGAAGATCCGCTCCGCAATCCGAGGCTAAAGCCTGAATAATGAGGTGGGCAGAAAACATGATTTAGATATAAGTTGCTCACGCTGATGTGGGGAGGTATCTGTTTCAAGCGCAACTACATGATCTCCTTGTTGTTAAAATGAGGGTTCTGTGGGAAAAAAGGACTATACTAAGTGAAGAAAAAGCGTATCCTGACTAGTCTGCGGAGGTAAAAAATGGCTGACAGACAGCAATTCCTGCACCCAATCCCGCCTGACCCGGAGTTAGAGAGGGTATTAGCGGAATCGCGCGATACTCGTGTCACAGAAGAGGAGTTGCGCGAGCAACGGATAAGCTTCGCGTTCGGTAATGCACCACAAGGCTCGGAGAACCGAATCACTAAAGACAGCGTAAAACTAGCTTCTGAACATATAAGACTGCTGCCCTGACACAGCAGCAGTCCTGCACGACCACATGTCTGTAAGAAAACAAGACGATCCCGCCCTATACACAAAAATCGAAGAACAAAATCTCCTTCGACAGTATGACCTGCTATCGAATTGCATCGAGATTGGGCTCAAGAAAGGTATTGAGGCTTTTGATAAATACACCTTGTGGGCCCTCAACTACGCCGCTGTCTCCAACATCTGTCAACTAGGTGGACGCTACCGCGAGTCTCCTATTCGAGTGGGTAACCACCTCCCTCCTCACTTTAATGATGTGCCGAAGCTAATGGACATTTTCTTTTCTGTCATACACGAAAATTGGACCCTTATGGACCATCCTACCGGGCTTGCTGCATTCGCCCTTTGGAACCTCAACTGGATCCATCCCTTTATCGAGGGTAATGGCAGAACGGC
>Ga0070731_10000688_pt1 | contig 41638 bp, 38 predicted proteins | sample Coa_R1_2_FD_66448 | JGI IMG/M metagenome (GOLD analysis project Ga0070731, IMG submission 66448) | Surface soil microbial communities from Centralia Pennsylvania, which are recovering from an underground coalmine fire - Coalmine... | ecosystem: Environmental > Terrestrial > Soil > Unclassified ...
TACCGGTGCTCGACCTGTACGGTGAGAACGATCTTCCGGGCGTGTCGCGCGCAGACTGGCGGCGGCGGCTCAAGCTCAATGCCGTTCCGGGGTCGGCCCAGGCCATGATCGCGGGCGCCGATCATTTCTACGTCGGCAGGGAAACCCAGCTCGAGGCGGCGATCCGCGAATTTCTCGAGCGCTTAAAATGAACCCGGGCTGATTTTGAAACCAGCGCCGTCCCGATGAATCGCAACGATGCCCGCATGCTCGCGCGCTACAACGCCTGGGCCAACAAGCTGATTTTCGAAGCGGTCGCCGCGCTGCCCGAGGGCGAGGCCGTCAAGCCGCGCAAGAGCCTGTTCAAGAACATGGTCCACATGCTGAACCACAATTACGTCATCGACCGCATCTTCCAGGCGCACATGGAGGGCCGCAAGCACGGCTATGCGGCGCGCAACACGCCGGATCATCCGCCGCTCGCCGACCTGTGGCGCGCTCAGCAGGAGGTCGACGCGTGGTACATCGCGTGGAGCGACGCGCTGACCGACGCCGCGTTGGCGGAAACCATCGACTTCACGTTCGTCGGCGGAGGGCAGGGCGCCATGACCCGCGGCCAGATCCTGCTCCACATCACCAACCACACTTCCTATCACCGCGGTTTCGTTGCCGAGATGTTCTACGGACTATCCATCCGTCCGCCGACCACCGATCTCCCGGTCTACCTCAGGGACGCGCACGTCGAGGGATGAGCGCGCACGACATCGCGGAGCCTTCCGCGTGGATCCTTCGGTGGGCGCCGCTCATTACCCGTGGCACCGTCCTCGACGTGGCCTGCGGCAGCGGCCGTCATGCGAAATTTTTCCTCGGGAAAGGCCTGAAAGCAGTCGCCGTGGACCGCGACGCACAGGCGATCCCCGGCGCGCGCTTCGTGCGGGCCGATCTGGAGAACGGCAATCCCTGGCCGCTGCCGGGGGAGCAATTCGAAGGCATCGTGGTGACGAACTACCTGCACCGTCCGCTGTTTCCCCGGCTGATCGAAGCCCTCGCCCCGGGCGGCGTGCTCCTGTATGAAACGTTCATGCTCGGGAACGAACGCTTCGGCAAGCCCTCCAACCCCGAGTTCCTGCTGCGGCCCGGGGAGTTGCGCGAGGCGTTCGCGGGATTGAGCGAAAAGGGCTTTGAAGAGGGCCCGGTGACCCTCCCAAAACCCGCAATGATTCAAAGACTTTGTGCCATGCAAGCGCGGAAGGGATAAAATCGCGCTTATTTGATTGGCGTCATTCCGGATGGAGCTGGGCACATGATTACAGGCAGTCTGGTCGCGATCGTCACCCCGATGCTGGAGGATGGAAGGCTCGACCTTGTCCGCTTCAAGGGCCTGATCGACTGGCACATCGCCGAGGGCACCGACGGCATCGTCGTCGTGGGCACCACGGGCGAGTCGCCCACGGTGGATTTCGACGAGCACAAGGCGCTGATCAAGCTGGCGGTCGACCATGCCAGGGGCCGCATCCCGGTGATCGCCGGTACGGGCGGCAATTCGACAGCCGAGGCGATCGAGCTCACCGAATCGGCGAAGAAGAACGGCGCCACGGCGAGTCTGTCGGTGGTGCCGTATTACAACAAGCCGACGCAGGAAGGCCTCTACCGGCATTTCCGCAAAATCGCCGAAGCGGTCGACCTGCCGATGATTCTCTACAACGTGCCGGGCCGCACGGTCGCGGACCTGCACAACGACACCACGCTTCGCCTCGCCGAAGTGCCGGGCATCATCGGCATCAAGGACGCAACCGCCAGCATGGAAAGGGGTACCGACCTGATCCGACGCGCGTCGCGCGATTTCGCCATCTACAGCGGCGAGGATGCGGCAGCACTGCCGCTGCTGCTGCTGGGCGGCCACGGCGTGATCTCGGTGACCGCCAACGTGGCGCCGCGCCTGATGCACGAGATGTGCGCCGCGGCGCTGGTCGGCGACGTGAAGAAATCGCGCGAACTTAACCTGCGCCTGCTGCCACTGCACCAGAAGCTGTTCGTCGAGGCGAACCCGATCCCGGTCAAGTGGGCGCTGGCGCAGATGGGCATGATCGAGGCGGGCCTGCGGCTGCCGATGACGCCGCTGGGCGAGCAGTTCCACGAGACGGTGCGCCAGGCGCTGGCCGATGCCGGCGTCGTTTTGCCGCTGCGCATGGTCGAAAAGCGCGCATGACCCTGCGGCGCGCGGCAGTTGCGCTCGCTGCCCTCGCCTCGCTGGGCGCCTGCAGTACGGCCAGCGACCTGCTCGAGGGCAAGAAAGTCGACTACAAGTCGGCCGGGCAGCTGCCGACGCTGGAGATCCCGCCCGACCTCACCACACCGGTGCGCGACAACCGCTTCGTCGTGCCCGACACAGGCAAGAGTTCCGCCACGCTTTCCGGCTACCAGCAGGAGCGCCAGCTGCAGGCGAAGACGGGCAACGCCAACAACACCGTGCTGCCCCCGGTCGACAATATGCATATCGACCGCGCCGGCAGCCAGCGCTGGCTGGTGGTCAACGATGTATCGCCCGAGAAACTCTGGCCGATCGTGCGCGACTTCTGGCAGGAAAACGGCTTCCTGATCGAGGTCAGCCTTCCCGAGGCGGGTGTGATGGAGACCGGCTGGGCGGAGAACCGCGCCAAGATTCCGCAGGATTTCATCCGCAACATTCTCGGCAAGCTAATCGACCAGATCTACTCGACCGCCGAGCGCGACAAATTCCGTACCCGCCTCGAGCGCCACGAAAACGGCGGCACCGAGGTCTACATCAGCCACCGCGGCATGATCGAAGTGGACAAGTCGGGCTCCAGCTCGATGTGGCAGCCGCGGCCGCCCGACCCGGATCTCGAGGCCGAGTTCCTGCGGCGCCTGATGGTGCGCCTCGGCACGCAGGAGGAGAAAGCGAAGCAGATGGTCGCCACCGCCCAGCCGGCGCCGGCGCGGGCAGCGGTGCAGACGGGGATCGGCGGCTTCGAGACGCTGGAAGTATTCGAACCCTTCGACCGCACCTGGCGCAGGGTAGGACTCGCGCTCGACCGCGTCGGCTTCACGGTGGAGGATCGCGACCGCCAGAAGGGCCAGTACTTCGTGCGCTACGCGGACAGCGACGCCGGCGCGCCGAAGAAGGCCGACGAGGGCATGCTCAGCAAGCTCGCGTTCTGGAAATCCAGCGACTCTACGGTGAAAGCCGAGAATTACCGGATACACATCCGTCAGTTCGCCGGCAAGTGCGTGGTGCAGATCCTCACCAAGGACGGCGCGCAGGCGAACACCGACACCACGCGCCGCATCGTCGCGCTGCTGTACGAACAGCTGAAGTGACGCTTCCCCGGGAAGGACGCAGCACATGACGCTGCGTTTGCAAGGACGCAGCGCGTGACGCTGCGTTTTGCTTCCATCGGCAGCGGCTCCAAGGGAAATTGCCTGGTTGCCGAAGCGGGCGGCACCCGCGTGCTGCTCGATTGCGGGCTGGCGCCGCGCGAGACCGAGCGGCGCCTGGCGCGCATCGGCCTGGCCCCCGCCGATATCACGGGCATCCTCGTCACCCACGAGCACGACGATCATGCCGGGCAGGCATATCCGTTCGCGGCGCAGCACCGCCTACCGGTCTGGCTGACCTACGGCACGCAGTCCGCGATGGCGGAATCGGGCAAACTGCCGGGCGACGTCGAAATCCGCATCATCGACGGCCGCAATTCGTTCGCAATCGATGGCATCCACGTGCGGCCGTACACCGTGCCCCACGACGCGCGGGAGCCGGTGCAGTTCGTGCTCTCGGACGGCGCGTTCCGCCTGGGCGTGCTGACCGACATCGGCGCCTCCACCGCGCACGTCGAAGCGACGCTGTCGGGCTGCGACGCGCTGGTGCTCGAGTGCAACCACGATTTCGACATGCTGTGGGCGGGGGATTATCCGAAGTGGCTCAAGGAGCGGATCTCGGGACCGTTCGGGCACCTCTCCAACGCCGCATCTGAGGAACTGCTTGCGGCGCTCGACCGCTCGCGCCTGAAGCACGTCTTCGCGGCGCACCTCTCCCACCACAACAACAAGCCGGAACTGGCGCGTGCGGCACTTGCCCGCGCGATGGACTGCAAGCTGGACTGGATCGGCATCTCCACCCAGGAAGAGGGCTTCGCCTGGCGTGAGTTGCGCTGACGCGAGCGTCAGCCCCAACGAAAAACGGCGGCCCTCGCGGGACCGCCGTTTTTGCCTGCAGAAGCCGGAATTACTTCTTCATTTCTTCCTTCGGTGCTTCCGCCGGCGCTGACGCGGCGGCAGGCGCTTCTGCCGGAGCGGAAGCGGCGGGTGCGGCGGCAGGAGCGGGCGCAGGTGCAACAGCAGGCGCAGGGGCCGGAGCGGGTTTTGGTTCTTCCTTGCTGCAGGCGGCGAGCGCGATAGCGGCCGCAGCTGCGATGATCAGTGCCTTGTTCATTGTCGTTCCCTTTGGTTTCGATTGAATTGGGGTTTTGCCAGCCTTATTGCGGCTGTGCACCAATTATAGCAGCGCATGGCCTACAAACCTAGCGTCGCGCTCGAAACACCGGGGAAGGAGGAGGACCAGATTTCCTGGAAGCGCGAGCGCATCGCCAGCGCCTCGGTCTCGTCGTTCAGGGCGATCGCGCCGCGGAAGAAATCGGCGACCGGGCGGCGCAGGTAATGCTGCGCGTCCAGCACCATGAAAGCATCCTGCAAGTTTCGGATCTCCTCGTGCGTCTGGTTGATCTGGATCGCATGGGTGAACAGTTTCAGCAGTCCCATCATCCGCGGGCTGCGCCGGGCAAGGGTTTCCGTGTGGTGCACCACGATGTAGATCCTGCGCGTGCGGCTGAAGCGCAGGAATTTCTCCAGCTGCGCGATGCGCGCCGGGGAATTCAGGCGCAGCGACGACAGGTCGGGATCGAAGATCCGCAGTTCGCGCCCGGGCTGCTCGAGCAGGCGGTCGACCGCCTGCTGGAACTCGCCTTCGCCGTCGAAGCGCTGGTACTCCGGCAGGGGCTCTTCTTCACTCACGGCTTGGGCTCAAGCGACAGGTACCCGGATCGATGCCATTCCAAGATTAAACGTCCCAGGCCCGCGCGGGCAAGCGCGCGCCCCGGCGCGCGCCTTTCGTCGGCCAGCGCCGCGAGCACCTTGCGCTGGGATGCGCGCGTGCGCAGCACTTCGCCATTGATGAAGAATCGGGAGTTCAGATAAAGGAATTGCGTCTTTGCATCGAGTTTTACCGTTTTGTCTTCTATTTTCCCGTTCAATTTCCTGTTTGAGGAAAAAACCACGTTCCCCTTCGGCGCGCTCAGATAGCGTCCGAGAAATTCCTCCACGTCGCCGCGCTTCCAGCGGATGCGCGCGAGTTGCGCTTCGGCGAACGCAAGCAACTCGGGCCCGATCCGCGCTGCGCGCGCGGCGGGGCGCAGCCCGGGGTCGCGGTAGACGGCGTCCGGCAGGCCGCGTTCGTGCAGGTGGTCGAGGAATCCAGCCGCCAGTTCCGCGCCGCGCGGCGCGCGAAAGCCGATCGAGTAGGTGCAGCAGGCATCCAGCGCGACGCCATCGTGGCCCCAGCCGGGCGGCAGGTAGAGCAGGTCGCCCGGCTCGAGCACCACTTCCTGCTCGGCGAGGAAGCGCGCGATCAACTTGAGCGGAGCACCGGGCACCAGGTCGAAATCGCGCGCGCGCGCGAGGCGCCAGCGGCGCCGGCCCTGCGCCTGCAGCAGGAACACGTCGTAGGAGTCGAAATGCGGGCCGACGCCGCCGCCCGGGGCCGCGTAGCTCACCATTACGTCGTCCAGCCGCGCCTGCGGCACGAACGCGAAGCACCGCAGCAACTGCTCGGCCCAGGCGTCGTGATGATTCACGCCGTTGACCAGCAGTGTCCAGTTGCGAGTGCCAGCGCGGCGCAGCAGGGATTGTGACAACGGTCCGCGCGCGACCTGCCACTTCTTTCCGCGCCGTTGCACCAGACGGGATTCGATATCAGTGCGCGCTGCGAGGGCAAATAGCGCACGCTTTTCGATCACGCCGCGCATTCCGGGCAGTGCATGGCGCACGAGAAGCGGGCGCTTCTGCCAGTAACGGCGCAAAAAAACCTGTGGCGACAAGCCCCCTAGCAGCGCTTCTTCCATCGATTGATTATAAATGTGGCAAGCGAGCGACAACATGGCAAACAGCACTTGTCAAACGCCGGTGCAGGCATAAAATTTTCTGGAGACGAATCCATGCTGCAACCAGGACAGAACGCTCCCGTATTCACGCTGCCGGATGCCGACATGCAGGCGGTGGAGCTGTCGTCCTTCCTCGGCAAGAAGCACATCGTCCTGTATTTCTACCCGCGCGACAACACGCCCGGCTGCACCCTGGAGGCGGCGGAGTTCTCGGACCGCGAAGGCGAGTTCGACCGCTGCAACTGCGTCATCCTCGGCGTGTCGCGCGACGACTGCATGACGCACGCCGCGTTCCGCGACAGGCACGGCCTGTCGATCGGGCTGCTGTCCGATCCCGAGGGCGAGGTGTGCCGCCGCTACGGCGTGCTGCAGGAGAGGGAGATGGACGGCGTGCGGCGCGAGTGCCTGGTGCGCTCGACTTTCGTGATCGACAAGAAGGGCGTCATCCGCCATGCCGCCTATGGCGTCAATCCGCGCCACCACGCCCTCGACATCTACGACGTCGTTCGCAAGCTGAAGTCCTGAGCCTTTCCTTTTTCGCCTATCATTGGCGAATTGGGGGAGGGTTTTGCCATGATCATGGGCATCCTGTCGTACGGCATCGGCACGCTGATCGGCTTCGGGCTGCTGATCGGCCTGGTGTTCCTGTTCATTTCCGACATCTCGCAGAAAAAGCACGGCGTGCTGCGCAACTACCCGATCGTCGGGCACCTGCGCTATTTCTTCGAGCAGCTGGGCGAGTACTTCCGGCAGTATTTCTTCGCCGGCGACCGCGACGAGATGCCGTTCAACCGCTCGACGCGCGGCTGGGTCTACCGCCTGGCCAAGAACGAGGGCGGCGTGATCGGCTTCGGCTCGACCTACGACCTGCACGAATCCGGCGCCCTGATATTCGTCAACCATCCATTCCCGGTGCTGGAGGAAGAACGCCTGCCGACGCCTTCGCTGCTCATGGGCGAGGGCTACGCCAAAATCCCGTTCGAGGGGCGCTCGATCGTCAACATCAGCGGCATGAGCTTCGGCGCCATCTCGGCGCCGGCGGTGCGCTCGCTGTCGCGCGGCTCCGCGGTGGCGGGCTGCTGGATGGATACCGGGGAGGGCGGATTGTCGCCGTACCACCTCGAGGGCGGCGGCGACATCATCATGCAGATCGGCACCGCCAAGTACGGCGTGCGCGACGCGCAGGGTAACCTCAGTTCGGACCGCCTGATCGAACTGTCCAGGGTGGTGAAGGCTTTCGAGATCAAGCTGTCGCAGGGCGCCAAGCCGGGCAAGGGCGGCGTGCTGCCGGCGAAGAAGGTGACGGCGGAAATCTCGCAGATCCGCGGCATTCCGGAGGGGCGCGACTCGATCAGCCCGAACCGGCACCGCGACATTTCCAACATGAACGACCTGCTCGACAAGATCGCGCACATCCGCGACATCACCGGCCGGCCGGTCGGCGTCAAGACCGCCATCGGCGGCTGGCGCTTCATGAACGACCTGGCCGAGGCCGTGCATCGCAGGGGCCTGGAGTTCGCGCCGGACTTCCTCGCCATCGACGGCGGCGAGGGCGGCTCGGGCGCGGCGCCGCAGGCGCTCGCCGACCACATGAGCCTGTCCATCGACGAGGCGCTGCCGCGAGTCGTGGACGCGCTCATCGAATCCGGTCTCAAGCAGCGCGTACGCGTCATCGCCTCGGGCAAGATCGTCACCTCTGCGCGCGCCGCCTGGGCGCTCGCGGTTGGCGCCGACTTCATCAACACCGCGCGCGGCTTCATGTTCTCGCTCGGCTGCATCCAGGCGCTGCGCTGCCACCAGAACACCTGCCCGACCGGCGTCACCACGCACAACCGGCGCCTGCAGCGCGCGCTGGTGGTCGAGGAGAAATACCTGCGCGTGGCGAACTACTGCAACGGCATGAACCGCGAGATCGACATGATCGCCCACTCCTGCGGCGTGCGGCACGCGCGCGAGCTGCGCCGCGAGCACGTGCGCATCGTGCAGGCGAACCACCAGTCGATCGCGCTCAACATGCTCTATCCGTATCCGGAACTGAAGGCGCGCGTGCGGGCTGCCTGATGCTTTCGGGTTCTTGCTTGTGCGGCAAGATCCAGTACGAGATCGAAGGCGAGCCTCGCTGGATGTATCAGTGCTTCTGCGGCAAATGCCGCGCAGCCTCGGGCGCCTCGTTCGCCACCAACATCATCGTCGACGCCGACAAGTTCGAGATCATCCAGGGCAAGGAAGAGCTTTCCGCCTTCGAATCCAGCCCGCAGAAATTCCGCTACTTCTGCTCCGGCTGCGGCTCGCCGATCTACAGCCACGGCGAAAAAACGAAGCAAATCGTATCCGTGCGCTGCGGCACGCTCAAGCACGACCCCGGCATGCGCCCCTCGTATCACGCCTTCGTCGCCTCCAAGGCTGCGTGGGTCGACATCCACGACGACAAGCCGCAATTCCCCGACTGGCCCGTTAGATGAACCCAGCGCTGCGGCAGACCACCTTTTCTTCCCCGTTACAAATAGGCGGTTTGCATTCCGTCTGTTTTCACGGCCAATTCACGTTAGACCTCAGCAAACGCGAATGCCAGCCCTAGTTGAACGTCCCGAACTAATCGAATCCGTTCTCACTTCGCTTGGCATTTCGCCACAGCAAATCACAGCGCGTTCATTGGTTGTTTGTCCCGAGGCTCAAGAGTTAGTCGTAGCAGAGATAGCTGACGATGGTAGAGAACACATGCTCATACCGACCGCCGCCAAAGGATGGCGACAGATGAGTGCCGCGGCCCTATCCGATGGCGTGACCGTCAAAATCGCTTCGGCTTTCCGAAGCATTGACCGTCAAGCTGAAATTGTTCGCGCTAAGCTGGCTCGAGGCCTGTCGTTAGACGCCATACTGTGTGTAAGCGCGCCACCTGGATACAGTGAACATCACTCTGGTAGGGCAGTGGACGTGACTACCGGCGGCGTAGCGCCGTTTGAGTGCGAGTTCGGGAACACGGTGGCATTTCAGTGGCTCTCAAAGAACGCGAGCCAGTTCGGCTTCGTCCTCTCATTCCCAGAAAATAACCCGTATGGTTACGCATATGAACCGTGGCACTGGTGCTTTCAGTCGGCTGCGGTCTAACCTGTCAATCCGAAGCGGACGCGAGCGCGCCGCTGATTTTGGGCGTTAAGACAGAGAAAGCCGGGAATTCCACAGTCTGCGCGCGTGGTCGATTAGCTCGCTTGCGGTGAGTCCAACCGGCCCGGCGCCGGCCTTCACGCACTCGTCGGCAGCGCAGCCATGAAGGTGAACGCCAAGTACTAACGCGGTCTCGCCAGAGTATTTCTGCGCGAGCAGCGCGCCGAGCATTCCGGAGAGCACATCGCCCATGCCGGCCGAGGCCATGCCGGGATTGCCGGAGGTGTTGATGAACCACTGGCCGTCACGCGCGGCGATGATGCTGCCGTTGCCCTTCAGTACGACGTGTGCGTTCAGGTTTGCGGACAGGGCGCGCGCGGCCTTGAGGCGATCGGCTTGTACCCGCGCCGTGGTGTCGGCGAGCAACCGCGCGGCCTCGGCGGGATGCGGAGTCAGCAGGGTATCGGCGGTGCGCCGGGCGCAGCCTTTGCGCAGGTCCTCGTTTTCGGCGATGAGATTTAGCGCGTCGGCGTCGAGCACGCAGGGCAGGTCGCTGGCGAGCACCGCGCCGAGCAGGGTTTCTGCGCGTTCGCTCTGGCCGAGGCCCGGACCGATGACGATGGCATCGAGGTCGAGGCCTAGGACGTCGTCGGGGTGGCGGAGCATGAGCTCCAACGCATCGGTGTCCACGGTCAGAGGTTCGAGCAATCCTGCGTAGACGCGGCCGGCGCCCAGCTTGAGCGCCGCGCGCCCGGCCAGCAGCGCAGCGCCCGCCATGCCCGCGGCGCCGCCGATGACGGCCAACGAACCTGCCATGCCTTTGTGAAAATTCTTCGGACGGGGTTTGAGGATGGTCCGGAACAGTGCCGGCTCGGCGATCCAGCCGCCGGCCCGTACCGACGATTGGTCGATCTGCAAATCGGCGACCGACAACTGTCCGCAGTAGTCGGGGCCATCGAGCGTCAGCTGGCCGGGCTTCAGGCCGATGAAGGTGATGGTGTGCGTGGCGCGCACCGCGCAGCCGAGTATCTGGCCCGTGTCTGAATTCAATCCGCTGGGAATGTCGAGCGCGAGCACCGGGCACGTCTGCGCATTCACGTACTCGACCAGCTTCGCGTACGCGCCGTCGATCGGACGGCTGATGCCGATGCCGAATAATCCGTCAACGATCAGGTTCCAATGGATGTTTTTCGGAATTTCTTCTATTTTGTTTATCAATGAAATTCTAAAAAAACGTTCCTTCAACAACCGCGCAACCACTTTCGCGTCGCCGCCGTTGCTGCCGGGCCCCGCGAGCACCAGCACGTCCTTTCCGGTGTCCGGGAGCAGGGAGGCGGCGAGTTCCGCAGCTGCCGCGCCCGCGCGCTCCATCAGCGGGGGAGAGACATCCCCTGCCGCCTGCTCGATGCGGCGGATATCCTGCGCGAGGTAGACCGGCCGCGACACGCGTCAGCGCAGCAGTTCGTACTTGCCGCCGCGCTCCAGCGCGCGCTGGTAGGCCGGGCGCGCGTGGATGTTCTTCAGGAATGCCCACAACTTCGGCCGCTTCTCGTCCAGCCCGCCGCGCACCGAAGCGGCCTCGAGAGGGAAGCTCATCTGGATGTCGGCGGCGCTGAACGCCGCGCCCGCGAACCAGGCCGACTTGCCGAGCTCGGCCTCCATGAAATCGAGGATGCGGTTGATGTTGGGCATGACGAACGTGCTTTTCGCCTTGCCGGCGATGGCGCGGGCGACCGGGCGGACGAAGAAGGGCATCGGCCCGCTCTCGATGCGGTCGAAGATCAGCTTCATCAGCAACGGCGGCATCGCCGAGCCCTCGGCGAAGTGGAGCCAGTACGCATAGCGCAGGCGCCCGGGTGTTCCGGGCGCCGGCGCCAGCCTCCCGGCGCCGTACTTGTCTGCCAGGTACTCGACGATGGCGCCCGATTCGGCGATCGTCAGGCCGTCGTCGCTGATCACCGGCGACTTGCCGAGCGGGTGCACCGCGCGCAGCTCCGGCGGCGCGAGCATGGTCTGCGCGTTGCGCTGGTAGGGCTTGATCTCATAAGGCACGCCGAGCTCTTCGAGCAGCCACAGCACGCGCTGCGAGCGGGAGTTGTTCAGATGGTGGACGGTGATCACGCGAGGACTACCTCCGGAAGGCCAAGGACCGCGCCGATTCAATTCCTGAGAATCGCTTCTACATCATCGGCGAGCGCCAGCGAAGCTGTCAATCCGGGAGACTCGATGCCGAACAGGTTCACCAGCCCGGCGATGCCGTGCTCAGCCGGACCCTGGATCAGGAAATCGGCCGCGGGCTCCTTCGGTCCGGAGATCTTGGGGCGGATGCCGGCATATCCCGGCGCAAGCGCCCCGTCCGGGAGCGCGGGCCAGTAGCGCCTGATGGCGGCGTAGAAGCGCTCGGCGCGCCGCGGGTCCACTTCGTAATCGATTTTTTCCACCCATTCGACATCCGGACCGAAGCGCGCCTGGCCGGCGAGATCCAGCGTGACATGCACGCCAAGGCCGCCGGGTTCTGGCACCGGATAGATCAGGCGCGAAAATGGCGGCCGGCTGGACAGGGAATAGTAGTTGCCCTTGGCGTAGTACTCGGGCGGGATTTTGTGCGCGGGGAAGCCCTCCATCAGTCGTGCAATGCTCGGGGCGCGGAATCCAGCGCTGTTGACCAGGACTTTCGAGCGGATTCTCGTGCCTTCCGAATGAATTTCAAACCCGGAGTCCGCGACGAGCACTTTCGTCAGGGGACTCCGCAAGCCCAGCATCGCCCCTGCGGCTTCGGCGTCGCCCAGATAGGCCAGCATCAGCGCATGGCTGTCGATGATCCCGGTCGAGGGCGAGTGCAATGCCGCGACGCAGTGCAGCGCCGGTTCCATGCGCATCGCCTCCGCGGCCGGGATTTCGACCACGTCGGCGACGCCGTTGCCGTGCGCCTTCTGCCGGATCGCCTGCAGCTCCGGAATCTGCTCCCGGCTGGTCGCGACGATGAGTTTGCCGGCGCGCCGGTACGGAACGCCGTGCTCTTCGCAGTAGGCGTACAGGCGTTTGCGCCCTTCGACGCAGGCGCGCGCTTTCAGCGACCCTTTCGGGTAATAGATCCCGGCGTGGATGACTTCGGAATTGCGCGAGCTGGTGTGGGTGCCGATCGCGTCCTCGGCCTCCAGGATCACGACCTCGCGGCCCGAGAGGGCGAGCGCCCGCGCCACCGCCAGGCCGACGATGCCTGCCCCGACCACGACGCTTTCGACCTTATCCATGAATCACTTGCTGGCTATAATACGGAGCTAGGCAGACCCGCCGCCCAAGATCAACAATAGCTTGAACCTCTCTGCAATCTTTTCCAAGACCGGCAAGGGCGTGCAGGAAGCGTCCGGCAAGACGAGCCACCTGTCGCGCGGCGACCGGGCGGTGCTTTCCGCGATCGACGGCAAGACTCAGCTTGGCGATGTACTGAAGAAATTCGAAAAAATCACCGAGCCGAAGTTCGAGGCGCTGATCCAGCAGCTGGACAAGGACGGCTTCATCCGTGAGGTGTCCTCGGGCTCGGCGTCCATTGCACCAACCGCCCGTCCCGCAGCGACGCCGGCCCGGGCCGCGCCGCCACCGCCGAGCGGCGGTTCCGATGATGATATGGATTTCACGCAGGCCATCAAGCTTCCGCCCAAGCCGGCCGCGCCCAAGGCGCCGCCAGTCGATCTTGCGGCCGCGTCGCGCGCCGAAGCGGAACGCAAGGCGAAGGAGCAGCTGGCGTTCGACTACAAGGCGCGGCAGGAAGCGGAGGCGAAGGCCGAGGCGGAAGCCAAGGCCAAGGCGCGCGCAGCCGCAGAGGCCAAGGCGCGGGCCGAAGCCGAAGCCAAGGCGCGGGCCGAATCCGATGCCAAGGTAAAGGCGGCGCGCGAAGCGGCGTTGCGGATGGCCGCCGAGGCCAAGGCGAAGACCGACGCCGCCGCGGAGCGCGAGCGCGAGGCCAATGAGCGCGCGCGCAAGGAAGCCGAGGAAAAGGCGCGGCTCGAGGCCGACCTGAAGGGCAAACTCGAGGAAGAGCGCAAGGCGCGCGAGGAAGCGGAGCGACGCGCCCGCGAAGCCGCCGACCAGGCACGCCGGGAGATCGAGGAGAAGGCGAAGCGGGACGCAGAGGAACTGCGCCAGCGCCTCGAGGCCGAGATGAAGGCCAAGCTCGAGGAGGAAAGGAAGAAGCGCGAGGAAGAGGACAGGAAGCGGCGCGAAGAGGACGAGCGCCGCCGCAAGGAAGAAGACGAGCGTCGTGCGAAAGAGGACGCCGAGCGCCGCGCCCGCGAGGAAGCGGACAGGAAACGCCGCGAGGAGGAAGACCGGCGCCGCAAGGAAGAGGACGAGCGCCGGGCGAAGGAAGAGGCGGAGCGCCGCGCGAAGGAAGAGGCGGACAAGAAGCGCCGCGAAGAGGAAGAGCGGAAACGGCGCGAAGAAGAGGCTGCCCGGCGCAAGGCGGACGAGGAACGGCGTGCCAAGGAAGACATCGAGCGTCGCGCCAGGGAGGATGCCGAGCGCAGAGCAAAGGACGACGCAGAGCGCAGAGCAAAGGACGACGCAGAGCGTCGTGCGAAAGAGGAGGCCGAGGCGAAGGCGCGTGCGGCGCAGTCCGCGTCCTTCCCTGCGATAGAAGTTCCGACCCCGCCGCCCGCTGCTGCTGCGGGCGGCGACATCGGCGATTCGCTGCTGGCCGATCTCGACTCCTTCACCCAGCGCGAGGAGGAAGAGGCCAAGGCGAAGGAAGAAGCCGAGCGCAAGGCGAAGGAGGAGTCGGCGCGCAAGGCGAAAGCGGAGGCGGAGCGCAACGCAAAAGAGGAAGCGGACAGGAAAAAGCGCGAACAGGAAGAACGCCGGCGCAAGGAAGAGGAAGAGCGCAAGGCGAGGGAGGAAGAGGAGCGCAGGGCGGCGGAGGAAGAGGAGCAGCGCGAGCAGGAGGAGGCCGAGCGCAAGAAGAAGGCGAAGGAAGCGCAGGCGGCGAAGCAGGCTGCGGAAAAAGCCGCGCAGAAGCCGGCAAAGAAGGCGGCGCAGCGACCGGCTGGCGGCAAGCCGGACTCGGGCGAAGACGACATCGATGTGTCGGACGACGACATCGACATGGACGACATCAAGCGCGATCAGAAAGTCCTGTCGAATACGGCGCGCAAGATGGCGGCCGATCAGCCTTCAACCGCGGCAACGGCTGCGGGGCGGCCCAGGAAATGGGGCAAGCCCGCCGCGATCGTGCTGTTCGCGGTGCTGATCGCCGGCCTCGGCGCCCTGCAGCTGATGCCGATCTCCACTGCGGAGTACGAGAAGGCGGCGTCGGATGCGACGGGCGTGCCGGTGAAAATCCGCTCGGCGCACCTCTCGGTAATTACCGGAATAGAGGTCAAGTTCGAGGGCGTATCGGTCGGCGACAGCGTGAAGATCGGGCTGGTGCGCGGTTACCCGGAGATCGGCTCGCTGTTCGGCGCGAAGAAGGCGTTCAGCCGGATCGAGCTCGAAGGCGCGTCGGTCTCGCAATCGCAGCTCGCCGACGCCGTACTGGGGAAGATTTCCGGCGAGAACCTGCGCATCGGCCGGATCGTGATCAAGCAGGCAAAGCTCGACGGCCCGGTGGCGCTGCCGCCGATGGATATCGAGGCCACGGTCTCGGCAGACGGGTCGCTGAAGTCGGTCAATCTGAGCGGTGGCGACAAGATCAGCGTGCAGCTGTCGCCGAAAGGCAACGACATCGGCTTCGAAATCAGCGCCGGCAGCCTGGCGCTGCCGTTCGTCCCCGCGCTGACGCTGGTGGATTTCGGCATGAAGGGCGTCGCAAATCGCCAAGGTGTGGCGAGTTCAGAGTTCGACGGCCGCGCCTTCGACGGCGTCATCAGCGGCACGGCCAAGATCCGCTGGGGCGCCAGCTGGAGCGTCGACGGTGAGGTGCGTTCGCGCGCGGTGAAGATCGCCGTGTTCGCCCCGGCGCTTGTTTCGGAAGGCAAGGTCGAGGGCCATGGCGCCTACTCGATGAGCGGCGGGACGCCGGCAAACCTGTACGAAAGCGCGCGGATACAGGGTGAATTCAAGATCGAGCAGGGTGTGCTGGGCAGTTTCGACCTGACGCGGGCGCTGCAAACCGGCGGCGCGCAGACCGAAGGCAGGACCGTTTTCTCCGAGTTGACGGGCCAGGCGGTCTACGACAAGGGCGCGGTGCAGATACGCAATGTCTCGATCACCGCGGGCGCCATGAACGCGGGTGCGAGCCTGGACATCGACGCCAGCGGCGGGCTGTCGGGACGGGTCGTCGCCGACGTCAAGACGCCGAACCAGACGCTGCGCGCGACGCTCAACCTTTCGGGCAAGATCCAGGATCCCGTGATCAGGAAGTGACGGCCACCGTTCTCCGCTTCCGCGGCGCGCGCGCGCTGTCGGATTTCCGCCTTGCCAAGCTGTTGCCCGAACTGAAGAAAGCGCATCCCGCCGTGCGCGGGGTTGCGGCCGAGTTCTGGCATTTCGTCGAGGCCGACGGCGAGCTGGGCGCCGGCGAAAGGAAACTGCTCGAGCGCCTGCTGCGCTACGGCACGCCGCCCGCCGGCGATCCGGCCGGCGAGCTGTTTGTCGTGGTGCCGCGGCTGGGCACCATTTCCCCTTGGTCGTCCAAGGCGACCGACATCGCGCGCAACTGCGGACTCGGCGGCGTGCGCAGAATCGAGCGCGGTATTCTGTTTTCCGTTTCTTCAAAAGGGAAAATCAGCCGCGAGCGGATCGGCGCGTTGATACACGATCGAATGACCGAAAGCGTGCTCGGCTCGCTGGGCGAAGCCGACGGCCTGTTCCGGCATGTGCCGCCGCGGGCCCTCGGCCGCGTGCCGCTGCGGCAGCTGGACGAGGCCAATGCGCGCCTCGGCCTGGCGCTGAGCGGGGAGGAGATCGCCTATCTGCGCGACGCCTACCGTACGCTGGAACGCGATCCCACCGACGCCGAACTGACCATGTTCGCACAGGCCAACTCGGAGCATTGCCGCCACAAGATCTTCAACGCCGACTGGATCGTGGATGGCGAACGCAAGGACCGGTCGCTGTTCGCGATGATCCGGCACACGCACGCAGCCAATCCGCAGGGCACCGTGCTGGCCTATTCGGACAACGCCGCCATTCTTGAAGGCACCCTGGCGCAGCGCTTTTATCCCGGCACGGACTTCATATACAGGGCGAATCCGGAAAAAACGAACCTGGTGATCAAGTGCGAAACCCACAACCATCCGACCGCGATATCGCCCTTTCCTGGCGCCGCAACGGGAGCGGGCGGCGAAATCCGTGATGAAGGCGCAACCGGACGCGGAGCGAAGCCCAAGGCGGGCCTGGTGGGCTACTCGGTCTCCAACCTGCGCCTGCCGGGGGCGCTGCGCCCCTGGGAGGAAACCGACTACGGCCGGCCCGGCCGGATCGTTTCGGCGCTGCAGATCATGACCGAAGGTCCGATAGGCGCGGCCGCGTTCAACAACGAATTCGGGCGTCCCTGCCTCGCCGGATACTTCAGGACTTTCGAGCAGGCGGTCGGCGGTGCGCAGCGCGGCTACCACAAGCCCATCATGCTGGCGGGCGGCATCGGAAACATTTCCGCAACAGACTGCCTGAAGAAGAAATTTGAAGAGAAAACGCTGCTGATCCAGCTGGGCGGGCCGGGAATGCTCATCGGCATGGGCGGCGGCGCAGCGTCTTCGATGCGCTCCGGAGCCAATGCCGAAGACCTCGATTTCGATTCGGTGCAGCGCGGCAACGCGGAAATCCAGCGCCGCGCCCAGGAGGTGATAGACCGCTGCTGGCAGCTGGGCGCGACCAACCCGATTCTCTCCATCCACGACGTGGGAGCCGGAGGGCTGTCGAACGCCATGCCGGAACTCGTGTACGGCGCGGGACGCGGAGCCAGGCTCGGGCTGCGCGCCGCGCCGTCCGAAGACAGCGGCATGTCGCCGCGTGAAATCTGGTGCAACGAAGCGCAGGAGCGCTATGTGCTTGCGATCGCGCCGGAGAGCCTGAAGGCATTCACGGACATCTGCGAACGCGAACGCTGTCCATTTGCCGTCCTGGGTGGCGCAACTGCTGACGGTCATCTTTCCGTGTTTGACGAGAATTTCAATAACAGCCCCGTCGATATCGATCTCTCGGTCGTCCTCGGCAAGCCGCCGAAGATGCTGCGCGACGTGAGGCGCGTCGCGCCGCGGCTGGAACCGTTGTCACTGGACGGCATCGAGCTGAAGGAGGCCGCCTACCGCGTGCTGCGCCATCCCGCGGTCGCCGACAAGACCTTCCTCATCGCCATCGGCGACCGGACCGTGGGTGGCCTGTGCTCGCGGGATCCGTTCGTCGGCCCCTGGCAGGTGCCGGTGGCCGACTGCGCGGTCACGCTGCTGGACTACGACGGATATGCGGGGGAGGTTTTCGCGATCGGCGAGCGCACCCCGCTGGCGCTGATCGACGGCCCGGCTTCCGGAAGGATGGCGGTGGGGGAGGCGTTCACCAACCTCGCCGCGGCAAGGGTCGGCGCGCTCGACCGGGTGAAGCTTTCCGCCAACTGGATGGCCGCCGCCGGATCGCCCGGCGAAGACGCGGCGCTCTACGACACCGTGCGCGCCGTGGCGCTCGAACTTTGCCCGGCGCTGGGAGTGTCCATTCCGGTCGGGAAGGATTCGCTGTCCATGCGCACCTCCTGGGAAGGCAAGGAGGTGGTTGCTCCCTTGTCTCTCGTCGTAACCGCCTTTGCCGGGATACCGGATGCGCGCGCCGCGTTGACGCCGCGGCTGCGGACCGATGCCGGTGAAACGGAACTGCTGCTGGTGGACCTGGGATGCGGCAGGAACCGTCTTGGCGGCTCGATCCTGGCGCAGGTATTTTCGCGATTCGGCAATACGGCGCCGGACCTTGATTCGGCCGTGCTGCTGAAAAACTTTTTTTCCGCGGTCCAGGATCTGTCAAAAGAAAATCTGCTGCTCGCCTATCACGACCGCTCGGACGGCGGATTGTTCGCCACCGTCGCGGAAATGGCGTTCGCCGGCCATTGCGGCGTCACCGTCAGCCTGGACGGGCTGGTGTTCGACCGCTGGAGCGACGACGTGGACGGCTTCAAGCAATCGAACGAGGAGCAGCTCTCGGGCCGGCTGCGCGAGCGCGCGCTGCAGGCGCTGTTCGCCGAGGAACTGGGCGCGGTGCTGCAGATCCGCGCTGCGGACCGCTCGCGCGTGATGGACTTGCTCCGCTCCTTCGATCTTGGAAACATGTCCTTTGTCGTTGGACATATGAATTCAAGAGACGAGCTGGTGTTCACGCGCAACGCCAAGCCGATCCTGAAGGAAAAACGCGTGGATCTGCAGCGAGCCTGGTCCGAGACCAGCTTTCTCATGCAGCAGCTGCGGGACAACCCGGAATGCGCGCAGGAGGAATACGATCGCATCCTGGATGCGCGCGATCCGGGATTGTCGTTTCAACTGACTTTCGAGGCGAAAAATCCGGCTGTCGGCAGGAATTCGAAACCCCGGATTGCCGTCCTCAGGGAACAGGGCGTCAACAGCCAGGTCGAGATGGCAGCGGCGTTCACGCGCGCCGGCTTCGAGGCGGTGGATGTGCACATGTCCGACGTGATCGCCGGGCGCGCGACGCTGGAAGACTACAAGGGCCTGGCGGTCTGCGGCGGTTTCTCCTACGGCGACGTGCTCGGCGGCGGGCAGGGCTGGGCGAAGTCGATCCTGTTCAACACCCGGGCGCGCAGGGAGTTCGAGGCCTTCTTTGGGCGAAGCGACACTTTCGCGCTCGGTTCCTGCAACGGCTGCCAGATGATGGCGGCGCTGAAGGAAATCATCCCGGGCGCGCAGCACTGGCCGGTATTCGGCGGCAACCGCTCGGCGCAATTCGAGGCCCGCTTCGCGATGGTGGAAGTGGTGGAAAGCCCCTCGATACTGCTGCGCGGCATGGCCGGCAGCCGCATGCCGATCGCGACTGCGCACGGGGAAGGTTTTGCCCTTTTTGAGAACAGTATTGATTTCGAGAAAGCGATCGTCGCGCTGAGGTTTGTCGACAATTATGGGAAAGTCACCGAGAAGTATCCGCTGAATCCGAACGGTTCTCCGGCCGGCATCACCGGCCTGACGACGCCGGACGGGCGGTTCACCGTCGTCATGCCGCACCCCGAGCGGGTGTTCCGGACCGTGCAGATGTCATGGTCGCCCGACAATGCGGGCGAGGATTCGCCCTGGATGCGGATGTTCTACAATGCGCGCCAATGGGTCGGCTGACTTTTCTCTCTTTGATCGCGGGATTCGCCATCGTGCACAGCTCCGCAAGCCAGTCCGCTTGCCCGCCGCTTCTTGACGCCGCCCTGCCGACGCTGTCGGACGACAAGCCGGAATCCATCTGCCAGTACAGGGGCAAGGTGCTGCTGGTGGTGAATACCGCCAGCCAGTGCGGCTATACCCCGCAGTACGAGGGACTGGAAAAACTCTACGAGAAATACAAGGACAGGGGGCTGGTGGTGCTGGGCTTTCCGTCGAACGATTTTGGCGGGCAGGAGCCGGGCTCCAACAGGGAGATCGCGAAATTTTGCGAAGCCAACTACGGGGTGTCCTTCCCGATGTTCGAAAAGACCAGCGTGGCGAAGAAACCCGTGAATCCGTTCTACGAGAACCTTGCCAGGTCCGCCGGCGCGCGGCCGGCCTGGAATTTCCACAAATACCTGGTGGACCGCAAGGGCGCCAGGGCGATTTCCTTCAACACGGACGTCGAGCCCGGCGATCCGAAACTGGTCGAGGAAATCGAACGCCTCCTGGCCGAAAAGGGAGGCAGCAAATGAGCACTGTGCGCCACGAACCCGGGCCGATCCTGAGCCTCGCAGTCGAGCACGGCGATACCGTCTACCTGGCCGGCATCGTCGCCAGGAACCTGAAGAACGACATCAAGGGCCAGACCGAGGAAGTGCTGGCCGAGATCGACCGCCTGCTGGCCAAGGCGGGCAGCAGCAAGTCGAAGCTGCTGTCGGCGACGATCTGGGTCACGGACATCCGCAACCGCGCGCCGATGAACGAAGTCTGGACCAGGTGGGTGGACCCGAAGAACCTGCCCGTGCGCGCCTGTGTCGAGGCCAAGCTCGCTGATCCCGCCGGCCTGGTCGAGATCATGGTGACCGCCACAAAGTAACGGCTGGATTCCCGCTTTCGCGGGAATGACGGCTGGTCGTCGTCCCCGCGAATGCGGGGACCCAGGTTTTAAAGATCTGGCTTATATCGCTCGACCATCTGCTCCTGCGTCTCGGCCGGTGCCTGGATGCCGGTCTGATCGTTGATCATCTGGCCCATCGTCGGCAATACCGCGCGATCCATTTTTCTGCCGGCATCCCAGAGTTTCGAGCGCATCAGCGCCTTGGCGCAATGCAGGTACACGTCTTCCACCTTTACTTCGATGATCAGCTTCGGCGTACGTTTTTCGCCCGAGAATTTCGCAAGCAGGGCTTGTTCATCGGATAGGCGCGCCCGCCCGTTTATCCGCAAGGTTTCGTCCACCCCGGGGATCAGGAACAGCAAGCCAAGCCGGCCGGTTCCGATGATGTTCTCCAGCGTGTCCAGCCGGTTGTTGCCTGGTGCATCGGGAATCAGCAGGGTGGCGCTGTCCGGCGCCCTGACAAAACCCGGATCGCCGCCCCGCGGCGAGGCGTCATAGCGATTGCCGCTGCTGCCGCTGGCCAGCACGACGAAAGGCGACAGCCCGATAAAGCGCAGGCAGTGACGGTCGAGATGGCCGAGCTGCTTCCTGAGCGCTCTTTCTTTCGCGGGTGGATACAGGACCCGGAGTGCCTCGTTGGAATCGATCATGATTTTTTTCCTTTCCCCGTATTATCATCAGCGCGATCGCGTGCAGGAAGAGCATCGCGAAAAGCATCGAATGTCTTCCACGCTGGAACGGGCGGCGTGTACCCGGGCCGCGGTGCGTATGCGGAGTGCTCGACCAGCTTCATCTTGTGTATGTAACGGGGGCAGTTCGGAAATATCGTGGCCGCCGCGATCCGCACGATGAACACGGCCCCCGGATATTCGGCTTTCAGCGGGTCGTCCTTCCCGACCTGCGCCGTGCCGTTGACGCGGATCCGCTTCGGGTTCTCGAAGTCGAGGAACAGCAGCCCGACGTTCGGGTTGACGAGCACGTTCCCCCAGGTCCTGTACATGCCGTTGCCGTCGTAGTCGGGGATCGCCAGGGTGCGCTCGTCAAGCACGCGCACGAATCCGGGCAGGCCGCCTTTGTAGGAGCAATCCGGGTGCCCCCGGGCGTCGGCGGTCGCTATGAAGAACATCGGGCAGCGCTGGATGAACGCGCGGTCCTCGTCGGTGAATGCCGCGCGGACGGTCACCTGCGCCAGGCGGTCGGCGATGGGCCGCGTTTCGCGCACGTCCTGCAGTTGCCGCATGCCATCGTGATACAACGGATCGTTTGCCATCAATCCCCCCCGTCACTCGAAAAGGTTGAGAACGCCGTCCAACCCGCAGTAGTTCAAGGCGTGCGTCGCTTTTGCCCGCACCACGGGCTTGGCTCGGTAGGCGACGGAGGTGCCGGCCTCCGCCATCATTTTCAGATCGTTGGCGCCGTCGCCGATGGCGACGGTCTGTTCGCGCGTGGCGCCGAGGCGTTGCGCCATTTGTCTGAATTTCGCGGCCTTGGCATCGGCGTCGACGATGGTGCCGAGCACGCGGCCACTCAGTTTGCCGCTGTCGATCTCCAGCACGTTGGACAGCGTTTCGTCCAGGCCGAGGCGTTCCCTCAATCGTTCGGTGAAGAAGGTGAATCCGCCGGAGACCAGCAGGAGCTTGACGCCGTGGCGCTTGCAGCGCGCGATCAGCTGCTCCGCTCCCGGAGACAGACGAAGCTTTTCGTCGTAGACGTCCTGCAGCACGTCTTCGCTCAGTCCGGCGAGTAGTGCCACGCGCCGGCGCAGGCTGGCCGGGTAATCGATTTCGCCGCGCATGGCTTGTGCGGTGATGGCGGAGATGTCGTCTTTCTTTCCCATGGCCGCGCCGATTTCATCGATGCATTCGATGGTGATGAGCGTGGAGTCCATGTCCATCGCGAGCAGTTTCAGGTCCGCGAAACGCCGGCCCTCGGGAATCCAGGCATGATCGATCCGGTGCGCATCGCACCACGCGGCGACGCCTTCGCGCCGCGTAACGCCGCGCAAGCGCCAGGCGCGTGGGTCCCGGGATTCGCTGAGCGGCTCGGGCGCAGCCGAGCCGCTCAGCCCCGCGAGCGCCTGCGCCTGCAGGGCGGTGGCGTCAGGGCTTTGAACGAGGAGGTTCAACGCGCTGCGCACCCACGGATTGATCGTCCGCCTTCGGCTGCGCCTGGCCGGGCTTGAGTTTGGCGCTCTCGCGCAGGGATTTCGCCATCGCGGGATCGGCGACGACGCCCAGGCCGAGATCGTAGGCGGTCGCGAGCTCGAGCATCGCCAGGCGGTTGCCATGGTCGGCGGCCCGGCGGAACCACGCCGCCGCAGCCTCCACGTCGCGCGGCGCGCCGATGCCTTTCTGCAGCAGGACCGCGAGAAAGAACTGCGCATCCGCGCGATCCTGCGCCGCGGCGCCGCGGAACCACTTGACGGCTTCGCTCGCGTTCTGCGCTACTCCTTCGCCGTCCAGGTAAAGGCGCGCCAGCTGCTCCTGCGCCCGCGGCTCGCCCGCCTCGGCGGCCTTCTGCAGCAGCGCCACCATTTCGCCGGTGTCATGCGGCACGCCCAGGCCCATGCCGTACAGCAGCGCGAGGTTGGTCAGCGCGACCGCCTGGCCCTGGTCGGCGGCCAGCTTGTACCAATGCGCCGCGTCGATGAAGTTCCTGAGCGCACCGCGGCCGTCGTAGTACATCGCCCCCAGGTTGTTCTGTGCCGCGGCGTTGCCGGATTCCGCGGCGCGCAGGTACCAGCCGTACGCAGCCTGAAGATCGCGCAGGGGCGGCGGCGCGGTCTCGAGAATGGTGCCGAGCACGTATTGCGCCTCGACGTTGCCGTCCGCGGCCATCGGCCGCAGGGAATCGATCGCCTGCGCGTAATCGCCGCGCGAGAGCGCGCCCATGGCGGGCATGAGGTTGTCGTAGCTGTCCTTATCCTTGTCTTTGTCCTGCTGCGCCTGCGCCTGCGCCGTGGCGAACGCCGCGGCCATGAGCAGAAGGAGAATCACGCGCATCTGCTATGCGGCCAATTGCTGCAAAAGGTCCCGCACCGCCAGCACCCGTTGCGGCCACTCCGGCATTTTCGCTTCCTGGCGCAGGCGATCGGTCCCCGCGAAGCGCAGGTTCTTTTTTTTTTGCACCAGCGCGATGATCCTGCCGCGATCCACGGGCGCGTCGGCCTGGAACTGGAGCTGCAGCGCTTCATGCGTCGCGTCGATGCGCGCGATGCCGAGCGGCCCCGCGAGCAGGCGCAGCTGGTGCGAATCGAGCAGCGCGCGCGCCGGCTCCGGCGGCAGGCCGAAGCGGTCGATCAGTTCCTCGTGCATCGCGTCCAGCTCCTCCTGCGTGGCGCAGTTGGCGAGCCGCTTGTAGAGCGTCAACCGCTCGTGCACGTCGCTGCAGTAGGTCTCGGGCAGCAGCGCCGGCGTATGCAGCTTGATCTCGGCCGCCGCGGCGATCGGCTGGTCGAGGTCGATGGCCTTGCCGTCCCTGAGCGCCCGCACTGCGCGCTCCAGCATGCGCGTGTACAGGTCGAAGCCGATCTCCTGGATCTGGCCTGACTGCGAATCGCCGAGCACCTCGCCCGCGCCGCGGATTTCCAGGTCGTGCATCGCGAGGTAGAAGCCCGAGCCGAGCTGCTCCATGGACTGGATGGCTTCCAGGCGCTTCTTCGCCTGCGCGCCCAGCGTCTCTTTCGGCGGGGTGAGCAGGTAAGCGTAAGCCTGGTGGTGCGAGCGGCCGACGCGGCCGCGCAACTGGTGCAGCTGCGCGAGCCCAAACCTGTCGGCGCGGTGGATCACCATCGTATTCGCGTTAGGGTTGTCGATGCCGGTCTCGATGATCGTCGAGCACAGCAGCACGTTGTGCCGCTGCTGCGTGAACTCGCGCATCACGCGCTCGAGCTCGCGTTCGCGCATCTGCCCGTGAGCCACCGCGATGCGCGCTTCCGGCAGCAGCCGCGCCAGCTTGTCGTGGGCGTGCTCGATGGTGTCGACCTCGTTGTGCAGGTAATAGACCTGCCCGCCGCGGCGCAGTTCGCGCAGCACCGCCTCGCGGATCAGTCCGTCCGAATGCGCGGCGACGAAGGTCTTGATGGCGAGGCGCCGTTCCGGCGCGGTCGCGATCACCGAGAAGTCGCGCAGGCCCTCGAGGGACAGCGCGAGGGTGCGCGGGATCGGGGTCGCCGTCAGCGTGAGCACGTCCACTTCCGCGCGCAGCTGCTTCAGCGCTTCCTTCTGGTGCACGCCGAAGCGATGTTCCTCGTCGATGATCACAAGGCCGAGGCGGTCGAACTTCACCTCGCGGGAGAGCAGCTTGTGCGTGCCTATGGCGATGTCGATGTCGCCGCAGGCCAGCTTTTTCAGGACCTCGGCACTTTCCTTGCCGGTCCTGAACCTGGAAAGTTCGCCGATTTTCACGGGCCAGTCGGCGAAGCGGTCGCTGAAGGTCTGGAAATGCTGCTCGACCAGCAGCGTGGTCGGGCAGAGCAGGGCGACCTGCTTACTGTCGGCGACGGCGACGAACGCCGCGCGCAGCGCGACCTCGGTCTTGCCGAAGCCGACGTCGCCGCAGATCAGGCGGTCCATCGGCTTGCCCGAAGTCATGTCGGAGGACACCGCCTGGATCGCGGCTGCCTGGTCGGCGGTTTCCTCGAAGCCGAAACCGTCAGCGAATGCATCCACGTCGTGCTGCTTGACGCCGAAGGCATGGCCCTGCCGCGCGGCGCGCTTGGCGTAGAGCTCGAGCAGCTCGGCGGCGGTGTCGCGCACCTGGCGGGCGGCGCGGTTCCTCGCCTTGTCCCACTGGCCGCTGCCCAGCTTGTGCAGCGGTGCTTCTTCGGGTTGCGCGCCCGAGTAGCGGGATATCACCTCGAGCTGCGACACCGGAACGTAGAGCTTGTCGCCGCCGCCGTACTCGAGCAGCAGGAACTCCGTGACGCCTTCGCCGAGATCCATGTTGACCAGGCCGCCGTAGCGCCCGATGCCGTGCTGCGCGTGCACCACCGGATCGCCGACATTCAGCTCGGAGAGGTCGCGCAGCATGCCTTCGACCGACGACTGCGCCCTGGCGCCGCGCCCCTTGCGCCGCGCGGTGCCGGCATAGAGTTCGGCTTCTGTGATCACGGCCCAGCCTTCCGCGGGTACGCTGAAGCCGTTGGCGAGGGGCGAGACGACGATTTGAAGATTTACTTTTTTCGCGTTGAAAGTTTGAAAATCTTCACAGGGGAAAGGCGCAAGGCCATATTCCCTGAAATACGACAGCATCGTTTCCCTGCGCCCCGGCGACTCGGAGCTGAGCAGCACGCGCAGTCCGGATCCCGCGATGTATGCCTTCAGGGAAGCCAGCGGATCTTTCGCGCGGCGATCCACCGCGAGCGGCGGCAGGGAAGCGGCGGCGACCGGCTGGTCGAGGTCCTCCTCCGGGGATTCGGCGATGTCGATCCGCGGATAGGCCTTGACGCGGGTGTAGAACTCCTCCGACGGCATGAAAAGCTGCGCCGGCGGGAGCAGCGGCCGGTCCGGGTCGCCGCCCAGCATCTTGAAGCGCGACTGCGCGTCGCGCCAGAACGCCTGGATCGCGCCCGAGACGTCGCGATGCAGGACGATCGTCGACGTCTCCGGCAGATAATCGAATATCGTGGCGAGCGCATCGAAGAACAGTGGCAGGTAGTACTCCACTCCGGCCGCCGGCACGCCGCTGGAAATGTCCTTGTAGAGGCGGCGCTTGGACGGATCGCCTTCGAACAATTCCCGCCAGCGCCCCCTGAACCCGGTCCGGCCCTTGTCATCCAACGGAAACTCGCGCGCCGGCAGCAACCTCACCTCTTTGGTGGCGTAGAGCGTGCGCTGCGAATCGACGTCGAAGGTGCGGATGGTTTCGACCAAGTCGTCGTCCAGGTCGAGCCGGTAGGGCACGGCGCTGCCCATCGGAAACAGGTCGACGATGCCGCCGCGGAAGCAGAATTCTCCGGGCGTCATGACCTGCGTCACCGCGTTGTAGCCGGCGAGCGCCAGCTGCCGTCGCAGCGCATCGCCGTCCAGGCGTTCGCCCTGGCGCAGGAAGAATGTGTAGGCCGCCAGGTACGCCGGCGGGCAGAGCCGCACCAGCGCGGTGGCCGCGGGAACGATGACGATGTCGAAATCGCCGCGCTGGATCTGGTAGAGCGTCGCCAGCCGCTCCGACACCAGGTCGTGGTGCGGGGAAAAGCTGTCGTACGGCAGCGTCTCCCAGTCCGGCAGCAGGCAGCTGCGCAATTGCGGCGCGAACCAGGCTATCTCCTCAAGCAGGCGCGCAGCATCGAGCGCGATCGAGCTCAGCACTGCAAGCGGGCGCGACTCTGCAGCCAGGCGCGCAAGCGCGAGAGCGTCGGAGGAGCCGGTCAAGCCGCAGTAGCGTTTCTTGCCCGGAAGTGGGTCTCGGTGCATGACAAGAGAGGGGCGCCATGCAATTATACGGCCTTGAAAATACGAAAGAATTCGATTTGGTCTTCCATGCGCTGATTCCTGCCGCTGGCGGCGGCACGCGCCTGCGGGCGCAGCAGCCGAAGCAGTATCTGGCGCTGGCCGGCAAGCCGATGCTGTGGCACGCGGTGAAGTCGGTCTGCGTGCCGCCGATCGAGAATGTATTCGTGGTGCTGGCAACCGAAGACCCGCAGTTCGCGCAGTTCGACTGGAGCGCGTTTGCAGGGCGCCTGCAGCCGCTGTACTGCGGCGGCGCGACGCGGCGCGATTCCGTCTACAACGGCATGATTGCGGCGACAGCGGCGGTGGATGCGGACGACTGGATCCTGGTGCACGACGCGGCGCGGCCCTGCCTGCCGCAGCGGGACCTCGCCAACCTGATCGCCGAGACGCGCGCCGACAGCATCGGCGGCATCCTCGCGCTGCCCTCGGCTGATACCGTGAAACGGGCGGGCAAGGATGAGGCGGGCACGCAACGCATCGCGGGCACGGAAGATCGCAGCCAGCTCTGGCTGGCGCAGACGCCGCAGATGTTCCGCTACGGCCTGCTGATGGAAGCCCTCAAGAAGGCAAAGCCTCCGGTGACCGACGAGGCCAGCGCGATAGAGCAGATGGGGCTGCAGCCGCGCCTGGTCGCGGGCAGCCGGGAAAATATCAAGGTAACCTTTGCCGAGGACATGAAAATCGCCGAGGCGATCCTGGAGAAGCGATGAGGATAGGACAGGGATTCGATGTGCACGCGCTGATCGAAGGCCGCAGGCTGGTGGTCGGCGGCGTGGAGATACCGTACGAAAAGGGCCTGGCAGGGCACTCGGACGCGGACGTGCTGCTGCACGCGATCTGCGACGCGCTGCTGGGCGCCGCCGCGCTGGGCGACATCGGCTCGCATTACCCGGACAGCGATCCGCAGTACAGCGAGGTGGACAGCCGCGAACTGCTGCGCACCACGGCGAAGAAGGTAGCCGCCGCGGGCTACAAGATCGTCAACGTCGACTCGACGATCTTCGCCCAGGCGCCGCGCATGGCGCCGCACGTGGCGAGAATGACCGGCAACATCGCCGCCGACCTCGGCATCAACCCGGCGGCCGTGAGCATCAAGGCGACCACGACCGAGAAACTGGGTTACATCGGCCGCGGGGAAGGCATTGCCGCCCAGGCCATCGCACTCATCGAGTGACTTCTCATGTACAGCCCTCCCTACAATCAAGTAGCAGACCGAGCCGAACTGATCCAGTTCATGCGCGTGAACGGCTTTCCGATCCTCGTCACGGGCACCGCCGGCGTCCTGCACGCCTCGCACCTGCCGGTCACGGTGCACGAGCAAGGCGGGCAGATCGTCATCGACATGCACATGGCAAAGAACAATCCGCAATGGAAGGAGTTCTTCGACGACGAGGCGATGGTCCTGTTCAGCGGGCCGCATGCCTACGTCTCGCCTCGCTGGTACGAGGACCAGGAGCGCGTGCCGACCTGGAACTACGCGGCGGTACATGCGTATGGCGTTCCAAGAATTATTTCCGATAAAAAAGAAAAATTCGAATCCCAGCGCAGGCTGACCGAAAGCCTTGACCCTCAGTGGCTGCCGAAATTCGACGCCCTGCGCCAGGAATACGTCGACATGATGCTGGACGGCATCGTCAATTTCTCGATAGCGGTGGCGCGCATCGAGACGCGCTGGAAGCTGTCGCAGAACCGCGGTCGGCGCGAGATGGAACTGATCGCCGCCGCGCTGGAGAAATCAGCCGACTCGGGCGAGCGCGCCCTCGCCGCGCTCACCCGGAGGCATTTCCCGGACTGAGCGCGACCTCAGGCAACCAGACTGATGCGGGCGACGAGGCCGCCGCCTTCGCGCGCCGCGAGATCGAGCCGGCCGCCGTGCGCGCGCGCGATGCGTTCCACGATCGCCAGCCCGAGGCCGGCGCCGCCGCGGCCGCTGCGCGCTTTTTGCAGGCGCGTGAAAGGCCGTTTCAGGCGTTCGGCTTCGGCCGGCGGCACGCCCGGGCCGTGGTCCTTGACTTCGATCACCGCGTGGCCGCCTTCGCGTGCGGTCGCGATCTCGATGGCGCCGCCGGCGTAATGCAGTGCGTTGTCCACCAGGTTGGCGACGGCCCGGCGCACCGCCAGCGGCGCGAAACGCAGGGGCGGGAGCCGGCCCGATTTGAAGCCGACGTCCTTGCCGCGCTTGCGGTAGCTCTCGGCCAGTTCCGAAATCAGGGAATTCAGGTCTTCTTCGGCGTGCGGCTCGTCTTCGCCGCGCGCGAACGCAAGGAACTGGCCGATGACCTGGTCCATTTCCTCGACGTCCGCACCCATGCCCTCGGCGGTCTCGCGGTCGGTGCCGCTCATCTCGATCGCGAGCCGCAGGCGCGACAGCGGCGTGCGCAAGTCGTGCGAGATCCCCGCCAGCACCATGGCGCGCTCGCGTTCCATGGTGGCGAGGTCTCCCGCCATGCGGTTGAACGCCACCGAAACGGTGCGCATCTCCCTCGGCCCGGTTTCCGCCAGCGGGGCGGGCGCCTGGCCGCGGCCGACTTCTCCCGCGGCGGCGGCGATCGCGCCCAGCGGACGGCTGAGCGTGGAGGCGATCAGCCAGGCGCCGGTGAGCGCCAGCGCCAGCAAGGCGAGCGCGCCCTCCAGCCATTCGAGACCGAGCGGCGGTTCGAAGCGCTCGCGCGGCAGCATCACCCAGTAGTCGTCTTCGTCGATGGTGAAGCTGACCCAGAAGCCCTGCACCTTGTCGCGCGCGTAGGCGAACCGGGTCTGCTTGCCCAGCGCCTGCCGGATTTTCCGCGACACGAGATCGAACAGCGCGTCGTCCGGCAGCGGCTCCAGCACCTCGTCGCCGGTCACGGGCGCGAGCCGGATGCCCTCGCGCTCGTTCAGTTCGATCAGCAGGCCGCGCCGCAGCACCGGTTCGGCGCTCACCAGCGCGGCGCGCGTGAGATTCACGATGCTCACGGTCTGCTGCGCGAGCTCGCGCGCGCGCGGCTCCCGTTCGTAGACGCGGTAGAGCTGGACGGTGGCCGCGGCGGAAACGAGTATCAGCAGCGCGATCAGCAGGAACGACCGCGTGAAAAGGGTCATGCACCGCTCACGTGATCATCCGTCCGGGCGCTTACGATTCGCGCGGCGTGCCGTCCGGCACGAAGACATAGCCGAAGCCCCACACCGTCTGGATGTGGCGCGGATGCGAGGGATCCTCCTCGACGATCTTGCGCAGGCGCGAGATCTGCACGTCGATCGAGCGGTCGAACACGCCGTATTCGCGGCCGCGCGCGAGCTCCATCAGCTTGTCGCGCGACAGCGGCTGGCGCGGATGCTGCACCAGGACCTTGAGCACCGAGTACTCCCCGGTGGTGAGCGCGACCGGCTTGCCGTCGCGCGCCAGGCTGCGCATCGCGAGGTTGAATTCGAAGGCGCCGAAGCGGTGGACTTCCGCGTCCAGCGCCGGCGCGCCCGGCGGCCCGGCGGGCTGCCGGCGCCGCAGCACCGCATTGACGCGCGCCACCAGCTCGCGGGGGTTGAACGGCTTGGGAAGGTAGTCGTCGGCGCCCATTTCCAGGCCGACGATCCGGTCCACTTCGTCGCCCTTCGCCGTCAGCATGATGATCGCGGGGCCGGAGCCCGGCACCGCGTTTGCTCCCCGCAGGCGGCGGCAGATCGCAAGACCGTCCTCGCCGGGCAGCATCAGATCCAGCACCAGGAGGTCGTAGCGCTCGCGGGCCAGCTGGCGATCCATGCCCGCGGCGTCGGATACCGCCTTCGCTTCGAAGCCCTGTTCGCCGAGGTAGCGCACCACCAGCTCGCGCAGCCGCTGGTCGTCGTCCACGACGAGCACTCTCTTTTTCAGGTCAGCCATGCGCGGCAGGGTACATCGGTGCGCTCTCGACCGTGCAACAACGTGTTACCTCGAACCGCGGTAGACATGAATTGTTACAAAATTCGTCCTGCGCGGCCAACAGCTTAGGCCGACGCCACGTACTATCCTCGGAACCGTGAAATCGCTCGCCGCCGCCATGCTCGCCCTCGTGCTCAGCTCCGCGCTTGCCCAGCCGGGTCCGAGAGCGCATCCGATGCCGCCACCCGAGCGGCGTATGAGCTGGGAGGATCGCCAGCGGCTGCGCGAGCAGGTGCGCAACGGCAACATGACGCGCGAGGAGGCACGGGAGCGCTGGCGCGAAGAGCGCGATCAGCGCACCCTCGAGCGCGGCCGCACCCCGGAAGAGCGCGAGAAGCTGCGCCGCGACGTGCAGGAAACGAACCGTGACCTCGAGCGCCGCTAGGATTTTTCTGCTTCTGGCGGGCCTTGCCGCCGGCGCCGCAGAAGCCGGGATGGGCGCCGAAGACGCACGGCACTTCCTGAGCCGCACCGGTTTCGAAGCGCCACTGGCGCGGGTCGACGAATATGCCGGGCTTTCCCGGCGCGAGGCGGTGGAGCGCGAACTCTACGCCGTGCGCCAGGCGGCGCGCACCGCACCGCCGGCGTGGGTGAACGACTGGCAGCCGCCGGGCCGCGTGCGGATGATGGGCGCGGAAGAGCGCCAGCAGTATCAGCGCGAACTCGTCGTTCGCGGCCTGGAACTCAAGGGCTGGTGGCTGGATGAGATGCGCAGCACCGATTCGCCGCTCACCGAGCGCATGACGCTCTTCTGGCACAACCATTTCACCTCCAGCCTGCAGAAGGTGCGCTCGCCGGTCCTCATGTACCGCCAGAACCTGCTGCTGCGGCGCTACTCGCTGGGCAGCTTCGGCGAGCTGCTGCATGCGGTGTCGAAGAACGCGGCGATGCTCGTCTACCTGGATGGCGCGGCAAACCGGCGCGGCCAGCCGAACGAAAACTTCGCGCGCGAGGTGATGGAGCTGTTCACGCTGGGCGAAGGCAATTATTCGGAGCAGGACGTCAAGGAGGCGGCGCGCGCCTTCACGGGCTGGAGCATCGAACCCGACACCGGAGAGTTCAGGTACCGGCCGTTGCTGCACGATTCCGGCGAAAAAACGGTGCTCGGCCGCAGCGGCGACCTGGACGGCGACAACGTGCTCGACCTGCTGCTCGCGCGGCCCGAGACTTCGCGCTTCATCGCCGCGAAGCTGTGGCGCGAGTTCGTGTCGCCCGCGCCCGCGGACGAACGCGAGCGCGCGGAACTGGAGCGGGTCGCGCATACACTGAGGGAGACCGGCTACTCGATCCGCGCTGCGCTGCGCGATCTTCTGCTGAGCGACGCCTTCTGGGCGCCGGCCAACCGCGGCGCCCTGGTCAAGTCGCCCGCCGACCTGGTGGTCGGCACGCTGCGCCAGTTCCGCATCGATTACTCCGATCCGCTGCCGTTCGTGCTCGTCATGCGCCAGCTGGGGCAGGACCTGCTCGCGCCGCCGAACGTGAAGGGATGGCCCGGCGGAGAGGCGTGGATCAGCTCCAGGACGCTGCTGGCCCGCAGGCAGTTCGTGGAGCGCCTGCTGCGCGTGGACGAGAACCGCATGGCGCCCGAGCGCATGCAGGCATCCGACCCGGCGAAACCGATGCAGGACCGCATGATGCGCGCCATGCTCGACATCAGATTCTCCGCCAACGAATGGCTCAAGCCCTTCGACGGACGGGAAGCGGCGGTGCAGACGGTGCTGCTGCCCATGCCGCCTGCGAATCCGCCGCCGGTCGGGCAGGGCATCGAACTGGTGCGCGCCTTCGCTGCCGATCCGGTGTATCAGCTTAAATGAAGCGCCGCGATTTCCTGGCTGCTTCGATCGCCGCGCTGACGGTGCCGCGTTTCGCGCTGGCGCAAGCGTCGGCGCAGTTCTCCGGCTACGGTCGGCTGTTGATTCTCGTAGAACTCAAGGGCGGCAATGACGGCCTGAATACGGTGGTTCCCTACGCGGACGCGGCGTACTACTCGCTGCGGCCTCGCCTCGCCATTGCACGCGACCAGGTGCTGCAGATCGACGAGCGCACGGGGTTGCACCCCGCGCTCAAGCCGCTGTTGCCGCTCTGGCAAGCGCGCGAACTCGCCGTCGTGCAGGGCGTGGGCTACGCCAACCCGAACCTGTCGCATTTCCGCTCCATCGAAATCTGGGATACGGCTTCCGCCAGCGAGCAGTACCTTGCCGAGGGCTGGCTCGCCCGCTGCTTTGCCGCGGCCCCGCCGCCCGTGGCGTTTGCCGCCGACGGCGTCGTGGTCGGCAGCAATGACATGGGGCCGCTTGCCGGCACCGGAGCGCGCGTGCTCGCGCTGAACGATCCCGCGCAGTTCCAGCGCCAGGCCCGGCTCGCCAATCCATCCGGCGCCGCGCCGCGCAACGCCGCGCTGGCGCACATCCTCAAGATCGAGTCGGACATCGCCGCGGCGGCGAGCCACCTCGAGACCGACGTGGAGTTCCGCACGGAATTTCCGAAGGGGCCGTTCGGCAACGCGGTGCGCACCGCGGCGCAGCTGGCGGCGAACGGCGCCGGCGTCGCCGCGATCCGGCTATCCCTCGGCGGCTTCGACACCCACCAGAACCAGGCCGGCACGCAGGCGCGGCTGCTGGGCGAATTCGCCGAGGGCATGGCGGCGCTCAAGGGCGCGCTGGTCGAGAAGGGGCGCTGGGATTCGACGCTGATCTTCACCTACGCCGAATTCGGGCGCCGGCCGAAGGAAAACGACACTTCGGGTACCGATCACGGAACCGCGGCGGCGCATTTCGTCGCCGGCGGAAAGGTGCGCGGCGGTCTTTACGGCGATGCGCCGCGCCTGGACGCGCTGGAAGGCGGCAACCTGCGTTTCGCGGTGGATTTCAGGAACATCTACGCGACCGCGATCGATGGCTGGTGGGGCCTCGACAGTTCGCGCGCGCTCAACGGACGCTTCAAGCCCCTGGGTCTACTGAAGCAGATGTGAGATCGAGTTGGCGTAGTAGCGGATCAGCGGCAGTTCGGCCGGCCGCACTGCGTACAGCCCTTCCTTTTCCTCCACCAGCCGCCGCAGCGTGAGCATGCGCAGGCCGACGGTGACCGCGTAATCGAGGTCCTGGCGCGGGATGTAGACGTGCGCGCCGGCGGCTTCCAGCTTCTCGATCACCCGCTCCACGCCGAATTTGAGCTCCAGCTCCGAAATCGGCTGGTTGTTTTGCAGAAAAACGGAAGCGATCAGGGGCACCGGGACCACCGGCACGATGCGGCCCACGGCGGCCATCAGGTGCCTGCCGAGGTCGCCGATGGCGCGCTTGCGCTCGTCACCCGCGAGCTTCTGGAAATCCAGGCCGCGCGCCGCGCAATATTCGCGCATCGACACCGGCGCGCCGAAGTTGACGCAGGCATAGCCGAAGCGGCGCCAGGAGCTTCTCAGCATCAGGCGCAGGTTGTTGGCGGCGAAACCGAACGTGTTCCACACCGTCCAGAAGCGCCCCGGCTTGCGCGCGTTCGGATCGTTCGACAGCAGCAGGGTGCGGTCCTCCAGCACGCGGTCGTAGTTCAGGCCCAGCGGCACGAACACCAGGTCGCGCTCGCCATCCAGCCAGAACCCGCGCAGCATGTAGTCGACCACGCCGAGTCGCGGTTCGCGCATCAGGCCGTCGCGCGTCAGGCCGCCTTCCGGGAACACCGCCTGCGGCACGCCCGCCTGCGTCGCCATGGCGATGTAGCGTTCCAGCACGCGCCGGTAGAGCTCGTCCTTGGAATTGCGGCGCACGAAATAGGCGCCCATGGAGCGGATCAGCGCCGCCAGCGGCCAGACGCGCGCCCACTCGCCGACCGCGTAGGAAAGCGTCGCCTGGTCCGCGGCCAGGTAGCCGGCGAGGATGTAGTCCATGTTCGAGCGGTGGTTCATGACGAACACCACGGTGGCGTTTTCCGGCACCGACTTCAATGCCTCGGTATCCACGTATCCCAGGCGCACGCGGTACAGGCCCTGGGAAACCTTCCGTCCGATCCAGTTGCCGATGCGGAAGTAGAGGTAGGCGTTGAACGCCGGAACGATCTCCCGGGCATAGCGCTCGACGGTAGCGAGCACCGACGGCAGCGGCACCTTGTTCTGCGCGGCGTACTGCTCGACCGCGGTCTGCACCTTGGGGTCGCCCAGCAGGCGATGGATCAGGATCTGCCGCCGGGTGCGCTGGAACGGGCGCACACCGATGCGCAGGCGCGTCGACACCTCTTCGAGCACGACATTGGTGCGCCCGGCGAGAAACCAGCGCAAGGCGGGCAGCAGCAGCTTGTCAAGCGCGGCCCAGGCGGCGAGCATGCCGCCCAGCACCGCCAGCCAGAGCGGTAGGGATACCAAGTACGATTCCTCCCCTGCGGGCAAGTCTATACTGACGCCCCATGTCGAGCGGCAAAATTCGTCCCCTCTCCGACGCGCCGGCGCGCGGCGACCAGGAGCGCATGCTCAAGACGCTGCTGAGCCAGCTCGACGGCATGGTCTATCGCTGCCGCGACGACGAATTCTGGACCATGGAGTTCGTGAGCGAAGGCTGCAAGGCGCTCACCGGCTACCGCGCCGAGGACCTGCTTTTCAACAGCCGCATTTCCTACGAAGAGGTCACGCATCCCGAGGACCGGGCCCGGGTGCGAACCGCGATACGCGACGCGGTTGCGGCGACGCGGCGCTTCGACATCGTCTATCGTATCGTGAGGGCCGACGGCACGCCGCGCTGGGTGCTGGAACGCGGCTCGGGCATCTTCGGCCCAGATGGCCGGCTGCAGGCGATCCAGGGTTTCATCCAGGACATCACCCGCCAGCGCGAGGACGAGCAGGCGCTGAGGGATGCGGAACTGCGCTACCGCAGCATCTTCGAGAACGCGCTGGAAGGCATCTTCCAGACCACGCCTGAAGGGCGCTACCTCTCCGCCAACCCGGCGCTGGCGAAGATCTACGGCTTCGAATCGCCCGAGGCGCTGATCGCGGCGCTGCGGGACATCGAACGGCAGGTCTATGTCGAACCCGGCCGGCGCGAGGAGTTCCTGCGCCAGATGCGGCTGCACGGCAGGATCACCGGTTTCGAATCACAGGTCTTCCGGCGCGACGGCAGCATCATCTGGATTTCGGAGAACGCGCGCGTGGTGCAGGGCGCCGACGGCTCGATCCGTTTCTTCGAGGGCTCGGTCGAGGACATATCGGAGCGCAAGGCGCAGGAGCGGCGCATCGCGCACCAGGCGACGCATGACGGTCTCACCGGACTGCCCAACCGCTATCTGCTGCAGGACCGCGTCGAGCAGGCCATCCGCCAGGCCGCGCGCGAGAAAACGCACGTCGGCATGCTGTTCATCGACCTCGACCGGCTGAAGCACGTCAACGACACGCTCGGCCACCAGGCGGGCGATGAAATGATCCGCGTCATAGCGCAGCGCTTGCGCCGCTGCCTGCGCACCGGCGACACCGTCGCACGCATCGGCGGCGACGAATTCGTGCTGCTGCTGCCGGGGTTGCTGTCCGTGGACTCGGTGAAAATTGCGACGCAGCGCGTGAAGGAGGCGACCGGCGCCCCCTGCCTGATCGAGGGGCAGGAGATTCCGGCCTCCTGCAGCGTCGGCTGGAGCATCTATCCGCAGGACGGCATGGACGCCGAGGCGCTGCTCAAGCGCGCCGACGAGGCGATGTACCTGGACAAGCAGGCGCGGCGCTAGGCGCCGCCAGCACTCTACAACGCGCGCTGCACCGCGCTGGTTACCGCGCGCGTGTCGTGCACGCCGCCGAGGTCGGGGGTGAAGACCTGTTCCTCCGTGGTCCGCTCGATCGCTTTCATGAGCCGCGCCGCGGCCTTCGGTTCACCCAGGTGTTCAAGCATCATCGACGCGGTCCAGAAGGTCGCGATCGGGTTTGCCACGCCCTTGCCGGTGATGTCGAAAGCCGAGCCGTGGATCGGCTCGAACATCGAGGGAAACTTCCGCTCCGGGTTCAGGTTTGCCGTCGGCGCGATGCCGAGCGAACCCGACAGCGCTGCGGCGAGGTCGGAGAGGATGTCGGCGTGCAGGTTGGAAGCGACGATGGTGTCGAGGGACCCAGGCTTGAGAACCATCTGGGTCGTGACCGCATCGACCAGTACACGGTTGGTCTGAACTTCGGGGTATCGGGGTTTCAGTTCAAAGAATATCTCGTCCCAAAGCACCATTCCGTGGCGTTGTGCGTTTGATTTGGTGACGAGCGTCAGGTGTTTGCGAGGGCGCTTGCGAGCCAGTTCGAACGCAAATCTGTGAATTCTCTCGATGCCGACTCGCGTGAATACGGAGGTCTCCGTGGCGAGTTCCTCCGGCAGTCCCTTGTGCACACGCCCGCCCGAGCCGGAGTATTCGCCTTCGGAATTCTCGCGGATGATCACCCAGTCAATTTCTTTTCCGCCTTTTAATTTTGAATCTATGCCCGGTAAAACCCGTGAAGGCCTGACGTTGGCGTACTGGTCGAAGCCCTGGCAGATCGGCAGGCGCAGGCCCCACAGGGAGACGTGATCCGGCACGTCGGGCGAGCCGACGGCGCCGAAGAAGATGGCGTCGAAGGTCCTCAGCTTTTCGAGCCCGCCGTCGGGAATGTAGGCGCCGGTCCTGAGAAAGCGCTCCGAGCTCCAGTCGAAGTGCTCGAAGTCCAGTTGAAAAGCTTCGAGTTTCGCCAGCGCCTGCAGGACCTCCACGCCGGCGGCGATGACTTCCTTGCCGATTCCGTCCCCAGGGATCGACGCAATTCGATAGGATTTCATCGTCCGAGCTTACCAAAGGGGGAGTCATGGGAAGAATCCTGATAGTTGCAATTACGGTTGCCTTGTCCCAGGCATGCCTGGCCGGCGACATCGACCGCAGCGCGGTGGATTTCACGCTGGCCAAGGACATCAAGTGGGTGCGTAACGCGGCGGGTACAAACGAGTCCGCGGTTCTCTACGGCGATCCGGCCAAGCCCGGTCCTTACGTGATGCAACTCAGATGGCTGCCCGGGAACATGAGCCGGCCTCACTTCCACCCGAACGACCGCTTCTTCACGGTGATTTCCGGCACCTGGTGGGTAGGCACGGGCGAGAAGTTCGATCCCGACAGCACGGTACCTGTCACGGCGGGGAGTTACGTCGTTCATTACGCGCAGAAAATCCACTACGACGGCGCCAAGGGAGAGGAATGCGTGATCCAGGTCTGGGGCATGGGCCCCGCAACCGCGATCCCGGCCGAGAAGAAATGACCTAAGCCGCTTTCCGCGAGGCGCTGCGCACCGCGCCGGCGACCGCGGAACCCACGTCCGAAGTCGAAGCTTTTCCTTTCATGTCGGGCGTGTAAGGGCCGTCGACGATCACGCGTTCGATCGCGCGCACCACGTCGGCTGCCGCCTCGGGATGGCCGAGGTGTTCCAGCATCAGGGCGCCGGACCAGATCTGGCCGATCGGGTTGGCGATCTTCTTTCCCGCGATGTCCGGGGCCGAGCCGTGCACCGGCTCGAATATGGAGGGCGCGGTGCGTTCCGGATTGATGTTGCCCGAGGGCGCAATACCGATCGTGCCCGCGGTCGCGGGTCCCAGGTCGGAAAGGATGTCGCCGAACAGGTTCGAGGCGACGACGACGTCGAAACGGTCCGGGTTGAGCACCATCTGGATGCAGAGGCCGTCGACGTGGTACTGGTCGGTGCGCACGTCGGGATATTTTTTCTTCATCTCGGCGAAGCGTTCGTCCCAGTAAGGCATGGTGATGGAAATGCCGTTCGACTTGGTGCAGGACGTGACGTGCTTCTTGCGTGTCTGCGCCAGCTCGAAGGCGTATTTCATGATCCGGTCCACGCCCTTGCGGCTGAATACGGAGAGCTGCGTCACGACTTCGCTCGGCGTGCCCTCGAACATGCGGCCGCCGACGTTGCCGTATTCGCCTTCGGTGTTCTCGCGGATCACGTAGTAGTCGATGTCGCCGGGCTTGCGTCCGGCCAGCGGGCAGGGCAGGCCCTTGAACAGGCGTACCGGGCGCAGGTTGACGTAAAGGTCGAACCAGCGCCGGAAATTGATCAGCAGTCCCCAGGCCGATACGTGGTCGGGAACGATCGCCGGGTTGCCGACGGCGCCGAAATACACGGCGTCGTAGCCGCGCAGGATCTGCTGCGCGTCGTCCGGGCACATCCTGCCGTGCGCCTTGTACCAGTCGCAGCTCCACGGGAACTCCTGCCACTTGAAGGAAATGCCGTGCTTCGCGCCGGCGGCTTCCATCACGCGCACGCCCTCCGGCATCACTTCGCGGCCGATGCCGTCCCCGGGGATTACTGCAATTCGATGTTCCTTCACTTTTTTCTCCTCGAATTTCGCTTGGATTTTATCCGATTAAAATCAAGCAATGAGATTCGCGGCGTTCGAAACCTCCACCGAATGGTGTTCGGTCGCGCTCTGGCTGGACGGCGAGATTGCGGGCATCGAGGAACGCGCCGGCAACCGGCACGGGGAACTGGTGCTGCCGATGCTGGAACGGCTGGTTGCCGCCGCCGGGATCAGGCTCGCGGCGCTGGATGCGGTCGCGTTCGGCGCGGGACCGGGCTCGTTTACCGGGCTGCGCATCGCCTGTGGCGTCGCGCAAGGCATCGCGTTCGCGGGCGATCGTCCGATGCTCGGCGTTTCCACGCTGACGGCGCTGGCGGAGGAATCCGGGGCGGCGCGCGTGATCGCGTGCCTCGATGCGCGCATGCGCGAAGTGTACTATTCGGTACTGGAGAAAAGCGGCGGGCGCTGGCGCGAAGCGGTCGCCGCGCAATGCGTCGCTCCCGCGGCGGTGCAGGCGCCGCCGGGCGGCGGATGGACCGGCTGCGGCAACGGCTTCGATGTCTACGGACCCTTGGGACTGGACACTGTGATTCCGGACATTCACCCCTCGGCAATGGCGATCGCGCGCCTCGCGGCACCGCGCCTGGAGGCCGGCGAGGGGGTGGACGCGGCGCTGGCGGCGCCGCTGTACGTCAGAGACAAGGTTGCCTTCACCACCGAGGAGCGAAACGCCCGATGAGCGCGGTGCTCAAGGACGCGCCGCGGCTGATGCAGATGCGCGAAGCGGATCTCGCGGACGTGATGCCGATCGAAGGCGCGGTCTACTCGCATCCTTGGACGCGCGGCAACTTCGCCGATTCGCTGCGCGCGGGATACCAATGCTGGACCTGGCGCCTCGGCAACGAGCTGCTGGGCTATTTCATCCTGCTGGTGGCGGCGGGCGAGGGGCATCTGCTCAATCTGACGGTGGCTGCCGCCCGGCAGCGCACCGGGCATGGTAGCGCGCTCCTCAAGGAAGCGATGCAGATGGCGCGTGCGCGCGGCGCGCAGCACGTGTTCCTGGAGGTGCGGCCGAGCAATCTGGGCGCCAAGGCGCTGTATCGCCGCTTCGGCTTCCGCCAGGTCGCGGTGCGGCCCGGCTATTACCCGGCGCACGCCGGCCGCGAGGACGCGCTGGTACTGACGCTCGCGCTATGAGACGGAACGGCGAATCCTTGACATGAGCCGGCGCGGCGAGATTCTCGGCGAGATGGGGCTTGCGCCCCTCTGGAAGCTGCGTTCGGTTGAAGCAGAACCAAAAATGGGAAGCGAAAGCATTTCCTCGATGGACTGGCCGCAGCTGAAGGCCAAAGTCGCTGGCTGCACGGACTGCCATCTGCGCGCGGGCTGCACCCAGACCGTGTTCGGCGTCGGCGACGAAAATGCCGACTGGCTGCTGGTCGGCGAAGCGCCGGGCTCCGAGGAGGACCGGCTGGGCGAGCCCTTCGTCGGCCAGGCGGGCAGGCTGCTCGACAACATGCTGGCGGCGATCGGGCTCGGCCGCGGCAAAAACGTCTATATCGCCAACGTGCTCAAGTGCCGGCCGCCGGGGAACCGCAATCCCGAGCCTGGCGAGGTGGCGAAATGTTCGCCGCACCTGCTGCGGCAGATCGATCTGATCAAGCCGAAGCTGATCGTGGCGATGGGGCGCTTCGCGGCGCAGACGCTGCTCGGGACGGATGCCACCATCGCCAGCCTGCGCGGCAAGGTGCATCGCTATGCCGGCGTGCCGCTCGTCGTCACCTACCACCCGGCCTACCTGCTCAGGAACCTGCCCGACAAGGCGAAGGCCTGGGCCGACCTGCTGTTTGCGTTGAAGACGATCGGTGGTTATTGATGCCCGCTTTCGGCGCGGGCGAAAGTGAGCAGCAGTTCGAACTGCTGCGCGTGCGCCTTGCGGTTGTAGTGGTACCAGCACAGCACCAGCGCCATCGCCCCGGCGATGAAGAAGCCGAAGAGCGCGATGACCACGTAGATCGACAGGCCTGAGGCGAGCAGCAGCGAGTAAATCGCGATCATCACCAGGATGGACGCGTTCTCGTTGAAATTCTGCACCGCGATCGAGCGCCCGGCGCCCACCAGGTGGTGGCCGCGGTGCTGCAGCAGCGCGTTCATCGGCACCACGAAGAATCCGGCCAGGCCGCCGATCAGGATGATCAGCGGCACCGCCAGCCAGACGTCGCGCACGGCGTCCATCAGGATCACGATCAGGCCCATGGCGATGCCGAGCGGGATCACCTTTACCGCCCGGTCGAGGCGCACGCGCAGCGACGCGAAAACCGCGCCCAGCGCGATGCCGAGCGCGCACACGCCCTGCAGGATGGAAGCGTCCGAAAGGTTGTAGCCGAGCGCGGCGCTCGACCAGTCGATGACGATGAACTGCAGCGTCGCGCCCGCGCCCCAGAACAGCGTCGTCACGGCCAGCGAGATCTGCCCGAGCTTGTCGTGCCACAGGCTGTCGACGCAGCGCGCGAAATCGCGCAGCGTCTCCAGCGGGTGCGCCGGCAGCGACTTCATCTGCACGCCGGTGCGCGGAAT
>Ga0070731_10000689_pt1 | contig 41586 bp, 40 predicted proteins | sample Coa_R1_2_FD_66448 | JGI IMG/M metagenome (GOLD analysis project Ga0070731, IMG submission 66448) | Surface soil microbial communities from Centralia Pennsylvania, which are recovering from an underground coalmine fire - Coalmine... | ecosystem: Environmental > Terrestrial > Soil > Unclassified ...
TCGGGCAGCGGGTCCATCTGTCGGCGCCAGCGGTCAAACGGCGCGTCGATCGCCTCGAGGCCGATGGGGTGATCCTCGGGTACACCGCGGTGGTCGATCCGCCCGTGTTCGGCTGGCACGCCGAGGCGTTCGTCGACCTGTACTGCGAGGGCAACATGCCCGGGGAGGCGATCAAGCGGGCGGTTGAGCGCGAGCCGGGGGTGGTGTCGGCGCATACCGTGGCCGGGGAGGCGAGCGCGCTCCTGCACGTGATGGCGCAGGACACCAAGGATCTGGAGGCGGTGCTGGAGCGAATCCGGGGCTTTGAGGGGATCACGCGCACGGTGACCGAGGTTGTCCTGTCGACCCTGTTTCAGCGATGAGGCGGCCGTTCCCCGACCCCGGGCGCGGCCGTCCCGTGTCGATCCGCGACTTCATGGCCTTCGAGGAGCACGTGCGCAACGCGCGCGCGGTCACCGGGCGGGGGGAGGTGCCCGAGGCGTGGTATGAGGCGCCTCGGTTCTACTTCTCGAATCCGGCGGCGGTGTACACCGACGGGGAGGACGTGCCGGCGCCGCCCGATACCTCGGCCCTGGACTACGAGCTCGAGCTGGCGTGCGTGATCGGCGCGGACGGGCGACCCGAGGGGTTCACGATCATGAATGACTGGTCGGCCCGCGACCTCCAGGCCCGGGAGATGCAGGTCGGGCTGGGGCCGGCCAAGGGCAAGGACTTCGCCACCTCGCTGGGGCCGGTGCTCGTGTCGGCTGATGAGCTGCCCGCGGATCTGGCGCTGCGGGCGATCGCGCGGGTGAACGGGGAGGTCCGGACAGAGTCATCGACCGGGGGGATGCGGTTTGGCTGGGACGAGCTGCTCGCGGCGGCGGCGCGGAATACGCCCGGCTTGGTCGCTGGCGACGTGATTGGCTCGGGCACGGTGGGCCGTGGCTGCATCCTCGAGCACGGCGACGGGCGGTGGCTGTCCGTCGGCGACGTCGTGGAGCTCGAGATCGAGGGCATCGGGGTGCTGCGCAACAGAGTTGTTTGAGGTCCGTGGCGATTGCGCCTTGAGTCGTTGCAGGGGCTGGCTCCAACATCGGGGGCATGCGCCCCGAACTTTGGCTCTGGAGTTGAGCTATGCGACGACAGCGCGCCAAAGTTCGGCTGGGGGAGATCGCGGCCAGGCAGTGGGGGAGGGTGTCCTGGGCGCAAATTCGCGCCCTTGGAGTCGATCGTCGTACGGCGGCCGACTGGAAGGCGCAGGGCTACATCCACCAGGTCCTTCCCCGCGTATATGCGGTCGGGCATCGAGCGCCGTCGTATGAGGCCGACCTGGCCGCCGCCCTGCTCTATGCCGGCCCCGGCGCCGCGCTCAGCCACGCCACCGCGGCGCACTGGCTGACGTTGCTCGATCAACGGCCGCGGAGGCTCCACGTGAGCACGCCGCGCCGCAGCTGTTCGCAGCCCGGCATCGTCGTCCACGACCGACGCCAAGGCAACCGCACGTGGCACCGGGGCCTCCCCCTCACCCCCCTTCCCCAGCTCCTCCTCGACCTGGCGAGGACGGAAAGCCTCCGCACCCTCCGCAAAGCCCTCGCCAACGCGGACTACCGAGGCCTCCTCGACGTCGCTGCGGTGAGGGCATTCGCCGGCCGTGGCCGCCCTGGCAGCTCCCAGCTGCGAACGGCACTCGAGGAGCACCAGCCGCGCCTCGCGCGTACCAAGAGCGAGCTCGAGGTCGCGTTCCTCGAGCTCTGCGAGTCAGGGGGTCTGCCGCTGCCCGAGGTCAACGTCCGAGTCGCGGGGTGGGAGGTCGATGCGCTGTTCCGCGCCGAGCGCCTAGCCGTCGAGCTCGACGGCTATCCGAACCACCGCAGCCCCGCCCAGGTCAGACGCGACCGTCGCAAGGAGTTCGATCTGCGCTCAGCCGGCTTCCTCCCCGTGCGGTATTCGGGCGAGCAGCTCGATCAGGCCTTCGAGGTGACCGCGGAGGTCCGCCGGCTCACCGCTCAGCGCCCGGGCAGTACTCCGAACTCCTCGGTCTGGCCGTAGCCGACCTCCGCCGCTCCCGCCGTGGCCATCCCGCTGGACCGGGCTTCGTCGGCCACCGCAGCCGCGACCGCGGGGGCCACGTCGCGATTGAAGACCGACGGGATGATGTAGTCCTCCCGCAGCTCGTCGTCACGGACGATGGCGGCGATCGCGCGTGCCGCGGCCATCTTCATCTCCTCGGTGATCGCCGCCGCGCGGACATCCAGGGCGCCGCGGAAGATGCCGGGGAACGCGAGCACGTTGTTGATCTGATTCGGGTAGTCGGAGCGTCCCGTGGCCACGATCCGCGCATAGGGTGCCGCCTCCTCCGGCGAAACCTCGGGCGTCGGATTGGCCATGGCGAAGACGATCGGGTCGCCCGCCATCCGCGCCAGGGCGGCTCCGTCCACGACTCGCGCCCCCGAGAGCCCAATCAACAGGTCGGCGCCCTCGAGCACGTCGCTCGCGCTCCCCGAGCGTCGCTCGGGGTTCGTGTCCTCGGCCAGCGCTCGCTTGACCCGATGCATGCTGCCGTCCTGATAGTCGCCGCGGTCGACGCTCAGCGCCCCGCGTGAGTCGACGCCGACGATGTGGCGGGCTCCCGCGGAGATCAGGATCCGCGCCACGGCCACGCCGGCCGCGCCGACGCCGATGATCACGATCCGCAGATCCTCGATCCGCCGCTCGGTGAGCTTCAGGGCGTTCAGCAGAGCGGCCAGGACCACCACCGCCGTCCCGTGCTGATCGTCGTGGAAGACCGGGATGTCGAGCGAGGCGCGGAGCCGGTCCTCGATCTCGAAGGCGCGGGGGGCGGAGATGTCCTCGAGATTGATCCCGCCGAAACCGGGAGCGATGGCCTGGACGACGGACACGATCTCATCCACGTCGCGCGTATCGAGACAGACCGGGAAGGCGTCGACCCCGGCGAACTCCTTGAACAGCATCGCCTTGCCCTCCATCACGGGCATCGCCGCGCGGGGGCCGATGTCGCCCAGGCCGAGGACGGCGGTGCCGTCGGAGACCACGGCGACCGTGTTGCGCTTGATCGTGTACTGAAACGCCTTGTCAGGGTCGTCGCGGATCACCTCGCACACGCGAGCCACGCCCGGCGTGTAAGCCATTGACAGGTCATCACGCGTCTTCAGCGGCGCCTTGTTGTGAAGCTCGACCTTGCCGCCCAGGTGCAGCTGAAGCGTCCGGTCGGTGATGTCGAGCACGCGGGCGCCGGCGAGGGCGTTCACCGACTCGGTCAGGCGCCCCCAGTCGGCCTCCTCGGCGGTGTCGACGGTGATGTCGCGGATCGTGTGCGGACCGTCGACCTGCACGAGGTCGACGGCGGCGATCAGGCCGCCGGCGTCCCCGATCGCGCTCGCGACCTTGCCGAGCATCCCGGGCTGATGGCTGATCTCGACCCGCAGCGTGACGCTGAACTGAGCACTCGGTGTTCCCGGCATAGCGAGAGATAGCCTGACATAACGATGGCGGATGAGCTTTTCCTGATCGACGGCAACAGCCTGGCCTACCGGGCGTTCTTCGCCCTTCCGGAGTCGATCGCCACCTCAACCGGGGTCCCCACCAACGCCATCTTCGGCTTCGCGTCGATGCTGGTGAAGATCCTCACCGACTACGGCCCCAAGGCCACCGTGGTGGTCTGGGACAGGGGGGATACGGGCCGGCGAGAGATCTATGCCGACTACAAGGCACAGCGGACGACCCGGCCTGACCTGCTGAAGGAACAGTGGCCCCATCTGGCGCCGCTGGTCGAGGCGTTCGGTTACAAGAACCTCGCGGTCGACGGCTACGAGGCCGACGACGTCATCGCTTCGATCGTCGAGCAGGCCCGCCAACACGACCCGCCGATCAGCGTGATGGTGGTCACCGGCGACCGCGATGCCTATCAGCTGGTCGACGACGGCCGGGTGAAGATCATGACCACCTCACGGGGCATCACCGACACCCGCGTGTACGACCGCGAGGGCGTGATCGACCGCTACGGGATCCCGCCCGAGCTGATCCCGGACTTCATCGGCCTCAAGGGAGATACGAGCGACAACATCCCCGGAGTTCCGGGGATCGGGGACAAGACGGCGGCTGAGCTGCTCCAGCGGTTCGGGTCGCTGGAGGAGGTTCTCGGCCACGTGGATGAGATCAGCGGGGCCAAGCGCAAGCAGAACCTGATCGACCACGCCGAGGACGCGCGGGTGTCCAAGCAGCTGGCGACGGCCAAGCGCGACATCCCGGTCGAGCTCGACCTGGCCGCCTTCGTGTCGGAGCCGCCCGAGCGGTCGAAGCTGCGCGAGACCTTTCGCCAGTTCGAGCTGCGGGAGCCCCTGCGGCGGCTGGAGGAAGCGCTCGGCTCGGCGGATGCCGCGGCGCCCGCGCCGGCAGCCGAGGAGGCGCTGAGCGCCCGGGTACGGCAGGGCGAGCTCGGAGACCTGGGGCGGCTGCTCGGCAGCCGCCCGGTATCGGTGGCGGTGCGGGCGCCCGAGGTGCCCGAGGACGCGTTGTTTGCCACTCAGTCGAGCTACCGCTTCGGACTCCACGAGCAGGGGTCCAACCAGGTGCTCGTCGGCGAGGCGCCGACGAGCGAGGAGCTGGTCGCGGCCCTCGGGGACCGGCCGGTCGTGGCTCACGACGCCAAGTCACTGGGGGAGGTGCCGGCCCACCTCGACCACGACACCGAGATCGGCGCCTATCTGCTCGAGCCGGCTCGCCGCGCGTATCCGTTCCGCGAGCTGACCGAGGAGCGCGGGCTCGCCGCCGAGGTGGACGACGAGGCAGGGGCGGACGCGCTGCTGCTCACGGCGCTGGCCGAGTGGCAGCGCGAGGAGATCCGCGGACGCGGACTGACCGAGCTCATGACCGAGGTTGAGCTGCCCCTGGTGCGAGTGCTGAGGGAGATGGAGCAGGCCGGCGTGAAGCTCGAGACCTCGCGGCTGGCCCAGATCTCGAGCCGGGTCAAAGCCGAGGCCGATCAGCTCGAGCGGGAGATCTTCGATCTCTGCGGCACCCAGTTCACGCTCGGTTCGCCCAAGCAGCTCGAGGAGGTCCTGTTCGGGCGGCTCGGGCTTTCCCGCAAGCGGCGGGGGAAGACCGGCTACTCGACCGACGCCCGAGTCCTCCAGGCGATTCGCTCCGAGCATCCGGTGATCGAGAAGATCGAGCGCTGGCGGGAGCTCACGAAGCTCGCCCAGACCTACCTCGACGCGCTGCCCCTGCTGACCGATGCGGGCGGACGGATCCATACGACGTTCAACCAGACCGCCGCCACCACGGGCCGGCTGTCGTCGAACAACCCGAACCTTCAGAACATCCCGATCCGGACCGAGTTGGGGCGGGAGATCCGCGCCTGTTTCGTGGCCGAGGAGGGCAACCTCCTCGTGTCAGCCGACTATTCGCAGGTCGAGCTCCGCTTGCTGGCCCACATCGCGGGCGAGAACGCGCTCAAGGAGATCTTCGAAAAAGGCGATGACGTGCACACCGCTACGGCGTGTCGTGTGTTTGGGGTGACACCGGAACAGATCGATCCAGGCATGCGGTCCAAGGCAAAGATGATCAACTACGGCATCGTCTACGGACTCTCGGCCTGGGGGATGGCGGATCGGCTCGACATCCCCCAGGAGGAGGCCGACGAGTTCATCCACCGCTACATGGCCGGGTTCCCGGCGGTGGCGCGGTTCATCGAGGAGACGATCGAGCAGGGGACCGAGCATGGCTACGTCTCCACGCTGTTCGGGCGCCGGCGCCAGGTGCCGGAGCTTCGCGCCCGCCGCTGGGATTTGCGCAAGCAGGGCGAGCGCTTCGCGGTCAACATGGTGATCCAGGGCACCGCCGCGGACATCATGAAGGTGGCGATGGTGCGCTGCGACGCCGCCCTCAAGGAATCCGGGCTGAGCTCCCGGATGGTCCTCCAGATTCACGACGAGCTGCTGTTCGAGGGACCCGCCGCGGAGGCCGAGGAGGTCGAGCAGATCGCGCGCGAGCAGATGGGAGGGGCGTTCGCGCTCGACCCTCCCCTGGCGGTCGACGTCGGCGTCGGGCGTGATTGGCTGGCCGCCAAATGAGGCGCCGCATCTGGGGGATCGTGGCCTGCGGGCTGGCGTTGGCGGGCGTCCTCAGCTCGAGCGCGCAGGCTCGGGCGCTGGGCGGGTTGATCCCGGACCAGGGCGCGCACCGGGCCCGCGTCGGCCACATCGTGTTGGCTCGCGACGCTGGGCTTCCGTATGGCGGGGGGCCGGTGCTTCACCGCAACCGCACGCACGTGATCTTCTGGGCGCCCTCGGGGTCGGGGCTGAGCTTCGACCCGGGCTACGAGTCGCTGATCGAGACGTTCCTGGCCAATGTGGCCGCAGCGAGCCGCAGCCCCGGGAGCGTGTACGGCCTGAGCGGTCAGTATCGAGACGCGCAGGGGCCCGCCGCCTACGCCTCCACCTATGGCGGGGCGGTCACGGTCACCGATCCGCTGCCCTCGAGCGGCTGCACGGAGCCTCCGGCGACGGGACCGGGCTGGCGTTACTGCCTGACCGATCACCAGCTTCAGCGGGAAATCGAGCGCGCGGTCCGCGCCGACCGGCTGCCCACCGGGCCCACCGACGTGTACTTCCTGGTCACGCCCAACGGCCTTGGCGACTGCTCTGACTCAGCCTCGACCAGCTGCGCCTTGGGCGGCGATGCCAACGGGTACTGCGCCTACCACTCACAGAGCGACGACGGGCTCGTCCTTTACGCGGTGATCCCGTACAACGCCGTGCCCGGCCACTGCCAATCGGATAACCCGCGACCCAACGGCAGCACCGCCGACCCGGCGCTCTCGACGATCAGCCATGAGCAGAGCGAGATGATCACCGACCCCGCGGGCAACGCGTGGATCGACCCGCGCACCGGAAACGAGGACGGCGATCTCTGCCTGACCAGCTTCGGGCCGACACTGGGCGGATCGGGCGCGGCGGCCTGGAACGAGGAGATCAACGGCGGCCACTACTACCTCCAGGAGGAATGGAGCAACGCGGATGGCGGGTGCGAGGCGCGTGCCAAGCCCGACTCCGTGAGCTTCGGGAGCGCCCCAGCGACCGGCGCGGCGGGGACGCTCGCGTTCACCGCGCACACACGCGCGCCCCACGGCAAGATCGCGGCCTTCCAATGGTTCTTCGGCGACCACCACACTGGCCGCGGCCACCGGGTCACACATCGCTTCGCCGGCGTCGGGACCTACCGCGTGATCCTGCGGACGACCGACAGCTGGGGCAACTGGGGGTTCTACGCCCGGACCGTCGTGGTCAGCGCGGCGTCCGACACCGGTACGCGCGGTCTCACGAAGTCCGGGTGAGCGACGTTCAGGTAGTGGCCGAACGCCCAGTGGATGAAGCGCTGGTGATCGATCGCGCGAAGCGAAGCCCCGAGGAGGCGTGGCGGCACGCGCGGGATCAGGCGCTGGAGGCGGAGCATCCAGCGGAAGGGGAGGGCGTGGCTGGCCGAGAAGGCGTGATAGCGCGCGAGCGCTTCCTCGCGGGTCTGGCTTCCGCCCAGGACCGCGCGTAGCTCACGGCCACAGGCGAGCCCGAAATAGATCGCCGTGCGGATCCCCTCGGCGGTCAGGGGAAGGCAGTGGCCGGCGCTGTCGCCGGCAAAGAAGATGCCGTCCTCGGTGGCATCACGCAGAGCGTGGGGGATCCAATTGCCCTGATAGCGGACCGTGTCGGCGCCCAGGTCCCCGGCAAGTCGCACCGTGGGTTCACGAACGTGAAATCGGGGGTCGAAGGAGCCAACGCCGATCCGCACCTCGCCGTCGGCGGGGAAGCTCCAGCCGTAGCCGGCGGGCACATAGCGGCGGTCGATCCACACCTCAAGCTCCTGGCCGCCGCCGTGGGGATGCACCTCAAGGCCACGAGACAGGAGGGCGTCGGGTGGCTGGATGTTCTTGCCGGTGCCGAGCACGCGGCGCCAGCCCAGGGCGTCGACGATCAGCGGGGCGCGAACGTCGCCGCGGTCGGTGTGGACGGTGAAGCCGGTGCGGCCGTCCACCTTGGCCGTCTCGAATTCGAAGCGGCCCTGTTCGGCGAACAGTGAGCACAAGGTCCGGTAGTCGAAGGTGGAGAAGGTCCAGGGGAGGTCATAGCGCACCGTCGCGTGGCGGGTGTGGATGACCAGCTGGCCGAACGTCTGCTGAAGCGCCGGGAGCAGCTCCAGGGCCTGCAACCACAGCGTGGGAATCCCGCACGCCGAGGTCTGGCGCTCTCCGATCTCGTAGCGGTCGATCAGCATCACCTCGGCCCCGGTGCCGGCGAGCTCACGCGCGACGGCGAGACCGGCGAAGCTGGCTCCGCAGATGAGGACATCGCAGTCGGCGGACAGCCGCGTGCGCAATGCCCCGCGCTTGGTGGCTCGCGTCGGCATGGGCGAGTTGATGATAGGGAGCCGCCACGGCCGCGGATGACGGCTATCCTGCGACGAAAGCTATGTCCTCAACCACCACCTTGACCCCGACCGACGAGCAGCCGAACGTCAAGATCGTCGAAGGCTCCGACGGGTTGCTGCTGGAAGTCGACGGGAAGATCGTCCCCAACTACGACGCCACCCTGCACCCATTCCAGGAGGGCGACGTGGTCACCGGGCACGTCGTGCGGATCGACAACGACGAGGTCCTGGTCGACATTGGCTACAAGTCCGAGGGCGTCATCCCGGCGAACGAGCTGTCGATTCGCAAGTCGGTGGACCCGAGCGAGGAGGTCTCGCTGGGCGAGGAGGTGGACGCGCTCGTCCTCACCAAGGAGGACCAGGACGGGCGGCTGATCCTGTCCAAGAAGCGCGCGCGCTTCGAGCGGGCGTGGCGCCGCATCGAGGCCGCGGCGGACTCCGGCGAGCCGGTCGCCGGGACCGTGATTGAGGTGGTCAAGGGTGGCCTGATCATCGACCTCGGCGTCCGCGGGTTCCTGCCCGCCTCGCTGGTTGACATCCGCCGCGTGCCCAACCTCGACGAGTACCTGGGCCAGGCGATCGACTGCAAGGTGATCGAGCTCAACCGCAGCCGCAACAACGTGGTCCTGTCTCGCCGCGCGGTGCTCGAGGAGCAGCGCAAGGAGGACCGCGAGCGGATCCTCGATCGTCTCCAGCCGGGTCAGGTGGTCGACGGGACGATCTCGAACATCGTCGACTTCGGGGCGTTCGTCGACCTCGACGGCATCGACGGCCTGATCCACATCTCCGAGCTTTCCTGGTCGCACGTCAACCACCCGTCCGAGATCCTCTCGATCGGCGATCAGGTGACGGTCAAGGTGCTGGACATCGACCGCGATCGTCAGCGGATCTCGCTGGGTCTCAAGCAGACCCAGGAGGACCCGTGGCAGCGCGTGGTCGACACCTACAACATCGGCGATGAGCTCGAGGGCACGGTGACCAAGGTCGTGACCTTCGGCGCGTTCGTCGAAATCCTCGACGGCGTCGAGGGACTGGTCCACATCTCAGAGTTGGCGCAGCACCACGTCGAGAACCCGCGGGAGATCATCCAGCCCGGGGACGAGGTCCGGGTGAAGATTCTCGAGATCGACTCCGAGCGGCGTCGGCTTTCGCTGTCGATCAAGCGGGTGGAGGGGCAGGAGCTGCCGGTGCGGCCGATCGTCTCGGCGGCGGGCGACCTCGATGATGTGCCTGAGCTCGGGTTGTCTGAGGAGGTGTTCGCCGCGGCGGATACGGCGTCGGATGCATCCGACGAGGTGGTGACTGAGACGGGCTCGGCTGAGCCTGACGACGCTGCGCCCGAGGAGGCGGGGGCGGAAGCCTCTGCTGAGGAGGTGCAGGACCCCGGGGCGCCCGATGAGTCTGGGGAGCTGGCTAGCTCCGAGGGCGAGTCGGCCTGAACGTCCCGTTCGTCGGCCTGACCGGCGGGATCGGAGCTGGGAAGTCGACGGCGCTGGCGGCGCTCGAGCGGTTGGGCGCGGCGGTCCTCTCGACCGACCAGGTCGTGCACGAGCTCTACGACGCCCCCGAGGTACGCGACGCCGTGGTGCAGCGGTTCGGGCCGAGCGTGGCTCCGGACGGAGTCGTCGATCGGGCCGCGCTCGCGCGAGCGGCGTTCGCCTCGCCCGAGGATCGCGGCTGGCTCGAACAGCTGCTCTGGCCCCGGGTGGGGGAGCGGATCACACAATGGCGGGCGGAACTCGAGCGGTCGGCCACACGGCCACGCGCGGCGGTGGTCGAGGTGCCGCTGCTCTTCGAGTCAGGGATGGACAGCGCCTTCGACGCCACGATTGCGGTGACCGCGACCGAGGCGCTCCGGGCCGAGCGGGCCGGGAGCCGGGGGCACGAGGCGCTGGCGGAGCGGGGGAAACGTCAGCTGACGCAGGAGGAAAAGGCGCATCGTGCGAGATATGTAGTCACCAACGACGGCAGCGTGGCTGATCTGGAGAGGATGCTGTCGTCGGTGCTTGAGATGCTTGATAGATGAGTCCGTCCGTGGCCACAGTGAGCGCGCGCCGGTCCAGCCGCCACCGCGCGGCGGTCCGCCGCCGCCGGGTCGCGGCCGGCACGTTCGTCGGCATCGCCGCGCTGGCGGCGCTGATCGCGCTGGCCATGCCGCTGTTTCGCAAGGCGGTGAACGACCTGACGCTCCCGCTCGCCTACTCGGACGTGATCCGGGAGCAAGCGGCCGAGAAGCATCTCGATCCCGCCCTGATCGCGGCGGTCATCTACGCCGAGACGAAGTTCGACCCCCGGCCGTCTGCGGCCGGGGCGCAGGGACTCATGCAGATCCTCCCGCAGACCGCGGAATTCCTCGCCCACCGCTCGGGCGCGACCACCTTCACGATCTCGGATCTCGGCACGCCGGCGGTGAACATCGCCTACGGGAGCTACTACCTGCGCTACCTGCTCGACCGCTACAACGGCCAGGAGATGCTCGCGGTGGCCGCCTACAACGGCGGTGAGACGAACGTCGACAACTGGTTATCGCAGGCGCGCCGGGCCGGCCGGGGTCTGACCATCGACGCCATCCCATTCCCACAGACCCGGGCCTACGTCGAGAAGGTTCTCCGGGCTCAGCAGCAGTACCGGCAGACCTACCCGTCTCAGCTCGGCTACTCCTAGCCAGCGCGACTACTCCCAGACCGCCGCAATTCGCTGCGGGCCTCGGAAGGTTTCTGACGTCGCAGGCGTCTAACCCGGTCGGATGCATCCACCGCTGCGCGCCCCTGCAAAGCCCCGGGGGTGCGCGACAAACGGCCCCCGCAACCGTTCGACTTCGGCGCGGGGGCCGTTTCGTTGCGTCCTGGGGGCCGGGCCGTTGGCTCCCCCGAGGACGGCGATATCGCCGTCCTCGGCTAGTTCCCCCAGCCCACCTCATCGTGGGTCTCGAGCTTGCGCCAGAACGTGATCTCCGGCTCCCCCTGAACCCCCGCGTCGGCCATCAGCGGCTGGATCCGATCCCGCGTCTCCTCGAAGAACCGCTGGAAGGACTCCGTATCAGGCCACTCGTCGATCACCATCACCTCCCCGGTGTCGCTTCCGTAGAACCGGTGGGCGATGACACCGCGCTCCTTCCCGATCTCGGCGACCCCGGCAAAGCGCGACGGATCCTCGGCTGCGAGCTCCTCCACCCGGCGGGGGTCCGCCTTCATCCGCAGGGTCATGATCACCGACATGGACATACCTCCTGATCGCTGACTGGGCTCGTTATTCGATCAGACCCGAACTGCCGGGGCAAAGCCAGCCTTGGGCGCCGCTACGCTGCGCTGAGTGCCGAAGTTCGAGCTCGATGCCGCCTACACCCCGACCGCCGATCAGCCGCAGGCGATCGCCTCGCTGGCCGAGGGGGTCGAGGCCGGCGAGCGCTTCCTGACGCTGCTCGGAGCGACCGGAACCGGGAAGACGATGACCATGGCCGGGGTCGTGGAGGCGGTTCAGAAGCCGACGCTGGTCATCGCCCACAACAAGACGCTCGCCGCTCAGCTGTGCAACGAGTTCCGGACCTATTTTCCGAACAACGCCGTCGAGTACTTCGTCTCCTACTACGACTACTACCAGCCCGAGGCCTACGTTCCCAGCAAGGACCTGTACATCGAGAAGGATTCGGCGATCAACCAGGAGATAGACCGACTGCGCCATTCGGCCACCGCGGCGCTGTTCGCGCGGCGTGATGTGCTGATCGTGGCCAGCGTCTCCTGCATCTACGGCCTGGGCTCGCCGCAGACCTACGACGAGAACCTGCAGACCCTCCGCAAGGGAGAGTTCGTCGATCGCGACGGTCTGCTGCGGAAGCTCGTCTCGATCCAATACACCCGCAACGACACGGCGCTCGCGCGCGGGAACTTCCGGGTCCGCGGGGAAACGCTCGAGGTCTTCCCGGCGTATGCCGAGACCGCCTACCGGGTCGTTCTGTTCGGGGACGAGGTCGAGCAGCTTCAGGAGTTCGACCCCGTGACCGGCGAGGTCCTTCAGGAGGACATCGAGCACATCGGCATCTGGCCGGCCTCTCACTACAACGTCCGCGAAGGGATGATCGAGGACTCGGTGGCGGAGATCGGGCGAGAGCTGAATGCGCGCTGCGCCGAGCTCGAGGCCCAGGGCAAGCTGCTCGAGTCCCACCGGCTGCGCCAGCGCACCCAGTACGACATGGAGATGCTGCGTGAGCTCGGCTTCTGCTCCGGGATCGAGAACTACTCCCGGATCCTCGACGGCCGCGCCCCGGGATCGCGCCCCTATTGCCTGCTCGACTACTTCCCTGATGACTTCGTCTGCTTCATCGACGAGTCGCACCAGACGGTGCCGCAGATTGGCGGCATGTACGAGGGTGACCGGTCACGCAAGCAGACGCTGGTCGACTACGGTTTCCGCCTGCCGAGTGCGCTCGACAACCGGCCCCAGACCTTCCAGGAGTTCCTCTCGATCACGCCGCAGATGGTGTTCGTGTCGGCCACGCCGGGCGAGTACGAGCGGAGGAACTCGCCCCGGATCGTCGAGCAGATCGTGCGCCCGACGGGGATTGTCGATCCCGAGGTCGAGGTCCGGGAGACGCGCAACCAGATCGATGACCTGATGAACGAGATCCGCGGCCGGGTCGACCGTGACGAGCGCACGCTGGTCACGACGCTGACCAAGAAGATGGCCGAGGACCTGACCGACTACCTGCTCGAGATGGGCTTCAAGGTGCGCTACCTGCACTCGGAGATCGACACGCTGGAGCGAATCCAGATCATCCGGGAGCTCCGGCTGGGTCAGTTCGACGTACTCGTCGGGGTGAACCTCCTGCGCGAGGGTCTCGACCTGCCCGAGGTGTCGCTCGTGGCCATCCTCGATGCCGACAAGGAGGGCTTCCTGCGCGGCGAGACCTCGCTGATCCAAACGATCGGGCGGGCGGCGCGGAACATCGAGGGCAAGGTCCTCATGTACGCCGACAAGGAGACCGCGGCGATGCAGGCGGCGATCGACGAGACCAACCGGCGACGTGAGATTCAGCGTGAGTACAACCGTGTGCACGGCGTCACCCCGGAGACGATCGTCAAGGGGATCTCGGATATCGCCGAGTTCCTGCAGTCGGAGTCCAAGGTGCCGCGCTCCCGGCGGCGCCGGCGCACCACGGCGAGCGGGATGTCGCCGGCGGAGATCGAGAAGACGATCGTGGAACTGGAGGAGGAGATGCTCGAGGCGGCTGAGGATCTCCGCTTCGAGTACGCGGCCAAGCTGCGCGACGAGATCCGCGACCTCAAGCGTGAGCTCGATCAAGCCGTGGCTGAAGGTCAGGCACCGGTAGGCTGAGCGGCGATGCCCGCGGCACGCCGGAGCCCCAAGCAGGAGTCTCTCGCCGGGACGGCCGGCGAACACGTGCGCGCGATCATCGAGGCGGCGGAAGACTCGGCAGCGGCGATCCGTGCCGAGGCCGAGGCGGAGGCGGAGCGAATCCGCGCGCAGGCCGGGGAGCGTGCAAGCGCGCTGCGCAGCGAAGCCCGCAGTGACGTGCAAGGGCTGTTGGGCTCGATCCGTGATGCGGTGGACCGGCTGCGGGGCGACCTCGAGCAGCTCGAGCAGCGCCTCGGCGAGCCCTCAGAGAGCGCCGGGCCCGGTGAGGCTGCGGCTGGCCGGACCGCTTCCGTGAAAGACGCTGCCATCGAAGAGGACCCGGACATCGCGCTGGCCGAGGACGCGGCGGTGGGCCTCGATGAGGCGCCGGGGACAGACCTCGAGGGAGCGCGGCTGGTGGCCCTCAACATGGCGCTTGACGGCGCTTCGCGGGAGGACATCGCGCGCCATCTGCGCGACCACTACGGGGTATCTGAGCCCGCCCGCCTGCTCGACGAGGTGTACGCCTCGATCGGCCGAGCTTAGGCCGCAAACTGCGACCACGGCGGCGGGGGAACGTCTGTTCGCTCGTCTAGACTCGAAGGCGTGGATCAGCTGGTCGTCTCGGGCGCCCGGGAGCACAACCTCAAGGACATAACGGTCGCGATTCCGCGAGGGTCGCTGACCGTCATCACGGGACTCTCAGGGTCCGGAAAGTCCTCGCTGGCCTTTGACACGATCTACGCCGAGGGCCAGCGACGGTATGTCGAGTCGCTCTCCGCCTACGCCCGCCAGTTCCTGGGCCAGATGGACAAGCCGGACGTCGATTCGATCGAAGGGCTCTCGCCGGCCATCTCGATCGACCAGAAGACAACCTCACGCAACCCGCGCTCGACCGTGGGCACGGTGACCGAGATCTACGACTATCTGCGGCTCCTTTGGGCCCGGGTCGGGCATCCGCACTGCCACATCTGCGGCCGTCCGATCTCCGGCCAGTCCGCCGAGCAGATCATCGACCAGGTGATGGAGCTGCCGGAGGCGACGCGCTTCATGGTCCTGGCGCCGATCGTCCGTGGCCGCAAGGGGGAGTACGGCAAGCAGCTCGAGGAGCTTCGCGCCGAAGGCTTCAGCCGCGTCAAGGTCGATGGCGAGCTCCGCCGCTTGGATGAGGAGATCGCGCTCGACAAGAAGTTCAAGCACGACATCGCGGTGGTGGTCGACCGCCTGGTCATGAAGGGGGAGCTTCGCAAGCGGCTGGCTGACTCCGTCGAGACCGCGGTGGTTCTGGCCGACGGACTGGTCGAGATCGAGCTTGTCGACACGGGCGAGATCCGGACCTACAGCGAGAAGTTCGCCTGCCCGGTGCACGGACCGAGCCTGGTGGAGCTCGAGCCGCGGATCTTCAGCTTCAACTCGCCGCACGGCGCGTGTCCCCGGTGCACCGGGCTCGGGTCGCAGATGGAGATCGACCCCGAGCTGGTGGTGCCTGACCCGACGCTGTCGATCGGCGAGGGCGCGATCGCGCCCTGGGCGGTCAGCGCGTCCGAGTACTACGACCAGCTGATCCAGGCCATCTCCGAGCGCTACGGGGTCGATCTCGAGACGCCGTGGGACGAGCTGCCCGAGTCCTCCCAGGACTTCTTCCTGTACGGCACCAACGGCGATCGAGTGCAGGTCTCCTACCGCAACCGCTTCGGGCGTCGTCGCTCCTACGCGACGACGTTCGAGGGCATCGTCCCCAACCTCGAGCGGCGCTACCGAGAGACCGACTCCGAACTAACGCGCGAGAAGATCGAGGAGTACATGACGCTGCGGCCCTGCCCGGAGTGCCACGGCGCGCGCCTACGGCCTGAATCGCGCGCCGTGCTGGTGGCCGGGACGCCGATCCACGAGTTCACCGCCCTGTCGGCGCGCCGGGCGCTCGAATGGGTTCGCCGTCTCGATCTGTCCGAGCACGACCGGCGGATCGCTCGGCTGGTGCTGCGTGAGATAGAGGAGCGGCTCCAGTTCCTGGACAACGTCGGCGTCGGCTATCTGTCGATGGAACGGGCGGCGGCGACGCTGTCGGGTGGCGAGGCGCAGCGAATTCGTCTGGCCACGCAGATCGGCTCGTCCCTGGTCGGGGTGCTCTACATCCTCGACGAGCCGTCGATCGGGCTCCATCAGCGTGACAACGAGAAGCTGATCGCGACGCTGGAGCGGCTGCGGGACCTGGGGAACACGGTGTTGGTGGTTGAGCACGACGAGGGGACGATGCGGGCCGCCGACCACCTGATCGACATGGGCCCGGGGGCAGGCGAACACGGCGGGTATGTGGTCGCGCAGGGGACGGCGGACGAGCTGGCGGGAGTGCGTGAGTCGCTGACGGGCCAATTCCTGGCCGGAACGCGGCAGATCGACATCCCGGCGCGGCGGCGGCGACCCAGCGGTTATGTGCAGATCGAGGGAGCGAGCGAGCACAACCTGCGCAAGATCGACGTCAAGGTCCCGCTGGGGGTGTTCTGCTGCGTCACCGGGGTCTCGGGTTCGGGCAAGTCGACGCTGGTCAACGAGGTTCTCTACAAGGCGGTGTCCAATCGCCTGCACCGCACGCGGCAGCGGGCCGGCGCCCACCGCCGGATCAGCGGACTCGAGCAGCTGGACAAGATCATCTCCGTCGATCAGTCGCCGATCGGGCGGACCCCGCGGTCCAACCCGGCGACCTACATCGGGCTCTTCGACCAGATCCGCGAGCTGTTCTCCAAGACCCAGGAGGCCCGGGCACGCGGGTACAAGCCAGGTCGGTTCTCCTTCAACGTCAAGGGCGGCCGGTGCGAGGTGTGCCGGGGCGACGGCCAGATCAAGATCGAGATGCACTTCCTGCCCGATGTCTACGTGCCGTGCGAGCAGTGCCACGGCAAGCGCTACAACCGGGAGACGCTCGAGGTCCGCTTCAAGGGCAAGACGATCTCCGACGTGCTCGAGATGCCGGTCGAGGAAGCCCTCGAGTTCTTCGCCCACATCCCGAAGATCCGCCGGCGGGTGGAGACGCTTAACGATGTCGGCCTGGGCTATATGCGCCTGGGGCAGCCGGCGACCACGCTGTCCGGAGGCGAGGCGCAGCGGGTGAAGCTGGCCTCCGAGCTGTGCAAGGTGGCGACGGGCCGGACGATCTACATCCTCGATGAGCCGACGACCGGCCTGCACTTCGCGGATATCCAGCGCCTGCTGGAGGTCCTGGACCGGTTGGTGGAGGCCGGGAACACGGTGGTGGTGATCGAGCACAACCTCGATGTGATCAAGGTCGCGGACCGGTTGATCGACCTCGGGCCCGAGGGCGGCGATGAAGGTGGCCAGCTGATTGCCACCGGCACCCCCGAGCAGGTGGCGGGCGTCGCCGCCTCCCATACGGGTGAGTTCCTGGCCCGGATCCTGGGTCAGGGAAAGCGGGCTCCGACGCGGCCGCGGAGGCGCGCGGCGCCCCGCCGCCGGCCCACGGTCGCGGCGCGCTGAGCCGCGCCGCGCCCGCGTAACGCCGCGCTGAGACCCCCCGCGTCGCGGTTAGGCTGCGGGCATGGACCTCGCCGCGGCCCGGCTGTGGGCACAGAAGTGGCGCTGGTATGAGCGCAACTCGCTGCCCTGGAACCGGGCGCGGATCCACTACGAGTTCATGCGCCGGGGCGCGTTCGCGCGCTGGCCGATCCACGGAAACGTGCTCGAGATGTTCGCCGAGGGGCGGCTCCAGGTCGGACCGAACACGCTGCTCGAGCCGCATGTCTGGCTGACGGGACCCGGGGCGGCCGAGATCCGGATCGGGGCCGGGAGCTTTCTCAACATCGCCGTCATGGTGGCCGCACTGGAGCTGGTCGAGATTGGCGAGCACTGCATGCTCGCCAACGGCTGCTTCGTCACCGACAGCAACCATCGCTTCGACGACCCGGATCTCCCCGTGCCCTGGCAGGGTTTCACGAGCCGCGGCCCGACGCGCATCGAGGACAACGTCTGGTGCGGCGCCGGAGTCGTGGTCACGAGCGGCGTGCGGATCGGGCGCCGCAGCGTCATCGGCGCCAACTCGGTGGTGACCTCCGACGTGCCGGCGTTCTCGCTCGCGGCGGGCGCCCCGGCCCGGGTGCTGCGCCAGATCGAGTACCCGTAGCCCCGGCGGCGATGGCCTTCTGAAAGACTGCGGTGCGTGACCGCGCTGGTGATCACGGGGACCGACACCGGGGTCGGGAAGACTGTCGTGACGGCTGCCCTGGCCAGCCTGGCCCGGGCCGCGGGGCGGGCGGTCGCGGTGGTCAAGCCGGTTCAGACCGGCGTCGGCAAGAACGAGGCGGGCGATGTCGACGAGGTCCGGCGGCTGGCCGAGATCGAGGACGTGCATGAGTTGGTCCGGCTTCCGGACCCGCTCGCCCCGGCGAGCGCGGCTCGCCGCGTGGGAATGGAGCTCCCGAGCGTGCAGGCGATGGCCGACCGCATCGGCCGCCTGGGCGGCCGCGATCTCGTCCTCGTCGAGGGGTCCGGTGGTTTACTCGTCGAGCTCGATGGCGCGGGCGGCACTCTGGCCGACCTGGCCCGGGAGCTCGCGGCTCCCGTCCTCGTCGTGGCCCGAGCCGGGCTGGGGACGCTCAATCACGTGGCGCTGACCTGTGCGGCGATCAGACATCGCGGTCTCGAGTGTGCGGGGATCGTGATCGGAGCCTGGCCCGCGGCCCCTGATCTGGCCGCGACCTGCAACCTCGACGACCTCGAGCCCTACGCGCGCTCGCCATTGCTCGGCGCGATCCCGGAAAACGCTGGGACCCTTCCTCCCGACGCCTTTCTGGAGGCGGCCCGCCGGGGCCTCGCTCCCGCGACATCGCGGCTGGCGGCGCTGAGGGTGAACGTCGTGGCTGAGGAGGCGATGGCGTGAGCCCAGCCTCGGTGCTCGATGCAGCCCGCGAACAGGTTCTCGGCCGGGGCGTCGGCCTGGATGAAGCGCAGCTGATCGAGGTCCTCCGGCTCCCGGACGAGGCGGTGGAGGAGGCGCTCGAGGTCGCGCATGCGGTGCGGATGCGCTGGTGCGGCCCCGAGGTCGAGGTCGAGGGGATCGTCTCGATCAAGACCGGCGGTTGCCCGGAGGACTGCCACTTCTGCGCTCAGTCGGGACGGTTTGAGACGCCGGTGCGGGCGGTGCGACTCGACATTCCGGCGCTCGTCGAGGCGGCTCGGGAGACGGCGGCGACCGGCGCCACCGAGTTCTGCCTCGTGGCCGCGGTCCGGGGTCCGGACGCCCGCCTGATGGCCCAGGTGCGCAGCGCGGTCGAGGCGATCCACGAAGCGGTCGAGATCAACGTGGCCTGCTCGCTGGGCATCCTCACGCGTGACCAGGCCGAGGAGCTGGCGGGACTCGGGGTCCACCGGTACAACCACAACCTCGAGTCGGCGCGGTCCTACTTCCCGCAGGTCGCGACCACGCACACGTGGGAGGAGCGGTTCGAGACCCTTCAGCTCGTCCGCGAGTACCGGATGGAGGTGTGCTGCGGGGGGATCGTCGGCATGGGGGAATCACTCGAGCAACGGGCTGAGTTCGCGGTCCAGCTCGCGAGCCTGGAGCCGGACGAGGTGCCGCTGAACTTCCTCGATCCGCGCCCCGGGACGCCGTTCGCCGAGCTTCCGCCGCTCGCGACCAGGGACGCTCTGCGGGCGATCGCGGCGTTTCGGCTGGCGCTGCCGCGGACGGTTCTGCGATTCGCCGGAGGGCGCGAACTGACCCTGGGCGACCTGGGAACGCGCCAGGGCGTGCTGGGCGGGATCAACGCGATGATCGTCGGCAACTACCTGACCACACTCGGGCGCAACCCCCAGCAGGACCTCGATCTGCTCGAGGAGCTCTCGATGCCGGTGAAGGCCCTATCGCAAACCCTCTGAGCTCGCGGTGGTGAGCGCGGCCGCTCATTGCGACGGGTGTGGAAAGCCTGTGGAGCTCGATGACCACGCGGCCTGCCGGATGCGTCGAGACGCCACAGACCCGCCCCGCTACTGCGTCACCTGCGGGCGCAAGTTGGTGGTGCAGGTGCTGCCGCTCGGCTGGACCGCGCGGTGTGTGCACTGCGGGCCGGTCAGCTGAAGGCGGCCCGGAACCGGGCCAGCTCATCCTCGTCGATCGAATAGCTGTGCTCGGGCCCCGGGAACGAGCGGTTGCGCACCTCCCGTGCGTATTCGGCGACCCCGGCCACCATCTCGGCCTTGATCTCCTGATAGCGCTTGGCGAAGCGTGGAGCATGGCCGTCGTAGATCCCGAGCAGGTCGTGGAAGACGAGCACCTGGCCGTCGGTGGCCGGCCCGGCGCCGATCCCGATCACGGGGACGTCGAGCCGCGCGGCCACGTCGGCGGAGACGGCGGCGGGAATCGCCTCGAACACGATCGCGAAGCAGCCCGCCTCCTGGAGCGCCAGGGCGTCATGCGCGACATGCAGCGCGCGGTCGGAGGTCCGGCCCTGGGCGCGATAGCCACCGAGCGCGGTGGCGGTCTGCGGAGTCAGCCCAACGTGTCCCATGACCGGGATCCCCGAGTCGACGATGGCCCGCGCGCGCTGCGCGCTGGTGCCGCCGCGCTCGAGCTTGACCGCGTCACACCCCGCCTCCTTGACGAAACGCTGGGCGGTCGCGATCGCCTGCTCGTCCGATGCTTCGTAGGAGCCGAAGGGGAGGTCGCCCACGAGGAGCGGGGTCCGCAGCCCGCGCTTGACCGCCGCGGCAAGGATCAGCATCTCCTCCACCGAGACGGGCACCGTCGAGGGGTAGCCGAGGACGGTCATCGCCCCCGAGTCGCCGACCAGCACGACGTCGACCCCCGCCTCCTGGGCGACCTGGGCGGAGGGGTAGTCGTAGGCGGTGACCATCACGATCGGCTCGCCCAGGCGCTTCTTCTCGGCCAGACGGGGGAGAGTCATCGGGACGGGCTCGTCGAGGCTCCGGGGGACGGGGAGGTGCGGGGTGGCGGACATTTGGCCTCCTGATGCTCAGCCTCTCCCGTTGTCGCTCGCGGAGCGAACTATGGAGAGCGGGTGGATGAGTTGGTTGTCGATAAGCCGGGTCTCGCCGACACGGGCGGCGACCAGAGCCAGCACGTCGGCTTCGATGCGCTGGACGGGCGCGAGCCCGTCGGGAGTGACCAGCTCCAGGTAGTCGGGCTCTACCCCGGCGGCGGAAAGCTCAGCCAGGGCCTGGGCTCGCGCGGCCGCCGGATCCCGCTCGCCCCCGGCAACCGCCCGGCGAACGACCTCGAGTGAGCGGTGGAGGGCGCCGGCGCGGCTGCGGTCGGACGCCGAGAGCCGGGCATTGCGGCTCGACATCGCGAGCCCGTCGGCTTCCCGGATCGTCGGGCAGATCTCGATCTGGACCGGGAAGGCGAGGTCTCGCACCATGCGCTGGATGAGGAGTGCCTGCTGGGCATCCTTCTGGCCGAAGTAGGCGACGTCGGGGCCGGCGGCGTTGAACAGCTTGGCCACCACGGTGGCCACGGCATCGAAGTGCTTTCGCCCGCGCGCCGCGCCCTCGAGCACCTCGCTCAGCCCTGACACCGAGACGGTGGTGGCGAAGCCCGGGGGATACATCTCGTCGACAGGCGGCGCGAACAGCACGTCCACGCCCGCCTGCTCGGCCAGCCCGACGTCCCGTCCTTCGGCCCGGGGGTAGGCGGCCAGGTCACCGGCCTCGTTGAACTGAGCGGGATTGACGAACAGGGAGACGACGACGACGTCGCAGTCGGCCCGCGCCCGACGCATGAGCGAGAGGTGCCCGGCGTGGAAGGCACCCATCGTGGGAACCAGGCCGATCCGCGCGCCGCCCCGGCGCTGGTCGGCCAGCGACGCGCGGAGCTCGTCGATGCTGCGCACGATCCTCATACCGGCTCCGGCATGGCCGCCAGCTGACGGGTCGCGTCGGCGAGCGCGTCGAACAGCCCCAGCAGCTCAGGCGTGCGCTCGGCGAGGGCCGCGCGCTGGGCGGTGACCGTCGCCTCGTCACCGCGGGCCACCGGTCCGGTGAGCGCCCGCTCGGGGCCGAGGGCAGCCCAGTTCTCCACCGTGGCGCGGACGAGGGGGACCAAGAGTGCGCGCTCCACCCCCGCGGTGGCGCCCAACCGCTCGGCCGCGGCCTCGAGGGTGACGAGGAAGTTGGAGGCGATCGAGGCGGCGGCGTGGTAGGCCGTCCGGTCGGCGTCGTCCACCTCGACCGGGCGCATGCCCAGAGCCGCGGCCAGCTCGGCGGCGAGGGCGCGGGCTCGGGGTGTGGTGCCGGCGACGGCGGCGCCGGCACCGGTGAAGTCAGCTCCGGCGCGGGTCACGGTCATCAGGGGATGAAGCGAGAAGGCCTCGTGGGGGGCCAGCGGCCCGAGCCCGGTGGCCCCCGAGCAGTGGCCGACGATGGCGCCGTCATCCAGATGGGCGGCGGCGGCCGCGATCTCGGCGTCCGGAACGCAGAGAAGCGCAACCTGGCTGCCGCCGGCGTCGGCGCCGCGGCCGAGCGGCCCGTCGATCCGGTAGCCGGCCTTGCGGAGCCCCGCGGCCAGGGCTCGGCCCAGGCGGCCGTCGCCAATGATGGCTAGCCGCAGCTCACGCGAAGAACCCGTCGCGGAGGGCGCGGCAGCAGGGACGCTCGAGGAGAAGTCCCGTTCCAGTTCCCGCAATCTGAGATACCGGTCGGCTTGGAGAAAAGTGATAAAGGTGACGAGGTCCGTCCCGTCGGTGACGGCCTCGAGGTCGAGGATACCCGTCCTCGTCTGCCTCTACCATCCTCCGCCGTGAGGACCGCCGCCGAGCGCCGCGAGCTCCTGAAGGCCGTCTACGACGAGGCCCGGATGTGCGAGCGCTGTCCGCTGCACCAGACGCGGGCCACGGTGGTTTTCGGGGCCGGGAACGCCGACGCTGAGCTGATGTTCATCGGGGAGGCGCCAGGGGCCAACGAGGACAGGATGGGGCTGCCCTTCGTCGGCCAGGCGGGAAAGCTCCTGGACAAGCTGCTGGGGGAGATCGGGATGCAGCGCGGCGATGTGTTCATCGCCAACACGCTGAAATGCCGACCGCCGGATAACCGGGACCCCCACCCCCAGGAGATCGAAGCCTGCCACGACTACCTCCAGCGCCAGGTCGAGTTGATCGAGCCGACCGTGATCTGCAGCCTGGGGAACTTCTCGACCAAGCTCCTGCGAGCCGACACGACCGGGATCTCCCGTCTCCACGGGCGGGAGGAGGTGCGGATCATCGGGTCGCGCGCGGTCCGCCTGTATCCGCTCTATCACCCTGCCGCGGCGCTGTACACACCCTCGATGCTGGAGACGCTGAGGCGGGACTTTCAGCGCATCCCGGAGCTGCTTTCGCTCGGCGCGCCCCCGCAGCCCGAGCCGCTTCCGGTGTTGCCGGAGATCGACGAGGAGCCCCTCTTCGAGGCGCCGGCGGCCGGGCTCGAGCGAGAGGCCGCGGCGGCACAGCTGGGTCTGTTCTAAGCGCGGGGCGGCGACGAGGGGCCCCGGGTCGCCCGGCTACGCGGGCTCGGGGGTGATGGCCGACTCCTTGCGGGCCGGGGTTCGCTGCGCCCCGTCGCGCCGGAGGGCGAGCGCGAAGGCCAGGAGGGCGCCCACGGTCTGGATGGCCAGGACGACGAGCGCGAACCCGGACGGGTGACGAGACGCCTGGAGCAGCAGGATCGGCTCTGCGACGGCAACCGCGGCCAGCGCGATCAGGAACCAGGTGCGCTTGAGGGCCAGCATGTACTGGATCGCCAGATAGGTGCAGGCGAGGACCGTGAACGCCGCCCCCAACGGCAGCAGCGAGCCCGACGCCCCCGCCTTCGCCCTGCCGAAGACCGAGCTGATGAGCAAATGCGAGGCGAAGGCGTAAATCAGGAGGCAGGGAAGGGCGGCCACGAGGATGATCCCGAGGGTCTTGATCAGGACGGGGCGCGTGTCCTCGCCCTCGACGCGGCGCCGAGAGACCTCCGGGACGAGGTAGAAGCCGGCGCCGATCGCGACCCAGATCAGCACCTTCGCGGCGACGGCGACCGCGGCGTACGAGGTCGCGGTATGGCTGTCGAAGCGGTGCTTGGCCGCGATGATGTCGATGTTCTGGAGCACCGCGATCACGGCCAGCCCGCCAATCGGCACAAGGGCTCCGCGGACGTGGCGCCACAGCGACACCTGCGTGGGCGCCGTGGCCGGCGGCGTCGGTTCCGTGGCGGGCACCGTCGGGTAGGCGTCCGCGTAGCGCCGCAGCTGGATCATGCAGTAGACGGACATCGCGATGTAGGAGATGAGCGAGCCCAGATACGCGCCGGTCACGCTGAGCCCCACCGCGAAGGCCGCTCCGGCGACGAGCCGCGCTCCCTGCTCCCCGACCAAGCTGACGCCAACGCTCTTGTAGTGACCCACCCCCTGGAGCGCTCCACGCAGCAGCGATACCTCGAGGTACAGGCACCCAGCCGGGATTCCGAGCGCCGCCGCCCAGGCGTAATGGTGGACGTGACCGTGTACGACCACTCGGTCGACGCCGACCGCGGAGGCGATCGGGTGTCGGAGGAGCACCGACACAATCGTCAGGCCGACGGTGACGAGCAGCAGGCTGCGCGTCCAGTTGCGGGTCGTCTCGATCAGAGCCGGCCCCAGGCCGAGGTGGCCCAGCACCCCCTCGCGAGCGGTGGCCACCTGCATGGCCTGGCCGGCCACGGTGAGGATCAGCAGGTAGCTGATGAGGGCACCGAGCGATCCGTAGTCGCTGAGCAGCCGGGCGAACACGATCGTCGCCACGAGCGCGATCACGTTGTTGGCGATCATCGCGCCGGCAAGACCCGCTGCCTTGGCCGTATCCGAATCGCGCAGGGTGGCCGTCCGTGGCTCCATGCGAGCCCGCAATGCAGCCACAGGACCCCCCGATCGCGTGGTGATCGACGGTTCCATCGAGCCGTTGACGGTACCGAATACAGTGGCCAGGGCGATGGAGAACCAGCGCCGGACGCATGCACCGGGCCAGACCGAGGCCATAGCGCGTGAGCTGGCGGCGACACTCGCCCCAGGCGACGTGGTGCTGGTGGCCGGCGAGCTCGGAGCGGGAAAGACGACCTTCGTGCGCGGGGGCTGCCGGGCGCTCGGGGTCACGGCGACCGTCACGAGCCCCACGTTCACGATCGGTCAGCGGTATCCCGGCCCGATCCCGGTGGCTCACGTCGACCTGTTCCGGATCGCGGAGATCGATCGGGAGGATCCGGATCTCCTGACTGAGTACGTTCGGCCCGACACGATCGCGTTCATCGAGTGGCCCTCACACGGCGAGGACGCCGTGAGCAGCCTGGGCCGTGTCGTGGCCCGCGTATCGATCGAGCACGCGGGGGGAGACGAGCGTCTGATCACGATCTCCAGGTCATGAGCGACGGGTGGATCCTGGCCTTTGACACCGCGACCCGGGCCACCGCGGTGGCCCTGAGCGGACCCGGCGGCCAACGGCTCGAGGCCCGTGATGATCCCCCGCCCGAAGCCCGCCCCCGGCACGCCGGGAAGCTGCTTGTGCTCTGCGCCGAGGTGCTCGACCGTGCGGGAATCACCTTCGCCGCCCTGGAACGCCTGGCCGTGGGGGTCGGGCCTGGAACCTTCACCGGCCTGCGCATCGGCGTGGCGACGGCGCGCGCGCTGGCATCAACGATTCCCGTGCCCCTGGTCGGTGTCTCGACGCTCGAGTCGCTGGCGCTGAATGCCCTGGCCCACCCCGGCTTCGACGCCGCGTTCGCGGTGCTCGACGCCCGGCGTCGGGAGGCGTTCGTTGCCGCGTGGCGAGTCGGGGACGGCGAGGCGCTGGGACACGCATTGGTGAGGCCGGCGGCCGTGAGTCCCGAGGAGCTCGGCGACCGCGTCCGGGAGCTCGGGTTGGCCGGGCTGGCGGTGGGGGAGGGGGCGATAGCATTCAGAGAGGTTCTCGAGCGTTCGGGGGCGTTCGTTCCGGATGACGACTCAGAGCTCCACCGGGTGTCCGCCGTAAACCACTGCTACCTCGCCGGGGATCTCGAACCCGTCGACCCAGACCGGGTGGCGCCGGAGTACCTGCGCCTTCCGGACGCCGAGCTGGCTCGTCGCGCGGCAGACCCGCAATGACCACACCCCCGTTCACCATCCGCGCTCTCGGTTACGGCGACCTTCCACAGGTGATCGCCATCGAGCGCCGTGCCTTCCCGACGCCGTGGTCGCTGGCCATGTTCGTGCTTGAGCTGTCCAAGCCCTCGAGCATCTGCCTGGCCGCGGTGGAGGAAGACCGCACCCGGTCCGGGAAGCTCTTGGGCTACACGATCTGCTCACGCTACGCCGACGTCTGGCACGTGATGAACATCGCCGTCGACCCGCCGTGGCGGCGGCGGGGGATCGGGGCGACGCTGCTCACGACGCTGATCGACCGCGCCGGGCGCGAGGAGTCATACACGCTCGAGGTCAGGCCATCCAACCCCGGGGCGATCGCTCTCTACGAGCGCTTCGGATTCCGCTCCGCGGGGCGGCGGCCGCGCTACTACCGCGATACGGGGGAGGACGCCATGATCATGTGGCGGACGCCAGAGACCGCGGCCGAGGCGGCGGCGTCGCCGACGTCGGGGTCAGACGGATCGTGATCCTGGCTCTCGAGACGAGCTGCGACGATACCTGCGCGGCGGTCATCACCCCGCAGGGAGAGATTCGTGCCAACGTGATCTCCTCCCAGGGCATCCACGACCGCTACGGGGGCGTGGTGCCAGAAATCGCCTCCCGCCACCACCTCGAGCTGATCGGGCCGGTGGTTGACGACGCCCTCGCGCAGGCGCGGATCGAGCTGACCGACATCGAGCTGATCGGGGTAACGCGCGGTCCTGGGCTCGTCGCCGCCCTGCTGGTCGGCGTGGCCACGGCCAAGGCCATGGCCGCCGTGCACCGAACGCCTCTGGCTCCGGTCGATCATCTGCACGGACACGTTGCCGCGGCGTTCCTCGGCCCGACGCCATTCGAGCCCCCGTTCCTCAGCCTGGTGGCGAGCGGCGGGCACACGCTTCTGGCGCGCGTCGAGGATCGAGGCGACGGCTTTGCGGTGATCGGCCAGACGATCGACGACGCGGCCGGCGAGGCGTTCGACAAAGGGGCGAGGCTGCTCGGGCTGGGTTATCCGGGCGGGGCGGCATTGGAGCGCCTGGCCGCGGACGGGGACCCTGACGCGTTTGCGTTCCCGGTCGCGGAACGGGTTCCGGGCCTCGATTTTTCCTTCGCCGGGCTGAAGACGGCGCTGCTCTACCGCGTCCGGGAGCTCGGCGAGGCCGAGGTCTCCCGCCGGCGGGCCGACCTCGCCGCCTCCTACCAGCACGCGATCGTCGAGGCGCTGGCGCGGCGGGTCGAGCGAGCTCTGGCCGAGACCGGGCTCCGGCGACTGGCCATCGGCGGGGGGGTGGCGGCAAACGGCCGGCTGCGTTCGCGCCTGGCCGGCCTCGGGGTGGAGCTCGATGTCCCGCCACGCGAGCTGTGCACCGACAACGCCGCGATGATCGCCAGCGCCGCGCGCTACGTCGACGCGCTTCCGTATCCCGCGTACCTGGGCATCGACGTATACGCCACGGGCGAGCGGCGCCTGGCAGCGTGATGCATCACGTGGTCCTCTACAGCCGGGAGGGGTGTTGTCTGTGCGACGACGCCCGCCGGCTTCTGCTCCGGGTCCACGAGCCAGATGCGTTCACGTTTGAGGAGCTCGACATCGAGACCGACGAGCGGCTCCTCCGCGCCTACCTGGAGCGGATTCCCGTGGTCACGATCGACGGAGCCGAGGCGTTTGAGCTGTTCGTCGACGAGGCCGAGCTGCGGGGGCGGCTCGATATTGTGGGGATGGAATGAGCTACACGGTCGGCCGCGAGTACGTCGGCGAGCCAGGTGGCGCCGACAAGCCCTTGGAGAAGCTTTCGCTGGGCGTCGCGGCGCGCCTGTCGCGCTACCTCCAGGTCCTCACGCAGGCGCGAAAGATGGGCAAGGAGACGATCTCCTCACAGGAGCTCGCCGACTACACGCACGTCAACTCGACCCAGATTCGACGTGATCTCTCGGGCTTCGGAAAGTTCGGCAAGCGGGGGGTGGGTTACAACGTCGAGTCGCTGGTCACGCAGATCCGGAAGATTCTTCGTACCTCCGGTCAACACAACATCGCGCTGTTCGGCGCCGGCCACCTGGGCACGGCGATCGCCACCTCGGACATCTTCGCGGACCACGGGTTCCGGATCGTCGCAGTGTTCGACACCAACGACGACAAGGTGGGAACCGAGATCGGGACCCTGAGCGTGCGCCACAACTCGGAGCTGCGTCAGGTCATCGAGGACGAGGACATCGTCGTGGCGGTGCTCGCGGTGCCTACGGCGGCAGCCCAGGATCTGGCCGACGACCTGGTCGAGGCCGGGGTGAAGATCATCTTCAACTACTCCGATGCGTTGCTTCAGGTCCCACCCGAGGTCACGGTCCACACCTCCAGCCCGGCGGTTGACCTGCTCTACGCCCTCTACTTCTACCTGACCTGATCTCCGGCCCTCGGCCAAGTGACCATCGACCTGGACACGGCTTTCGCGGCCTTCGAAGCGTCGGCTGATTTCACCGTCGGGCTCGAGGAGGAGTTCGCGCTGCTGGACCCCGCCGATCTCGGGCTGGTGCAGCGCTTCGAGGAGCTGCGCGATGCCGCGGCTCGCGACCCGGTGCTGGCGGAGTCGATCTCCGGCGAGCTGATCGCCTCGGAGATCGAGATCCGCTCCGGGCGCGGAGACGATCTGGCCGCAGCGGCGATCGCCCAGCGCGACCGGCGGCGCCGGTTGTTCGCGCTGGCCTCCGAACGCGAGGTCGCGCTCGGCGCGACCGGGACCCATCCGTGGTCTGACTACCGCGAGCAGCAGATCATCGACACCGAGCACTACCGGCGCGTGGAGCAGGGGCTCGGCTACGTCGCCTGGCGCAACAACACCTTCTCGCTCCACGTACACGTCGGGATCCGTGGCGCCGACCGCGCGGTGCTCGTCTGCGACCGGCTGCGGCCGGTGCTCCCGCTGATGCTCGCGATCTCGGCCAGCTCCCCCTTCCTCGACGGCCGCGACAGCCGCCTGCACAGCGTGCGCAGCCAGATCTTCACCAAGAGCTTCCCGCGCTGCGGAATCCCCGAGCCGTTTGGAAGCTGGACGAGCTTCGCCGACTACGTCGACTTTCTCGTGCGGACGCGCTCGATCGTCGAGTACACCCAGGTGTGGTGGTCGATCCGGCCACACCTGTCGTTCGGCACGGTCGAGGTCCGGATCTGCGACGCCCAGATCACGGCGGGCGAATCCGAGGCGCTGGCGGCGCTGATCGTGGCCTGTGTCGTGCAGGCGGCGCTGGACATCGACGCCGGGGTTCCGCACGTGGACGCGCCCGGGCGGCTGATCGAGGAGAACTTCTGGCGCGCGCTCCGCTATGGGCTGGATGGCCAGCTGATCGACCTCGAGCGGGGCGAGCCGTATCCCGCCGCCGACGCCCTCGAGCGGCTCCTGGAGTGGACCACGGCGGCCCGCGCGGCGCTGGGCATCGAGGTGAGCCTGCCTGCGCACAACGGGGCCCAGCGCCAGCGCCAGATGCTCGAGTCAGGGCTGGGCCTCCGCGAGGTGTATGCGGCGAGCGTGGCGGCCACGCGTGAGACGTATGCTGGGGCGCTGGAGGCACAGCGGAGGTGACGTGATGAGCGCGAGCGAACCGCAGGATCCAATCCAGGAGGCCCGCGAGCCCACCGAGGAAGAGCTCCGGGCGGCCTACGAAGCGCAGGTGAAGAAGCTGCGGGTGGAGCACGTCGTGCTTGAGAACGTGGTGACGCTGGCCAACCTGGGGATGCGGCGCACCGGGCTGGCCCCGGGCACCGAGGACGAGCGGGACCTCGGCCAGGTCCGGATGGCCATCGAGTCGATCCGCGTTCTTCTGCCGATGGTCGAGGAGGCGGCCCCCCAGCAGGTGGGCGCGATCCGCGACGCGCTGTCGCAGTTGCAGCTTGCGTTCGTGCGGATCGGCGGCCAGCCGGGGGCTGGAAACGGACCCGGGGGGGCCGGATCCGGTTCGGAGACCGAGGGCGGCGAGCCGGGCAGCGGAGGCTCCGGGCCGGGCGGTTCCGGGCCGGGTGCCGCGGGGAGCGGTGGGGCCGGATCGGGGAGCGGTGGGGCCGGATCGGGACCCAGCGGCGAGCCCCCTGGTGCCGGCGCTCCGGGAGCCAAGCGTGACGAGCCCGGGCCCGCGCAGCGCAGCGGACGCCTCTGGGTCCCCGGGCAGTAACCGACGCTGCGGCGCGCCCGCACGGTACACTCGCGCTAGTTCCGAGTCCGGGTCTCCACTCCCGAGGGGTGGCGGCCCGGTTGCACTTTTCAGGGTGCGCTGACGCGCCCCTCCAAGACTAAGAGCTTTCCCGGAGGACCTTTCTTGACCAGCTTCCTGACGCATCATGGCGTCATCGTCGCGCTTGTTTGCGCAGCCGCCGCGGTGGTCTACGGTGTGCTCACATCCCGTTCGCTGCTGGCCCTCTCACCCGGCAACGAGGCGATGCGCTCGATCTCCGCCGCGGTGCAGGAGGGAGCTCGGGCCTACCTCAACCGTCAGTACACGATCATCGCCGGGGTCGGGGTGGTGGTGTTCATCCTGCTGATCCCGCTTCAGAACATCCGGGTGGCGATCGGCTTTGCCATCGGGGGGCTGCTCTCCGCGTCGGCCGGCTTCATCGGCATGAACATGTCCGTCCGGGCCAACGCGCGCGTGGCTGAGTCAGCGCGCAGCGGCGTGGCCAAGGCGCTCGCCGTGGCCTTCCGGGGTGGGGCGGTGACCGGGATGCTGGTCGTCGGGCTGGCCCTTCTCGGCATCGCGGCCTACTACGGCATCCTGACCTGGATCGCCGGGGAGTCGACTCGCCATGCGGTGGACGCCCTGATCGGTCTCGGGTTCGGCGGCTCCCTGATCTCGGTGTTCGCCCGCCTGGGCGGCGGGATCTTCACCAAGGCGGCTGACGTGGGCGCGGACCTGGTCGGCAAGATCGAGGCCGGAATCCCCGAGGACGATCCCCGGAACCCGGCCGTGATCGCCGACAACGTCGGGGATAACGTCGGCGACTGCGCCGGCATGGCGGCCGACCTGTTTGAGACCTACGCGGTGACTGCGGTGGCCGTGATGCTCCTGGGCGTGCTGCTGTTCCGCCAACAGTCAGCGGTGGCGCTTTACCCGCTCGTCCTCGGCGCGGTCTCGATCATCGCGTCGATCATCGGCACGTTCGCGGTCCGTTCCCGCGCCGGGAACGTTGAGCGCGCCCTCTATCAGGGCCTGATCGTCTCCGGGGTCCTGGCCGCTCTGGCCTTCATTCCGATCACGTATTGGATGATGCATGGCGTCGTCCTGAAGAGCGGACACACCACGCCGAAGTGGTGGCACTTCTATCTCTGTGCCTTGATCGGCGTGGGGGTGACGGCGCTTCTGTTTGTGATCACCGACTACTTCACCTCGACCCGGTTTCGGCCGGTGCGCACGATCTCCCGGGCGTCCCAGACCGGCCACGCGACGAACATCATCCAAGGCCTGGCCCAGGGGCTGCAGTCAACCGCGCCGCCGGCGATCGTGATCGCGCTCGGCATCCTCGGCTCGTGGAAGCTGGTCGGCGGAGGGACTGAGGGCATCTACGGCATCGGCATTGCCGTGATGGCGCAGCTCTCGCTGACCGGGCTGATCGTGGCGCTGGACGCCTTCGGGCCGATCACGGACAACGCCGGCGGGATCGCCGAGATGGCCGATCTGCCGGAGGAGGTCCGCAACGTCACCGACCCCCTCGACGCGGTCGGGAACACGACCAAGGCCGTGACCAAGGGATACGCGATCGGCTCCGCCGCGCTGGCCGCGCTCGTCCTGTTCGACGCCTTTCAGCGTGAGGTCGGGTCGAAGTACAGCTTTCAGATCGGCAATCCTCCAGTGCTCATCGGGCTCCTGATCGGGGGCCTGATGGTCTACCTGTTCGCGTCGCTGGCCATCGAGGCAGTCGGGCGCGCGGGCGGCGCCGTGGTGGAGGAGGTACGGCGTCAGTTCCGGGAGAAGCCGGGCATCATGGACCGCACCGAACGGCCCGAGTACGGGACCGCGGTGAGCCTGGTCACCCGGGCCGCGCAGCGGGAGATGGTCCTGCCCTCGCTGATCCCAATCGTGGTCACGCTGATCGTCGGCTTGATCAGCGTCGAGGCGCTCGGCGGGCTGCTCATCGGCGTCATCGTCGTCGGTCTGTTCATGGCCGTCTCGATGACCTCGGGCGGCGGGGCCTGGGACAACGCCAAGAAGCTGATCGAGGACGGCGAGTTCGGCGGCAAGGGATCCGAGGCGCACGCCGCCTCGGTGACCGGCGACACGGTCGGCGACCCCTATAAGGACACCGCTGGGCCGGCGATCAACCCAATGATCAAGGTGGCCAACATCGTGGCGCTGTTGATCATCCCTCTCATCACTTAAGGGTCGTGGGGGACGTCCCCCGTATGGGGGATGGTGCGGCTTCGCGGTTCGGGTTGCTGTTGCACGGCGCGCGAATCCCCCACACGGGGTGCGTGCCCCACTTGGTGATTTCGCATGGCAGCGGCTGGTGGGGATTCCGTCACATCTGTCGGTGAGCGGCGGCTAGAGTGCAGCTGAATGATTCTCATTGTTGGATGTGGGCGCGTGGGGTCTGCGGTGGCGAAACGCGCGTTGGATGCGGGGCACGACGTCTCGGTCCTGGACAGCGATCCGCTCTCGCACGAGCGGCTCGACAAGGACCAGACGACGACCTGGGAGGACGCCGGCGGCCGCTTCACCGTGGGGACGGCGCTCGAGGTCGACGCGCTGATCGAGGCCGGGATCGAGGATGCGGACGTGTTCGTGGCCGCGACCAGCGGTGACAACACCAACCTGGTGATCGCCCAGATCGCGCAGCGGAGGTTCAAGGTCCCGCGCGTGGTTGTGCGGGTCGCCGATCCGGCGCGCGCGAGCTGGTACGGCGAGCAGGGACTGGTCACCGTGTGCCCGACGCAGGTGGCGATCGACCAGGCCTCCGAGGTGGTGCTGGCTGGCTGAGCAATACCCCCAGGAGGCCCCGTCGATGTACGTGATCATCGCCGGCGCCGGGAAGGTGGGCTGGAACCTGGCCCGGGAGCTGATCGGCCGTGACCGTGAGGTGACGCTGATCGAATCCGACCACGCCCGCTATCGGGTCGTCGAGGAGGAGCTCGAGCATGCCGTGCAGTACGGCGATGCCACCGAGCTCTGGGTACTCGAGCGAGCCGGCATCCGTCGGGCGGATCTCGTCATCGCCGTGACCGGTGATGACGAGGACAACATCCTGATCTGCCAGGTGGCCAAGGAGAAGTACGGCGTCCAGCGGATCGTCGCGCGGGTGAACAACCCGCGCAACCTCCAGCACTTCCGGCTCCTAGGGGTCCAGCCCGCGGTGTCTGCCACCGACCTCATCCTGAGGCTGATCGAGCATGAGGTGCCCGAATACGGCCTCGTGCAGCTGCTCGCGCTCGAGGAGGAGCACCTGGAGATCATCGAGGTTGAGGTGGGGGAGGGCTCTCAGGCCGCGGGCCGGCGGGTCCAGGAGGTTGCGCTCCCCGACGGCTCGCTGATCATCTCGGTCCTGCGGGACGGCACCGGATTCGTGCCCAAGGGGGACTCGGTGATCCATCCCGGCGACCAGGTCCTGCTGATCCTCGATCCCGGCCTGGAATCGCAGATCACTCCACAGTTCGCGCCCGACGGCGCGGGGCCGGATGGGCAGGGGTAAGGGCGTAAGAAATCGTGACCAGGAGGCACCAACGGTTCGATGGCCGAGCGTAAAGTCGACTACCTGCTGATCGGCGGAGGCCTGGCCTCCGGCAACTGCGCGCGATGGCTGCGCGAGGAGGGCGCGGACGGATCGATCCTGCTCGTCGGCCGGGAGCCCGACCTCCCCTACAACCGGCCCGACTGCTCGAAGGGCTACCTGCAGGGCAAGGAGTCACGCGAGGACAGTTACTTCCGCCCGCCGGACTGGTACGAGGAGCAGAGCGTCGAGGCGCTGACCCGCGTCTCGGTGACCAAGCTCTCGAGCGCCGAGCGCCGGGCGGAGCTCTCGAACGGCGACTCGGTGAGCTTCGGCAAGGCGCTGATCGCCACCGGCGCCAACGTGCGCCGGCTCCAGGTGCCGGGCTGCGAGCTGTCCGGGATCCACTACCTGCGCACCCTGGGAAACAGCGAGGCCATCCGGGACGACGCCTCCGGTAAGCGGGTGGTGCTGATCGGTGGGTCCTACATCGCCTGTGAGGTCGCGGCGTCGCTGACCGAGCGCGGTAGCTCGTGCACGCTGGTCATGCTCGAGCCCGTCGTCCTGAGCCGAGGCTTCGGGGAGCAGGCGGGGCGCTTCTTCCAATCGCGGCTCGAGGAGCACGGCGTCGTGGCGCACGGCGGCGACTCGCTCGACCACTTCGAGGGGAGCGACGGACGGATCACCAAGGTGGTCACCGAGCGCGGCCTCGAACTCGAGGCCGACGCGGTGGTGGTGGGAGCCGGCGTGCTCCCCGACGTCACGCTGGCCCGCAATGCCGGGCTCGAGCTCGGAGAGAGCGGTGGCGTGGTCACCTCATCGACGCTCGAGACGGGTGCCTCAGGCATCTACGCCGCCGGCGACATTGCCGAGTACGACAGCGTGATTCACCGTCGCCGCATCCGGGTGGAGCATTGGGACGTCGCCTTCAACCAGGGCAAGACGGCGGCACTGAACATGCTCGGCCGCGAGCAGCCGCACGATGTCGTGCCCTACTTCTTCTCCGACCTCTCGGACTGGGCGTCGCTCGAATACGTCGGGCCAGCGACGAAATGGGACCAGGAGATCGTCCGCGGCTCGATCGAGGACGGCGAATTCGCCATCTTCTACCTCGACGAAGGACAGGTCGCCGGCGCCCTATCGGTAGGGCGCTCCGAGGATCTCGAGGAAGCCCGCCGGCTCATCACCTCCCATGACGACGTGAGCGACCGCGCGGCGGACCTGGCGGATCTCTCGAGCGACTTGGCGTCGATCTAGGCACGGACAGTGCGTGAGCAGCTGCGGGGGGAGGATTCGAACCTCCGTCTCCCGGTCCAGAGCCGGGCGTCGCTGCCACTGGACTACCCCGCAGAGCGGTTGTTCGGCCAGAGTTTTCGGCATCCGGACCGATTTGACGACGGCAAGTATAGGCGCGGCCGCCGGGCGTTCTGTCCGGTGCATGGCGGAGTTTGGCTTTAGCAGGAACGCCTGGTGGGACGCGATCCGTCGGGGCGTTATCTCGCCGCGCCCACGGCTCGAACCGATCAACGAGGTGCTCCGTCGGGGGCGACGGCACAATCGGGGCCATCTGAAGGCGAGGCTGCTAGACGCCGGCCTGAAGCAGGCGGTTTGTGAGCCGTGCGGGCTCGCCGAGTGGCGCGGGCAGGCATTGCCGCTCGAGCTTCACCACATCAATGGCGATGGCCTGGACAACGACTTGACAACCTGCAGCTTCTCTGCCCGAACTGTCACAGCCAGACCGACTCGTGGCGTGGGCGAAACAAGGCCAAGAGAGCTGAGGTGCGGCGGCTGAGAGGGGACTAACGACGAGTCTAGGAGGCGTGCGGTCGCCCGCGGCAGCCGTCGGCGGCGAGCTTCGCCCTACGTCCGCACGGCTTCGATCGCCCGCTCGAGCGTCGGGGACTCACGGTTCCAGACACCGGGAGGCGCAGCTGCGACGATCACCGAGGCAGTGTGGGGGCCGACGACCAGACAGGCGATCTCCACAAAGCGAGCGCCGACCTCGGTCGTATAGGAGTCCTTGACGCACGAGCCGTGGCCGGAGAGGAAGTGCAGGCCGCCGGCGGCCGCGACCCGCCTGACGTCGCGGTCGCCCTCGTCGCTGTTGTGCGCGGGGCGGAACGACGCCCAATTGCTCAGTGATTCGCGGCCCTGGCGGGGCGTTAGGTTGAGATAGGCGATGAAGCGTCCGTCGGGAGCCCGCAGGGCTGCGGTCGCGGTCCCCTGATCACCGCGCTGACGCTTCCAGCTCGGCGGGTAGGCCATCGAGGCGCCACTCGCGATGACCGCGACCCGCCAGGCGGACGGCGCCGCCTGGGGGTGCAGCCAGGTGAACTGGCTTCGGGTGGCGCCGCCGCAGCCGGCGAGCGCGAGCGTCAGTGCAGCGAGGCCGAGACCAGGCTTAGAGGTTCCCGTCCCCATCTGACGGGCCGCCGTTGTTGTCGGAATCAGCGTCGCCGGCGTTCGGCCCCTGAGGGATGCCGTTCGAGCTCGACCCGGACGAGGTCGAACTCGTCGCCGAGGCGCCACCCGACGAGCTGGTGGAGCTCTGCGTCGACGGGCTCGAGGACTGGGTCGAGGCGCTCGAGTTGGAGTTCGAGCCACACGCAGCCAGCCCCAGAGCGGCCAACGCGAGCAAGACGGCCGCCAGGCGGCGGGTTGATCTGGTCATCGTCGCGTTCATCATCGCTCCTCTTGTGTCAGGGCCCGGAAGATTCCGGGCTAAGACCATGACGCCTGTGCCGCGCCGGTCGTTCCCGCACGCTATCGCGTCGTGCCCCGGGAAGAAATTGGCTCGGAAAGCGTCGTTTGGCACAGAGGTTCACCTAGGAATGAACGCTCGTGAGCAACCCTAATCTGCGTGGAAGCGACCACATCGCGTGGGCAACTGGCGGCACGGGACCGGAAGCTCGACAATTCAGAAGCTGAAGATGAACAAAGAAGACACACCGGAGCCCGATCCGCGCACGCTCGCCGAGCTCTCAGCGCTGGCCGACGGGACGCTTGAGCCCGGCCGTGTGCAGGCCATCCGCGAGCTGATCGCGCGCTCGCCCGCTCTCAGTCGACGCTATGCGCGTGAGCGTGAGGCAGTCGCCGCGCTGCACACTGTTCGTGCTGACCGAGCACCGGAGCGGCTCCGGATGGCCATTGCGGCGCGCCACCAACCCGCGCGGAAGCCGCGGCCGCGCCTGGCCTTCGGAGGTGCGCTGGCCGCGGCCGTGGCGGCAGCGGTGGCGGCAGTTGTCCTTCTGCTCCCCAGCGGCTCCCCGGGCGCCCCGTCGGTCAGCCAGGCGGCGGCCTTGTCGCTGCGGGGGCCTGTCATGCCAGGCCCGGTGGCCGATCGAACGCAAGGAGGCGCGAGGCTGAAGCAGGACGTCGGCGAGGTCTATTTCCCCAACTGGTCCGACGTGGGCTGGCGGGCGGTGGGACAGCGGGTCGACCGGCTGAATCATCAACTCGCAGTGACCGTGTACTACCAGCGTGGCTCCCGGCGGATCGCGTACACGATCCTGGCCGCGCCGGCGCTGCGTTGGCCTGGCACGGCCCAGCGCCAGGTACGCGGCATCGAGGTTCAGAGCTTCACCTCCCACGGTCGCACGATCATCACCTGGCGGCGGACCGGCCATACGTGTGTGCTCTCGGGCGCGGGCGTCTCGGCCGATGGCCTCGCGAAGCTGGCGTTCAGCGACTGAGGTCCGGTGCCGGCGGCGCTGCCCGTCGGGCGGCGCTCTACGTCTCTTCCCCTGCGAGCTGGCGCGCGATGCGTTGGCGACCGCGGTGAAGCCGGGTCGTGATTGTGGCCTCGCGGACGTGCAGGGCGCGGGCGGCCTCGCGGTAGGACAGGCCCACCACATCGATCGCCATGACGGCATCCCGGAAGTCGGGCGGCAGCTCCGCGATGGCCGCGTACAGCTCGGCCATCTCCATCCGGGAGTGGGGCTGCGTGGCGGCACGATCCTCGACGAACTCGAGCACCTCCGGCGGTGCCGTGACCTGGGGCCGGCGCGCCGCCGTTCGGCGCATTGAGATGAACGTGTTGCGCAGGACGCGAAGCAGGTAGCCCAGGTCATCGTCGGAGCGCAGCAGGCGCGGTTTCTTGAGCACGCGTGCGAACGTCTCCTGGACCAGGTCCTCGGCCTCCTCACGGGAGCCCGTGAGGCTTCGCGCCGCCCGGTAGAGCCGGTCGACGTGATCCCCCAGCCCTTCTGGGTCGAGCTGACGTTCCGCGCCCATGGTTCGCCCAGGCGGCATTGTCGCTAAGCCCACGCTGTCATGACGCCAGGAGAGGCGGAAAGCTTCCTAGGAGGTGTCATGACGCCAGGAGTGGTTGAAAGCTTCCGGGGCCGGTCAGACTTGGTCGGGCTCCGGATCTACGAAGGCGGGCGCCTGCTTGGTCAAGCCGGCGGTCACGGCGGCGATCTGGTTGGGGGAGCCGATGAGCTTTCGCTGCGTCTCGGCCTCGAGCCTGAGACCCACGTCCGCCGGCGCGTTCCAGCTTTGGTCAAAGAGCCGCTTGGCCCCGCGCACGGCGTCCGGAGACCGGTTGGCGATCTCCTTGGCGAGCTCGAGCGCGGCACTCAGTGGCTCCTCGGAGACGCGTGTGACCACCCCCATCCGCAACGCCTCCTCACCGCTGAACACGCGGCCGGTGAACGTCAGCTCCTTGGCGACGTCGATCCCGACCAGCCGGGGGAGCGTCTGGGTGATCGACATGTCCGGGATCAACCCCCATTTGACCTCCATCACCGACAGGCGGGCGTCGGGAGTGGCGATGCGAATATCGGCCCCGAGCGCGATCTGAAGCCCGCCGCCGAGGCAGTTCCCGTGCAGGGCGGCGATGACCGGCATGGGCAGCCTCACCCAGTCGTAGGCGACCCGCTGAAACGGATTGGGTACCTCACCGAGCAGGATGGCGTCGGCTCCGCCGACGCCATCCTCAGATGAGAACCCACTCGTGACGTCGAGGCCCGAACAGAAGCTTCGCCCCTCACCGTGGAGTACGACGGCACGGACTCCGGGGTGGGCGGCCACGTGCACGGCCGCCTGGACGATGGCGTCGAACATCCGCCGATCGAGGGCGTTGTGCTTCTCAGGCCGGACCAGGGTCACCGTGGCGACGTGGGCGTCGATCTCGACCCGCACGCGTTCGGGGTCCACGCGTTGCTCCACTGAGCGCAGGCTATCCCGGATCGACGTTGTCAGGCTCGGCAACCCCGACCCCGCCGCTAACCGGATCACCCAGACGAATCGTCCCCGGCCGAAGGATCTCTCCGTAGATGCCGAAGGCGATCGGCTCCGTCGTGTCGAGGTTCCGACGGTAGCCGCCGAGGATCTTGAGCGTGTGCAGGTCGATGTCGCCCGTCTCCGGGTGGCGGCTCGTGATCACACAGCGACCCACGTGTCCCCGCGCGCGCAGGACCGTCTCCCCAACCTTAAGGACGTGCCCAACCCAGCCATCCTCCTCGTGGGCGGCGACGCCATCGATCTCGACCAGCATCCGGAAGCGGCGCGCGTCGACGCTCGGCTGCTCGGCCCGCTCGGCCAGCCGCTCCAGGGAGGCACGAGAGATGAGAGTGATCGCACCCTCAGCTCCGCGGTCGACAGCTCCTGTCGCCCCAGCTTCGACCAGCCTCAGAGGCTTGCCGACATGGTCACTGATCGCCTGAGACCACCTGCCCAGCACCGCGCGTGCGGGCATCGGCTGGCCATAGAAGCGGGTCAGCACGTGTTCGCCGAGTCGCACGTCGTCCTCAAGGGTTCGGCCGTCCGGGAACCGCAGCGTCAGGCGTCGATCAGCATCCGAATAGGTGCTCACCACGGTGTTCAGGGCCCCGACGTGGGTGGCGTTGACCATCGCGCCCTGATCGTCGATCAGGAAGAAACGACGGTTCTCCCGGACCCCGGCCTCGTCGAGACGGATTTCCTGCACCCGGCGGAGCTGGGTGGACTTGACCGGCGTGATCGATAGTGCGGTGACCGTGGCGGGCATGCTGAGCGCGCTGGCTGTCGCGGTGAGATCAGGCCGAAGCCTGCTCGGCCCAGTCGCGGTATAGCCGCCAATAGTGCCCGTGGGCCTCGAGAAGCTCCTCGTGGCTGCCCTGCTCGACGATCTTCCCGTGCTCGAGCACGATGATGCGCGAGGCGCGCTGGATCGTAGACAGACGGTGGGCGATGACGATCGCCGTCCGCCCGGCCAGGAGCCGCCGGAGACCGTGCTCGATCACGGTCTCTGTCCGCACGTCGACGTTCGACGTGGCCTCGTCGAGTACGAGGATGCGCGGGTCGGCGATCAGCGCCCGCGCGAAGGCCAGAAGCTGGCGCTGACCGGCGGACAGCTGAACGCCGCGCTCGCCGACCTCGGTGTCGTAGCCGTGCTCGAGCTTGGTGATGAAGTCGTCGGCACCGACGGCTCGCGCGGCGGCGGTGATGTCCTCCTCGGAGGCGGCGGGCCGTCCAAAGGAGCTGTTCTCCCGCACGGTGCCGCTGAACAGGAAGCCCTCCTGGGGAACGATTCCCATCTGCGATCGCAGTGAATGCATCGACACCTCACGCAGATCATGGCCGTCGACCAGCACCCGCCCCTGGGTGGGGTCATAGAACCGCGCCACGAGCTTGGCGAAGGTCGACTTTCCCGCCCCGGTCTCGCCGACGAGCGCGACCGTCTCGCCGGGGGCGATCGTCAGGTCGATGTCCTCGAGCGCCCAGCCGCTGTCAGGCGAGCCGTCGGTGCCGTAGCGGAAGGACACATGGTCGAAGCGAAGCTCGCCGCGGAGACGTGGCAACTCGACCGGATGGGGCGGATCGACGAGGTCGGGCTGGTGGTCCAGCAGATCGAAGATCTTGTCCAGCGCGGCCATTCCGGATTGGTAGGTGGTGTAGAGCTGGGAGAGCTGCTGGATCGGGTCGAAGAAGTTGTTGAGCGCGGCGATGAACGCGAACACCACTCCGGTCGACGTGTGGCCGTTCAAAGCCTCGTAGCCGCCAATGATCAGGATCTCGACGGTCACAAGGGCCGAGAGGAACTCGACCCCCGGGAAGTACGCCGCGTTGAGATTGACCGTGGTCATGTTGGCCGCCCGGTTCTCCTGGTTGAGCTCGGCGAAGCGGGCTATGTGCCGAGGCTCCTGAGCGAACGCGCGCACGACACGAATTCCCGACAGCGTCTCCTGCAGATAGCCGGTGATGGCGGCGATCTTCTCCCGGGTGAGCCGGTAGGCGTCGGCGGAGGCGATCCGGAAGACGAGACCCCCGACGGCGAGGATGGGCAGCGCGAGGAAGGTCAGGAGCGCCAGATGAGGATCCATCACGATCAGGATCACGACCACGCCGATGAGCGTCAGCCCGGACTGGAACAGCGTCGCCATCCCGTCCTCGACCAGCTGATCGAGGGCCTCGACGTCGTTGGTCAGCCGGGAGATGATGACTCCGGCGCGGTTGCGTGAGTAGAACCCGATTGACAGGCGCTGAAGGTGGGAGAACAAGCGCACGCGCAGGTCCTGAAGGGCCCGCTGGCCGACCCACCCGACGAGGTAGGTCTGGGCATAGGAGGCGACCGCGTACACGACCGCCGAGGCGAGGAAGGCGGCGACGACGAGGTTGAGAGTTCCGGTGTCGTGGTGGCGGATCCCGTCGTCGATCGCAAGCTTGGCCAAAGGCGCGGGAGCCAGCGCGGCGCCCGTGGCCGCGACGAGCGAAACGAACATCGCGAGCACGCGCCAGCGGTAGGGAGCGAGCAACTCAAACAGCCCGCGCAGCTTCCGCCGGCGGCCGGAGGTCTGCCGCAGGCGGCGGCGGATGTCCTGCAGAGCGCTCACAGCCCCGCCACCTCCGCCTCGAGCGGCTTGCGGTTGAGAAAGACCTGGTCCGGCATTCCCTTCTCGACGATCTCGCGATAGAGCTCCGACTCGAGGAGCAGTTCCTCGTGGCTGCCGCGCGCGGCCACCGTCCCGTCCTCGAGGACGATGATCTCGTCGGCCAGCGCGATCGTGGACAGCCGGTGGGCGACGATGAAGGT
>Ga0070731_10000690_pt1 | contig 41566 bp, 34 predicted proteins | sample Coa_R1_2_FD_66448 | JGI IMG/M metagenome (GOLD analysis project Ga0070731, IMG submission 66448) | Surface soil microbial communities from Centralia Pennsylvania, which are recovering from an underground coalmine fire - Coalmine... | ecosystem: Environmental > Terrestrial > Soil > Unclassified ...
CGAGATGCCCATCGAATCTCCTTGTCCGTTAGAATGAAATCGATCGGAGCCGGTAAACATGACTTCTGAAGAAGCGGCGATTGCAGAAGCAATCTTCGATCTCTCCGTGGGTAGTCGGTGCCCGTATCAGACGATCCTCGAGTCGGGAGCAATGCCCCCCGGATGGGTTGATGATTACTTCTCTCAGCTCGCCCTCGTTTCCAAGGTCTGGAGCAAGCGCTCGGAGATTCCAATGAAGGTCGCCACCGCAGTTCACGCAGCTTCTTTGTACTTGCCGCTCCGCTATCAGAGCTGGCGGAACTTGCATCCAGGCTCGTCCAACAACAACGAGACCGATTCGGCGATTGCGCGTATCCGCACTTGGAGCGAATTCTTCCTTATGGGGCCGGTTTACCCCAACATTCAGGTTCCCGACGTGCCCGCCTAAAGACAGACTTTCCCCGCCTGCCCAATGGGGTGGCTCCTTTGTTTTCGCGCGAATATTGCAGTTGTTCAGAGCTGGATTCCGCGCCGAAGCAGCGAAACCCTTGGAAGACGGTGCTATTTCTCGGGAAGCACCGCGTAACCCCGTGCAGGAAACAGCGCTGCGCGCCGTTTCCTGCACGCCTGGAACCCCTCGGAGCCACGCGCGGCCCCGCCTTGTGACCGAGCCCGGGATTACCATGGGACCTCGGAGCAGGAGCCAGGAACGGGCGAAGCCCATCCCCAGACCACCGAATCTCCCGCTTTGCGCCCAGACGGATCTATGTCGTTCGCCACCCATGCGCCGCGTCGGACCCCTTCGCCTTGAGGCTTAGGGGTCCGACTCGACGCAGGCCGATGGACCGGGCAGGTCCATCGGCCCCGAAGACGGGTGACTACGTTGATTGGGATGCCTTGCGTCACTCAGGTTCCTGTCCCCGAACCTCATAGGGAACCGAGCCGACATGGACCGAAGTCCATGCCACGCGGGTCCTGGAAGCTCGCGGGCGAGTGCTGGCAGCGGAAAGCGGCGTCCCATTACTCCCGCTTGCCTGCGCTCCTTGACGGAACCGGATCGTTGGATTGGCGACTGTGCGAGTTCTCCACTCCCGCATCACGTCGCTTGGCTTCAATGCTTCCCATAACTCGAGAAGCATGTAGAAAAGGGATGCTAAAGTTTTCTAGGAATCCCAGCCTATGCGCTGTCGGAGGCGCTGGCTAAGATCGGAGGCAGGGGAGCCCCTCCCCGAGACACCCGCGAACGAGCATCTTGAAGAATGGGGGAGGGGCTCCGCAGTCTGTCCCCTATCGCGCACGAAGGCGCGAATCGCTCACACACTTGGTACTACTGGCTTCACGCCTAAACTCAGTCGAAAGGCCGAGACTTCCGGCCCTGTTTGCATAGATCCGCCCGAACTTCCCGATTGTCAAAGAGCGATCGCTCGCCTAAAAGGCGGCGTGACGACAGGAAAAGCTAAGCCGTCGCGGTTTCGGGAGAAAGCTGCTTGAGCATCCCCTGAAACCGCGTCCAAATCTTCTTCGGATCCTTCAGAGCCAAGAGTTGCCGGAGCCGCCGCTCCGAGAAATAGCCGGAGAGCTGTTGGGAATCGTGGGTCCGGAGGTAGTCGAGGACGGGGGAGGGTAGCTCAAGGACCTTGAGCGCCCGCGCCACGCGGGACCAATCCTCACCCGTAATGCGTGCCAAGGCCCGCAGGCTCTTGCAGCCCTCACGCTCCTTGAGGCGCTCGTAGAAGTCAGCTCGGTCTACCGGACGAATGCGGGACAGGTAGGCTTGGTAGCCCTTCCAGGCCCTCTGGTCGACCGTGGCCGCTCGGAGGCTGTCCGGCCTTGCTCCAAGCTCTAGGATCGCCTGTCTTGCTTCGTAGCGGGTGAAGAAGGGGGACTGGACGCTCAGCGTCCGGTAGACGGGGTCCGACGCAGGCCCGACCTGGTCAGCCGCCTGCAGGTATTCGAGCGCCGCGTGAAATGGTTCGCCACGACTATCCGAAGGGACCCCATCTGAGAGTCGCTGACGAAACAGCGACTCACTTTGCCACGCTTCCCCTGGAGACCCCCCCTGGCGACGAGATCCGAGAGCATGGTCTTCAGGGTGATGTCCTGGGCCTTTACGATGGGACGGGGGAACAGGGCCACCGCCGATGCCCATGCAGCGTTGGGATGCCTGGTAGATCAGACACTCCCGAGCCATCGACCCCCAAGACAGAATCCTCGTCTCAGTGTGCGGATCCGGTTGGCGAACGACGTTCTCGGCCTGATGAATGTTCATCGGATACGGATCGCTGAAGGATCTCCGACCATCCCGCTTGAACAGCCCAGGGGGGGCTGGCGACCGGCTCCGGAGTCGGGCTACTCCTGGAGTAATTCTGCCACCGTAATTCTTCGAGATGGCGTTGATAGTAGCGACGGGTCTCCTCATTGGCCTCCCGTGCGAGCTCGATTTGCTGCGATGCCTGCCAACGCAGAACCGCACCTTCCACGGTGTTGTTTGAGGCCCTCGAGGGAGATCTGCCTTCCACGATACGGTTCGCTATCGATTCATACCGGTCGGTAGTGCGATAAGATTGATCAAGGGCATACGCGACACCCATCCCGATCACCAGAGCGGTGGCAACAGTGATGACGGTCGCCAAGCCTGCCTTTCGCCGGCTACCGACTGGGGCATCCACCCATGATGTGATCCTGCGAATGCAGCGCCTGGCCATAGTGTCGGAGGCATGCCGCTCTCTTCGCTCGCGTCGCCGGAGTTCCTGACGCTGGGCTTCCTGGGCAATGAATAGACTCCTTTGGAGAAAGCTGATGAGTCTTTCCTCGGAGATACTGTTGAGGATGATCGAAGTGGCTCCTGCATCATAGCCAGACCGCATGTCCTCCTGACATCCGCAGTCAACCATCATCACAACCTGGAGACCCGGACGGATTTCCAAGCATTTGCGAATCAGAGCTGCGGAGGAGGGGGAGGTCGATGATTGATGGATGACCAGAAGAAGGTCGATACGGAACTCCCTCTTCAGCAGGATCTGGATTGCTTCGTCGTGAGTCTTCACCTGGATAACCTGTATTCCCGCGAGGCGCGATACGTATCCAAGATCGTTTCGCCCCCCGGTTGTGTCCTGGACGATGAGCAGGGACCCGGCAGATGCAGGGTAGGACTGTCTTACGGCCGGTGGCCTGTCGGCGGTCTCGAGCAGCTCAGGTGCCAGCAGCGTGGGAACCAAAGGATCCGACACCAGCGCCCTGCTTTCGATTCGATCGGGAATATCTGAAGCACGACGCTTGTGTCTCTGCGGGATGATTTCCTTAGGCGACGGCGAGAGTGGAGAAATCGGATTGGAAATCCTGGCATTCATGCGTCGGTCTCCTTTTGATCAAGCCCCGGTAGCCGTTCGTGGCATTCATTGGCCGAATCGGTGTAGCTACGGGAATTGGCGCGAATGGTTACAGCGGTTGGAGGTGCCAAACTCGATGGAGATCGGGGGAGGAATCGAAGTGCCGGGGGCTGCATTGGTGGGCCCGGCCGGACTATGTAGCGATCTATCAGGTGCGCGTTACCCGGTGCCGCCCATGAACCCTACCCAAGTTGAGCCTAGGAGTGCCAAGCCAACGGGCTAAGCGAGGAATACCTGCGGGGATTTGAAACAATGAATCGATCTTCCGCCGGTAACCCCCGCCGGCCGGGACCGTAGATAGAGCGTCGAGCACCGGAGATCCCCAAGGAGGATGTATGAGCGACCATAAGAAGGACAAGGCCCCCCGCAAAAGTTCGTCCGAAAAGTCACCGACGAAGTTCATGGAGCGGCCGGGAGCGAGGCCACAACCGGAAACCCAGCTGACTCGGGATCGCTTCGAGGAAGGGTCGAATTCCGAAGTCGCCGGCCTTCATGCCGATCCACGGTCAGACGAGGATGCTGCCGAGACCCTGAATTCGGACGAGACGAAGATACTTCCGAGGAAAGCCCGATATCCTGCCTGGACGGAGGTGGAGGAAGTCAAAAACGACGAAGACAGCGAAGATGATGGTCAGCCGGGATTCCAAACCCGGGAATCCGACCAGAAATAACGGCCGGAAGAAGGGACGAAATTCCCGCTGACCCAACGAAGACGGCCTTGCTCGCAAGAGCAGGGCTGTTTTTTTTCACCCGGGGCGCGCCGCCGGACCGTCCGTATCCGAACGTCGAGATCCAGGCCTGGACGATCCGCTGGCCCACGCTCAGGGGTTGCCGGTCCTTCCAATCGGTTCCGTCTCCAGAGCGCGGAGGAGGGCGGGATACCCGCCTGCGAGCCCGGAACGGCGAGCGTCCGCAAGGGCCGATGGGCTACGGCTTCAGAAGGGCTCTTTCAGGTTCAGATTCTCCTTCCGGACCGACTCGAAAAAACGGCGCCAATCTTCGCCCGCCTTCTCGAACCGTTCCTGGAACCGGTCATATCTCCCGTATCGACGCTCCATCAGGATTTTCGCGTTGTTCACCTCCGCGCCGGCGATTCTTTCTCGAGATGAGAGTACATGGTCCAGAGACAGGTGTGATTTGTACAGGTCGTCGAGCTTTGTGAACAATTCCTGCGCCTCCGCGTCAAGTTGCTTTTCCTCTGCGAAGGCGCGGGCCGTCCGGTCGTACTCCTCCGACGCGATGCCGTGGCGGCTGCAAGCGAACTTGAGTGCCCCCTTCCAGCCTACGAAACTCGCGAGCCCTTCGTTGAAGTCCGTGCTGCCGGGAACATAAATCGTCCCATGAGTCAGCTCATGGAGGATCAGCACCACAAGTTCCTCTTCGGGATAATCGAGCATCGTCGAGAGCACCGGGTCTGAAAAATACCCCAGAGTGGAATAAGCGGCCGCGGTGCCGAGCGCCACGTCGTAACCCTCCTCTTTGAGCGCGCTGGCTTCCTCCTGAGCGTCCTCCTTGGCGAAGAATCCTTTGTAAGGCACCTTCCCGACGATGGGGAACCACCAGAGATAAGGCTGGAAGCGGTCTTTTGGGCATGCCGAAACGATATAGGTGATAGGCTGGCCCTGCGTGTCATAGAACGACTCGTAGTTCGACGAGGGCGTGAGCCCCAATTCGCTTTCGCCAAAGGCCTTGATGTCCCTGACGAGGCGGAGCTTCACCTTCGTTTCCGCGGGAACGGAAGGATCGGCGAGCACCGTGTCGATGTTCCGGGAATTCAGTAGAATCCCGATCTGACCCCGGGCCTGAGTGAGGAGGTAACAGCCGCACAAGGACGGCAGCAGAAGAAGGAATGCGAATCGTTTCATCCCGTACTCCTAAGGGCATGGATCGCCCAACAGCGCCACCTGGGTCGATATCCCGGCTAGGGCGAGTGCCTGACAACCAGAACAAAGGTCACGAGGGGGGAGGTGCGACTGAACTTGTTTACATACCCTTAGCCCCTTAGCACTGCCTCGCTGTAGACAACGACAGACTTCAACGTCTTCTCTAAGTTAGGCGTCTTTAGGTGTAACGCGCGTGTAGGGGCATTCATCCCCTCTCGCTCACTCCTTCGCGAGGCGCATGCTTTTCTTGGAAGGTGCCCACGCAGAATTCTGAAATGGGTCTCTGAACATGAGGGCGGCAATCGTGCCCATTGGCGCGAGCGGAGGGGCCAGCCCCTCAGCAGGTGCTTTCTCCTCCTGAACCCCTAGCGTCGCTCCGAGCGTCGTTGTCACGCTCCCGCCAGGGGCTTGCTTTCAAGGCCGTCGGTGAGTGACTGCATCGAAAGCAAGTACCCATTCGATCGTCAGGGATCTGCCGTCCCCCTGGCCGGCGAAATTCTAGTTGGTGCCGATCCTGACGGAGCTCTGGAAAACAAGGCTCGATCCAGGGGTATGAACCTGCGGCGGCTCTACCGTCCTGGAAAAATGGCGATGAGAACGTTCACCATGACCACGACCTCGACCACCATCAAAGAAACATCCGCCCAACGCCGGGAGCAGGAATCCTAATACCAGCAACTTCTTCAACATCGCGCCTCCTTCTGGGCTGAAAGTGCGACATGCACTTTTTCGGCACCAGTCGTCAGTGTTACTTACGTCATCGCTTCCGAAAGGAGGCTTTTACGTCCGACAGCAATGCGGAATCGAGCCAGTGACATCCTCCTAAGCGGCGCAATCCTCCCACACCCCTTCGGCCGCTCGCCGGCGGGGGCCGGCAGGCGGGGGGCGGTCCCTACAGCAAATGGATGCTTTCGCGTGAAGGGGTTGCGAGGTGGCGGGCGGGGGGAGGGAGGGGGGCGGAGCCAAGCCTACCGCTCGTGGACGCCACTATCCAACTATCTAGGGGCTTGACCACCGCGAACCCCTTCGCCGAGCTCGCGGATCATCTGCTGGGATCGCTGCCTGATCCGCCGAGCATCCTTGAACGCCACCAGTTCTGGTAACTTTCTTTCGGTGAAGTATCCGGCCGCTGCCAGAGAGTCGTGACTAAGGGCACACTCCAGAACGGATTCGGGAAGTTCCAGGATCTTGGGCTTCGGGGGAGAATTCCAGAATCGGGTGCCGGCGCTCATGGCGCGAGAAGCACTCAGTCCGGGTCGGCCGCGGTCGTCTTGCGTCAACGTGTCTCGGATATCCGTCGTTTGTGCGCCCCCCCAGGCATGATTGCGCCTGACGCCCGCCCCTTGGCGGGGGCAGGGAGGGCCCGCCGGCCTGCAGCCCCTCAGGCGCAGAAGGAGCCGTCCGGGGCGTCGTCTCTCGGTGAGGGGACGTGCCAGCGATGGGGTTGGGGCTGGCCGGATCAGGTACGCTCTTGGCCCTGTCCCTTGTGTTCGCGTCGGCTCGCATCGAGATGAAAATGGTGACGAACCTGCGCCGCCACTTGCGGCTCGGTCATGTTGTCGGAAGTTTCCATGACGAGGGTGCGCTGATCGCCTTTGTGCTTCTCGAGCCTCTTCATCAGTTCACCCTTGGCTTCTCCGGGACCGAATATCAGGATCGATCCCGCGTTTCGCAGGTGTGAAATGATCTCGTCGTAGTAGCGAGCGAGATGTTCCGTGAATTCTTTCTGGAGTTGATCGTCGGGTGGAACCTGGCCATTGGAAGGCTCGCCGGAACGTCGGTGTTTTTCCGCGGCTGAAAGGATGCGCTGGATGTCTTCTCCCGTCTCAGACAACGTGACGACGATGGCTTCTCGATGGTCGATCCAGACACCGGCGTTTGTTTTCATGATTCCCCCGAGGATTCCTTTCATTTGCCCGCTGTCGCGGGCGACCACTGGCTGATCGGTTTGCTTGGGAGGGAGCTGACGGCACGTGAAGGCATCCCAGGAGGGTCCGTTGGAATGGTTCTCCTGGCCTTCATCATGGTCTATTTACGCTATTGGGGCGGGGATGTGGCACGAAGGATCCTCAGCAGCCTTGGTCATTCGTGACGTGCACGCCGGGGGGCGATCGAGCGTCCGAAAAGGTGTCGCGGGGAAGTGGTCGGCTGTATTGAGTGTACTCGGCCGCATTCCTCTTCCCGCGATCGTGATTCAATCTTCCGCGGCGAACCCCTCGGTAGGGGAGGAAGGGTCGTCCTCCTTATGTCCCGGAAGGACCGTCTCTTCGGCCGACAATGGACCACCGGAGTGACGAGGGGCCAGCGACCCCCGTGGACAGTCGTGGGCGCGACTTGGACGGCAGGGCCGCCGGGCCTCAGTGGCCGTCGGGCTTCAGGCGGAGCTGGAGGAGCCGGGACCCGTTGAACGGGAACTCTCCCTCGACCGTGCAGCGCTGCTCGATAAAGGTTCGAACGATGTCCATCGGCTGCCGGATTTCCGGGGGGGCAATCGGCGGCGTCGTGTAGGCCATCCAGAAACGGCCGCCCCCCGTGCGCTGCGCGACCCGGGTCCGCAGGCCCTCGGAGTTGTCGACGACATAGTCCGAGGCCTGAACAAATCGGCTTCCATCATAGTCCTTCGGGAAGGCGTTCACGCGAGCGGGATCTCCCAGTTCCACCCCCAAGACCAGTGCCTCCTGGGGGGGAAAGACGAAGATCGGTTGCGGAGGGTCTTGGTTGATTCGTGCGGCGATTCGCCTCCAATCCCCACGGCGTATTCCCGGCCCGTGGAGGGCGGCGATCCGGTGGCAGCCGCCCGCCGCGAGGACCAGCAGGAGCGCTACGGTTGGGATCCATCCCAGCGAGAAGCGCAGCAGAAGCCAAGTGGCGATCCAGAGGAAGGGAAGGAAGGCGGAGAAGTAGCGTTCCTGCACCAGAACCGTACCGGTGAGCAGGCCGACCGCCAGAAATAAGGCAATCGTCAATCCCGCCGCGGCCAAGAACGGCGGTGACGGGAGGGTCTTCTGCCCGGTTCGGTGCCGGTAGACCAGACCCGCCGCGACCGCGACCGCGACCGCCCCCCCGAGGATGGACTGCCAGGGGCCTCGGGCGATCGCGTACGGAATCGCCATTCTCGGCAGCCAGTAGAACACCCGGAGAACCCCGTCAAAGGTCCCTCCGTGCTCCTGCAAGTCTTGATGGGTCTGAACATGGCGCTGAACCGTCCAGAGGAGAGGCGATACCAGGACCAGACCGCAACCGGCGATGACCGCCACCTGGCGTCCGGTCAGGGAGCGGGTGAGAAGCAGGACGACCGTGACCCAAACGGCGGCAAACCCCGCAATATAGTTGAGGTAGCTGAGGAACACTCCGGCCGCGAGCAGACTCGCGACGTCGGTCGCGGTGGCCGATTTCCGGGCATGGATGGCGGCCATGCTCGACGCCAGAAGGGCGCCCCCCGCGAACTGAAGAGCATAGCTCCGCGCTTCCGTCGCCAGATACATCGTCAGGGGGCAGCCGAGAAGTATCATCAAGATGATGGGTATGGTGGAGCGGGACTCCTCGCGGCTCACGCGGACGAAGGTCCGAGCGGTCAGGAGCACCCCGAACACCGCGGCGGGAAGCGAAAGAAGACGTGCGACGCCGATCGATCGGTGCAGCCGGAGCCAGAGATTCAAGAGCAGAAAATACAGCGGGGGTTGCTGCTCCAGCCGGTCCGCATGCTCGAGGCTGTCGCGCAGCGTTCCCCGCGCGCTGGTCATGGAGCAGGCCTCGTCGTACCAGGCGCTTTCATGGAAAGCGAAATAGATCCCCGCGCTCGCAAACAGGGTCAGGGCGAGGACGGAAAGAAGCGCGGGCCCGCGCCGGAGGGACGTCTTCCGGAAATCCGGTGCAGGGTCAGGAGTCAAGGAGGAACCTCAATCATCGTGGGGGGCACGTCGCCTCAAGAATAGGCATCGTGCAGAATGAGGACCAGCACTTTCGCACTGCATCGCCGGTCGGACGTCGGTTCGACGTGGCCGTGCCCCTCCGTTGTTCTGCAGTCGAACTCCCCAACCCGGTACGGTATAATCCCCCTATGTTCCGGCGCCCACCGCCCGAGGGGTGGGCGCGTTCCGATGAGGACCTCTTCGAGACACTGTCGACACGACACCGCCTGCCGGTGGTGGAGACGGATTACGAGGGACGTGCCGTCACGGGGATGCCATGCCTGAGTCCATGCCCCAGCGCTCCCCAGCCGTCGCGATTGCCGCCACCTTCACGGCCGAGCCGCTCCTGCCGGGTCTCCGGCTCGTCCTCCAAGAAGCCGGCATGGACCTCGACATCTCCTTCGCCCCCTACCATCAGGTGTTCCAGGAGCTCCTGTCCACCACCAGCCTGCTGGCGACGAATGCGGGCGGCGTCAACGTCCTGCTGGTCCGGCTCGAAGACTACGTTCGCGATCTGACGGACCGGGAGCAGGCCCGCTCGCTCCTGAAACGGTCCGGACGGGACCTCGGAGAGGCGCTGAGCCAGCACGCGCGGCGCGTCCAGGAGCAAACGGTGCTCGTCGTGTTCCCCCCGTCGCCGTCCGCGCCAGCCGACCTGCGTCCGGAGCTCGATCAGGCCGCGACGGATCTGACGGAAGCCGTTCAGGCCGTGCCGGGGATCCATCTCCTGGCGTCCGAAAACATCGATCGAGGGTCGGTGGGGGAGCGGCACGACCGGCTTCGCGATCAGCTCGCTCACATTCCGTTTACCGACGAGTATTTTGCCGCGATCGCGCTGGCCGTGGCCCGCCAAGTGCATGCGCTCCGAGTCCCCGCGCACAAGGTGCTCGTCCTGGACTGCGATCACACGCTCTGGCACGGGGTGGTGGGCGAAGATGGCGTCGAGGGCATCAGCCTCCCGGATCGCCTTCTCGGCGTCCAGCGCTTTGCCGTCGAGCAGCAGGCGCGCGGGACCCTCGTGTGCCTCGCCAGTAAGAACGCGGAGCGCGACGTGCTGGAGGTGTTCGAGAAGAGGCCGGAGATGGTCCTCCGACTGGAACACATTGTCGCGCACCGGATCAACTGGGAGCCGAAACCCGCCAACCTGGCCTCCCTCGCGCGCGATCTGAACGTGGGACTCGATTCCTTCGTCTTCCTGGACGACAACCCGGTGGAATGCGCGCAGATGAAGGCGGAGCTTCCGCAGGTCGTCACGCTTCAGCTTCCCCCGTCGGGCGACGTCGGAGCCTTCCTCTCGCGCCTGTGGGCCTTCGACAAAGTCTCGGTGACGAGCGAGGACGCACGCCGCACCAGCATGTACCGCCAGAGCGCCGCCCGCAAGGCGCTGGAAGCGTCCACGACCGATATCGCCGAGTTCGTGGCGTCGCTCGGAATCGTGATCGACATCGCACCACCCGCCGAGACGGATTGGCCTCGGGTGGCGCAGCTCACGCAGCGAACCAACCAATTCAACTTCACGACGAAGCGGCGAAACGAGTCCGAGTTGCTGGCGTCCCAGAAGGGCGGATCCAGCGTGCTCCGTGTGACCGTGCGCGACCGGTTCGGGGATTACGGCCTGGTGGGAGTGATGATCGCCGGGGCCGAAGCGGATCGCCTGAGCGTCGACACGCTGCTGCTGAGCTGCCGCGTCCTGGGGCGAGGGGTGGAGCACGCGATGCTTCGAAAGCTGGGCGAGCTCGCGAGGGAACGGAGCCTTTCGTGGGTCGCCTTGCCCTACGTTCCGACGCCGAAAAACGAGCCCGCACGGGCGTTTGTCGAGAGCGTCGCCGCGGAATTCGGGACCCGGGAGGAGTTCGGGATCCTCTATCGCATTCCGGTCGACCGCGCGTGCGCGGTGGTGCACCGGCCCGGCCATGATCCGGAAGCCGTCCTTCGGGCCCGGGATGCGGAAGCGGTCAAGGGCGCCGCCGAGAGCTCCCAGGCACCCGCCTCCCCGGCGACCGCCAACCGGTCGGATCGGTATGCCGCCCTGGCGGGAACGCTGGGTTCGGGGAAGGCCGTCCTGGAGGCCTTGCATGCCCGGAGCCGACGCTCCCGCACGCTCTCCGCTCCTCCCCAGCCTCCGGCCACGGAAACCGAACGCAAGGTGCTCGAACTCTGGCAGGAGGTCCTGGGCATGGAAGGCCTGGGAGTGGAGGATGACTACTTTGCGCTGGGCGGTACGTCGCTCCTGGCCGCGCAGCTGTTCGCGGAGATCGGACGGCGTTTCGGCGTGAATCTGCGGCTCACCGCCATCCTGGAGTCCCCGAGCGTTCGCGCCCTGTCCCGCCATCTGGAGCCGCAGGGATCCGGTCGGTCCGGCGGCCTGATTGCCCTTCGGCGCGGCGGCGGGGGCCGCAATCTCTTTCTCGTCCATGACGGGGACGGAGAAACCCTGCTCTACCTCAATCTGGCGCGCCGGCTACCCGAGGAGTACTCGGTCTTCGGGATCGAGCCCTATCGCCTTCCGCGGGTGCCGCTCGCCCATGCCCGGATCGAGGACATGGCCGCGTTCTACATCCAGGAGATGCGGAAGCAGCAGCCGCGCGGTCCCTATCTCCTGGGAGGCCTCTGCGCGGGAGGCGTGATCGCGTACGAGATGTCCGCGCAACTGAAGCTCGCGGGGGAGTCGGTGGACCTGGTTGCGCTGCTGGATGCCGCCAGTCCCCGCGCGGAGAAACGGAGGGGCCGAATCGGCGGCCAGCGCCTGGGACGCATGGCGCAGGTCTTTGCGCAGGCGCGTGATCGGAAGTCGTCCTTCATCGGACGCGGCTTCTTCATCGTCCGCGCGGTCTGCGGCAAGGTCCTCAACACCATCGCCTGGGAGGTCTCGTCCCGGGTGAAGCGATTGTCGGTTCGCGCGCGATTCCAATTGCTACGCGGTCTCCTAAAGCGCCGCCTGCCCTGGCCGTCCTTCGTGAAGGAACTGAGCATCCGGGAGATCTACGACTCGGCGGAAGCAAGCTATGTCCCGCGGCCCGCCTCCGGAGCGGGCGTCGTCCTGCTTCGCGCGAGCACCGGGGAAGGAACGGATGTGCCCTATCGGGAGGTGTACGCCGACGACACGCTGGGATGGGGCGGCCTGGCGCCGGGGCTCACCGTGGTGGATGTTGATGGCGGCCACGCGAGCATGCTGCAGGAGTCCTTCGTGGGGTCGACGACGGCGGCGCTGATTCGCCAAGGGTCCGCCCCCATGACGCAAAACTTGGGAGCCCTCTCCCGTGAGTGAGCTCGATGTCGCCATCGTCATCGTCAGCTACAAATCGGCGGGCCTGACCATCGGCTGCATGCAGTCGATCGAGGCGGAACGGTCGAGCCCGGGCCTGAAGATCCGCCTGGTCGTCGTCGACAACGCCTCGGGGGACGGGCCGGCGATCGCGGAGGCCATCGAAAAGAACGCGTGGTCGTCCTGGGCGTCGCTGGTCGTCGCAGAGCGGAACGGGGGCTTCGCGTACGGCAATAACCTGGGGATCCAGAGAGCCTACGCGGACGGGCTGCCGGCTTACGTGCACCTGGTAAATCCGGACACGGTTCTCCGGAAAGGGGCGATCTCGGCGCTCGTCACCTTCTTGGAAGCGCATCCCGACGTGGGCATCGCCGGCAGCAGTTTCGAGAATCCCGACGGCAGCGACTGGCCGATCGCGTTCCGGTTTCCCTCCCTGGTCAGCGAGTTCGCCGGGGGGCTGCAATGGGGCCCGTTGAGCAGAAATCGGATCGTGGCGAAGCAGATGACCCCGGTGCAACAGCCCACCGACTGGGTGGCCGGCGCCTCCATGATGCTGCGCCGGAAGCTGCTCGAGAAGATCGGCGGCCTCGACGAGAATTATTTCCTCTACTATGAGGAGACCGACCTGTGTTTCCGCGCGATGGCGGCCGGTTTCGCGACGTGGTACGTGCCGGAGAGTCGCGTGATGCACATCGGGGGGCAAAGCACCAAGGTGACGGTGCGGAACGAGGAGGCGAAGCGGCTTCCGGCGTACTGGTTCGAATCGCGCCGCCGCTTCTTCACCTCGAATTACGGGCTCCGCTACGCCATGGTGACCGATGTCGTCGCCCTGATCGCCCAGGTGCTGGGCCTGTTGAAGCGGAAGGCGCTCTTCCGCGGGGACCGCGGCATTCCCCACTACATCCGGGATCTCAGCCGGCACAGCGTCCTTCGCGCGAAGAACCGTCAGCAACCAGCGATCAAATGCTTTAGACCCGCGGCGGGCTCGTGAGTCTCCCATGGATGCCGAAGCGCTTCTGGAGGCTTGGCGCCGGATCCTTCCGGCGTCGGTGTCGGTGTGGGCGGCGCCCTTCGCCCAGACGGCGGCCCCGCTGAGCGCGGCGGAACGGCGTTCCGCGGGAGACATCGATGTCGGGCGCCGGCGCGAGTTGGAGAACGGCCGTCAAGTCGCCAAGCGCGCCCTGGCGGCGCTGGGGGTGGCGGCGTCGGACCTCCCGATCGGAAAGGATCGGGCTCCTCAGTGGCCGGAGGGCATCGTGGGAAGCCTGTCCCACGCGGGGAGCTATGTCGCGGCCGCCGTGGCGCGCTCTTCGGCCGTCGCGGCGCTGGGAATCGACGTCGAAGTCGACGGGGGCCTGGACCCGCGGCTCTGGGGCGGGTTCCTGAACGCGCCCGAGCAGGCGCGCCTGCTCTCCGTGTCGCCCGCCCTGCGTTCCGCCGAGGCGAAGCTCTTGTGGTGCATCAAAGAAGCCGCCATCAAGGCGGCGCGGCGCAGAGTCGAGCCCCCGGAGATCGAGGTCGAGCCGGAATCGTCCAGCGAAGGAGTCGCCCTCTGGCGAATCGGGTTCGGGATCGCGACGGCGGGCCGGCCGTGCTGGCATGGGCGCAGCATCCGGAGTCAGGGGTTCGTTCTGGCGGCGGTCACGGTCGAAGCCATCCCGCTTCCGGAGGAGACGGCCTCTTCAGCGTGACGCCGATGAATCCTTCCCGCGGTCATGAACGGCGGCGTCGGCGCCGGGGGCCGCGGACGAGGGCGGGGCGGACTTGTATTCAATGAGACTGCTGCGCTTTCCGAGGATCCGTCCCCAGCGATACTTCGCCTGCCCCAGCATCTGGGGAGCCTTTCCGAGAACGGTGAAGAACGCGACGGTAGCCGCGTCGCCTCCGGGGAATCCCCTGCCTTTCAGGTGGCGATAGATTCGCCAAGCGAGGACAGCGTAGCCTGCGCCGAGGACCGCGCTGATTCCCCGGCTCGGCCAAGCCAGCGCCAACCCGATCAAGGGCAGCACGGCTCCCCAGAACCAGTTGCTCCGCACTTCCTTGACCCAATGGCGCTCCGGAGGTCCGCCGTGGAGCGCGGCGCCCTCTGCGTAAGCATGTCCGGCGCGGACGTTTCGCTTCCACCACTGCCCGAAGCGGGTCATGGCTGCGTCGTGCAGCGTCATGTCGGCGTCGATCCGCTGGACGGTCCAGCCTCGCTCTCGGAGGCGAACGCACAATTCCGGCTCCTCCCCGGCGATGAGACCGGGATTGAAGCCGCCCACCTCGCGAAGCGCGGAGACCCTCAGGAGGGCGTCCCCTCCGCAGGCCTTGGCCGGGCCGACCGGAGTGTTCCACTCGATGTCGCAGAGTCGGTTGTACACGGACGCCTCCGGGTGCCTCTCGCGCCGGCGACCGCAGACCGCTGCCATCTTGGGGTTCCGATCCAGCTCGCTTTCCGCCCGATGCACCCAGCCGGGGACCATCTCGCAATCGCCGTCGGCAAACTGCACGTACTCCACCTCCGGAGCGAGCTGAAGGAGGCGGTCAAAGCCGGCATTGCGCGCCCGCGCGGCGGTAAACGGGACGGAGAGATCCAGGGCCACGACCTCCGCCCCGACGGTTCGGGCCCACTCCACGCTGCCATCCGTGGAACCGGAATCGACGTAGACGATCCGGCCTTGGGCGTCGGCCATGGAGGCGAGGCAGCGGCGCAGGCGTTCTCCCTCGTTTCGGCCGATGGTGACCACGCCGATCCGGCTCACGGGAACGCTCCGGGCGAGGAGAACGTCCCGTCGCGGGGGCGGTGCGGAGCAAGTTCCGGCATGGGAATGACGCTCCCGTCCTTCGTCTCCAGTACTCTGCGTCACCGCGGGGCGGGCGCTCCGTGGATGATGAGCCGGGGGCCGGGTCGCCGTCAAGTCAATCCTACTCCAAGGGACCGGGCGCCTTCGAGTGCAGAAGTGAACGACCGCCGATAAGCCTTTGCGAAAAGATTGTGAAGAAGGCGTCCGTGGGATGGTCCTGCCTCGAGGGAAATGCTAGCGTGGCGCACGTAGGGAGGCCGGGATCCGGCGACGGGAGTCCGGAGCCTCCGATCGTAAAAGACTTCATTGATGAGAGGTTCGGAGGGGACGCTCACGCCCGCGGCGCCGGGGGACCGGAGGTCGACCGGCCGCACGGGAATCCGAAGGGAGCGTTCCGTCGAAATCACGCGTGCAAGCCGTCAATTTGATCGTCGTCTCTCCCCTAAAATGTGTCCCTCGAGGCGACAACCGCGTCCTGCTCACGCGCAAGTTCATGGAGGGAATGTCGCTCTATAAGGAGTACTGGAAGGGGCCCGTGACGCTGCTGTGCGAGCCTTCCGACCGGGTCAGCGACAACCTGGACAACTGCGAGGTGGATTTGAGCCGGGCTCCGTTCCAGCTGATCTCCACGACCCTTCGGAGGAATTCGCATCGAACGGCCTTTTCGCCCCCGTCGCTCATGCTGGCGGCCATTCAGTTCACCCACTGCAGTCAGTGGGCGCGGTCGATGGGGATCCCATGCGTCTACGTCACCGAGTACAGCCTGAGGACGCGCCTGGAGATCATGCGGGAGGAGCGCCCTCCGGTGGTCCGGAGGGCATGGCGGTCCTGGTATGAACGACGGCTGGAAATCGCCCAGCGCAAGGCGCTTGCCCTAGCGGACGGAGTCCAGTGCAACGGTGTCCCGACGTACCGGGACTATCAATCGCTGACCCGGAGGCCGATGCTCTTTTTCGATACCCGGGTCGAGGAGTCTCAGCTGGCGACCCCCGCGAAAATACACCACCGATGGACCCGATTTGCGCGCGACGGGAAACTCCGGCTGGTATTCTCCGGGCGGTTGAATCGCATGAAGGGGGTCCAGCAGCTTCCGGTGGTCGCCGCCCACCTCAAGCGCCTGGGAGTCCGGTTCGAGCTGTTCATCTGCGGGGACGGCGAACTGATGCCGGACCTGCGGGCGTCCGTGGCGCAGCTCGGTCTGTCGGACTGCGTGACGCTGCGCGGGGCCCTGGAGTTCAAGTCCGAGCTGGTCCCTTTTGTGACGGGAGAGACGGATCTGTTCGTGTGCTGCCACCCCCAGGGTGACCCTTCCTGCACCTATCTCGAGACCATGGGGTGCGGCGTGCCGCTGGTGGGATACTCCAATGAAGCGTTCCAAGGACTATCCGAGACCTCCGGCACGGGCTGGGTGACTCCGATGAACCGGCCCCGGGAATTGGCCGAGCGGATCGCATCGATCGCCCGGGATGCTGAGGCTCTTCTCCTGGCGTCCCGGCGATCGTTGGAGTTCGCTCGCGAGCATACCTTCGAGAAAACGTTCCGCCGACGCATCGATCATCTGGATCAAATCGCCGAATTCCGTCAGAATCGTCTCAAGATGGTCTGACCGCCGACGTCGTCCGCCGACGTCGGTGGCTGGGGACATCCTCACAAGCGATCGACGATGAACGAGACGACTTCAGCCCGAGCCGAGAGGTCCTCCGGACCTCCGGCGCCCACGCAGGGAACCCGTCTCGGCTGGGTCGACGGGATCAAGGGCATCGCCTTGATCTGGATCTTCCTCAATCACGCGGTCGAACGAGTTCTGGGATGCGCCCACTTCTGCAATCCCGTGCCCGGCTGGCCGCCTCTGGCCGAACGCCTCCGCCAGCTCGTCCCCCTCGAGGGGTACGGGGGATGGGGAATTGCGTTGAATCTGGTCCGATACATCGGGTGGACCGGCGATCAGGGAGTTCAGCTGTTCCTGATCGCCAGCGGCTTCGGGCTGACGTGGGGTCTGCTGGAGCGGGGAACCGGACCGATCCTGTCGCGGATGCCGTTCCTCATGAAGCGAGGGATGCGGCTCTACCCGATGTGGTGGGGCGTTCACGGGGTGGTCCTCCTCTTCTGGATCCTGGGCGGAACCACCCTGGGGCGCAGCTTTTTCCTGAGTCTCCTCGGCATTCGCTTCACCCGGTCCACCTACTATTCGTTCTCTCCATCCTGGTGGTTCGTCGGCCTCCTGATCCAGCTCTATGCTCTCTACCCGACCCTTTGGAACCTGCAGGCCCGGTGGGGGAGCGGCCGCCTCTTGTTCCGATCCCTTGTGGTCTGCCTGGCGGCCCGCGCGGTCGGCATCTATGTCCTCAAGGACACCCTGGACCTCTGGCTGAGGGGAGCCGTGTTCATCACGCGCCTTCCGGAGTTCGTCCTGGGGATGCTGCTGGCGTCGGTCCTGCATCGGGCTCCCGAGCTGACCGATCGCCGGCTCCGTTCCCTGGGGGGAATTCTCGCTTCCCTGGCGGTGTATGCCGTGGGGACGGCCCTAGGATTCTCCTGGCTGGGCATGATCGCCTCGCCGTTCCTTCTGGGCGCCGGAGCCCTGGGCCTGCTGTATCCTCTCTTTTCGGGAGGCGGCAGCCTCGGGGGGAAGGTCGTCCGATGGGTCGGCCTCCATTCGTACTCCCTCTATCTGGTGCACCACCCGATCCTGAACCTCCTCTTGCCGGAGTCGCCGGCGAGGGTGACGGCCGTCGTGGTCGTCCGACTCGTGGCGGGCGCGGTCCTGACCCTCGGAGCGGCGTTGGGGTTGGAGGCCGGGGTGGGGGGAGTCGAGCGGATTGTCGTCGGATGGTTCCAGCGCGGGGGACTGGGAGGCGTCGCCTGGCGCGTCGCGGCGATCCTTGGACCCTTCTTCCTCCTAATCATGGGTCTGGATCGTCTCTCGCGCCGGCTGGACCCGATGGAAATCGAGGGCTGGGGAGAACGCCCATCGTTCGAACCCGACGACCGGTTCGGCTGGAAGCTCCGACCGTCCCAGGTGACGCATCTCCGCTGGCAAGGCTACGACTATCGCGTGACCGCCAATGCCCTCGGGTTTCCAGGACCCGACTATCCCCAGGCCAGGACCCCAGGGACGATCCGACTTCTGACCACCGGGGACGCCTTCACGAGCGCCGAGGGGGTCGACACCGACCAGGCCTGGCCTCGTCGACTGGAGCGAACCCTTTCCGATCAACGGTCGCCGCAGAAAGTTGAAGTGCTCAACTTCGCGATCAGCGGATACGGCCCCGATCACTATCTGCGGGTGATCCGGGCCTTTGCTCCTCTCTATCATCCGGACCTCATCATCGTGGAGCTCTACGTCAACGACTTCGAAGATGTCCTCACGACGGACGAGGCGTTCCGCGATTCCATCCGGTTCGGCGGGCCGGACCCCGACGGTCTCCGGGCCAATGTGCGACTGGAAAATCTCCGGGCGTGGTGCCAGAGCCGGATCCTGAACCCGTTTCTGTCCCGGATTTCGGGACAGCCCGACCCCAACTCGATCTTCGTGCGCGGCGTGTCCTATCTGGAACGCGGTCAGAAGGACTGGTGGACCCGGGGCCGGGACCAACTGGCAGACCGGATGGCCCAAATCAAGGCCGTCGCGGACGCGGTCGGGGCTCGATTGCTGGTCGTGATGGCTCCCGCGGCCGTCCAGGTGTGCTCCGGGGAAGGTCTGGATCTCTTCCCGTCATCGGTCGATCTGTCGGACCGGGATCGTTTCGATCTCGATCTCCCGCAGCGACTGGCCCAGCGGATCATGGACGGCCTGAGCATTCCATTCCTGGATCTGAGAACGGTCCTCAAACCCTCCACGCCGGGAATCTTTCAGCGCCGGAACATGCACTGGACGGTGCTCGGAAACCAGCTGGTGGCCGATCACCTGGCCGCCATCGTCTCCGAAGAATCCGCCCGGCTGCTTCCCTCCCGGGGGCGTTAGGATTCCGCGCGTCTAGCAGGCCGGTGAAAAACCCCTGTTTGTGAACAGTTCTGGCCTTATTGGGTGTGAAAGTGGTCGCTGTGTGCGGATTCGACCTCGGATACTGCTCCCCGACTTCCTATCGGGAGCCCAGAGGAGGCTGAGTCGCCCGTGATCGCCCTCAGGCCGTCATCAATTTGGCCATCCGGAGCAGGTTGTACGCACTGCCCGTGACGTACGCCCACAGGCTCGTTCGCTCCGCTCCTCGGTACCGCGTCTTTCGAAAGCCTCCGACAGTCTTCATCCAGCCGAAGATCTCTTCAACCTTCTTTCGGATGCGCTGGCTGATTCCATACCCCACATGCCGTGTCGTTCGTCCGTCCAGGATAGTCGTCTCCTTGGCGGCTACATGGGGTGTGATCCCGACAAGGCGGAGTAACTGGACGAAGTCCTTCTCGTCGTAGGCCTTGTCTGCCCCCAAAGTACGGACCCGAGTTCCACGGGCACCTTTACGAGCAATCATCTCGAGGGCGGCTCGGCGCTCGGCGAATCCGTCAGCTTTCTCGACCCGGATATCCACGACCAAGCCGTTGCGGTTCTCCATGAGCACGTTTGCCGAGTACGACAGCTTCGCTTCCTTGCCTTTGCCCTTCTTGGCCAGGAGCGCCTCGGGATCCGTGGTCGACTGGTGAGTCTTGTTCGAGCGCTTCTCTCCGTGGAAGTCCACCGAGGGATTGCCTGGATCCGAGGGAGGAGGATCGTTCTTCTTGGAGCCGTCCTTGGGTTTGAAGCTCTTGATCGAAGCCCAGGCTTCAATCAGGGTGCCGTCCACCGTAAAATGTTCGGCACTGAGAAGCTGGGCCTTCTTGGCCTGGCCGACAATCCCGTCGAAGAACTTCCGGGCGACCTCGCTCTCGAGCATCCGTGCCTTGTTCTTGGCGAAGACCGTGTGATCGAAGGGTTCGTCGTTCAAGGTTTGGTCGAGGAACCAGCGGAAGAGGAGGTTGTATCCGAGATGCTCGCAGAACTGCCGCTCGCTCCGGACGCTGAAGAGGGCGATCAGAAGGCAACTCTTGAGCAGGGTTTCCGGGGGGATCGACGGCCGCCCTGTGTCGGCGTACATTTGGTCGAAGACCGGAGAGAGTGCTCGCAGCTCCTGGTCGGCCAAGTCCTTGATCTTTCGGATAGGATGCTCAACCGGGACGACTTGTGCTGGCGTGACCAGAGTGAAGATCGCCTGCTGGCCTTGGTTTGTTCCTCTCATGGGCGGGCCCCCTCTCTTTCGAATATAATAATCTCACCTCCGCTCGGGGCGTCCAGCTAAAAGGAGTGAAGTGACTGAGAGGCGGGAGGCTTACGATGACGATTAAACAGCTCGCCGGTCTAACCGTTATGGGAGTTTACTGGACGTATTCCGATTTCAAGAACTATGCTCGATATTTCATTACAACAGACGATGGCAGCTGCTTCGAAGTCAAAGTGGAGGGGTTTGAGCTTTGCAAGCTCCCCGCGGGTGCAAATCGTAGCCTAGAGGTGGACTTTCGAGACATCCTGGGAAAGTCAAAGATCAAGGACATCAGAACGGATGACCAGACTGACCTGGCCATCCTCCTAGATAGCGGACACATCATGCTCATGGGCGGCACATTCAACGGGGTCGACACTGGCAACAACTTCTTCTTGGAAAGTCCGACCGAGGCCGCCGAATGGTCCGCTAGGTTTTCAGAACTGCGTCAAGTTACCCAGATCAAGAAGTAGGCCGCCAAGCGACACCGAGAAACCTAAAGCTACTATGCCTTTTTCAACAACCTGCTAGGGAGGGCCGCGCCTAGGGATTCCTGGGATCGGGCGTTCCTCCCTTGGTCGGCTCGGTCGGCTTTCCCTTCTCGGGCGGGGACTTCGATCCCGAGTCCGGGGCGGGGAGCAGAGGCTCCGAGACCTTGTGGGGAGAGGGATCTCGCTGGGCGGCTTCCCGCTGCCGCTGGGTCCGGAACCAGATCCCGACCAGCGTGGCGAGGATCACCAGGAGGGCCGTGGCCACCCAGGCCACACGGGTACCCCGGCGCCGGCGCGGACGCGATCCGGTCCCGCCCATGCCGGCCCTGCAGGCGTCGAGATCCCGGATCAGGTCCGTCGCCGAGGCGTAGCGGTCGGCGGGCCGCTTCTCCAGCAGCTTCAGGACGATCCGGTTCAACTCGTCCGGAAAGGCTGCAACGGCGATCGACAGGGGAATCGGGGTGCGGTCGCGCTGCATCTGGAGGACCTTCCAGGGGTCTTTGAGATTGAACAGCGGGTCCCCCCAGGCCAGGTGATACATCACCGCCCCGAGCGCATACAGGTCGATGCGATGATCCGAATGTTCCTCGGAGATCTGTTCGGGCGCCATGTAGTGGGCGGTCCCTACGAGATTCCTCAGACGCGTGCTGCTCTTTTGGGCGGAATCGTTCAGCGCCTTGGCGACTCCGAAGTCGGTGATCCGGACTGCGCCGTTCCGGGCCAACAGGATGTTCTCGGGCTTGAGATCGCGATGGAGGACCCCCTGGGCATGGGCGTGTTCGAGGCCCTTGGCGACCGGGATCATGAGGTCGAGGATCTCGGGAGGGCTCACATGCCTCCGCTCGGACTTCCGCTCTTCGATCAGATGTCTCAGATTGGTTCCGTCCACCAGCTCCTGGAACAGGACGAGGTAGCCCGGCTGGTCGTCGACGTCGAGAAGCCGGACGATGTTCGGATGCTTCAGCGCCTGCTGCGCCTGGACTTCCGCTGCGAACGAATTTCGCAGGTCACCCAGATCGCCCAGGAGATCCTGTTTCCGGAAGAGCTTGGCAGTGCGGCGTTCCTGGAGCCCCGGATGGAAGGCCTCGTAGACCTGGGAGAATCGGCCGGCCCCGATCCGTCGAGTGATCTCGACCTGCCCGAGCACGAAGCCCTTCGGAAGCTCGGACAGCATCTCGGCGCCCGAGGCCGGAGACGCGGCGTCGCCCCGCGTGGGGTCGACCCTGAAGCTGGCGAGCGCCGGATGTTCCCGGAGCCGCCGTCCAAAGGTGAGAAGCTGCTGAAGGGGCTCGGGATAGGCGAGTCGGTGCTGTCCCTGGACCGCTCGGGCCTCCTCGAGGAGAAGGTCGAAGTAGTAGAAGAAGCTGAGGGGCAGAAGATCGGGATCCGCCGCCGGCTCTTCCAGGGCCCGGACCGATTTCTCCAGGTGGGCTTCGAAGGCGGCGGCGCTCAGCTCCTCTTCGATCTTGTCCCGGGCGTAGACGGATTTCAGGATTTTGATGACGGACTGGCCCCGGAGCAGGCCTAGGTAGGCGCTCGCGAATCGGGGATTCCGGAAGGGTTCCGGACCGAAGGTCTCCGTCCATTTCTCCTGGAGCCGCCGGACCCGGCGCTCCATGTCCTCGATCTTCTGGACAAGCCGAGTCTCCCAGCCTGGTTCCCCGGACTCCTCCGGGGACCTCCCGCCCGCTCTCCTGGTTCCGGTCATAGCTTGAGGAACTCGAAGGATTCGGGGAAGGGGATATCGAGTTTCCGGGTGAGGGACTCATATCCGAGTTCGAGTCGGGCCTGGGCCTTCTCCAGTCCGTGGTCGCCGAGCGTCTTGGCGAGTGCCACGATCGACCGGCCCTTGACGTGGACGAAATCGATCGCCGCCTGAGCCTCGACGGGCAGTTCCTCCAGGGCGGATAGAATCTCCTGCTTCCGTGGGGCGCACGAGACTTCCTTCGCAGGGAGCTTCTCCCGCTCCGACGGGCCGTCGGCGGGCGGATTCTGGACGGCGATCCGGTCGGCGATCCGTTGCTTGATTCGAGTGACGTGGATTTCGAGCGCGGCGGATTTCCTTCCGGTTTCCCTCGCCATGTCGTCGTAGGAGACCCCCGCGAGATACCGCTCCAGCACCAGTCGGTCGAAAGCATCGAGGGCGCCGATCTCGCCCTGCAGCAACTTCCAGTGTTCGTCGCGGCCCAAGAAGTTCCGGCGCGGTTCGGGAGAACCCGGGCCGCGCTTCGGATCCAGGGATCCCCTGGGACCCTCCGTCCTTGGTCGAGCGGGCGACGAGTCTTTCCGGCGCTTGTCGAGAGCCCGCTCACAAAGCCCGCTGAAAAACTGGACCACGTCGCGGCGCTCGGGCTCCGGGAGATCCCGCAGTGCTCCCCCCTGGATTTCCTGCAGGAATTCACCGACGGACGTTCGGCCGGCATCCTCCAGGACCGCCGGGCGGGCGCTGTCCCGGCGTGACCGGAGCAGCGAAAAGACCGACTGACCGTAGCGGGTTTTCAGGATGGTCAGGAGACTGGCCAAGGCCTCTCGATCCCCCCGAAGAGCGGCCTCAAACGCCTCGTTCAGGGGGGCGGAGATTGGGACTTGAGCAGGGACCTGTTCTCGACGGGGATCCATCTGCCGAACACTCCCCCTGAAGTGATCTGAGTAGAGGCAAGCCGAGCTGATTATGGGGAATGCCGTTGGGACGATCAACCCATATTAGCCCTGTTCTCCCCCCTCCCCCGGGTGAATACCTGACCCTCGCCCGCCTGGGGAACCACCGTCGGCCCTCCGCGCGGGTGGCGGGATGCGCGGCCCGGTGAGACCGTGTCCCGGAGTAGGGATCCCGGAGCGACGGCGTGAAACGGGAGACTCCTGCGGCCCGGGCCGATCCCGTTGGGGGTTGGTGCATGCTCCGAGCGGGCGACCCGGTCCGCGGGCACCGGCGGCGCCGGTCACACGTTGTCGCCCTCGGTCGACGTCATCCCGTCGCCGGCCATCTTCTTCTCGCCCCAGCGCCAGCTGCGGATTTCCGGCAGGTCATCGCCGGTCTGCTCGATGTGGGTTCGATGGTCGATCAGCTTCTCGCGGATCGCCTGCTGAGCATAAGCAGCCCGTTCGCCCAGCTTCGGTACCCGCTCGATCACGTCGCGGACGAGATTGAAGCGGTCGATCTGGTTGAGCACGCACATGTCGAACGGCGTCGTGGTCGTGCCCTCCTCCTTGTAGCCGCGCACATGAAGGTTCTTGTGATTGGTGCGGCGGTACGTGAGCCGGTGGATGAGCCAGGGATAGCCGTGGAACGCGAAGATGACGGGCTTGTCGGTGGTGAAAAGCGCGTCAAAGTCCTTGTCCGGAATCCCGTTCGGGTGTTCCGACGGCGGCTGAAGGGACATCAGGTTGACGATGTTGACGACGCGGATCTTCAGGTCCGGGACGAGCGATCTCAGGAGGTCGACGGCCGCCAGGGTTTCCAGGGTGGGCACGTCGCCGCAGCAGGCCATGACGACGTCCGGAGATCCACCGCGGTCATTGCTGGCCCAGGGCCAGATCCCGAGGCCCGCTTCACAGTGCTTCACCGCCTGATCCATCGTGAGCCACTGGGGCGCCGGCTGCTTTCCCGCCACCACGACGTTCACCTTGTTCCGGCTTCGCAAGCAGTGATCGGTCACCGAGAGGAGGCAGTTCGCGTCCGGCGGCAGATAGACGCGGATGAACTCGCCCTTCTTGTTGGTGACGTGGTCAATGAAGCCCGGGTCCTGGTGGGAAAACCCGTTGTGGTCTTGTCGCCACACATGGCTGGACAGGAGGTAGTTGAGGGAGGCGATCGGCCGCCGCCACGGAATGTGCTGGCACACCTTGAGCCACTTGGCGTGCTGATTGAACATCGAGTCAATGATGTGGATGAACGCCTCGTAGCACGAGAAGAATCCGTGGCGGCCCGTCAGGAGGTAGCCTTCCAGCCACCCCTGGCACTGATGCTCCGAGAGCACCTCCATCACGCGTCCATCGGGCGCGAGATGGTCGTCCTCGGGCTTGATCTCCGCGACGTAGCAGCGGTTGGTCACGTCGAGGATGTCCTGCCAGCGGTTGGAATTGTTCTCGTCGGGGCTGAAGATCCGGAAGTTCTGGTGGTCCAGATTCAGCTTCATGATGTCGCGGAGAAACTTGCCCATGACCCGTGTAGCCTCGGCGTCCACGCATCCCGGGGCGGCGATGGTCACGGCGTAGTCCTTGAACTCGGGGAGGCGCAGGTCCCGGAGGAATATGCCGCCGTTGGAATGGGGATTGGCGCTCATCCGCCGTGCGCCTCGGGGGGCGAGGGTGGCCAGGCTCTCGACCAGACGGCCGCGGTCGTCGAAGAGTTCGCGGGGACGATAGCTGTTCAGCCACTTCTCCAGCACCTGCACGTGGCCGGGTTGATCCATGTCCGCCATGGGCACCTGGTGGCTGCGCCAATAATTCTCGCAAAGCTTGCCGTCGATCTTTTCCGGGCAGGTCCATCCTTTGGGGGAACGGAGAATGATCATGGGCCAGGCGGGGCGGCCCTGGAATCCCTTGGATCGGGCTTCGGCCTGGAGGCGCCGGATGTCGGCGACGGCGTCATCCATGGCCGCCGCCATCGCCTGGTGCATCGCGTCATGCTCCGAGCCTTCGACCAGGATGGGTCGATAGCCGTAACCCTCGAAGAGTTTCAGCAATTCCGGCCTCGGAATGCGGTCCAGGAAGCAGGGATTGGCGATCTTGTAGCCGTTCAGGTGCAGGATGGGGAGCACCGCGCCATCGCGGACCGGGTTGAGGAACTTATTGCCGTGCCACCCGGTGGCGAGGGGGCCGGTTTCGGCCTCGCCGTCGCCCACGACGCAGGCGACGATGAGATCGGGATTGTCGAAGGCCGCGCCGAAGGCGTGCGAGAGGGAGTAGCCCAGCTCGCCGCCTTCATGGATGGACCCGGGGGTTTCGGGCGCGACGTGGCTCGGGATGCCGCCGGGAAAGCTGAACTGGGTGAAGAGTCGCTTCATCCCCTCTTCGTCCGGACCGATGTTGGGGTAGACCTCGCTGTAGGTTCCTTCCATCCAGGCCTGCGCCACCAGCGACGGTCCCCCGTGACCCGGTCCGATCACGTAGATCATGTTCAGGTCGTCGCGACGGATCACCCGGTTGAGATGGACATACATGAAATTCAGGCCCGGCGTGGTGCCCCAGTGGCCCAGGAGTCGAGGCTTGATATGCTCCCGCTTGAGCGGCTGCAGAAGGAGCGGATTGTCCATCAGGTAGATTTGGCCGACTGAAAGGTAGTTGGACGCGCGCCAGTAGCCATCCAGGCCGCGCAATTCGTCCGCCGACAGCGGACCCGACGCCGATGGGACGGTCCGCGGCTTTGAGGTTTTCACCGCCATGGAAGTCTCCTCGCCTAGTTCCGGCACGCGAAGTCCCTGTCCTCGAACCCACCGCCGGGATCGCTATCGGAAAGGGCTTCCGGGGGATTCTACCCAAACGGCGCGGTGATATCTCCTCCTCAAGAGGGATGGGCTGGGATCTTCGCCCCTCCTTCATTTCGGCGTTACTTCCGGGACGGCTCCGCGGCCGGGTTCGGCGGCGGGAGGGGGGACTCCGGCAGGGTCCTCGGGCTCCCCAAGGAATGGGGTCCTTTCCCCGGTCGAGCGCCCCGAGGAACTCCGCGGGGGCTGCCGGGCACGGCGCAACGCCGTCGTCCTTGGGGGGATCCTCAGCCTGGCTCCTCACCTTGGACGATCCCGGGATGACTTCGCCCGATTCCGTCTCGAGACGGGTGGGGAAGGAATCCAAGAAGTCCGGAGCGGGAAGCGCTGAGGGACGTTCGGCGTTGAAGAGGACATGAAGGATCTTGCCAGCCTCACGCAGTTCGATGCGCTCCTGGGTCCGTCTCCGGGCTGCGTCCTGATCTACAAGCACTCCACCCAGTGTGGCCTGTGCGACTCGGCCATCGAGGAACTCCGAGCCTTCGAAGAGAAGAATCCGGCAGCGGCGACCATCTACTACCTCGACCTCCTGGCCTACCGCGACCTGTCCAAGGCGGTCGCCCAGAAGCTCGGGGTCCGCCACGAATCCCCCCAGGTCATCGTCCTGAAGGACGGGAAGCCGAGGGCGGTTCTCAATCATCGGGCGATCCGGGTCGAGGCGCTCCGCAGCGCTCTTCAGGCGGCGACCGTTTCTGCGTCGCAGAAACCGTAGCACTGTGGTACGATCCGCAGCACACCATGGGTGATGCGAGCGGTCGCGCTGTCGTCGGAGTGGTGGGAGGCGGGCAATTGTGCCTGATGCTCGCCGAGGAAACCCGGCGCAAGGGTCTCCCGTTTGATCTGATCGCGGTGGATCCCACTGCGGATTCGCCCGCGCGTCCTCTCCTCAAGGATCAGATCATCGCGGACTACAAGGACCACGACGCCATCGTCCGCATGGCCCAGCGTGCGGATTTCGTCACCTTCGAGATCGAACAGGCGAACAGCGCTACGCTCGAGGGACTCGAGAGGAGCCGCAAGATCGTGCATCCGTCCCCTGCCACGCTCCGCACGATTCAGGACAAGCTCTCCCAGAAGACCTTCCTCCGCGCGAAGGGCCTGCCGGTGCCCGACTTCCAGCCGATCGGCGGCAAGGCGGAGCTGCTTGCGGCCTTGAAGGACTTCGGTTGCCCCGCCCTGCTCAAAGCACGGACGGATTCCTACGACGGCCGCGGTAACCGGGTGATTTCGAAGCCGGAGGAGGCCGAAGGCGCCCTCGCCGCCTTCGAAGGGCGGCCCCTGATGCTGGAGAGGTTTGTCGATTTCGCCATGGAAGTCTCCGTGATCGCCGCTCGGGGGACGACGGGGGAGATCCGGACCTACCCGGTCGGCGAGAACCTGCACCAGGACAGCATCCTTCACATGACGATCGTCCCGGCCCGCGTGGAACCGTCGACGGTGCGGGCCGCCGAAGAGGTCGCCCGCGAAACCATGAAGGCGCTACAGGGCGCCGGGGTCTTCGGGATCGAAATGTTTGTCGATCGGAAGGGCGGCATCCTGATCAACGAGATCGCTCCGCGCGTCCATAATTCCGGCCACTATACGATCGAGGCGTGCCGCACCTCGCAATTCGAACAGCATATCCGGGCGATCACCGGCATGCCGCTGGGCGATACCTCGCTTCTCTATTCGGCGGTCATGGTCAACCTTCTGGGCTCGCCGGATATCAAGGGACCCTATGTCTTCGAGGGCGTCGACGGTGCGCGCGCCATTCCCGGCACCTACGTCCATCTCTACGGAAAGAAGGAGTCCGCTCCCAAACGGAAGCTCGGGCACGTAACCCTGACCGGCGTCAATGACCCGGCGTTCCGGGACGGCTTGATCCATCGGGGCGAGCACGTGCGCCGGATGATCGTCCAGAAGGCGGCGAAATCATGAGCATGCCGGTCGAAATCCGTGTCGGCAGCGACTCTGATCTTCCGAGGATCGAACGGTCCGTCGCGACGCTGGAGGCCCTGGGCGTGCGGTTTGAGGCTCGGGTGCTGTCCGCGCACCGGACGCCGCAGCGGATGGCCGCCCGAGCCCGCGAGCTGGAAGGCCTGATGTTCAAGGTCGTGATCGCCGCCGCGGGCGGCTCCGCACACCTTCCCGGCATGACGGCCTCCGAGACGCTGCTGCCCGTCCTGGGCATCCCGGTCGAAACCACCCAGCTCCAGGGCACCGATTCTCTCTTGTCGATCATCCAGATGCCCGAGGGGGTCCCCGTCGGCACGGTCGGCATCGGCCAGGCGGAGAACGCGGCGCTCGTCGCGGCGCAGATCGCGGCCCTGGACGAGCCGGCCCTCCGGACGAAGATTCGCGCGCGCCGGGGGCTGGCCGGGGCCGCGTTTCCGGCCCGGGAATTCGTCGCCCTGGTCGGTCCGAAGGCGGAAACCGCGTGCCGCGACGCGATGGATCTGCTCACCGAGCTGGGAGTCAAGGATGCCGGAGTCTTTGAGCCGGGGGCGGTCGCGGACATGGAGAAGGCGGGGGCGCGGGCGATCATCGTCTGGGCGGAGGCGGATTCTCTTTCCCGGCCTGCGGACATCGCGGCGCGGACCGACATTCCGGTGATCGCCGCACCGCTGGCGGCGGGGGCGGTGCCGAGCGATTTCCTGCCCCGGCTGTTGGAGAAGGGTCCGGTCGCGGCGATGGGGATCAACCGCCCCAAGAATGCGGCGCTCTTCGCGGCGATGATCGTGGGCAATTCGTCGCCCGCGGTCCGCGACCACGTGCGCGCGCATCGCGAGCGGCTGTCGGAGGAGGTCGAGAAGAAGGACGGCCGCCTGCGGGAGAAGGGGGTCCGGGCCTATCTCGACGATCTGAGAAAGTAGTCGCGTTGGGGATCCGTCCAAAGTAGTAGGGACCGGTACCCATGGACATGCAGGATCCTTCGAACGACGCCCGGTTCGCCTTGCCGACCCCTCATCCCCGGTTCCCACATCCGGTTCCGTTCCGCACCGCGGCACTCCCTCTGGATGGATCGACCTTGGTGGGCTTGGATTCCGAAGGAGTCCTGGTGGGGTGGGATGCACGGACGGCGAAACTTCGATACCGGACGAAGGTGCTTGGTCCGAACGACCCGTCCCCTCGACTGACGTGCTCCCCCGACGGGCGCTTCGTCGCGGTGTCTCGGCGCGATCATGTTCCTTGCCTCGTCCGGATTTTCCACCTCCAGAAAGGAGAGGAAGCCCGACGATTCGATCGCTGTTTTAGTCCCTGTTTCTCGCCGGATGGGGAACTGCTTGCGGGGACGGATGGGCCGCACTTGAGACGCTGGGCGCTCCGGAGCGGTGCGGAGCTTCCCGGACTGGACGAGAGCGGCGAAGACCTGAAGTGGGCGGCCTATTCCCCTCAGGGAGATCGACTGGCGGCCTCCTGTGCGGGGTCGCCGGCCGTCTCGGTTTGGACTCTGCGGGACCGCGGCCGAATCTTGATCCCCGGGACATCCGGGGTGGCGTCCCCGCCCACGAGCCTGGTCTTTTCCCCGGACGGCAAGACCCTCGCGGTCGGAGGATTGTGGGGGATCCGATTCGAACGCCTGTCCGGGGAATTGGACGACCGGATGAGGGGTCACGAAGAGTATGCGAATGGGCCTCTGCGATATACCCCGGACGGTCGGCAGATGTGCGCGTTGATTCAGCACCGGAAGCTCCTGTGCTGGGACCTGTATTCGGGACAATGGCTGCACGCATGGTCCGCCTACCCTTCGGCGGAGGGGATCCTGGAAGTCTCGGATGCCGGGGACCGGGTCATTTGGGTTGATCGCGACGGGCTTCGGATCGAGAGGATCCCCAGAGTGCTCGGAGAGGATCTGGACCGGCACGCCGTCGTCAGCGTCAGCTTTTCAGCCGAGGGTCAGGTTCTGACGGCGGACAACCGGGGCTCCGTGCGTTACTGGGATCCGGCGACCCAGAAGGAGGTCCGGAGCATCCAGATTCCTTCGCATTCCATCAGGTCGTTCGGGCGGAACGGTCGCTGGGCCATTACCGGCGGCGGCGAGGAGGCCGTGGGAATCTGGGACCTCCTCGCGGCGAAGGAACTGGTGAGCGTCTCGTCGGCGCCGCTCGTCACGTCGATCGCCGTGTCTCCGGACGGAGCGATGCTGGCGTTAGGGCACGCCGACGGGGCCCTCTCGTTATGGAGCCTTGGGGAGAGGAAGGAACGAGCCAGACTCCGCCTGGACTTGATGAGCGTCACCGCGGTCTGCTGGTCCGCAGACGGAACGTCGATGGCCTGGGGGGATAACTTGGGAGTCGTGGTCATTGCGGAAGGAAGCTCGGGACGGGAAGCGGTGCGTTTCATGCCTCGAGGTCGTGGGGCCATCCTTAGCCTTCACTTCGAGCCGGATGGAAAAGTGCTGATTGCGGAAAACTCGGCCGGGGCCTGTTTCGCCTACGAAGGCACTGTGGAAAAGGAACCGATCCAGATAGAGAAGGCCTCGAGTCCTCGGTTCCGAGATGGTCGGGTCGACCGCCGGTGGATTGCTAGCGGGTTTAGACAGTCGTGGCATCGGCCGGCGATCTTTTCGGGGGACGGCCGCTACGCCATCACGATGCTGGGCGGGGAGGCGATGATCTGGGAAGCCCCCGGCGCGGAATAGACTTAGGGTTTCTTCGGTTCGTCGGGCTTGGCCGCGCCAGCGGACTTCTTGAGCCACTCCTCCCACTCGGCTTTGATCCTGCCCTTATTGACTCCCTTGGGTAGGGGCTCGTCGCGGCCGGTCAGCGCGTTGAGCACCGCCACCGCCGCGGTCCCCATCGCCGTGTCCTCATCGTCGATGAAGGAAATCAATTTGGGGTAGGCCGCCGGGCCGAAGGCCTTCACTTTCTGGAAGGCGACACCCTCGGGCCGGTCGAGGTGCTCGAAGCCGCCGCCCGGCCGCAGCTGCTGCATGAGCTGGCCCCAGTGGACGTTGTCGACGGTCTCGGATGGCCTTGAGAGGGTCGTCGGTTTGGCCTCCCCCTTGTTGCCCTCGCCGAGCACGATCGGCTTGTCCGAGCCTTTCGGCAGCGTCGGATTGAACATCACTGTGGTCGGGCCCTTCTCGGTGGACGGCCCCTTGACCCTCGGAGCGTCCTCCTGCTGATGCTGCTCGCGCATGGCGAAGACGATTACGACGATCACGACGCCGAGCACGCCGATGCCCAGGCCGACGAACAGGCCCCCGTGGGATTTCGGTGCCTGCGGCGGAAGAGGCATGGTACCGGACCGGCTGCGAGCGCCGGGTCGGGACAGGCGGGGCGAGGAGCCCGCGCGCAGCTGGGTGCCCGAGGCGGAGCGGGTCGGTGCGGCCGGGATCGGCGCGCTGACGGTTTTCGTCCGCATGCTGGTGTTGCCGGTGGGCACCAGAAGGTTCTGGCCGCAGTCTGGACACTCGACCGAGGATCCGGGCTCCACCTCGGTGACGTCCATCGTCGAGTGGCAGGACCCGCATTGCAGGATCTTCGCCATGGCTTCCTCGTCCCCTCGACTGACTATGATACGACGGCTCCTGCCGAAGTGTATACGTTCTTTCTCATGAGACGCCGCCCGATGGTAAGATGCGCGCCAACGGATAAGGAGAACGAAGGATGAGCAAGAAAGCGACTGCCGCCGACGGGGACCTGATCTTGAAGCTGTACGATCTTCGTCGCGAAGCGGTGATGCGTCAGGCGCGCGTGGAGATGATCGCGAGGTTCGTCCCCAAGTCCTGGGAAGAGATGGCCGCCGTCCTGAAGGCGGATCATCCTCTGAACGTCTATTACCGCATGGTGTCGTCCTACTGGGAGATGGCGGCGTCCATGGCGAAACACGGAGCCCTCCATCCCGAGCTCCTGGCCGAGAATTTCGGAGAAGGCTACATCAACTTCGCCAAGGTGCATCCGTATCTCGCTGAGATGAGGAAGACGGCCCCAACGGCGTACGTGAACACCGAATGGCTCGTGAAGAGCAGCAAGGAAGCGAAGGTGCGCTACGCGCTGATGCAAAAGCGCGTCGCGGGGATGACGGCGAAGCCGTAGTCCGCGCCCAGGTCGATCCGGACCCCTTCGTCCCACGCTTCTGACAGGGAAGGCCTGACGCCGCGGGTCCGCATCAGGGCCGGCCCGTCCAGTCCCTCGGCCCCGGGTTCCCGACACTCCGGCTCAGGCGGAGGGCGTCCGTCTCGTCGTCGACCGGGAGCCGCTCAGGAGGGATCGAGCCGCCGGAGCAGCGGCGCCAGAACCTCCATGGGAAGGCCGATGACGTTCGACCGGGAGCCGACAATGCGGGCGATCAGCGGGTCGTTCTTCTCTTTGATGGCATAGCCGCCGGCATACTGAGTGGGATCGGTCTTCCGGACGATCGCGTCGATCGGGGGGTCGTCGTGCAGGGTGACCTTGGACGTCGTATATTTCACGATCCGAAAAGTTCCCTTCTGCAGCACCACTCCGGTGCCCAGGACGTGCGTCTTTCCCGACAGCTTGCGGAGCAGGGCGGCCGCGGCCTTGCGGTCGCGGGGCTTTCCGTATATCTTGCCCCCGTAGGCGATCATCGTGTCCGCCGCCAGCACCCATTCGGTGGGGAAGCGTGCGGCGACGGCGTCGGCTTTGAGCCGGGCGTTGGTGAGGCAGGTGGACTTCAGGCCGCCGCGCCGGACTTCGCGGATCCCGGACGGAACCACGCGGAAAGAATAGCCCTTCAGGAGTTTGCGGCGCGAGGTCGACGCTGAAGCCAGGATGAACATGCGCGAAAGTGTAGACCCCCGGGGCGTCCGGCTCAAGCACAAGATTCTCCAGTCGCCGATGGCCGGCTGCACCGACTTGGCGTACCGCCGGATCGCCCGCCGCTTCGGCTGCCAGATCGCCTTCACGGAAATGGTCAAGGACAAGCCCGTGGTGCAGGGCAACCCGAAGACGCTGGAGATGCTCCGGACCGCCGACTGGGATCACCCGCTGGGGATGCAGGTGGTCGGCCGCGACCCGGACCTGATGCGAGAGGCCGCCAAGCGGCTCGAAGCGCTGGGGGCGGACGTCATCGACGTCAATCTGGGCTGCCCGGTGCCGAAAGTGGTGAACGACGGCTGCGGCGCCGCGCTCCTCCGGGAGCCCTCGCAGGTGGGGCGCATCCTGGAGGCGATGATCCCGGCCGTGAACGTGCCCGTGACGATCAAGATTCGCACGGGGTTCGGCGACGGCGACGACGACCGATTCCTCCAGATCGCGAAGCTGGCCGGCGACTGCGGAGCCGGGGCGATCACGGTGCACGGGCGCACGCGCAAGCAGATGTACACCGGCTTCTCGAATCACGAAGCGATCCGCGCCGTGAAGGAGGTCGCCTCCGTGCCGGTGATCGGCAACGGCGACATCCGCAGCGGAGCGGACGCGAAGAAGATGATCGAGGACACGGGCTGCGACGGCGTGATGCTGGCCCGGGGGGCGCTGGGAAATCCGTGGATCTACAAGGAAGTCGAGCAGTACCTCCAGACGGGCACCCTCCCCGCGCCCCCGACGGTGGCCGAAAAGGCGTCCGTCCTGCGCGACCACTTCCAGGCCGTTCGGGACATCTACGGCGACCGGCTCGCGCCGCACCTGATCCGACGGGTGATCCACTGGTTCGTGAAGGGGGCGTCCGGTTCTGCGGCGCTGCGCGACAAGGGAAGTCACATCGAGACGCCGGAACAGTTCGAGGACCTCGTGCGGGAATTCGAAGGCTCCCGGCTCGAAGCCTCCGCCCGGGATGCCAAGCTCCGGGCGTAGTCCGGCCTGTTCAGCATTTTGAGGAACTCTTCCCCGAATCCGGTACAGTCGAGGGATTGGGAGGGCCGCCCATGACCGTTCGCCTGGCGATTCAGGGGATCCTGCTGGTGGCAACCGCGCTCCTCCTTCCCGCCTGCGGGAAGACCGGACCGGCAGGCCTTCCCGGCCCCTCCGCCGGCTCCGGGATTTCCTACGACAACACCACGAGCGGAATGGCCGCCACGACGATTCAGGACGCCATCGACGAGCTCGATTTCAGGGTCGACATCCTGGAGCAGGTGCCGAGCGACTCCGTTCATCAGGATGGAGCGACGTTCACCTATACCGTGCCGGCGGGAAACTCCTTGGTCATCACCTTTCTGCGGTCCAGTTCCGCATCCCCCTTCGCCATCGCGGGATCGACCGCGGGGTACAACCCCGTCGGTCCATCGAAGATCGTCCTTAACGAAGGGGAATCGGTGACGGTTCCCAACAACGGCGGCACCACCCCCCGCGTTCACGGGTACCTGATCCCGAAAGCCAAAGCGCCCGGGACCGCAGTCCATTTTGCCAACACCGATTACACGGTGCCGGTGGGAAAGACCCTCTACCTCACCCATGTCGTGTCCGAGGCCGTGGTGGCGACCTCCGATTTGACGGTCGACGGTAAGATTCTGATCCAGGCCGGAACGAGTCCGCAGGGGGAGACCGTCTACGTCCCCGTGATGGCCGGCAAGGTGGTGTCCGCCCAGGGCACCAACGGGGTCCACGGGTATCTGAAGTAAATCCCCTCCGGGCCAATAAAAAAGGGCCGCCGGAAGGCGGCCCCTTGTTGGTGACGGCGGGATTTCGGGATCAGTCCGTCAGGCGGGGGTTGTACTCGGGGCGCGGTCCGCGTTCCTTGACCTCCACGTCCTCGTACTCCTTCACCTGCTCGGAATTGAACTGCTTGCCGCATTCGAAGCTGGTGCAGCGGTACTCTTTCGCGTTGTTGTCGCTGAAGGCGTTGATGTCGTTCTTCTTCACCCGGTTGCTGCCGCAGTAGGGGCACTTGGCGCGCTTCCAGTATTTCTTCGGCGCCTCGGTGGCGGCGACCTCGGACTTGGAGCCGTCGGCCTCCTGCACGATCTTCTTGGGCTTGATGCGGCCGGCCGCCTCATCTTTGCAGCGGTGGCAGTACTTGCCGAACCCGACGTGGGTGCACTCGAACTTCTGACGCTGCTGGCGGATCTTGTGGGTCATCGCTAATCCTCTGAAATCAGGGGTTATACTTCTAGCGGGTTCCCGCTGGCATTGCAACCCTAATCTCGTATAGAGAAGAGGATGAACGCGCTAGTTCTGGTCCTCCTGCTCCAAGCCAAGATTCCCGCCTCCTTCCCGGAAAATCTCTCCAGCAAGCACTACGAGCTCAAGACGACCGCGACCAAGGAGGAAGGCCAGGAGCTGCTGGATTTCATGGAGCTGGTCCATTCGACCTACACCACCCTGCTCAAGCCCGACAATCCCCAGGACCTGGACAAGCGCCGGAATACCATCGTCCTGTTCAAGGACATGGAGCAGTTCATGCGAGCGGGCGCTCCCCCCGGCGCCGGCGCCTACTATGACCGGCGTTCCAAGGATCTGGTCGGCTATTACGACACCAACGATATGAAGCCGTTCTTCGCGCACGAGGGGATGCATCAGTTCACGGATGCGACCTCGAAGAACTTCTCCAACTTCAACATGTGGTTCACCGAAGGGATTGCCGACTGCATCGGCAACTCCGAGGTCCGAAACAAGAAACTGTTCATGTGCGTCAAGAGCGGGCGCATCGCCCGGATGCGGCTCCCCTCGATCCAGGCCGCCATTCGCGCCCGGGCCACCCCGCCGCTCGCCCGCCTCATGACCCTCTCGGACGGCGTGTTCATGCGAAACGCCGACCTGTGCTACGCGATGTCCTGGAGCTGGTGTCACTTTCTGATCACGTATCCGAAGGACGAGGACCGGGGCGCCCAGATCCCCGATGGAAAGTTCCGGAAAAACCTCGCCGGGTACTACGAGCAGATCCGCGCCGGCGGCGTCGCCCACGAGAAAGCCTGGGCGGAGTCGTTCAAGGGCTTTCCGCTCGAGGAGATGGAGGAGCAGTGGAAGAAATACGTCCTGGGGCTGGACGCGGGGAAGGTCCTGGGCATCGGCGGCCACGAGCTCAGTGACGAGGAGCTGTCCAAAGCGGGAAGCGCGTTCGAGGCCGGCTACACGGGGATCCTGATCGAGGATACCGTGGTCGACTATCCCGCCGCGCTGGCGGGCATCGTCAAGGGTGACATCCTGCTCAAGTTCGACAGCAAGCGCTTCCCGCGCCACGACGCTCTCAATCGAATGCGGGTGTGGATGCAGGACGTCCCGTATGGACGGGGGGTGAAGGTCCTCGTCCTTCGCGACGGAAAGGAAGTGGAATGCCTGGTCAAATGGGACGCTCCGAAGAAGTGACCCCCTCGGCCCCCCGCTGATGCGCAAGATCCTCATCCTGCTCCTGCTGGGCCTGGCCTCCTGCCAGGCGCCGCCTCCTCCGGCACCGAAGGTCGACCCGGAGGCGCGGAAGCGGGAGGTTCTCGAGCTTCTGGGAGCGCTCGAGAAAAGCTTCTATTCACACTGGGGATCGGTCGAATTGACGCGGGAATACGCCCAGCTTCGCGATGGCGACGTCCCCATGCTGCGGGACATCGCAGATTCGAACGGCGAGCACGCGCTTCTGGCGATGAGGGTCCTGTCCAAGAGGGCGCCGGGGGAGCGCTTCAGCCCTGCGGCGAAGGCCATCCTGTACTGGACCGTCTTCGCGCGGGACACCCTCTACAACCGGTGGGGGATCCTCTCCAAGGGCGGCTTCCTGCCGGGGGTCTACGGCCAGGAAGTGCTGACGCTCGGGGCAGCCGCGGCGCCGTATTTCCAGCAATCGTTGCGGGATACCCGGCGGGTCGCGGTCTTCGGAGCCGACGAGGAGCGCGCGAGCCGGATTCAGCAGGATCGGGTCTGCGACTATGCGTGGGTCCTCTTGGCCACCATCTTCGACCGGCCCAGGTCGTACGCCGAGGACCCCCGGCTGAGAGATCCCCAGATCCACGAGCTGGATCTGTGGCTGGACCGCCGGAAGTAGGGACCTACGGAGCGCCGATCAGGTGCTCCACGATGTCCGCGACCTCGCCCACCTTGAAGGGACGGTTCACCACGACGACGGTCCGAAGGAAACAGCGGGCGGCGGCGTCGCCCTCGTCCTCGTCGGCGATCAGGATGACCTTGGGGGGAACCTTGCGGGTGCGCAGGTCCTCGAGCAGACCGTCCATCGCCTTGTTTCCGATGTTGGTGGAGAAGGTCACGACGTCGAAATTGCGGACCTTGAGGCGGTCTCGGGCGTCGGCGACGTCGGCCCAGCAGCTCACGTCGTAGCCGCAAGCCTCCAGGGAGTTTCGGATCTGGCCGCCTTCCTTGTAGCTGCCGTTGGCGATCAGGATCGACTTGGTGGCCATGCTGGGATCGCCCGTCGGCGACCCCGCCCCCGCCCGCAGGACCGTGTTACTGTCCGCCATGTTGCCTCCCCGGTCACGCCCCCTTGAGATGATCCGTCCAGGGGGCTCCCACCAGCGTCCGCACCGCGTCCACGACGTCCTCCACCGCACAGGGGCGGCGGAGGATCGAGAGGACCGGCACCCCCGGACTGTCCTTCTGCATCCGCAGCTCGTCCGACCCCGCCAGGACGATCACGCTCGGAGGAGTTACCCTCCGCGCGAGCAGCTCCAGGATCGCCTGGAGCGCACCCTGTCCCACCGAGGCGGACACGATCACCATGTCGTAGGCCCGCTCCAGCACGCGGCGGCACCCCTCTCGGGGATCGGCCACCAGATTAAGATAGTATCCCGCTTCTTCCAGCGCCAGTCTGATCGAGGGTCCCCAGAACGCGTCCCGGTCTACGATCAGGATCTTGCGCAGGCGGGCGAAGCGCGTGGGGGGACGATACTCCGGCTGTCTTTCTTCGGCGGCCATACTTCCCTCCTTGCCCCGAGCGGCGGCCACCCGGCCGTCGCGCCGAGGGGTTGAACATCCGAAACACCCCGGCCCGCCCTGCCTGATGGGATGATAATGCATAGCTGATGGGTTGTCAAGATGGACGGAGAAATCAAGGAGACGGGCCGCCGGGCTTCAGGATCGACTTCAGCCTCACCATCGAAGCCGCCACCATCTTCCGGCCCTGGGTCTTCGCGAATTCCCCCGTCTTCATCCATTCGTCGCCCGGGATCATGAACCAGGCCGTTCCGAGGATCACCGCCATCGACACGCCGAGCACGACCGTCGTCTGGACCACGCGCTGGACCCCGCGGCCGATGGCCGTGGCGAGGCCGACGGTCCGCCTCCCGAACAGCGCCCGCAGGCCGAGCCCCGAAAAGATCAAGGCGAGCGCCGCGATCATCACCGCTCCCCCGATCGCCATCCCGAGATAGACCACCGCGGCGACGCCGATCGGCGCCTGCAGCTTGACGTGGGGATGAGTGTGGAGAAACCAGGTCCCGCCGAAATCCATCGCCAGGATCAACAGCTGCCCCGACAGGAGGCCGATCAGGAATCCGCGTCGCCGTCTCCTTTTCTGCAGGATCGACAGGTTGAAGCGACGTTCGGTCGCGGAAGGCACCGCCGTCGGGGTGGCCATCTTGCCGTGGAAGGGGAGTCGGAACTGGTCCGGAATGGGAAGCGCACCCTTGGGATCGGGAAGCTCCGTTTTGGGCGCTGGGGCCGGAGTGGCGGGAACCGGTGCGGGTGCCCCTGGCGTTTCCGGCTGTTCCATCACCTCCATTTTAGACGATAGGACCGTAGAAAAGTGCAATTGTCGTCGCGGACCGCGTCCCCTCCCTCATCCTTCGGAGGCCGTGTGAACGATTATCTGGTCTCGGTTGTCCTGGGAGTCGTCGAAGGCCTCACGGAGTTCCTGCCGATCAGCTCCACCGCCCACCTGCGGATCACGGAGGCCCTGCTCCGTCTTTCCCTCGATCAGCCCTACTGGAAAATGTACACGATCGTCATTCAGCTCGGCGCCATCCTCTGCCTGCCCTTCTACTTCCGGGCGCGGCTCTCGACCTTTTTGACGCGACGGGAGGGACCCTGGATGGCCCAGCCCGCGGCCCTCGTCATGGCCGCGTTTGTCGTCACCGCCCTTCCGGCCTTTCTGCTCAGCAAGGTGATCGGAAAACATCTGGAGAGCCTCTTCATTATGGGGAGCGCCCTCCTGCTGGGCGGCGTGGTCATGGGAATGGTCGATGTGTGGAAGTCCCGCTGGGAAAAGGCCGGTCCGGAAGCGCCGGGAACCACGATCCGGACCTGGTCGATGGAGACGATGACCCTTCCCCAGGCGGTCTGGATCGGAGCCTGCCAGATCCTCTCCGCCGTCTTTCCGGGGACCTCCCGGTCGATGTCGACGATCGCCGGCGGTCAGATCGTCGGACTGTCTCGCGCCGCGGCGCTGGAGTTCTCCTTCTTCCTGTCCATCCCGACGATGGTCGCGGCGACAGGCTACGAGCTGCTCAAGGCCCTCCTCGGCAAGGGGGCGACGCTGACGCTGGGGCTCCACGGGTGGCTGGTGCTCTCGATCGGGTTCCTCGTCTCCTTTGCCGTCGCCTACGGCAGCGTCGCCGCCCTGATGGCGTGGGTCCGGAAGCACGGATTCCTGCCGTTTTCGGTCTACCGGATCCTCGTGGGCGCTGCGGTCCTGGTCTGGGCCGCGTAGCCGCATCCTGCAAATCTTTCCGACGGGACTAAAGCCCGGGGCCCGGTTGGGCCGATACACCACTGGATCGCGGAGGGGCTGTCGCCGCGGTCCGTCCGGGAGTTTGGGTTTGGTGGGGTTGATCTAGGTCGCATAGATCGAGGGGCTTGCGTGGGCAAGAAAAGCGATCCGCTGGCGTCGAAGGTTCCCGTGCGGGAGAAGGTGAAGGAGCTGGGGGGCCTCTTCTTCTTCCTCTGCGCGATGTTCGTCTTCATCTCGCTCGTGACGTACGATGCGAGCGACATCCGGGAAGTCCATTATCCCCCCAATTCCCCGCTTCACAACAAGGGCGGCGCGATCGGTGCCCGGGTGGGCTACGGCCTCCTGTCGGGCTTCGGGGTCGCCTCCTACCTGCTGGTGTTTTTCATCGGATTCTGGTCCTTCGTTGTCTTCTTCCGCCGCAAGCTGGACGGCCTCTATGTGAAGCTGGTCGCCGTGCTGGTGTCGGTCTTCGCCGCCGCCACGCTCCTGTCGCTCCAGGGTCTCCTGGCCGGAAGCTCGTTCGGGCTGGGCGGGACCGCCCCCGGGCTCGGAGGCGTCTATGGCAAGGCGTTCGAGATTCTCCTCGTGAACCACCTGGGTGGCGCGGGAGCTTGGCTCTGCGTCATCCTCGCGCTCGCGGTCTCGCTCGTCCTGTCCACCGACTGGATGATCTATGTCGGCCTGCTCAAGCTGGCCGAGGGCGCCCAGGTCCTGCTGGGCCGCGTGTCCCATCACTACTCCGCCGAGGAACTCGCCAAGCGCCGTGCCCTTTCCGAGCAGGCCAAGATGGAGCGCGCGAAGGCGGAACTCGCCCGGCGCGTCGCCGCCGAGGCCGCCGTGAAGAAGGCGCCCGTCGCGGCTTCCCCCGTGGTCGCGGCTCCGGCCAAACCCACGATCAAGCTGACGAACCAGGATCGAGCGATCGCCGCGGTGATCCCGCCCCTGCTGGCTCCGGCCAGGCCGGCGGCCGAGCTTCCGGCCCCGAAGCGGGCGCCGGTCGAGGTCGCCCTCCCCGAAAGCAAGGTGGCGTCTGCCCCCGACAAGGCGTCGGCGGCCCAGGCGGTGCTGAAGATGGACGCGGTGAAGGTCGAACCCGCCAAGGCCGACCTCGCGAGTGCCGTTCAGAAAGCGGCCTCCAGCTTCAAGCACAACCCCGTGGGCGCCTATACGCAGCCGCCGATCGAACTGTTCGATGCCCGGGTGGACGACATCCATCCGATCAATGAGAAGGAGATCAAGGACCGCATGCTGGTCCTGGAGGCGGCGCTGGCGGAGTACGGCATCGAGGGGAAGGTGGTGAACTTCGAGATCGGCCCCGCGGTGACGCAGTACGAGATCCAGCTGGCTCCCGGGCAGCAGATCCATGCCGTCACCGCTCGGCAGGACGAGATCACGATGCGTCTGTCCACGCTGGCGGTCCGCGTCGTCGCGCCGCTGCCCGGGAAGGGCACAGTCGGCATCGAGGTGCCGAATCCGTACCCCAAGGCGGTCCGGATCCGCGAGTTCCTGGAAAAGGGCTATGCGGACCTCCGGAAAATCCCCCTTCCGATGGTGCTGGGCAAGACGAACGAGGGCGGCGGCATTTTGCGAAGCCTGGCGGAACTGCCCCACCTCCTGATCGGCGGCACGACCGGCTCGGGGAAGTCGGTCTGCCTCAAGACCA
>Ga0070731_10000692_pt1 | contig 41500 bp, 31 predicted proteins | sample Coa_R1_2_FD_66448 | JGI IMG/M metagenome (GOLD analysis project Ga0070731, IMG submission 66448) | Surface soil microbial communities from Centralia Pennsylvania, which are recovering from an underground coalmine fire - Coalmine... | ecosystem: Environmental > Terrestrial > Soil > Unclassified ...
AACCGCGTCCTGGGCAAGCTTGACTAAAGCTGCACTGTCCAGCCCGTCATAATAACCGCGCACGACGTGGTTCTTGTCGAGCAGAACCATTTTTTGCGTATGAATAAAATTAGAATCCACTCCTTCGCCATCCTGCAGGCCCATCTTGAGTTCAGTCAAAGCAAAATCGTAGATCGTCTTTTTCGGCCCGGTTAACAGCCACCAGAGATCGGGGTTTACCCCAAAGCGGTCGGCATACAGTTTAAGCGCCGCAGCCGTATCGCGTTCGGGATCCACCGTAAAGGAAATGAACTGTACGAAGCTCGAATCCGGGTTCTGCTGTTCATCTTTGAGCTTGATGGCATCCTGGAGTTTTTTCATGTTTCGCTGGAGAGCCGGGCAGATGCTGGGGCAATGCGTAAAGAAGTAATCTGCAATGATGACTCGGCCATTCAGGCTGTCGAGGCTGACCGTGTCGCCGTCCTGGTTGACGAGCGTAATATTTTTGACACGATGCCATAATGTGTCGGTGAATTGTTTTCCATCTCTGATCGTCGTGTTGACGGAATCATAATAGTATCTCCGCGGCATGTCGATGGCATTTTCCGTGACATCCCTGACGATCATGTAACTGATTAGTGGGATGAACACCGCGATGGATATGGCCAAAATTGCTTTTCCGCTCACTCTTTGACGAAATTAAAAACCACCGCCCGAAGCAGTGGTTAGCCGGTTATAAAAAGTTCTCTTGCATATTATCAATCTGGCTCGCCCGGTTTTTTTGCCGGCTGAACTTTCGTATGACTCTGTTCGACATGATGACGATCGTAATCATTGCGCAGATTCCTGTAAGAGCTCCCATCCCAAAGAAAAGCAATCACGAACCAGATAAACAAACAGGCTGGTATAGCCAGGGAAAGGATCAGGTTTCTGATTTCGTGCCGAAGGTGCATGAACTCTGCAATGATAAAAAATGCCTTTGCCAGTGTACCGATCAGAAATACGCCATTGAGAAAATGTTTGGGAACAACAGTCGGAAATTCGTAGTAAAAAATCGCCAGCCCAAGCTCCACTACCGTGATCACCAGCAGGATCCAAAATGTCTTCCAGATGATCTTAGTCGAAAAACTGGGCTCACTGTGGCCGGGTATTTCAACGGTAGAATGCAATTCAGTCATACAAATCAGGTTTTACTAAAGCAAATAGAAACAGGTAAATACAAATACCCAGACAAGGTCAACAAAATGCCAGTAGAGACCGGCTTTTTCAATCATGAGGTAATGCCCCCGCCTGTCGAATGTTCCCCTAAGAACCAGGATTAACATGATGATATTCACGATGACACCGGAAAAAACGTGGAATCCGTGAAATCCTGTTATCGTAAAAAAGAAATTCGTAAAATTCGTCGAAGACTGCGTTCCGTCGATGTTCATAAACGGGTTTCTTCCCCACCATGCACCTTCTCCGTGAAGGTGAGTCCATTCCCATGCCTGGCAACTCAGGAAAGCTATTCCACCAAGAATAGTCCAGCCAAGCCACTTGGCTACTTCGAGCCGCTTACCCGCGTGGCCGTTTGCCACAGCGAGAACCATTGTCACCGAACTCATGATGAGGATAAATGTCATGAGACTCACAAATGCCAGCGGAACCGGCATTTCTCCTTTCCATCCCGGAAACGTCCGGAAAACCTCGTTGGGATTTGGCCAGCTGTTACTGGAAAAACGAATTGTGCCATAAGAGATCAGGAAGGCTCCGAAAGTAAACGCATCACTCATCAGAAAAAACCACATCATCAATTTGCCGTATTCCACATTGTAAGGGCTTTTTCCTCCGCTCCACCATTTTGCTCCTGCAGGGATTGCAGCCTGGGACATGTTGAAAGTTTAATTGTTCGCAAATTTATTTAACAAATGTGAAAACAGCTACAATTTTCCATTCTAAAATTCATTCTGAACACGGATATTTTTTTTCGGATTTCACGATGCGAAAAAGCGGCGAAAATGACAGCCTCAATGTATCCACAAAAAGAAAATAAACAGATACAGCCAGAGCAAATCGACAAAATGCCAGTATGTCGTCACCACTTCGAGCGGAATGCTGTTATAGCTCCGCTTCCGGACCCCGAAAGCCCGGATAAAAGTCACCAGCAGCGCAATGATGCCTCCAAATACGTGGACCGCGTGAAGCCCGGCGATGACGTAAAGAAACTGGCCGGCACCCGACCCCTTTAGCGTTATACCCGTCTTCCAGATTTGCCGGAAACTGAGCCACTGGAGCAGGATAAAAAGACATCCCAGGAAAAGCGTTGCGGAAATGACCAGGCGGTATAGTTGCATCTGTCTTTCCTTGAAAGCTTTTAGCGACATCTGCATCGTCAGGCTGCTCACCAGGATGGCGAGCGTCGAATACCAAAAGGTACGCGGGATATCGAAGGTCGTCCAGCCCGGCTGATCACGCTTGACAATATAGGCGCTCGTCAGCCCTGCAAACATCATGATGATGCTGCCAATACCGACCCACATGGCGAATTTGTGGGGATGTATTTTTTTTCTCTGTTCGTTCACGGGTTTAACGAATTCAGCTTGTTGCATATTTTTGACTAACTGGTCTTATCCGCCAGCAGGGCCAGCAGGACAACCGGTAAATAAATATAACTGCTAAACATCACACGGCGCGCCGCCTTCACCGTCATCTCGCGATACAAACGCACGCACTGCATAATCATAAAAAAGTTGGCGATCGCGACGATGACCAAACTAATCATTCCGCTCATATTGAAAAAGTAAGGCAGCACACCTACGGGAAGTAACAGCAGAGAATAAATAACAGCCTGGATGGCTGAATACTTTGTCTGCCCTTCGCTCGAAGGCAGCAGCTTGAACCCTGCCTGGCTGTAATCCTTATGCGAAATCCACGCAATCGCCCAGAAATGCGGAAACTGCCAAAAAAACTGGATCCCAAAAAGGATCCAGCCGCCCGCAGTTAACGCATCATTGCCGGCAGCCCAGCCGATAAGGCAGGGAAGGGCGCCCGGAATTGCGCCTACGAGAACGGCGACGGAGCTGATTTTCTTCAGAGGTGTGTAGACGAATGCGTACAAAAACAGGCTGAATGCGGACAGCGCGGCAGTCAGAAAATTAAATTGCCATAGGATCAGCACTCCGGCGATTCCGGCGATTCCGGCAAAAGTCCAAGCTTCTGTTTCGCTCATTCGTCCGGAGGCAACTGGCCTGTTGGCGGTTCTTTTCATCATTGCGTCCGTGTCTTTTTCAGTGGCCTGGTTGATGGCATTGGCGGCCCCCGTCACAAGCATCCCACCAACAAAAAAAAGCAGGATGGCCTTTAAGTCAAACACAACCACTTTGGGCGCGAGCAAGTACGCAATGACAGCCGAAAACACCACCATAAAGCTGAGGTTGAACTTGATCAACAACTTGTAATCGCGCAGCTTTTCTGCGATAAAAAAAGATTGAGAATGCTTCACTGTTTCCTGCTGAGTCAAAATGTTCGAAATTATTTAAGGTGCATATTGCTCCCGGTCCAATGCCACAATGCTCTCTCCACAAAAGAAAATGCCCTGACGGAATCAGGGCAAATTATTTCAAGATAAAAAAATCTTCATCAAATCACACTCCCTGATTTAGTGCACGCTTTCGTTCGGGCCGATAGGCTCAGTCTGTGGGATAAATTCCCTTCCGTCCTTGCCATAATCGTAGGCCCATCGGTGCACTTCCGGGATTTCGCCTATCCAGTTGCCGTGTCCGGGCCTGATGGGTGCCGTCCACTCCAGCGTATTGGCTCCCCAGGGATTCATCGTCGTGACCTTTCTTCCTTTGAAAATTGAATAGAAGAAATTAAATACAAACATCAGCTGAACGGAGAACACGACCATGGCCACCGTAGAAATAAAACGATTTAGGTCACCAAACTGGTGGAATGAAAGCCAGTTTTCATATTCCACATACCGGCGTGGCATACCCGCAAGACCCTCATAGTGCATGGGCCAAAATATCAGGTAAGCTCCCATGAACGTTACCCAAAAATGTATGTAGGACATGGTATTGTTCAAATAGCGCCCAAACATTTTCGGGAACCAGTGATAGACGCCGCAAAACATTCCAAAGAATGCCGAGACCCCCATAACGATATGAAAATGGGCCACGACAAAATAAGTATCATGAAGATGAATGTCCAATGTCGAATTTCCGAGGAAGATACCTGTCAATCCCCCGGAAATAAAGAGGCTCACGAAGGCGATAGCAAATAGCATACCCGGCGTGAAGCGAATATTTCCGCGCCAGAGCGTAGTCAGCCAGTTGAATACCTTAATGGCCGAAGGCACGGCGATCAGCAAAGTCAACAGTACAAAGACCGATCCGAGCAACGGGTTGAGGCCGGTGACAAACATATGATGCGCCCACACAAGAAAAGCGAGTACAGCGATCGCAAAAAGCGAACCGACCATCGCCATATACCCGAAGATGGGCTTTCTCGAATTCACCGCCATGACCTCGGAGACCAGGCCCATCGCCGGCAAAATAATGATATATACCTCGGGATGCCCAAGGAACCAGAAAAGATGCTGGAAAAGTATCGCGCTGCCTCCTTCGTTGGATAGGGCGCGGCCCGTCGATGCAATAAAAATATCCGACAGGTAAAAGCTTGTTCCGAAATGGCGGTCGAAAAGAAGCAGGATAAGACCCGAGAGCAATACCGGGAAAGAAAGCACGCCCAGGATTGCGGTAAAAAACAGCGCCCAGATCGTCAGGGGCAGCCTGGTCATGCTCATCCCTTTGGTGCGCATGTTCAGGATGGTCGTGATATAATTCAACCCGCCCAGCAGCGACGACACCACGAAGAGTGCCATCCCGATGATCCAAAAATCCATTCCCGCCTTGGAGCCCTCGTTGGCATCGCCTAGCGCGCTTAATGGCGGATAAACCGTCCATCCGCCGCTGGCAGGGCCTGTTTCCTGGAACAGTGAGGAAAAAATCACGATACTGGCCATAAAGAAAAACCAATAAGAAAGCATATTCAGGAACGGCGAAGCCATGTCGCGCGCGCCGCACTGCAGGGGAATAAGGAAATTCGCGAAGGTTCCGCTAAGGCCGCCGGTTAAAACGAAAAACACCAGCACAGTTCCGTGCATCGTGACCAACGCATAATAGAATTCGGGCTGGATTTTTCCACCTTTGGCCCATTTGCCAAAAACGTCTTCGAGAAAAGGGAATGTGCTATCAGGATATCCAAGCTGTAAACGAAATAAAACAGACATCAGGCCTCCCAGTATTGCCCAGATCATTCCAGTAATCAGGAACTGCTTGCAGATCATTTTGTGATCCTGGCTGAAAATATACTTGGTGATGAATGTCTCTTTGTGGTGATGAACATGGGCCTCTCCATGGGTGGTTATCACCGCGCCATGTTGCTGTAGTACTGCTTCGTTGCTCATGAGTATTTGTTTTCTGGTCGATTATGGGATATTAGTTTTTCGACACCAACGATTTTGGGGGTACCGTTCCGGCGGATGTCGACGCCTTGGTCGAGTCGGTCGGCTTGGCACCAGGCTCCTTGTCCGGGAACACCATCGCATAGTTGGTCTTTTGCTTGGCTCTCCAAAGAATGAACTCTTCGGGCGTTACCACTTTGACGACTGCCCTCATGGTATAGTGGCCGCGGCCACAAAGCTGGTCGCAAGCGAGCTCATATTCAAATTCAGGGTTCTTCGTCATTGTCTTCATCTCCTCGGTCGTGTACTTCGGCGTCAGCCACATCGTCGTCGGCGTTCCCGGGACGGCATCCATCTTCATGCGGAAATGGGGCAGGCCTACGTCATGAATTACGTCACGCGAATTGATGATGAACTTAACCGGCTTTCCCTTAACAAGATAAACTTCGTTGTTTACCACGATGTCATCATGCGAAGCAGGGTCATCCCAGATCAGGCCGAGCGAGTTATTGTCCTTGTCGGAGATATTTTGATAATATTTTTTCCCAAAAATGCCGTCCTTGCCGGGGTATCGGAATATCCACCCGAACTGTTTACCCGTCACTTCGATTTGCATGGCGTCTTTTGGTGCGTCACCGGTAATCTTGAACCAATAATACAAACCGAATCCAACCAGGATACAAAGTGCTATAGCGGGAACGGTGGTCCACAGAATTTCGAGATTATTGTTATGGGGAAAATAATATGGTTTTCTTTTTTCGGAATACTGGTATTTAAAGGAAAACCAGAAAAGCAGGATTTGGGTAATAAAAAATACAATGCCCGTAATCACAAGGGTGATGTACAACATGGTGTCGATCTTTTCGCCGTGTTCGGAAGCCGATGGGGGTAGGATCTTCCCGCGAAAAAGTTCATTGCACCAGTAAACACCAATCAGTCCGCCAACCAGGAAAACGATCATCAGGAACCCATTGATGCGATTCTGTTGCTGAAAGGCCTTCTTCTCACCTTTAAGGACGCCCACATACTCACTCGCCTTGGCGATTTGAAATGTGATCAGGAACCCGAGCAACAAGATCAGTATGATAAAAAAGGTTGACATGATGGTATTTAATATTTAGACTGCTCTTTAATTTATTTGGCGGCGATCATGTGTGGTGAATAATACTTTCCTTGAAGAAGGGATGGTTCTTGGCCATCAGCGGATATTTTGCAAGTACCCGGCCTGTCTGCCACATGATCAACCCGATAAAGCCTGCAGCAATCCCAAAATCAAAAAGGTTCATCGGAACATGGTCGGGCATGGTGCTGCCGAATACCATCTGGTAGAAATCCAGCCAATGCCCGAACAGCAAAACTACGGACATAAGGGTTACGATTGTCCAGTTCCTTTTAGAACCCCGTGACATATAGATGAGGAACGGAGCCAGGAAGTTGATAATGAGATTGAGATAAAATAAACCAGCATAAGCCCCTTCAAAACGATTCTTGAAATAGATGGTCTCTTCCGAGATGTTGGCATACCAGATCAGCATAAACTGGTCAAACCAGAGATAGGTCCAGAAGATTGAGAAAGCAAACTGGAATTTGCCAATATCATGAAGGTGCTCGAGGTTGGTATACTCCAGGTAACCCTTGTTTTTGACGTATACAACAAACAATGCAATGAGTGCAAGGCCTGAGACAAAGGTGCTGCCGAAAGTATACCAGCTGTACATGGTCGAAAACCAGTGCGCCTTCAGGCTCATTAGCCAGAGCCAGGGAACCGTGGAAGCCACCGTCAGTGTAAACCATACAATATAAACCGACGCCCACACCGTATTTTTGAAAATATAGCGGCGTCCTTCTTCAATGCTCATCTTGGCCACATCCGATTCGCGGGAAAGCTGGCGCATCTTGATCCCCAGGCCCGTCCAAAGGGCGATCGTGAGGAATGACCAGACCATAAAAAAAGTTGGGTTCAGGAATCCGGATTTGCCCTTCAGCGCGGGATCGCCATTGACAACGTCCTTGTTCAACCAATCATAAATCCCGTCTTTTTTCCCTGCCACGAGGCAAATAAAAATGATAAGGGTGATAATGCCGATAGGGATTACCGACGCAGAAATTGCTTCGGTAACGCGGCGGAACGACATCTGGAAACCGCCCATCGAGAGGGTAGTCGCCGTAAAAAAGAACATGGCAGCATTAACCGTCAGCAGGAAATAGATGCTGTTCTGCAGCAAAGCTGACCAAAAACGTGTGCCGTTATTTTCGGATCCGTATAGAATATAGCCAATGATCAGCGACAGCACGCCCACGCCCATCAATGCCATCGACCAGGTGCGGTATCGCTTCGGTATTTCAAAATGTTCTCTGAGTGACATCCTAAATATTTTTTTATTCTCGAATTCTTCTGTTATTTTTTCGCCGTCGAATCTGTTGTTGCAGGCGCCTGCGACGCCGCCGCCGCCTGTTTCGACTTAATATAAGCGATCACCATCCAGCGCTGCCGGCTGTTTAGCTGCGACGCATAGCTTCCCATCTTGTTTTTCCCGTAAGCGACGGAATAAAACATCTGTCCTTCGGGCATGCTCTTGTATTGGGCACCACCGATAAAATTGGCAGGTGCAGCCGGGAAAGGTCCTTCGCCCTGTCGATAAAGCGGCCCGTTTCCATCAAGTTTTGGGCCATGGCAGATCGCGCAGTTCACCAGGAAAAGCCTTTCTGCTTCGATCATCTGGATTGAATCCGGCGTGGGGATTTGGCTTTTGAATTGTTTGGAGGCGACATAGTTGGTGGAGTCGCCTTGCGCATCTTTCGGAAAGGGAAATGGCATCAGCTCTCCTCTTTTGATGGTCCCTTCAACTGGTATATTGCTATAATGAATCCCCTGGTCCAGCAAAGCTTTCCGCTGTTCATCAGTGACTGAATATGTTTCGTAGGCGCGGCTGTAAGCCATGTCCGGCATATAAACCCTGCCTGGGTCGCGTTTGACTTCGCTGCAGCTGAATACGAGCGCGATAATAACCAGTAAACTGAATATGATCGATAATTTTTTCATCAGAATTCGTGTGTTTAAGCGATGACCGTTTCCTTTTTTTCGAAGGGTTTGCGGTCTTTTGCATAACTGCCAAGCCACCATCCCGTTTCTGCCACCTGTATGTTGGTTTCCACGGCGCCCAATCCCTGCAAATAACTCAACACTTCTGTTTCATTTGTTTTTGGCGTGCATTCGATGACCATCACGAAGAGGTCATCGGTGGAACGCGGGTGAAAATGGTGCTTCTTGACAAAAGGTGCCATCTGGCAGAGATAACAAAAGGTCAGGACCATCCCAATGGATGATAACAGGACGGTCAGCTCGAAAGTGATCGGTATCCAGGCTGGCAACGAGAAGTGTGGCTTGCCCCCAATATTGAGTGGCCAGTCAGTGGTAAAGATCCATGTGATCCCGCCTAACGCTATGATCGTTCCCGACAGCCCGTAAAAAAATCCCGCAATGTGCAGGCTGGTATCCCGGAGCCCCATGGCCGTGTCGAGACCATGGATGTGCATCGGCGTATAGACGTCATGGATCTTGTATCCCGCCGTGCGGACTTTTTTCACCGCCGAAAAAAGAACGGCCTCATCGTCAAAACAACCCACCGCAAATTTTTTTATCGCCATATCCTATTCTTTGATTCTTTTATGCTTAATGTGCATGCGCCATCTCATGTGCGAATTCTTCCGGCGTTTCCGCCTCGGCTTCTCCCATTTTCGCCTTATAATTTTCACCCGATCTCTTCAGGATATTCTTTATTTCCGCCACGGCAATGACCGGGAAAAATTTGGAGAACAGAAAATAACAAGTGAAAAACAGGCCGAACGTACCCAGGTAGAATCCTACTTCGTAGATCGACGGACTATAATAAACCGTCCAGCTGCTCGGCACATAGTCACGGTAGATCGAGGTTACGATGATCACGAAGCGCTCAAACCACATCCCGATATTGACGATCACCGACATGAAGAAGGTGACAACAACACTCCGGCGCATTTTTCTAAACCAGAATATCTGGGGAGAAAGCACGTTGCAGCTCATCATGATATAATAACTCCAGCCCAGCGGGCTGAAGAGATTGACGCGATTTTGCATGAATGCCCAGCCTTCAAATTTATTCTGGCTGTACCAGGCAATGAATAATTCCGTGAGATACGCACACCCAACGATGGAGCCCGTCAGCACGATGATTTTGTTCATCACGTCGATGTGCTCGATAGTAATATATTCTTCCAGCTTCAGTACTTTCCTTGAAATGATCAGGAGACTCTGTACCATCGCAAATCCCGAAAAAATAGCCCCTGCAACAAAGTAAGGAGGAAAGATCGTTGTATGCCAGCCTGGTATGACCGAGGTCGCGAAGTCAAAGGATACAATCGTATGCACGGAAAGTACAAGCGGGGTGCTGAGACCAGCGAGGACAAGGGCAAGAGCTTCATGACGCTGCCAGTGCTTGGTCGATCCCGACCACCCAAAAGCACAAACGCCATAAAAAAATTTCCTCCATTTCAGGCGCGCGCGGTCGCGAATGGAAGCCAGGTCCGGCAGAAGGCCAGTATACCAGAAAAGCAGTGAAACGGTGAAATACGTCGATATGGCGAATACGTCCCACAGCAGTGCGGAGTTAAAATTGGGCCAGAGTACTCCTCTGGTGTTGGGATAAGGTAGAACGAAGAATCCCATCCATACGCGGCCCATATGCCAGATCGGGAATTGTCCTGCACAAATCACGGCAAAGATCGTCATGGCTTCCGCTGCGCGGTTCACGCCGGTTCTCCACCCCTGCCGAAACAATAAAAGGATTGCAGAGATCAGCGTACCTGCATGCCCGATACCGATCCACCATACAAAGTTGGTGATATCCCAGCCCCAGCCCACCGTACGATTGATATTCCATTGTCCCACTCCATAGACCACTTCGCGGTAGATCGAAAAAACGCCAAAACCCAGCAGGGCGAGTGCCCCGATAAAGCCCACCCACCAGAGCATAGTGGGATTCGATTCGACCGGCCTTAAGATATCTTCAGTCACATCGTGATAGTGCTTATCACCAGCTACCAGCGGAGGTCTGACCTGTGATTCGTATTTTAATAATGCCATAATGAATTGTCGATGTATGATTTTGGTGCCTGTATCCCAGGCGCTCCCACCTACGTATAGATTAATGCGTGCGCGTTAACTTTCCGTGATCGAATCGCTGATTTTTTCCGTGTTACGGATTTTAGCCAGATAGTTCACGTTCGGAATGACATGCAGATCTTCCAATGCATAATAAAGTCTTTCCGGGTTGCCTTCTCTCATTTGGCGGATTCGGCTCGTTCCGTCATTCACATTGCCAAAAACAATTGCTTCTGTCGGGCACGCCTGCTGGCATGCAGTGCGCACGTCCTCCATATCTTTCAGCGGCCTGTTTTCTTTTTTCGCTTTGAGCTTCCCTTCCTGCAATCTCTGCACGCAGAAAGAACATTTTTCCATGACGCCGCGGGCGCGAACGACCACGTCCGGGTTGAGCACCATGCGCGTCAGGTCATCATTCATCATGATGACACTGTCATCCAGCTTACCCACCCCCGTGAAAACCTGGTTGTCCGGAAAACTGTCTGCGCCGGTGTAGTCAGCCCAATTAAAGCGGCGAACTTTGTAAGGACAGTTGTTAGCGCAATATTTTGTACCGATGCACCTGTTATAGGCCATCTGGTTCAGTCCTTCGCTGCTGTGATTGGTCGCAGAAACAGGACAAACGTTCTCGCAGGGAGCGTTGTCGCAATGCTGGCAAAGCATCGGCATGAATACTGTCTGCACACTGTCCGGGTCCATCGGGTCGCCACTAAAATAGCGGTCAATGCGCATCCAATGCATGTCGTGAAACCGCATCACTTCACTCTTTCCGACGACAGGCACATTGTTCTCCGCATGGCAGGCGATGGCGCAGGCCCCGCAGCCAATGCATGAATTTAAATCAATGGACATGCCCCAGTGAATGCCGGGCTTATCATAATAGGGGAAAAGGGTGCCTTCTTTTTCGAAATTTTCGAGACCGCCGAAAGGCTTTAGTGCCTTCGCCCTTTCGTCCAGGATTTCCTGGGGGGATTTTTTGAAGTCCTCCAGCGTCATTTCCTTGACCACTTCGTCGCGGCCTTCGTAGCTGGAATGCGTTTGTGTTTGAGCCACCGAATATGTCTTGTCGGTCTGATCGATCGTAATGTCGGGAACAAACCAGTCTATGGTTGTCCCGTTATATGATGTCAGGGGAAATGCATTTACTCCAGCGCCGACTACTGCCCTCCCGATATAATCCCTGGTCTTGTCTTGGGTCTTGTCTTGTGCAGCGCTTTGCCGGCCAAATCCGACCGCAACAGCAACCACGTCGTTGTGAATCCCCGGGAAGATAAGGACGGGGAGTTCCAGTTTTTTGCCGCCGGCATTGATACTCACCACCTTTTTTTCCGGATAGACTTCATATTTATCGGCCTGTCTCCGGTTCGCAAGGTCAAGGTTCCAGGTTTTTTTTGCATATTCCGGCGAGACAATCGCATAATTGTCCCAAGTCGCCTTGGTGATCGGGTCAGGCAATTCAAGAAGCCATGGGTTGTTGGCTTGATATCCGACCCCCATGGAGATTTTCTGATAGATCACCAGTTCCAGCCCGGTTCCAATTTTTCTTGATGACAGAGCCGCAACCGATTCTGCGAGTTTGCCGCCATTGTACGTTGCGCCGCCGGCAGAAGGGACTGAGGGCTCGATTACGCCATCTTGCAAAGCTTTTTGATAAGCTTCGACCGCACCCAGTTTCCCTGTCCAGTATTGTTTAAAATAATTTTCGTATTCGGTATTGTTACCGGACCAGCGAAGGAGCGAATCTTCGAATGGGCGGGTAAGAAACAGCGGCGCTATTGTCGGCTGCATCAGGCTGAAGTAGCCTGTTTTGCCTTCCGCATCTCCCCAGCTTTCGAGGAAATGGGGCGCAGGAATCGCATATTTGCAGAGCTCGGTTGTTTCGTCGATGCGGTCGTTAAAGGAAACAGTAAGTTTTGTCTTTTGCAGCCCCGCCTTGAATTTGTCGGCTGCATAGTGAGTATACACCGGGTTGACCCCATATACGAGCAACGCTCCGACTTTTCCTGCGTTGAGATCAGCGACCAGGCTTTCGAAATCGCTGTCAATACCCTGCCTAGTCTGTACTGTTGTCCCCCAATTGACCGTTGAGCCGTTCGCGCCGATCATTTCATTGATCGCATTGACCACCGTCTGTACGTGCACATCATTGCTGCCACTGACGACAAGCCCTTTGCCCTTATTGCCGAGCAGGCTTTTAGCTGCTTCGTTAACGCCGAATTTTAGTTTGTCCCCCAATGCCGGCGCGGTCGCATTGCCACCAACTGCCGCCAGGAGGGCCAGCGCGACCGCCCCTGTTTCCGTGGGGCGATGAACAAATCTTTCGTCAGCGCTTCCTCCGGTCGTACTCAACATACTTTCAAACTGGTAATGCATGCTCATCTCCGGGTTCTTCTCGTCTATCTTTCTGCCCTTGGAATATTGCCGTGCAAATTCTACGGGCGTGAGCCAGGTACCAAGGAAATCTGCGCCGAGACTGACGATCACTTTGGCATTGTCGAACTGGTAAGCCGGAATCGCTTTTTTGCCATAACAAGCCTCATTGGCGAGCATCATCCCGCTAAATGAATCCGCATCGTACTGGACGTGGCGGCTCCCCGCGTTTTTGGCCAGGAACTCGCTGATGATCTGCCTGGTGGTTGGCGAAGTGATCGAAGAGGTAAGAATGACAACCGGTGCGCCGCCGAGGCTGCCCATTGCACCAGCGATCATTTTATCGAACGCATCAAAAGAAGTTATCTGCTGGGGCCCGTTGCTGGTCATCTGCACCGGGAAACGCAGGCGCGCAGTATCATAGAGGTCGAGCACCGATGCCTGCACGCGCGCAGAAGTTCCTCCCTTTGTCAGCGAAGAAAGTTCATTGCCTTCAATTTTTATCGGCCTGCCATCGCGGACCTTGGCCAAAATAGGAACCACATCTCCGCCGGACGTATAAGTAGTTGCATAATAATCCGCAACCCCCGGCGCCATATTTTCCGGCTTGTTTAAGTAAGGAATGGCTTTTTTGACGGGAATTTCGCAGCTGGCGGCCAGTGCGGCTGCGGCTGTGCTAAATCCGAGGTATTTTAAAAAATCCCTGCGGGGCGATTTCAGATCGAGTATCCCTTTCGAATCAATTCCTTCTTGCGGAAGTTCTTCCGCAAATTCCTTTTCGGAAGATGCCTTGAATGAATCGCTGCCAGTTAGCTCGCCGAAACTCTGCCAATGTTTTTTAACAACCATTTCTTATCAATTGAACAATAAAATTAATAGTGACATTTCTGGCACTCCGTCCCGCCAATCTTTTCGACAGTCACGCTGTCCATCTCACCCGATTTCAATTCATTATGAAATCTTGTGTAAACACTGTAAAATTTGTTTCCTGCGTTAGTGGAGTCCGGAAAATCAACTTTGGTAGTGCGGTGGCAATTGATGCACCAGCCCATGCTGAGCGGCGCAAACTGCTTTACTTCGTTCATTTGCTGGATAGGACCGTGGCAGGTCTGGCACTGAACCTTGCCTGCGCGGACATGCTGCGAATGGTTAAAGTAAACATAGTCGGGCAAGTTGTGGATTTTGACCCATTCGACCGGTGGTTGTGACGGCGTTGAATAACGCTGCGTTTTCGGATCGTAACCAGTATATGCGTAGATTTTCTGAATTTCTGCCGTGCCGTCCACGTCGGTTCCGTCTTCACGATACAGTTTTTCCTTCCCCGAATACTCATTGATCGCCGCATGGCAATTCATGCACACATTGAGTGAAGGAATGGCAGCATGCCGGCTTTCCCAGGCGTTGCCGTGACAATACAGGCAGCTGATCTGGTTGATGCCCGCGTGCACTTTGTGCGAATAAAATATTGGTTGCTGCGGTTGGTAGCCCTGGCTTCGGCCGAGTCCAACTGCGCCCTGCACCAGGACATATCCGCCGACGACAAACAAAACCAGCACGAGGCCAGTGATATAAACCTTATTTCGGTAAAATGGAACCGCGTCGACTGAGGGAATACCTTCCTTTTCGTCGGACAATCTTTTAAGATTGCTATTGATTTGCAGGAGCGTAAGCATGATCACTGCTAAGATAATCGTGAGAATACCGTAGAGCAGGCTGTTATCGCTTTCAGCTGCCGAAGCTCCCGGCGTTTCGGGGCCCGTCGTCGGCGGCTGGTAGCTGTTTGCATACTTAAAGATCGCGTCGATTTCCCCGTCGGTCAGGGTAGGAAAAAGATTCATCGCCGTTCCACCATATTGCGCTCTCAGGTCATTAAAATACTTGTTGCCTGTCGCAAGCACCGCGGCGTTATTCCTGACCCATGAATGCAGCAATTTTGCATCAGGGATCCTGTCTGTCGCTCCTTTCAATGCCGGGCCTGTAACAACTTTTATTGGATTATGACATTGCGCGCAATTATCCTGGAAAAGCTTTTTGCCATCCTGCGCGAATAATGTAGTTCCAACAAAGGCCGAAGTGATTAAGAAAGAGAAAAGTAGTAGTGTATTTTTAGCAATTAGTCTGTGGCTGGTCATAATAATTTCGCCCGTTGTAATAGAATTGGATAAAACTTCTGAGCCCGTGCAAAAGTAAGTCAGGAATCGAACAAAATATCAACATATAAAAAAAATATTTTCGCTGATCTGGCGTGTGTTTCAGCGGATTTTCCAAGAGTAATTTTTTGCTCTGTCATTAAGATGTCAGTGCTCAACCCAATTTCAATTTCAGCGTTTTTCTGGTTGCTTCCTTTAGTATTTCCACGATAATTTTATCTTGCATCCATGTCGAAAAGTCAGATCGCCATTTTTGCCTCAGGCAAAGGAACAAATGCGCAAAAAATTATCGCATATTTCAAAAAAAACGGCGAAGCGGATGTGGCACTGATCTGTTGCAACAGGCCGGAAGCGGGCGTTATTGAAGTGGCGAAAAATGAAAATGTCCGTTATGTTATCTTGAATAAGGAGAAATTTTCCGACGCTGGGGAAATTACCGCGCTGATGAAGGAAAAAAAGATCGATCTGATCGTGCTGGCAGGGTTTTTATGGAAATTATCCGCGGAATTGATTGGGGCTTTTCCAAAAAAAATCATCAATATCCACCCTGCCCTCCTGCCCAGGCATGGAGGAAAGGGGATGTATGGCGCGCGCGTTCATGAAGCCGTGATTGCGGCCGGCGAAAAAATAAGCGGTATCACGGTACACTATGTCGACGACATCTATGATCATGGCCAGGTAATCTTCCAGGCAAGCTGTCGCGTCACCGATGAGGATACAGCTGATTCGCTTGCGCAAAAAATTCATGCTCTCGAACACCGGCATTTCCCGAACCTGATTTGGCTACTTTTGAACCTCCAAAATATCGTTAAATCCTCACCGCACTAAATGGTATGTGGTTTAATATAGTAATATCACGCTTAAAAAGACGCCTTTGCACCGTCATCTGACAAAATCCTTACTGCTTTTTATTCTTTTCGTCACGACTATTTCTCTGAGGGAACTTAGCGCGCAGGTAACCATCAAAGGCACAGTCTATAATATAAATCGTTCCCGGCCGCTCGAAGCCGTGAGCGTCGTGAGTACTTCGGGGCGCGGGACAATGACCGATTCCAACGGCAACTATTCCATTGCCGTCAGCGCTGAGGATTCCATTTCGTTTTCTTTTCTTGGAAGAACTACCGTCAAGTTCCCGGTGGCCGGCATAATGAACTATCCCAGTTTTGATGTCGCCCTGCACATCGACCCGATCGAACTCAAACCGGTTCGCGTACAACCCCGCAACTATCATATGGACTCTCTGCAAAACAGGCAGGATTACGCCAAGATTTTTGACTACAAAAAACCCAAGCTCTCGATTACGGATGGCTCCGAGGGGCTGGGTGCGGGAATTGACCTCGACGCGATCATACACATGTTCCAGTTCAACAAGAACAGGCGGATGCTGGCCTTTCAGAGAAGGCTGATCATCGAAGAGCAGGAAAAATTTATTGACCATCGCTTCGCACCCTACCTGGTTAAAAAAATCACCCATTTCAACAGCCCTGAGCTGGATACATTCATGGTTAAGTACAGACCCTCGTATTATTTTGCAAAATCGAGCAGCGATTATGACTTCGAAGAGTATATCAAACTGGCTGCGCGTGATTATATCAACAAAAACAGACATTACATACCATCGGGTGATCTTCGGCGCCAGCAGAATTTACCGCCAGGACGTCCGTGATAGGAGGTGATCGGCCGCGAAAAAATTTTTTTGTCCTTGCTTTTCTTTCCAGAACTTGAGGCGGTAACCATCTAACATTCACTTCACATGAAAAGATTTTTATCTACAACGCTGATTTTCTCAGCCGTTTTTTTCGCCTCTGCACAAACCGGTGAACACAACCTGCCCGTACTTTCCACTGAGCTTCAGACAAATGCCGCAAACATGTCCTCCACGAGGCTCGGCCGCATCGATAAAACGGTACAGGAATACATCGATAAAAAATGGCTGACTGGTGCAGTGGCCATCATTTACCGTAACGGTCATCTCGCCTATTACAAAGCCTTTGGCGAAGACGACATCGACAAGAAAACGCCAATGAAAAAAGATGCAATCTTCCGGATAGCTTCACAGACGAAGGCAATCACGAGCACGGCGATCCTGATGTTGTATGAACAGGGAAAGTTGTTGCTTGATGAACCCATCAGCGATTTTATACCCGAATTCAAAAACCAGCGGGTACTTGAAAAATTCAATTCGGCTGATACTACCTATACCACAGTGCCTGTTAAACGCGAGGTGACATTCCGGGACCTGCTGACGCATACTTCCGGAATCGGTTATGCGGCCATCGGCACTACCGAGATGAATGCGATTTATGCGAAGAACGGAATTCCATCGGGACTCGGTGTCTTTGATGCCAGCCTTTTGGACAGGATGAAGGTGCTGGCCACGCTACCACTGCAGTTCCAGCCTGGTGAAAAGTGGATGTACGGGCTCAACACGGATCTCCTCGGTTGCCTGGTCGAAGTAATCAGCGGGATGACACTTGAAGACTTTGTCAGGAAGAATATTACCGGCCCCCTTGGCATGAACGATACATGGTTTAATCTCCCAAAGGATAAATTCAGCAGGCTGGCGACTGTTTACACACAAACAAAAGACGGGGAAATAGTCAAATGGACGCCGCAGGTTGCCAATATCGATCCTGACTACCCCAAGGTCACCAAACATTATTTTTCCGGCGGCGCTGGCCTCTCTTCGACAGCATACGACTACGCGGTTTTTGTTCAAATGATCCTCAACGGCGGCATCTATAATGGCCACAGGATTCTCTCGCGCAGGACAGTTGATATGATGACACACGACCAACTTGACTTTACCTTTGACGGTGCGAACAATTTTGGACTCGGGTTCGGTGTCATCACGGACAAAGGTGCTGCCCGAGGGCCACTAAGCAAGGACAGTTTTGACTGGGGCGGATTTTTCGGAACAACGTATTGGGCTGATCCGAGAGAACACCTGGTATGCCTATTCATGACACAGCAATACCCGAACAGCCACAGCGATTTGAATCAAAAATTTCAAGTGTTAGTCTACCAGGCGATTAATGATTAAGCCGGTAAGTCATGGCCCGTGCATATGGATCACTTACAAAATGAACTAAAAAAGGAAGGCTAATAATCCTCCAGCTAAAATTCATTACTACGGATATTAACGCGCCAGCTATATTTTTGTGGACGTCGATACCGCAAAAAATAGTTTGCCCTGCATAACAGATCTTTTGCTTTGGCGTATAATACCCAATCCGAAAACCAGCTGAGTGGAGGCTTCGTGAAACGCTATATCCTCCTTCGCGCACTTGACATCCCCATGTTGACCATTATAATCCTCATTATCTTTATTTTTATAAACAGGGCCCCTGCGGTGAACATGTACAGCTTTATGCCCCTGATCATTTACACCGCAAGCCTCAGAACAAGAAAACAAATTAAAAAACTGAACCATCACGAAAATAAAAACTGCATATGGATCAGACAAATCTCGGCATCGGAACAAGATTACAGCATACACACCATGGTCCAGGCGTCATCATAGGCGTCCGGTATGCCACGTACCTGATATCATTTATCAACCATGGCATCAAGGAGATTGACAAAACAGATAACCACCTCGACGAAATCATCCCCGAAAATGTGACGAGCGAAATCGAAACCGCATCCGAGATGGAAAAATCCTTGCTGAAGATCCTGCGGCTTTGGGGGGGGTTATCGGAGGTCGTCCCGCTCGGAGAACGATGGCAGAAGGGAGTAATGTTACTTCAGCCATGGGACAAAACACAAAAACCGAAAGAAGTACCGATTGAAGTTTTTTTCCACAAAATTGTTATGCTACGAGACCGTCTCCGCGTTTTGGAACAGCAAATTAACGCGCATAAACTGCTGAGCGACGAAGACAAAGTCAATATGCAACAATATATCACGCGCATTTACGGAACACTCACCACTTTTAATGTACTTTTCCGCAACAAAGAACAGTGGTTCACCGGCGAAAAAGGCGCCAAAGAAGATTAATTTAAGATCATGAGAAAAATAGCACAAACCATCGTCCCTGCCTTGCTCCTGCCCGCGTTCATGCTGGCGCAGACTTCGTACAAAGTTATTCATGAGCGCGCCATCGTCGCCGACACGCACAACGATGTGCTATCCACTGTCACGATGAAAGGATTGAGTGTCGAAAAAGACCTTACCGGCGTTGCACAATCTGACCTAGCACGATTTAAGAAAGGCGGAGTGGACATCCAGATGTTCTCCATTTTTTGCGATGATCATTATGGAAAGGGAACGGCATTCAAGTACGCAAACGAGGAAATCGATTCGCTTTACGCGATTGCCCGCCGCAATCCCGATAAAATGGAAATGGTCGCGACTCCCGCGCAACTTACCCATGCACTGGCTCGTCATAAGTTGGCCGCCATGATGGGCGTAGAGGGTGGACACATGATCGAAGATAACCTCGATTATCTCGACAGCCTGTTCAAACGGGGCGTTCGCTATATGACGCTCACCTGGAACAACAGCACGTCCTGGGCCACTTCGGCCGCAGACGAATCGCATAAGGAGTTCACTGTATCACCCTACGGGCTCACCGAATTCGGCAAGCAGGTAGTCAGGCGAATGAACGAGCTGGGGATGATGGTCGATATTTCGCATGTCGGCGAAAAGACCTTTTGGGATGCAATAGCGACCACGACCAAACCCGTGATCGCCTCACATAGTTCTGTCTACGCGATTTGCCCTGTGCCCAGAAACCTTAAGGACGAGCAGATCCGTGCCGTGGCTAAAAACGGTGGTGTCATCGACATCAATTTTTATTCGGGTTTTATCGACAGCAACTACGCACGCAGGCGCCAGGTCTTCTTTGAACACCACAAGGCGGAATTTGATTCGCTGACGGCCTTAAAAAAGGAAGACTATGAAATCAGTGAATTCATGGCAAAAAAATACCCAAAGGAACTCAACGCCGTTCGTCCGCCCTTTTCCATGGTGATCGATCATATCGACTATATTGTCAAACTCGTAGGAGTCGATTATGTTGGGCTGGGTTCCGATTTTGACGGCATCGATTCGGCGCCGCTTGGCCTGGACGGCGTCCAGGATTTTCCAAAAATCACACAGGCGCTCCTGAAAAAAGGGTATTCGGAAAAAGACATCGACAAGATCCTTGGCGGAAATTTCCTCCGCGTGTTCCGTGCGAACAGCGCCAAATAAAAACGCTTTCATGGAAGTGCACCATCACCCGGATATTCACTACCACACTAAAATGTGGAAAGAATACCTGCTGGAAGGCTTTATGATCTTCGTCGCAGTCATGCTGGGATTTTTAGCGGAGAGCCTTCGCGAAAACATCAGTGACCGCGAAAAAGAACGTGAATATATTTCCAGCTTTATCCGGAATCTCGAGAGCGACACTTCGGTTCTTGCCTCGGTAATAGGTGAAAATGAATGGAAGGGTCGGGGCCTTGATTCCCTGAAGGCGCTGGCGAAAAAGAATATGAATGACCAGGAAACAAGGAGGTCATTTTACCACCTTGTGGCCAGGTACACCAGTTATTATTCGGCCTTTATCAGCTACGACGCCACGATGATGCAGTTGAAGAACTCCGGAGGGCTTCGCTTCATCAGGAAACAACATGTCGCGGACAGCATCGCTACTTACGATCTCGCGGTCCGCGACATCAATTATTCGCAGGTACCCTATGGTAAGGCAATCAACGACGTCATGGATGCGGCACAGGAACTGCTCGATGACAATGTTTACGAGGATTCCACCTATTTTAAAGACGGATACTTTACCGGCAAACCGCTGCCTCTGCTGTCAAAAGACCCCGATCGTGTGCGCGTTTTTTTCAATAAGATTTCATATGAACAGGGTTGGACTAATAATTATGTGAGTACCCTTCAAAAATGGTATCCTTTTGCCGTGCGCTTAATCAGTTATTTAAAGAAGGCCTATGGCTTCGAACGGGAAACTCAATGAATCAATAGGCCACTTCCCCTCCAGCTTTCTTTGATCTCTTCCTTGAGGCGTAATATGAAATCGTCCAAACCGTCGTACCAGTCCAGGTGTGGGCTCCATTTGCCACATCCGCCGGCATGATCCGCGCATTGTGTTTTTTCCCAAACCTTTCCGCAGCCGGGACATCTTGCCCCCGTTGAAAAGGTATCCCACTGCGTTCGGCAAGTGCAGCGCCAGTATGGTTTTCCATCCGGCTCCCATCCGCATTTTGGGCAATGAATTTGAATTTCTTCCATGTCTTCCGTTGATTAATCAATATCGGATGAGTCTTTCCAATTCCTCACCGAGTCTCGCAGAAGCGAGAAATTGCTGTTCAAGTTCAGGATTAAAAGGTACGGGCGTATTCAGCGAAGCACAGCGCATAACCGGGGCATCCAGCATTTCAAAGCAATTCTCGCCGATCCACGCAGCGATTTCGCCCCCGATGCCTCCGGTCAGACAATCTTCGTGAAGGACAAGCACCCGGCCCGTCCGACGGACAGAATCCCGGATCGCATCGTAATCGAGGGGAAGAAGGGTGCGGAGGTCAAGGATATCCAAAGAATATTCCCTGTGCTGAGAAGCATAGCGCGTCGACCAGTGCACGCCTGCGCCATAGGTGATGATCGAGAGGTCGCTCCCTTCACGGACAAGCCTTGCCTTGCCGATTTCCGTTTCGTAGTACCCCTCGGGTACCTGCCCGTTAATACTGCGATAAAGCAGCTTATGTTCGAAATACATGACCGGATTGGGATCATTTATTGACGCGATCAGCAGGCCCTTTGCGTCTTCCGGCGTCGAAGGATATACGACCTTTAGCCCGGGCGTGTGAACAAACCAGGCTTCATTGCTCTGCGAATGAAATGGTCCCGCACCCACTCCGGCGCCCGTTGGCATACGCACCACGACATCGGCAGGCTGCCCCCAGCGGTAATGGATCTTCGCCAGGTTATTGACGACCTGGTTGAAACCTGAGGTGACAAAATCTGCAAACTGCATCTCGACCACGCTTTTGATTTGTTCAAGACTTAGCCCCAGAGCTGTCCCGAGGATACCGCTTTCGCAAAGCGGCGTATTCCGGACACGGCCTTTGCCGAACTCCGCCAAGAACCCTTCCGTGACTTTGAATGCACCTCCGTATTCGGCGATATCCTGTCCCATGAGGACCAGGTTCTCATGTTCACGCATCGATTCGCGAAGGCCTTCACTGATGGCGTCGACGAAACGGACTTCCGCACGTGGCTTACTCGCTCGCAAACCGCGCATAGTCGCACGTCTCGGAGCGTAGACATCGCCGAGTTCTTTATTACTATCGGGTCTGAGCGGTTGCGCCTCGAAACCAAGGTTAAGTTCTTCTTCGATATGCAGTCTCACCTCATCACGTATACGCTTAACCGAATCGATTTCAAGGACCTGTTCGGCGACAAGATAATTTTCAAAATTCTCTACGGGATCTTTTTTGCGCCACTCGTCAAATAATTCTTTAGGAACATATTTTGTACCGCTTGCTTCTTCATGCCCCCGCATGCGAAAAGTCATGCACTCGATCAAATAAGGTTTCTGATTCGTGATGCAATATTCACGCACGCCCTTGACAGTATCAAGCACCGTGAGAATATTGTTCCCATCGATTTGCACGCCTTCCATGCCATAACCGGCTGCACGATCTACAAGGCTTTTACAGCGGTATTGCTCACTGACGGGAGTGCTCAGTCCATACCCGTTATTTTCGATGAGAAAAATGACGGGAAGGTCCCACACTGCCGCAATATTGAGCGCTTCATGAAAATCCCCTTCGCTTGTTCCTCCTTCACCGGTAAAGGCAAGAGAAACCTTTTGCTGATTCTTTAATTTGGCGGCAAGTGCAGTGCCATCGGCAAGTGCAAGCTGGGGGCCCAGGTGAGAGATCATCCCGCAGATATGGTATTCGGTTGAACCAAAATGAAAACTTCTTTCCCTGGCTTTGCTGTAACCATCTTGGTTTCCCTGCCACTGACGGAAGAGCTCATGCAGCGGCATTTGCCTTGAAGTAAAGACGCCAAGGTTGCGATGGAGGGGCATGATCCATTCATCGGGTTGCAGAGCAAGGGTAGAGCCGACTGCGATAGCTTCCTGCCCGATGCCGCTGAACCATTTGCTGATCCGGCCCTGGCGCAATAGCACAAGCATTTTTTCTTCAATCAAGCGCGGAAGCAGCATATTCCGGTAAATGTCTGCAAGCTGATCACCGGACAATTCTCTCCTGTCAAAATGCATAAGCTAATTTAAGCGTTACACCTGACTCCGCTTCCTTCGCGGGGGTTCCTGGTAAAGCAGGGAGGTCAGGATCGATAACAAAAAACTAAAGAGGAGGGCCCACCAGAACCCATCGACCTTGAATCCTTCGATGAGGTCGCTGGCGAGCAAAATGATAATAGCATTGATCACAAAGAGAAATAGTCCGAACGTAATGATTGTAATGGGAAGCGTCAGGATCACCAGGATCGGCTTGACGATCGCATTGAGGATCGCGAGCACGACGGCAAGGATGAGTGCCGTGGTGAAATGATTGATGTGAATTCCTTTCAAGACATAGGAAAGCCCAAATGCAATAATCCCTGATACGATAATGCGAATGATAAGATTCATACCAGCTATTTGAGGCAAAAGTTAGGAAGAATTGAGGATTTAGACGACAACAAGCTCATAAAATTCTTCGGGCCGAAAATATTTGGAGGCCAGGTCCTGTAGTTCGGCCGAGCTGATCGTTTTGATGATATCAATACTTCGGTAAAAATAATTTGCATCGAGATTGTTTAGCACAATATTCTTCCAGCGAGATGCGACCTGAAATGGCCCGTCAAGATCGCCAAGGATCACGCCGATCATGAAATTACGCGTCGTAGAAAGTTCTTCTTCATCGACCGGATCTTCGCGCAGGATCGCCATTTCCTTGTAAACTTCTTCGATCGTGGCTTCGCAAACTTCCTTGCCGGCCTCGGTCGTAATGAGAAAGGCACTTTGTTCGACATGATTCATCAGGTAACTATGGATACCGTATGTGTAGCCTTTTTCTTCACGGATATTACTCATCAGCCTCGAACCGAAAAATCCGCCAAAAAGGTTATTCAAGACCTGCATTTTCTGAAAATCTGGGTGATGCCGGTTGGGAAAGTTACGTGCGATCCGGATCGATCCCTGTACGCCGTTAGGATCATTGTTGATTCGATATTTTTTTTCTTTTGCGTGAATGATATGGTGATGCTTCACCGCCGCTTCAACGTGCGCCAGCATGGGAAGCGAACCAAACTCACGCTCCATCTGCTGGATAAGACCAGTCGGAATTTTTCCGGCAACAAAAATCACGCAACGTCCCTGATGGTAGTAACGATCAAAAAATTCAGCAATTTCATCACGGTGAAGCGATTCGTAATCTTCAACAGAGCTCATGCGGCCATATGGGTGTTTCTCGCCAAAAAGGTAAGCATCGATCATACGCCCCGCAACGAAATCACTTTTTTTCAGACCGACAAGAAGGCGTTGCTGCATGTTCTTTTTAAATATGTCCAATTCTTCCTGCGGGAAGACCGAAACCGTGAAAATCTCTGCGACTACCGGCAGGAGTTCATGCACATGCTTGCCGAGACAATGCAGCGTAACATCGGCGAATTCATTCTGGCACGAACGGCTCAAGTAGGACCCATAGTATTCAAAATGCTCATTGATTGCATAGGCGCTCTTACTTGTCGTGCCGTTCTTCAACAAATAATTGGCGGCGCCGGCTACAAGATTTTTTTCCTCGTAAAAATTCCCAGCGTCAAATACCCAATTGATCATCAGCGTATCCAACTCGCCGAGATTAAGCATGAATATGTCGACGCCATTCCGCAGGCGGTGCTTTTCGAAGGGTGGCAGGGTCAGCGTAAAGCCGGTGGCATCCGTTATCTTTGGTGCGATTGTTCTGTTCAACATAAATTCTGCTTATTGGTTCGGCAGCGGCCGGAGGGTAGGCATATCCCTCTCAGTTTTTGCCGTGATAGTAAAGTGTGCTGGAGTTATTTTCATGGAATATTTTCCTGCACTCCCCGAGGATATCAGGTGTGGTAACAGACTGGTATTTTTCCAGTTCGGTATTCATGAGGTTGGCATCGCCGAGCACCTCGTACATGGCCAGGTTCGCTGCCCTGTTCATAACACTCATGTCTTCAAAGACTATAGCGGACTCTGTCTTGTTTTTTATCTTCGTGAGTTCTTTTTCATCGATAAGCGCGTCGGAAATCTTCTGCAGTTCTTCTTCGACGGCCTTGTCCGCTTCATGCATGGACACCCCCCTGATCAGCTTCCCTTCAATAACGAGTAGTCCCGCATCTGTCGACCCGGTCTGGTAACACTCGATATTACTGAAGAGCTTCTTTTCTTTGACCAGCGATTGATGAAGCCGCGATGAAGCGCCGCCCCCAAGCACTTCGGAAATCAGCTCGGCGAGATAATACCTTGGATCAGTTCTCGAAGCGATGTGATAGCATTTATAGAGAGCATCGAGTGGCACGTTGGCACGCACTTCCATTTTCCGCGGCTCGGTCTGCTCGGGCTCCTGCATGACGGCATGCAGGTATTTCTCGCCGGCGGGAATTTCGCCAAACCATTTTTCAGTCAGTATCCTTGCTTCCTGTGATTTGATGTGGCCTGCTACGACAACGATCGCGTTGGCAGGGCAATAATGGCGTTGGAAGAAATCCCTGACATCATCCAGTTTTGCATTTTCAATATGACTGAGCTCCTTTCCGATCGTCATCCACCGATAAGGATGGACTTTGTATGCCAGCTCCCTGAGTTTGAACCACGCATCTCCATAAGGCTTGTTCAGGTAGTGTTCCTTGAATTCTTCCACCACCACCTTACGCTGCACTTCCAGGCTTTTCTCGTTGAAAGCAAGCGAAAGCATCCGGTCGCTTTCCAGCCAGAAGGCCGTCTCGATGTTCTCGGTCGGCAGCTGGATATAATAGTTTGTAAAATCGTTGGTGGTAAATGCGTTGTTTTCGCCACCTGCCTGCTGGAGCGGCGTTTCAAAATCAGCGATATTAACGGAGCCCCCAAACATAAGGTGTTCAAAAAGATGGGCAAATCCTGTTTTTCCCGGGTCTTCATCCCTGGCCCCAACGTCATAAAGCACATTGAGCACGGCAACCGGTGTCGAAAAATCCTCATGCACAATCAGCCTCAGGCCGTTTTTGAGTTCAAACCTTTCAAATTTAATCATGGCGGATTATTGAAAAAAAAAAGCAACGCAAATATACCTATTTACACGCAGTGGAATAATTTGACGCGCAGCGGCGGCCGTTCGATGAAAATACCTGCGGCTAAAGAGGTATAATTGCCATTAATCAGGAGTTGCTAAACACCGCGATCACACTAGAAAATGCTTCTTACCCGGATAGATAATTCCTGCAAGCCGGTTGGCCTTCTGACAATTATGGTAACTTTCTCGCCAATATTCTGCAAGAGGTTTTTGTACGTCTGTATATTGTTGCTGACGTTGTTGCCGACCGCGATGATGATATCACCTTCTTTGAACCCCCCTTTTTCCGCCGGCGAATCCTTCATGACATCGGCCACGCGAACGGCGCCGTCTATCCAGTAAATGCCGAGGCCTGTGTATGAATAATCAAAAGGATCGGTGAAGTGGCTATTAGGGATAAGGTAGATTTCGCGCCTTTCATAATTCAGAATGCAATTAAACCGACGCAGCAGGTCGTTTCCAATCAGACCACCCAATGACGGATAAGAGGTAACGTTATAGATGTCATCAAACACATAGGTTGGCACATTCCTGAAATGATAGGGTCCCAGCCGGAAATCCTTCACCGTCGACAGCTCCATCGCCGTTTTGCCACCGAGACCTTCCGCTTCCGTGATCACCGGCCTCTTTTTTTTCACCGCAAACAACGAACTGTCCTGGACAAAGTCGGAGGATAGAAGAAGGCAGAGACCGGCGCCTGTATCAAAATAAAAACGGGCGAATACGTCAGCGCCATCGCGTACTCTCGCGCCCTGGACGGGAAGGCCGGCAAAAATTGGCCTGAGCAAAAAGCCGCCTTTCGGATATTTGGTCGTGCCGTTTGTATAAACATCGATGATATTGCTGTCGTAATTCACCTTGACGATATAGCGCGAAAGAAAACTGTACCCGATAATGCCGTCGATTTTTAAACCGTATACGCTGGTCAGGATGTCGTAATCGCTGATATGGAAGTTGAGGCTGTCCACTTCAAGATTCGGCAGGCGAAGTGTAAGATTATAGGCAAAACTCACCTTTCTTATGCCTGCGATACCGCGGATCGTCCGGTCGGTGAGAAAGGTCTGCAGCTTCATCTCCTGCGCGGTTGTTGAATCCAGCGAGATGCCGCCACTTCCCGTATCGAAAATAAAAGTGAGTGTGTCGGGAAAATTGTTCACGCGAGCTCTTACGACGATGATTCCTCCCGTCAGTAATTGGAAAGGAATCCGGGTTAGCAGTCTGGAAGGAGGCGGAATAAATTCTTCCTGCGCCGCGGACGGAAGCGATTGCAGGAGGCAGGCGATGAGCAAGGGTGAGAGAAAAATTCGGTTAAGGTTAGGTGTGATGTTTTTCCAACATGTCATACTTTAGGTTTTGGCGATGATAGTGCGCACAGCAACATTAAATTTACTGATTTATCCGGTTCACTTGTCCCTTCTTCTATAAAGACAACACCTTAATCCGCTATGCTGTTTTGTGAAAAAAATATCTTTTCTGTACCCGTGGAGCGTAGGAGGTAAGACGAAGAGAATTCGTCCGCTTGTCGTAATTTTGCCTTCCCCCCATTCAATGGAACTCGCAGACATATACCAAAAGGCGCTGCACAAGGAATTCCTTAGCACCGATGAAGGAATGTTTCTTTTTGAGGAAGCGCCGCTCGCCGAACTGATGTTCGTCGCCGATGAATTGCGTAAAAAACAGGTACCTCATGGAAAAGTGACCTGGCAGATTGACCGCAACGTAAATACAACCAATGTCTGTGTCGCGAACTGCAAGTTTTGCAATTTTTACCGCGTGCCAGGACACCCCGAAGCCTATATCACGGATATCGATACCTACAAACGGAAAATTGAAGAAACATTTCGGTGGGGAGGAGACCAGTTGCTGTTGCAGGGAGGCCATCATCCCGAACTTGGCCTTTCATTCTATACATCGCTTTTCCGGAAAATCAAGGAGCTCTACCCCGCGCTGAAGCTGCACACGCTTGGCCCCCCTGAGGTGGCGCACATCTGCAAGCTTGAAAAAATGAGCCACCACGATGTGCTGGTCGAACTGAGGAAGGCTGGAATGGATTCTCTCCCTGGCGCGGGGGCAGAGATCCTTGTCGACCGGGTACGGCGCCTGGTTAGCAAGGGCAAGTGCTCGTCGCAGGAATGGCTCGACGTCATGCGCGCAGCCCATCAGCTTAACATCACCACGTCGGCCACGATGATGTTCGGGCATGTGGAAACGATCCGCGAAAGGTTTGAGCACCTGGTCAAGCTGAGAGAAGTTCAGTCCGAAAAGCCAGCCGAGGCTAAGGGGTTCCTCGCGTTTATCCCATGGACATTCCAGGACGTAGATACCCTGCTCGCAAAGATCCGCGGCGTGCATAACTTGACAACTCCCACCGACTATATTCGCATGATCGCCATCAGCCGCATTATGCTGCCCAACATCGTCAATATCCAGGCTTCCTGGCTAACTGTGGGGAAGGCCACTGCCCAGCTCTGCCTTCAGGCTGGGGCAAACGATTTTGGGAGTATCATGCTGGAAGAGAACGTCGTAAGCGCGGCAGGAGCCCCGCATCGCTTTACCGCGAGCGGCATCCAAGAGGCCATCCGGGAAGCAGGGTTTGAGCCCCAGCTTCGCAATCAGCAATACGAATGGCGGGAGATGCCGGAAGGTATGGTTGAGCAGGTGATCGATTACTAGCTCACCATTTCACCTAATTTGTTGAAAAAGTCCGATTTACCTGAAATTTAAGCTGCCGTTTTTCGTTAGTACCTGAGCAAATCCAATGAACTAATGAAAAGCCCTTTCCGTAAACTTATCCGTATTTCGGTTATCCTGTTTTCACTGATCCTTCTTTTCAACTTTTTTGGATATTACCTCGGTCATTTGAAATCCGCCGAAAATGAGGCGCTCAGCGGAGCAAAAAATATTGCGGACAGGCAACAAACCCTCGCGCAATCCCTCGCAAAAAATGCCCTGGTTGCCCTGGACAATTCACCGAATCCACAGCAGGTCCAAATTTGCAAAGACAGCCTCAAAGTGCAGCTAGGCCTGTTCATCGCAGAAGGAGCGCGACTCAGGCAATTCATCGCTCAGGCACAACTCCCGCTCCCGCAGACCATGCTGCGGATACGCTTGCTTTTTTCCGAATCAGAGAATTATTTTGAACATATCGTAATTGTCTCCCGCGAAATCGCCCAAGCGGATTCGATACTGCTGGCCATCAATAAAAAGATCTATCTCAACGGCATCCTGGCCAGCGAGCAAAAATTCATGCCGATCATGAACCAGATCTCGGGTCTTTACGAAGAGGTCGCGGTGGAAAAAAATGAGGAGGCCCATAATATCGAGATCGGCAAAATCATTTCGCTGGTCATCGCGATCGTCTGCCTGATCATCCTGGTGCTCGAACCCGCATTCAAAAAAGGACAAAAAAGCCACCGGGAATTGCAAAGTGCAAAAAATGAATTGCTGCTTGAAAAAAAATACCTCACCTCCATTCTGCATTCGCAAACCAACTATGTCATTCGCATCAATCGCGTCGGGCACTTCACATATGCCAACCCTTCCTTCAAAAAAACATTTCAACATACGGATGCAGAAATAAGAAGCAGGTTTTTCTATGAGACCATTTTTCCAAAGGACATGGTCCGTTGCCAGCAGGTAGCTGATGAATGCTGGAAAAACCCAGGGAAGATTTCAAAACTCCTGATAAAAAAACCGATTGGGAATTCGCGGCAGTTCCTGTGGACGGAATGGGAGTTTCTCGCGCTCACCGACGAACGCGGCGAAGTGCTGGAGATCCAGGGGATAGGCCTCGACGTTACTGACAAAGTGATGGCGCAGGACGTTAAGGAGGAAGCAATCCAGACGCTCTCATATGCAATGACCTATGCAAAGATGGGATCATGGAAACTGGACTTCACCACCGAAGAGATCCGACTGAGCAAAGAATTTAAGTCGTTGCTGGCCATCGAAGACGGAACGAGCGTTTTCTCTCTCGAAGATTTTCTCAATAAATTCATCGTACCGGAAAACCTCCTGGAGATCCGAAACGAGTTCAGGGAGGCCATGGTAAAAAGAGAGGTCAGGAATTACGAATTCTCGTTCACCTGCCGGGTGATCACCAACCAGGGGTGGATGCGCTATATCCTCGTCAAAGGAAAAACGATGAACCCTCAAACGAGCTTTGGCATTGCGCAGGATATTACGCAACAAAAGGAATCCGAAAATGCTTTGCTCAACAGCGAACAGAAATTCAGGCTGCTTGCTGAAAACTCAGGCGACATCATCAGCGTACATGCAGCAGATGGCACGATCTGGTATATTTCGCCTTCTGTTACCTCCGTTCTCGGCTATGAAGTAGACGATGTCATTGGGAGGTCCATCCTGCAGTTCGTTCATTCCGCGGACCGTTACAAATTTTTCCCGGCGGAAAATGAAATGGATATTTCGAACGACAAAAGCATCATCATCCGCTACCGGATGTATACGAGGGAAGGCGCGTATGTATGGCTGGAGACCATTGTAAAACCCACGGTTGATAATAATAAGGTAATCAAACTAATCTGCACGTCACGGGATATTACCGAACAAAAAAATATTCACGAGAAGCTGAAGAAAAAGGACCAGTTGCTGCATGCAGTCGCAGAAGCGACCCACTCACTGCTCATTAATAATAACCTCAATGAGGCAATCCGGCATTCAGTGGGAATTCTTGGCAGCAAGGCCATGGTCAGCCGCATATACCTCTACCGGTATCATTCAATCAAAGAAAGCGGGGAACGCGTGGCCAGCGAAGTTTACGAATGGAATGACGACCAGGAAGAATATGTCCCAGTTCCCGAACGCCAAAACATCCCTTTCGAGCTCATTCAGAAAATCGTTGATGCGCTCCAACGGAACCAACCCTATGTGAGTTACACTAAAACAGAGACCGATCCGAATCTGCTGAACATATTCACGGAAAACCAGGTGCTTGCCAACCTGTCGATGCCGATTTTTGTCCGCGACACGCTTTGGGGTTCAGTCGGCTTTGCCGAAAAGAAAGTCGAACGCGAATGGATGGAATCTGAATTTTCGATCCTCCGTTCTTATGCATCATCGCTGGCGGGCGCAATCGAGCGCAAAGAGATCGAAACCGAACTCGTGAAGGCAAAAGAAATGGCCGAGTCCGCCAGTCATGCCAAGAGCGAATTTATGGCCAACATGAGCCATGAACTGCGCACGCCGATGAACGGTATTATTGGCTTCACCGATCTCGTCCTGACAACAGAACTACAGAAGACACAGCGTGAATACCTGCAGAATGTCAAAAAATCGGCATACGGCCTGCTCGAGATCATTAACGATATTCTTGATTTCTCGAAGATCGAAGCGGGAAAGCTGATCATTGATCAAACGCCTTTTAAACTCGACGAGCTGATCGAAGAGACGATCGATATCCTAACCGTGAAGGCATACGAAAAACAACTGGAAATGCTCTACCGCGTGGATCCGGCACTTCCATCGCAGTTTCTGGGCGACCCGGTTCGCATCCGCCAGATCATCGTAAACCTGTTGGGCAACGCGATCAAGTTTACGCAGCACGGCGAGATTCTCGTCTCGATCGAGAAAAACGGTGAATCCATTTGCGAAGGCGAAAAAAGATTCCAGCGCCTCTCGATCAGGGTAACGGACACGGGGATCGGCATCCCGCGGGAAAAACTGCAAAAAATATTTGAAAGCTTCACACAGGCAGACAACTCGACGACGCGCAAATATGGGGGAACCGGCCTCGGACTCACCATTTCAAAAAGCCTGGCCGAACTGATGGGCGGCCAACTTATGGTGGAAAGCAGTCCTGGCCAAGGCAGCACCTTCACGCTTAACATCACGCTCGAAACAGTCAATGAGAAGCCTGAAGTTCTGTTCCCTGGCCAGCCCCTGATAAATAAGGTACTGGTCATCGACGACAACATCACGAACCGTTCGCTGATGCAGGAAATGTTCGGGCACTTCCAGATTGCCTGTGAAACCGCGAGCGGCGGAATGGATGCCCTGCAGAAAATTTCGTCTGCGATCGAAATGCAACAGCCATTTGACCTGATCATTACCGATCACCACATGCCCGGCATGGACGGGATAGAACTGGCCAGGAATATCAAGGACAATCATCATGTTTTTAATCATCCATTTATCTTGATGCTTTCCTCATTGGAAAAAAACATGTACCACAACGAAGCAGACAAAGCGGGCATCAAGAAATTTTTATCCAAACCGGTAAAACTGCACGAGCTGCACGCCACGCTTCTTTCGCTGTTTGAATCGCAAATGCAGAACGAGGCGATGCATCCTTCTCTGCCGGTGATCGAAAAAATCTCGCAGGCTGCGCCAATCATGGTCATCGACGACGACCCGATCAACATGCTCCTCATATCCGAAGTATTAAAACGCATGGGATTCGAAGTGATCCAGATGAGCAATGGCCGCGAAGCGATCGAAGCGCTACCGTTGTATGAGCCGGTGTTGATCTTTATGGACGTGAATATGCCCGAGATCGACGGTTATACGACGACGCGGCTTATGCGCCAGCTGCCCCAGCCGCATGGCAATACGCCAATCATCGCGCTGACCGCCGATGCGATGAAAGGCGATCGTGAGCGCTGCCTCGAAGCTGGAATGAACAGTTATATCTCCAAGCCCTTCAAAATGGAGGAGATCGAAGCCGTCTTAAAAACATATATGCTGCTTGTCTGAGAAGGATGCATTAGTTGCTGGTAATCTCCCTTTTTTCGCTTTCTTTCAGCCCGTCATAAACGCTGAGCGAAACTTTCCATCCCGTAATGATGTACTGCATGGATAAATCAACGCGGAGATCTTTCATATCGCCTGGCGGCGGCAGTAGTTCAAAAAGGATGGTCGTGAATTTTTTTGCTTCGTCGGGATCGACATATTGCCCGGTCAGGATATAGGGCCGGCTTCCACCGATCTTGACGATGCTGTTTTTTATCTGGCTGAAAAGTTCCTTGAATTTTGCCTTGACCTGGTCAAAATCATCGTTCTCGAAAACCAGGCAGGTCCAGCTGTACACATCGTTTTTGGGAGAATTGTACCGGGTGACTGTACAGGAATCGGAGCCGGGGATCTGGACCGTCGACCTGTATTCAGTCGTTTGGGGATTGTCGACAATGACAGGACCACGGATATTCTTGAACCGGTTGGGAAAATCCTGGATGACTTTTTCGAGAGTGGTGTTGGTTTTATTGGAAAAGACGCTCTGTGCAAAAGATATTGCAGCAATGGCAAGCAAAGCAATGGTTAGAGAGGCGCCTTTCATATTAATTACGCTATCCAATATTAAGACAAATTAATATGAAGTACAAGCGCAAAAATACTTAGTCCCTAAGATTTTAGAAGATACTAAACGCGCTAAAAATTCGTTGTTTTATCAAATCTTTTCGATGCAAAAGAACAATATGTATTTCGACACCCACAAGGCAAAGATCTACCGGGACATCTATCGTCCCTCATCCCATTTTTCAAGATTTTTTAAATCCATTATTTGCGTCATCCTTTCCGGGCGGCCCGTTGTCGGCGATCCCGCTTACCATCGCCTTAGAAAATCCAGATAACAAATGCATTATAGCGAACTGGCACTTACCTCTGAGACCATAACAAATGTGCCGGGACCGCATCGAAAGGTGCGGTTTTTTAATGTCGGTGCTGCTAGAAATCGCCCTTACGGCCGCCACCAAACCCGTCGCCTCGGCGGAAATTATTGAACATGCCCGGCATCCTGCGCTGTTGGGAACCCGCGAAATTGTTGAGATTCCAGGTAAAAGTGAGCATGGCATAGCGTGCAAGGGTATTCGTGCGATTAATCGTGAATCCGGGTGGTGCATTCGAAGTCGACTTGTTGACATACACGTTCTTGTTCAGTACGTCAAAAACCGTCAGTCGGATTTCGCCATTCTTTTTCTTGAACAGTTGCTTGGCGATGCTTGGCGTAAGGATCGGTGCACTCGTATTATACCCGGCAACGTACGTGTTGAATATCGAGTAGTCAAATTCTGCGGCAACGAGCCAGCCGCTGTTCGTGTAGGCCGTAAACTCTGTGGAAAAAACCTGTTTGAAATAATTTTCATTTACCGAGGTCTGGATCGAATTGGACGAAATCGTATAGACCGGGTTGTAGCTGAAATTCATGTCAAAGTTCTTCTTGATGTTCGTGGTCCATGAGATCGTTTCCGACAACGTCGTGTTCTTAACATAGTCGTGGTGCACTACCATCTGGTAGCTTTTTGCCGAGTCGCGGATGCCTATCAGGCTCTGGCTTTGCGAATAACTGATATTGGTGATGAAATTCAGATTGGATTTGGGTTTTTTCAACGCGACGCCGTAATTGAAAAAACCGTTGAAATTGTATGTGCCATTCAGGTTGACATAGGTGCTCGAATCGCCGCCTTTATCATTTGGTATGATCGAACTCTGAATATCATTAACGACTGTCGACGCATTAATCGTTGCAAAAATTGTGTGGCCGCTGGCCTGGTCAAATGACGCGTAAAGCATGCGCAGGCTGTGCGTGAATTGCGGTCTGAGGTCCGGGTTGCCGGTAACAAAATTCCTGTTGTCTGAAGTCGTCGTCAGTGGTTGCAATTGGCCCGGTGTCGGCGTGCCCGTCCGGCCTGAATAATTCAGGCGGAATCGCTGCGTGTTAGAGAAGCTGTACTGAAAATTCACGGTAGGCGTGAAATTGATATAGTTGTGCGAAACCGTGATGTCCTTGGTCGTATTGAGGCTGATAAAGTCGGTAAACTGTAACCCCGATCCAAATGACAGGTTAAATTTATTGGGATCCTGGATTCGGTAGCTCAGCGTGAAGTTGCTGGAATGGGAAGTGAACTTGTACGAGTTACTGAACAGGCTATCAAACTTGTCATATTCCTTTGTGAAGTCGGAATAGTCATAGGTATTGTTGATCGTATTGCTGTGTGAATAATTGTAATTGTAGCGGAATTCGATGATCTGGTTTTTGCCGACGGGTTCGGTGTAGGAAAGAGTCGGACTGATGGTGTAAGAGTGCAGCGAATCGTTATAGTACTGGTTGGTCGTGTCCAGCTGATTGGGATTGGGACCGTTCAGTTTATAATAATGATTGATGATATCCTGGTATCCATAGCCGTTATTCTGGTTAACGGTGCCGTTGATGTCCAGCGATATCGTCCTCATCGGCTTGGCGAACCGGTGGCGCAACTGCAAATTCGAGCCGTTGACGTTGAAGCCTGTGTTGTAACTTGAAGACGTGCTGTTTGACATATTTACCGGGCCGGCATTGTCAAAAGTGGCCGATGTAGTCGATGACTGCGGCGTCGTCGTCTGGAAGCTGATATTTGGCCTGAAAATGAGCGAATTGTTGCTGTCAAAACGGTGCTCGATATTAAAAGCGATGCGGTGGTTCTCGGTGCGTTGGATGGTATTGACGTGGGATCCGGAGTAGTTTGACGAATCACCGAAAAGCGTTTGTGCCGTATCCTGCGAGTAAGTAGCTACATGCTGGCTGTTGTAAAAATAGCTGCCGTAGGCATCAGTTTTGGGGCCCCAGTTATCCCGGTAGTTTGCCCCGCCAGCCCAAACCGTCGTTACGCTCGGGCTCAGCTGGTTGGTCGCAGCAGCCCCGCCGCCACCGCCACGGCGTCCGCCAGAGTTACCGAGTACATCCTGTATCGTAAAATTTTGTTTGTTGATGTCGTTTGCCTGTCCCAACAGGGAGATTTGCTGATTACCGTCAAACCGGTGGAAATTTACGCTTTCATCGTAGTTCTCGTCCGTACCGGCGCCCGTCACCAGTTTGCCAAAATAACCTTGTTGCGCGTTCTTCTTCGTAACAATATTCAGGGTCTTGACTCGGTTCCCATCGTCAATTCCCGTGAATTTGCTCTGGTCGCTGAGATCGTCAAAAACCTGGATCTTGTCAATGATATCCGGCGGCAGGTTTCGCGTCGCCAACTTGGGGTCGTCATTGAAAAACCGTTTCCCATTCACCATCACGCGCTGAATGGTTTCGCCCTGCGCAGTGACATTACCGCTCTTATCCACCTGCATGCCGGGCATCTTTTTCAAAAGGTCTTCCGCCACGGCGTTGGGTTTCACTGCATAATTTTCGGCATTGTATTCCACCGTGTCTTTCTTAATCTGCATCGGCGGCCGCTCTACCACAAATGTTTTGAGCGTGTCATTGCTCCTGTCCAAATAAATAATTCCGAAATCGATATGATTGCTGGTGCTGTCGCCTGTGATCGAAAACCTGCGTGTGACTTTCCCATAGCCTTCAAAGGAGATAACCAGGCGATAGTCGCCCTCCGCCAGGTTGCCCACGTTAAATTGGCCAACCCTGTCCGTTTCAGTAAAAGCAGCAGTTTTGTCATCCGAACTATGAAGTACGGATACTGAAGCCTGGGAGAGGTTTTGCCTACCCGCAGTATCGACGATCCTGCCCTGCACCGAGCCGGTGCGGTGTTGCTGGGCGATAGCGAAACTCGCTGCGCCAAGCGCCAGGACTAAAAGGAATATGCGCCTTTGCATTACATTGGATAAATGGTTAACTGCTAAATTACCAGGTGTTTAGGAAAAGGTATAGCGGAGTGGTATTGAAGGCAAAAAGGTCTGGCTGTCCGGGTGAATTTAAGACAATTTTAGCTAAACAGGTACTCGACATCGGCCTTTGAAAGGCTCTTAACAAATCCGTCGTCGTCCGCAATCAGGTCCTTGGCCAGGGTTCGCTTCTTCTCCTGGAGCTGGATAATCTTGTCTTCAATGGTGTCTTTGCAGATCATCCGGTAAGCGAAAATATTCTTGGTCTGGCCAATGCGGTGGGTCCTGTCGATCGCCTGCTGTTCAACGGCGGGGTTCCACCAGGGGTCAACAATATAGACATAATCCGCGGCCGTCAGGTTAAGCCCCACTCCCCCGGCCTTTAAGGATATAAGAAAGACCCGGCAGGCATCGTCATTCTGGAAGCTCTGGATGGCACGCTCGCGTTCTGTCGCGGCCGTGCTGCCATCAAAGTACTCAAACTTGACATTCAGTTCTTTTAGCTTGGACCTGATAAGGGCAAGCATGCCGAGAAACTGGGAAAACACGAGTGCCTTGTGGTCCCCGATATTTTCTGCGATCTCGCGGGTAAGCTCGTCCAGCTTGATGGAATGGTTGGGATATTTCTCTTCCTCGTTGAGGATCGCTGGCGAATCGCAGATTTGCCGGAGCTTCATCAGTCCCTGCAAAATCGTCAGCTGCGATTTCTGTATACCCTGGCTTTCGATGGTGCCCATGATCTTGTCGCGGTAGTCGTTGCGGTAGGCATCATAGATCCTGCGCTGGTCGTCTTCCATCTCGCAATACAATACCGTCTCAGTCTTTTCTGGAAGGTCTTTGGCCACCTGCTCTTTTGTCCGACGCAGGATAAACGGGAAAAGCAGCTTTCGTAAGTGTTCCTTACGGTCCTGCTCGCCGAACTTATCGATGGGTATCGCGAATTCCTGGCGGAAAAATTCCATGCTGCCCAGCATGCCTGGGTTTAGGAAATTCATTTGCGCAAAGATGTCAAACGTGTTGTTTTGCAGTGGTGTTCCGCTCATGCAGAGCCGGAATTTCGCGTTGAGCAGGCAGGCGGCGCGGGTAACTTTGCTCGCAGGGTTCTTGATCGCCTGCGATTCATCGAGAACGGCATAGTCAAAAGGAACATCCATCAGCATCTTAATATCGCTGCGCAGCGTCCCGTAGGTCGTGATGATAATATCGTAGCCCATCAAGGTTCCTTTGTCATGAGTTCTTTCACCACCGTGGTGGATGCGGTAGGTCAGTTGGGGCGTGAACTTACGAATCTCGTTTTCCCAGTTGAACATTAGTGTCGTGGGGCAAACCACCAGTGCGTTCAGTTTTCCCTGCTCTTCCCGGTAGTATTGTAGAAAAGAAAGCGCCTGGACCGTTTTCCCAAGTCCCATATCATCGGCGAGAATACCACCCCAGCTCACCTCACGCAGGTAATTTAGCCAGTGAAGGCCATGAAACTGGTATGGACGAAGCACGTGTTCCAGGTTAGGGGGAGCGGGTATTTCGTGGATTCGATTAAAAGAACGGAGCTGCTCATATTTTTCTTCCAACCGGATGATCAATTCTTCCTCATCCCTGTTGTCGTACAACTCATCGATGACGCTGACATGATATTTGGACAGGCGCAGTTGGTTGCTCTTGCTTTCACCGATGCTGAAGAGCAGCGCGTATTTTTTGATCCACTCTTCAGGAAGGACACCCAGGGTGCCATCGTTAAGCGGCACGAACTGTTGGTGATTGGACAGCGCTTTTTTGATATCGCCGATTGTCACCTTCTGGTCGCCAAAAACGATATCTACACGCGCATCGAACCAGTCGGTGTTGCTGCTGATGTGGATTTTGGTGTGAGGTCTCGCGGTATTGAAACGAAAATTCTTCAAAGCGTCGAACCCGTAAACGGGCACTTTCATTTCCTGCATGGCGTCGATAAACAGGAAAAACCAGTTGTTGCGCAACACATCAGTGCCCTTTAGGGCAAGGTGCTGCGAATTCTCTCCCCGAATGAACTGCGAATGGAGAAGCTCGAGCTCCCTGATAAACTGACCTTCCTTCTCCCTGTTACGGCGAACGATGATCACTTTGTCGTCCTCCGGGATAATGACTTCTTCCTTGCCTCCTGGTCTGGTCTCAAAACCTTTGTAAGTGAAGACCGGCTGGAATACAAGGTATTCTCCTTTCTCCTGGAGCAACAGCTTTTTTTCAGGCTCGCCCTCCTTGATCTCCCTGACCAGCGGGCCGTCGAACTCCACATTGTAGTCTTTGAGCAACGGAATGACAAAACTGACCAGCTGCTTCGGCCATTCTTCTCGCGGAATCATCATCCGTTCTTCCTTCAAAAAATTCCCGGCAACGATGACGTCGTCGGGCTTTCTCCAGAGATAAAAATGATTGTGAAAAAGAAAAAGCAGGGGACTTTTACATTCGTTGGCCGTTACGTTGACCGGCTGTCCATTGATGCGAACGTAGCAAGCTATCTCAACGCCGTTTTTTTGCAAAATCACCCGGAAATAAGGCTTGATAAGATCCTGGGATATACCCGCCTGCAGCAGGTTAGCCGTCAGAAACGGACGACGATTCTCCAGGTAAAAAACAAAAGGATTGTGCTCCAGGTCGGTAAAAAGCTTCTGCAGCTTAGGATGGAGATATTCGGCAATCAGACTCTTGGTCTCATCGGGCAGGTCATCATCATGCTGGTGAATGATATTTTCCCAGATGCCGCTGAACGGCGAGTTCCGGTTGAGGTATCGGTTGATTTCGGCATCCTGGAATTTCCGGATAAAAGGAACCAACTGCTTCTCAGCATCGCTGAAGGGTGTCGTATCGACAAACTTGCTGATATCGACCTTCTCGACATGACCGAGAAATGCACTTTGCTCCTCGTTGCTTTCTCCCGCGACCATCTCAGTCAAAAACCAAGGATAAGCCTCCTGATTAAAATTAAAGACGATCCCGAGTCTCTTTGCAGAACCCTGCAATACAATTTCTTCCTCGGGAGCAGCGACCGCCGTCTCCGTTTTAACGACGGCGATTCTCGATTTTTCTATTTGCCCCGGAGCCACGCGGACAATCGACGAATCTAATACGCGGAGAAAGGGCTTACCTTCTTTGTATGTGAATTCAAATTTATTCTTCAGGTCGTCGCTGAGAGAATAGCCGTAGGCTTCCAGGAGCTTATTTTTTTCCTTATCCCAGTTGCGGATCGAATCAAAATAGTAGGGTCCATGCGCGTGCAGCAGCTGGAGGAAAACGATCACCTTGGGCAGGCAGAGTGGAAAAGCAGGATCAGGGAAATCGCAGCTCGTATCAAAATTCCTTTCTTCATTCTTGCTGATGACAACATGATAGGTTTGAGCGTCGATATCCACCGTCGCCTTCACAGCCTCATCCTTCGCATAGTGGATATTGGCCTTTTGTGCACGAAGATACTTTTCGGCGTCGCTAAAGACCTGCGGGGCGCAAAGCAGGCGAAGCGTTTTCAAATCGATGAATTTCATCCGGACAATGGTGTGACGCTGGTCGTATTCGATGTCTTCCGATTTGAGCATGTTCTTATCGAGCAGTTCCTGGAGCTGGATTAGCGCGGCTGCTTCGTGACGGCAGATATCGCCCAGGTTATACGGACAGGTGCAGCGAACCGAAAGCGTTTTTGGGTCCTTGAATTTCTGGATGTAGACTTTGTAGTAGGTTGAATAGATATCGTCTTTTACCCGAAAGGTCACCGACGAAAAAAGCTCGTCATAACTGACCATTTCAACATAATTGATAGCATGTATCTTTTTCCCCCGGCGAATCACTTCATCCGTGCCGTTCGTATAAACATACTTGATAAGGTGCGGTAGAGCCATCTACAATGTTATAAGTTTAGCTGAAATCATCTCCAGGCAACTTGCGCAACGCCATTTTCGAATAGGAAAAGGACAATCTGCAAAAGTAACGGAAAATTGTTAGAGGAGAAAAGTTTTAAGGAACTCTTAATTCAATCATAACATGTCGATTCGGAGGGTGTAAGTGCCCGCTTATTTTTTGGAATGGATATTGTCATTCCTAATTTTGCATCGTCATCTAACTACACTGGTTTATGTTCACGCGCAGCTTTTTTCTTTTTGCCTTATCCCTTTTCATCCAGACTGTCAGTGCACAAAAACTCAAAAAATCCGACAAGTTGATTGTTGCCAGCCTCGAAGCACATATCCGTTACCTGGCAAGCGACAGGCTGGAAGGGAGAAGAACAGGGACGCCGGGAGAGAGACTTGCGAGCGATTACATCAGCCAACAGTTCAAAGAAATTGGTCTGGAACCCGGCGAGCCGAATCACCAATGGTTGCAGACCTTCGAAGTCGACGACGGGAAACAAGTCAATTCATCGACCCACTTCACGATCAACGGATCAATCCTTCAGCTCGATGCTGAATATTTTCCATTCACGTTCAGCGCAAGCGGGAAAGCGGAAGGATCGCCGGCTATGGCATTGCAGGAAAAAGGAGATCCCTGGTTTTTTGATGTGAAAGACTTGCTCGAAGAAAACCAGAACAACCCGCATTTTGATCTCGAGACTGCGATACGCGAAAAGGCTGCTGACTATGCG